>MDTB01217816.1_pt1 | contig 68898 bp, 56 predicted proteins | sample 811161 | NCBI WGS metagenome assembly MDTB01 (sample SAMN05326650, study PRJNA326480) | marine metagenome | isolation source: seawater | place: Mediterranean Sea | collected 2009
AATGGCAAATATTCAAACAGATATTCTGATTCCAAACGCACGAAACCTCTTGGGGGGTTTGCGCCCAAAATCAGGGAATCAATTAATTCTCAGCGGCATTTTAAACAAAGAACTTGAATCCTTAAAAGCGGCATTCGAGTCCGTCCTTGTTGAACTCTATCCCCAGTCACAATTTCACTGTGACTGCCGAACAAAAAATGAATGGAGTGATTTAAAGGTTGAGATTATTGCTTGCGATCACAAAATTTCTTCTTAACAAATAGGAATGCAAACGATTGGTGAAAAAATAGAAGAGACTCGTAAACGCAAGGGTATCTCTCTATCCGAAGCAGCCGAAGCAACTAAAATTCGTAGTGATTTTCTCCACAACATTGAGACGAATCAATATGACTATGATTTGCCGGATATTTACAAGCGTGGCTTTATCAAAAATTATGCACGCTACCTAAAACTGAATCCCGAAAAAATTTTAGCCCAATACCAAGAGCAGCAAATAACTCAAACCCGTCGCTCAAAAAAGGGAAATTCAGAGCTCTTTGGCTCAAATTTTGATTTAAATACCTATGCGGGAGCTGCACCAAGCGAGGGTCAATCGGCGGATGCCCATACAGAAAAACCCTCCCTAGGCACCATTCATTTAAAAAAGCCGAGCAAGCACAATACTGAGGCTTCTGCTCAAAGCTCACGGGGTCCCGCTGAATCCACAGACCCATCTCAATTTAGCAATCGAGACCTCTACATTAAAACCGCTCTAGTCGGACTTTGCACGCTGATCTTTGTTTTACTCGTTATTTGGTTTATCCAAAATATTCTTAAATCGCCGGAGACTTTAGCCCTCTCAGAAGCCCCTGCCACCACCGAAAATCGTTCACTGCCGGCAACGGATCCCTCTCCGGTAACGAGCAATGAAATTAGTGAGATTACGATTAAAGCTGATGGAACGGTCTATGTAATCGTTCGCCAACATTTAGACAATAAGACCTTACTCAAAAAGAGACTGATGGAAGGGGAAATACAAACCCTTAAGCGCCGAGGTCCCGTTGACATAGCCTTCACCAAAGGCAACCTACTCCGCTTCATCACCGATGATGCCCGTGCCCAAAACAAACCAGAAACGGATGGTCCTGGGCGAATCACCGTCCCATAATTTCAAGCTCGGAACACACGATTTCCTAGTCTAGGGGGGTGTTAGAATCGCTTAGATTCGTCTCTCCCCTTCCGTGCGCAGTGCCAGAGGCTGAGCAAGAATTTCTCCCGTAATCAGGGCTTCTTTCGCCAATGCTGGATTGCGAAAGTTCGCGCGAATCCGTCGCCGCAGACGGGTCTGATTTGAAGCCCTTCTAGACCGAGCCGTCTCTAACCGAGCCGTCTCTAAATTTCTTCTTGCCGGGGACTTTGTCTGCTCTCTGTTGTCGCGGGTCTCTAGCTCCGAATTGAAGTCCATCGCTGTAGATTGACCTAATTTTACAGATTCAAAATCTTGGCTTTCAAGGTCTTCATTGATGCCCGCTTGGGCATCAGCCAAAGGTTTTGGCCATACAGAAGTCTCAGAAGTCTGAGAAGTCTCCCTTGGCAGCGAATCCATCGGCTCGGAGAAAACTGGTTGCGGCTTTAACACCTCATTGCTCGGTTCAAATACCTGGGGATCGGCTGAGTCCGTGTCGAGACCCTCGCTTGAAAAACTGTCAGCCGCCTCCTGCTCTGCTTCACGGGCAGAACGCTTGCGCAAAATATCTCTTCGCACCTCCTCAAAGGGATCTCCAAAAGACTCATTGAGCTGAGGCTCCTCTTCAGGCTTCTGCTCGGAAGCTCGAGATTTGTTAAAGAGATAATTTACGACAGACCAAAGCACGATCCCTGCGCCGATAAGAAACTCGAAAACAGTTCCCTCTGTAAACCAAGAGTCGATCTTATTCCTCGCTTTCTTTTGAGAGTGCGTCTCGCATATCCGTATCCGCTTTGATGTTGTTCAAGCGGTAATAGTCCATCACTCCTAAGTTTCCACTACGAAAGGCTTCGGCTAATGCCAGTGGCACTTCAGCTTCCGCTTCAACCACCTTAGCTTGCATTTCTTCGACCCGAGCTTTCATTTCCTGTTCGAGAGCAACCGCGGCGGCACGACGCATTTCTGCTTTAGCTTGAGCGACATTCTTATCGGCTTCGGCTTGAGATTCTTGTAGCTTAGCACCAATATTTTCCCCGACATCAACGTCGGCAATATCAATGGATAAAATTTCGAAGGCCGTTCCCACATCCAATCCGCGCTCGAGCACAACTTTGGAAATTTTATCGGGTGACTCCAGCACATCCTTATAGGAGTCTGCTGAACCAATCGTGGTCACAATGCCCTCGCCCACACGAGCGATGATGGTTTCCTCTAAAGCACTTCCCACATAATTGTCTAAGTTTGAGCGAACGGTCACTCTGGCTCGAGCTTTGACTTGAATACCATCTTTAGCCACCCCATCGATGCTTCGCTTGCCCCCTGCTTGATCAGGACATTCAATAACTTTCGGATTAATTGAGGTCCGCACCGCTTCAATGACGGATTTTCCAGTACCCTTGGTTGCTAAATCAATGGCACAGGCTCTTTGCCAATCTAGGATGATCTTAGCCTTGTCCGCGGCAATAATAGCCTGCACGGTTTGTTCAACATTTCCTTCTGCCAAATAATGCGCCTCTAGCTCATCGGTCGACAGTATTAAGCCGGCTTTTACAGCGGTGATTCGCGCATCAACGATTAGGGAAACAGGAACGCCCCGCAGGCTCATGGCAACTAAAGTAGGGAACCCCACCGTAGCTCCTGAAAGCCAAGATTTCACAAAGATACCGACATAGCTTATAAAAATGAAGCCGATAACTAAAGCGATCAGCCCGAGTACTGAATAAATAATAAGTTGCATAATAGTTTATTAATTGCGGTTAAAATAAATTTTTGGAAAGCACTTAACTGAAGACAGGAAGATGCCGATGGTTAGGAATACGAACTGAATAATAGGCACTTTATTGATTTCCTTGAACTGGGTTATCCTCTAACTTTTTTACATCTATCTTAAAATTATCTACCGAGCAAACTAAAACGGATTGGTCTTTTTCGATGTAGTTTATTTCTGCATGTGCCTCGTACTGACGACCCTCTATATCAATCATCCCAGTGGGATTCAAGCGGGTGATCGTACGCCCTTTTTTCCCAATGAGCACGCTCGCCTTTGGCGAGGCTTCTTCCTCAGCTCGATCCGTACCCGAATCAAGCGAACGGGATAGAACGAGGGATCGTTCGACAAAGGATCCTTTAAAAAGGCGCGTAAAGATGAGTGCGCCCACAATAGCAATACCTAATGCCAAGGTTAAATTCTGTAAAGGCAACTCCCATAACTCAAAAGTTAGTGGGGTTAAATTGTCCGGCCAAAAATCTGCCATGGCATAGAGTAAGGCCCCCAGCATCAAGATCAAGCCGAGCAAGCCAAAGACGAAAAGGCCAGGCAAAACAAAGATTTCTATCCCGAAGCAAATCAGACCTAAAATAAAAACAACCCACGCTTCGTTTCCTGCCAAACCAGCAATATTTTGACTGATAAAGAATAAACCGACCAGCCCGATGCCAGCGATCCCAAAGAGCCCAAACCCAGGGGTCTTAAATTCAACGAAGAGTAGAAGCAAACCGATCCCGAGAAAAATAGGGGCTAAATTAGCTAAAGCCTTTGCCCAAGTTTCAGAATAACTCAGCGCAAAGCGTTCTAAACGATACCCTTCCGACGGATACAAAGCTTCGAGCATAGCGTCTAGTGATTCATAAATCCCCTCGGCGAGTAAAGCGTCTTCAGCAGGGCCATATCTTTCCACCGATTGCTTAGCCGTGACGGTGAGCAGAGCCCCTTCTTCCTTAATAACGGCTCCATCAATGACTAATTCATAATCTGCGTCAAACATAGCCCGAATCACATCAGCTCGATACGGATGTCCTTCTGAAAGCTGTCGAATGTTGGCAAAGAGATAGCTTTCTATTTTCATTTTAGCCGTCTCTGGAACTTCCTCACCCGTTCCTTGAATTACCGCAGCCGCTCCCATTTTGCCTCTGGGTGAAAAATAGATACGATCACTGGCGGCAGCGATGAACGCACCGGCAGAGATTGCATCGGGATTGACATAGGTTAGGGTCAGCCCCTCAAAGTAGTCCAACATTTCCATCATCTCTAGGCAAATGTCTAGGCGTCCCCCCGGAGTATCCATGTCCAAGATAACTACAGAGGCTTGACTGCGAATCGCCTCCTTTAAACCTCGGCGTAGGATGAACAAATTCGCCTGATTGATCGCTTCGGTTACAGGAATGACATAGATGAGCGGGCGGGCGTCTGTCCGATCAATTCCCTCAACCCCCTCAATTGCCCTGATTCCATCTGCTCGAGTCGGATCTTGCTCGCTGGCTATAAGCGGTGTCCCCATTATTGCTGGTGCCCCCATACAAGAAAGGGCGAATCCCAACAGAAATCCGTAGACTAGCCTGCGGCTATAGAGGGTGCTCAATGAAGCGAGCGTTGTGCGGGGCAGGGTGCGTCGGAGCAAAAACATAGGGGTACAGTATGTGCCCATTTTAAGACGAAATCAAGCTTCCCATCAGGTCTAAGGCAAAAAAATACTGGATATTTAAAAAAAAATCCTCATTATTGAGACGATTGGGGGTTCCCATCTAGATGAAAATAGTAATTGTAGGTGCAGGCGAAGTCGGCCATAATTTAACTGCGACCCTCTCTAAGGAAGGCCACGATGTTACGCTGATTGAACAATCTGAAGAACTGTGTGCTCGATTAGACGAAGAACACAATGCCCGAGTGATCAAAGGGAACGGAGGCTCAGCAAGCCAATTAGCTGCCCTAGAGGTCGGTTCTTGCGATGCCTTTTTGGCTATGACCAGCGATGACCGAACCAATGTCATTTCTTGCTCCCTTGCCAAGGGTCTAGGGGCAAAAAATTCTATCGCTCGCATCCACGATGCGACGTACAGTGACGCCTCCAGTTTGAGCTACCAAGTGCATTTTGGCATCGACCTCTTTGTCAATCCAGAGGCGATTTGTGCCGTTGAGTTGGCCAAAGCGATTCGCAATCCAAGCCGTGTTGCCATCGAAGATTTTGCCAAAGGACAAATTGAGGTGCAAAAAGTTCACTTGGCAAAGGGCTCTAAGTATATCAATAAAAGCTTAAGTGAGATCAATTTCGGTGCCGATCTACGAATCGGCTTCATCGAGCGAGCCGGCTCTGTGCTCATTCCAAATGGAGATACTGTTTTAGCTGAGGCCGATTATTTAACTGTCTTTGGTCATCCAGAAACACTCTTTAATAAACGGGAGAAATTTGATCCCAAGCAAAAGATTGACAGCACCAGCGTCGTTCTTTTCGGGGGGGGAGAAACCACCATTAGCTTAATCCGCATGCTCTCCAATCCACGGTTTAAGATCCGAGTAATTGAAAAAAATCCCCAACAGTGCGAAGTCTTGGCCAATTTATTCCCTCACATTGCTGTCATTCATGGCGATGCGACCTCTCTTCGCCTTCTAGAAGAGGAACAAATCGGGGTTGCCGATTATTTCGTCGCCTGCACCAAGGACGATGAAGAAAATATTTTGACCTGTATTCAAGCCTCTAAGTTGGGTGCTGCACATGTACAGTTAGTCATCAATAAAGGCGACTATGACAAATTGTTAGACACCCTAAAAGATGACTTAAATATTGAAGTCGTCGTCTCCCCTCGAATCGCCATGTCCGACTACATGAAGCGATATCTAAGCAACCAAGCCCTCACTGAATTAGCGGATTTGCCCAATCAGTCAGGCCAAATTTATCAACTCATCATTCCCCACGACTCTCCCTCTATCGGGAAGAAAATTCAAGAACTTGCCTTGCCTAAGGGAACCTTAGTCGTAGCCCTCCTCCATAAATTTAAAGCAAAAGTTCCCTCTGCTGAAGACACCCTGATCACCGACGATCGCTTAATTATCATTTCTGGTCTCGACGAGAAAAAGGTTGTTCTAAAAAAACTCCTCGGGTAAACAGCCTTGTTTTTTCATGAACTTCGTTCTTATACAAAAACTCTTGAGCGTAGTCTATTTTGCTCTAGCACTGGCACTGAGCTTTTGCATGCTCGGCGGATTGTTAATGGGTGAATCCTTGAGTGACACTTCGATCCAAGGCTTTTTTTGCAGTATAGCCATCACCCTAGCTTTAGCCTGCCTGCTCCGCTTTAACGCAACAAAAGTACAAGTCAAAAATAAGGGCTCGGACAAACTCTTTTTTCGCCGTGAAGCCCTCTGCACGATCGGACTGACTTGGCTTTCAACCGCTTTAATTGGAGCACTCCCTTTCTTTTTAGGGCTGCAAGACTGCTCCTTTGTCGATGCCTTATTCGAAAGCACTTCGGGCATTACCACAACGGGTGCAAGCATTTTTAATGATTTCAGTGAGCTTTCTTATAGTCTCTTTCTCTGGCGTTCTTTGAGCCAATGGATTGGTGGTTTGGGCGTGATTGTTTTTTTCGTTGCCATTCTTACTTCACTGGGGGCAGGGGCAAAAATCCTCTTCAGTAACGAATCCTCGGTAACCGCCGCCGACTTTGAGCAAGGCCGTATTCAAGACGGAGTGAATAAGCTCTTAATTTTTTACTCATCTCTGACTGGACTTTGCTTGCTCGCTTACAAGCTTGCTGGAATGAATTGGTTTGACGCCTTTAACCACGCTATGACAACCATTGCAACCGGTGGTTTTAGCACTCATGAAGAGAGTTTTGCCCACTTTAACAGCCCGCTGATTGAGTCCGTTTCCATTCTGTTTATGCTCTTGTCGGCGACAACTTTTATCTTTGTCATTCGCTTATTCGAAGGGGCGAAGGATACTTTCAAGCGAGGGATGGAGGTCTATGTCTTTTATGCTTTAACTGTATTGAGCATGGGACTGATCGCTGGACTTTTGCTACAAACGAATTCGTCGGTTCCTCAACTTAAGAACATTCAAGACGCCCTCTTTCAAACCGCCTCTATCATCAGTACAACGGGGTACACCTCGACAAATTACGAGCTTTGGGCACCCTCCGCTAAAATCATTCTTATGTTTCTCATGTTTATGGGCGGTTGCTCTGGATCCACCAGTGGGGGCATAAAAATAATTCGCGTGATGATCGCCTTTAAAGCGATCTTTCGAACCATTGAACAAACCTATCGCCCAAACAAGACCATTATCACACGAATCGGTTCCAAAACGCTCAACGACACCTTTATTTACAATGTACTACTCTACGTTGTTCTCATCTTCACTATTCAGGGTATTTCGGTCATTCTCCTCTCGCTGATAGAGCCCAATCTAAATTTAATCAGCCTTTTCTCCGCTGTTCAATCCAGCCTCTACAATATTGGCCCTGGTTTTGACTTTGTCGGCCCAACTGAAAATTACAGTGCGTTTGCCGACAAAAGTAAACTGTTTCTCGCCTTCTTAATGATTCTAGGACGACTCGAGATATACGCCTTAATCGTACTGTTTATTCCGAAGATTTGGCGCTCCTACTCTTGATCGCCATCATCGCCATCATCGCCAATAGCTTCGACTGGACAACCCTCTAGAGCTTCGATACACAAACCGACCGCTTCATCTCCTTCCGGTTGCTTATACACATAGGAATAACCACCCTCTTCATTGCGCATAAAATAATCGGGTGCCGTTTCACGGCACAGATCGCAGTCGATGCACTGCTCATCGACATAAAATTTACCTTTTACATTTTCCGGCCACTTATCATCAATTTCCGCCATGGGCTTTAATTTCTAGGAAATGCGTATAGAGTCAAGATATAGCTTAATTAAATTTAAACTTTTATCCGAGCTTGCACCCATGGAACAGTAAAATTATATCTACAATCATGCTGTACGATAGAGCCTACATGAAAAAGCCCTTTGAATCCGGTGACGCACACACGAATAAGCGATCCGTTGTCTTTCAACTAATCCTACTCAATGTCGGAATCTTCATCCTGCAAAATGTGCTCCACATCTTATTTCCCTACTCAAACTTTCTTGAAAATACCTTTGTATTCAGCAGCACTCATTTTTTTGAAGGAAAAATTTGGACAGTCCTCAGCTATTCCTTTCTTCACAGTTTCCCGGGAATCTGGCACATTTTTGCCAATATGCTCGGTCTCTACTTTATCGGGCGGGTCATTGAACCCATCCTCGGATCGCGCACCTTCCTCTATCTTTACCTCGCTTCTGGGATAGTTGGCGCTTTGCTCTACCTCAGTTTTCATTTTGATCCCACTAGTCTCGGAGGTGGACTCGTCGGGGCTTCCGCTGCTGTATCGGGTATCCTTGCCTTCTTCTGTCTGATCAAGCCTGAAGAACGCATCACCCTGCTCCTCTTCTTTGTCTTCCCAATCAGCCTAAAGCCCAAGTGGTTACTTCGAGCCTACGCAGCGATCTCCTTGGGCTTACTCTTTACCGAAGAACTTTACGGCAGTGGAAACATTGCCCATTCAGCCCACCTAGGCGGTCTCTTGGCTGGCTTCCTCTTCTATCAATTTTTTTATCGAGACCGCCACAGCCTCTTCCAATCCTTTCAAGAACCTAGCATCGAACTACCTACCTGGTTTAAAAAACAAAAAAAGCGTGATTCGAATGCCCGCTATTCTGTCAATTACTCAGATTCTAACACTCAATTAAAATCTGAGGTCAATCGCATCTTAGATAAAATCAACCTCCACGGCTTTGCCTCCTTGAGCGAGGAAGAAAAATCTACCCTAGAAAAAGCCAAAGCATTATTTAATCGATAAACTCGATTAATTCCTTTAATCCTAATTGCTTTATGTTTTTATTTAAATTCAAGCCATGCCCGCTATTTCGATTCGCACGCTGCGTCTTACTCGTAGGAATTTGCCTGTCCAGCCATGCCAAAGTGCCCAAGGCCGATGCTCTCAAAGATGCCGATATCCAAGCACTGAAAGAACAAACACAATGGGCGATTAATTTAATTCAATCTCGGCATTATCTGAAAAATGAAATGCGCTCCATTGACACTGACGCTGTCCTAGAGAATTTTGCTGAAAGCTTAGATTATTCCAAGCTGTACTTCACGGCGACGGATATTCAATCCTATCAATTTCGCTTCTCAGACGCCCTCGAAACTTTTTTTGAAAACGGCAATTTATACCCCGCTTTTGTCATTTACGAAGATTATACTAATCTATTCCTCGCCCGAACCGAGTGGGTACTTGAACGCCTAGATCAACCATTTTCTTTTTCGGAAGATGCGTGGTTTGACTCTGATCGGTCCGACGTTACTTGGCCAGCTAATCAAGAAGAAGCAGAGCGTACTTGGAATCAATTTTTAGAGTACCAAGTCCTCAACGAACTGCTATCCAACACGGCGGAAACACTTGATGAAGATGCGGAAACAGCGGTGATGGAAGCTGAATTCTCACGACTCTCCAGCGATTTAAACTACTTTGAAAGTTCAATGGAAAAAGTCCGAGAAAAGCTTAAAAGACGCTACCAGCGCAATTTAAAAATTTTAGAAGATCAAGAAATCAGCGACATTCAAGAACTCTTCATCAATGCCCTAACCCGCGTCTTCGATCCACACTCTAGTTTTCTCTCCACCCATACACTAGAAAACTTTAAGTCCTCAGTGAAAAATTCCTTTGTTGGCATCGGTGCCCAACTTCAAGATGTCGATGGTATCTGTACGATTAAAGATATTTTACCGGGCGGTCCAGCGGAACGCTCTAACCAATTAAAAGCCGAAGACGAAATCCTCGGAGTCGCCCAAGGCGATGCTGAATTTGAGGATGTCGTCGACATGCGATTAAAATACATCGTTCGGAAAATTAAAGGGCCCAAAGACAGCCTTGTTCGCTTATTGATTCGGCCGGGAGATTCCTCTGATCCTTCAAAAAGAAAAATTGTTTCGCTCGTTCGTGATGAAGTAAAGTTGACTGCGAATTTAGCTAGTGCCACCGTGTACAAACTACTAGCTGAAGACGGCTTAATATCCATCGGAGTGATTGATCTCCCCTCTTTTTACGGGAATATTGGCTACAATTCCGCGCTCGGAACGACCAGTAATGACGTAAAGGAATTGATCCTTAAATTAAAGGAGTTTCCCATTGATGCACTCATCTTAGACTTGCGCTCCAATGGCGGTGGTCTACTCAGTGAAGCGGTTCGAACTGCGGGTTTATTCATTCCCGTCGGTCCCATTGTGCAGGTCGTAGATGCCCGAGGGAAAAAGCAGGTCTTACACGATCAAGTGCCCGAAATAGCTTGGGAGGGACCTCTCGCTATATTAACATCAAAATTCAGTGCCTCCGCTTCAGAAATTGTTGCGGGCGCACTCCAAGACCACGAACGCGCCTTAATCATTGGCGACATGACCACCCACGGAAAGGGCACTGTTCAAGAAGTCTTCCATATGCAAAATCGCATTTCTCTAAATTGGTTTCAATCGCCCGAAAGCTTAACTCCACCCGTTGCTTCAAAGATTACCATCAAACAATTCTTCCTGCCCAAAGGAAGTTCTACCCAAGTCAAAGGCGTCGCTTCCGATATCGTCCTCCCGTCCATCAACGACTTGCTCCCGATTGCTGAGTCCGACCTGAATAACCCGATTCAGTGGGAACAAATTGAAGCGATTAACTGGTATAATAATTGGGAAAAAATTCAGGTTTCCAGCCCCTATGAAGCCGGTTTGATTGAATACTTAGATGAACAAACCCGCGCACGACAAAAAAATATGGAAGAATTACTTTACTTAAGTGCAGATATAGATTTGCGGTCACAGGCTATCGAAGAAACCCTTGTTTCCCTTAACTTAAATAAACGCATTTCCAAAAAAATTACAGAGCAAGGGCAGCAAAAAGAACTTGAAGCCCGCTACAACAAGCTGAAAGCCAAGCCTTATCCTCAAGAATCGATTTTGCTAGCCATTCGCGAAGAACAAGAAGCTCATTCAAAAAATCTAATCGAGGGCTTTAAACAAGACGACGCAGAGGAAACGAGTTTGACCACCGAAGCAGAAATTGAATACGATGACCGCTCTGTTATCGAAAGCACTCAGAGCGACCATAGCGATACAGATACAGATGAAGATGAAGAAAGCGATAATTTCGACATCTACTTAAGAGAAAGTGCTCGCATCATGCGCGATTGGGTTCTCTGGGAAAATGAACGATCCAATTCAACTGCTAGGCTTTCAGCACTATCTGAATATGAGTAAGTCCTTATCTTAATGGTGAATTAATGGTGTAGGATTAAATATCGATCGCGCTGGCTTAAATCGCAATGCGACTCCATTTTAGAGTAGCCCGATGCCTGTGCACATTCAATCAATTCCGCATGCTGGTCTATCCCCGTTTCTAGGGCGAGGAATCCCCCCGAAACGAGAAAGCTAATCGCCTGACGAATAATCTTTTTTAAATCCGCCATCCCCGCATCGCCCGCGACTAAGGCACTTTTGGGCTCGTAGTCCTTCACCTCGGGTTCGGCTACTGCATACTCCGCCTCACTCAAATAAGGTGGATTAGAGAGAATCGCATCAAAACTCGCCCCCGCCTCAATCCGATCAAACCAGTCACTCTGAAGTAATTCTACCTGATGACTCAAACCCAAGTGATCTCGATTCAACTCAGCAAGCTGTAAACTCTCCGCAGACAAATCCGTTGCCGTGATCACACAGTCTGCACTTGAACCCGAACTATTTGGAAGCAGGGCTCGAGCTAGGGCTAAGGCGATCGCTCCCGAACCCGTCCCCAACTCTAAAATACGACCTGCCCTCTTCAAGCGAGGGATAACGAGTTCAATTAAGCCTTCGGTTTCTGACCGTGGAACTAAGGCTCGCGCATCCACTGTTAGGGAAGCGTTGTAAAAGACACATTCACCCAAAATATATTGTAATGGTTCACGCTGACCTCGGCGTCGTACCAGGGATCGCACTCCCTCTAGCTCGGATTCAGTCAAGGGGCGGTCGAGATCTAAATACAATTCGAGGCGTTTTAATTTCAATGCATGAGCGATGAGCAAGTCGGCATCTAATTTTGCATTAGGCACTCCTTTTGCGACAAAAAACCCTTCGGTCTTTTCCCGTATCTCTCGAAGTGTTTGTAGCATAAACGACTTGCTTTAGGCTTCCTGTGCCTTGACTAGGTTTTCTATTCGCGCCTCATAATCAACCGCATGAAGGGCCTCGATCAAGGCGTCCAGATTGCCCTCAACAATTGTGGGCAAAGAAAAATTCATTCCGATTCGGTGGTCGGTTAATCGCCCTTGAGGGAAATTATAGGTCCGAATCCGCTCGGAGCGGTCCCCTGTTCCGATCTGCCCTTTCCGCTCGGCGGCATATTTTGCATGTTCCGCTTCTTCCTTCGCTTTGAGCAAGCGCGAGCGCAAAACCGTCATTGCCTTGTTACGATTTTTATGTTGCGAGCGCTCGTCTGCGCAATAGACGGTGACCCCAGTGGGCTTATGAACCAGTTGCACTGCAGAATCCGTCGTATTAACATGCTGTCCCCCTGCACCCGAAGCGCGCATGGTTGAAATCTCTAAATCGGCCGGATTGATTTCAATATCGACCTCTTCCGCTTCCGGTAAAACAGCAACCGTTGCCGTCGAGGTGTGTATGCGCCCTTGCGTTTCCGTGACAGGCACTCGTTGCACTCGGTGCACTCCACTCTCAAACTTTAGATACTTGTAAGCATTCTCACCACTGATGTTAAAAATGATTTCTCGGAAGCCCCCTGTTTCCGCAGGGCTAGAACTGATCACTTCGACCCGCCAAGCCATACGCTCAGCATAACGACTGTACATTCGAAATAAATCTCCAGCAAAAATATTGGCTTCATCTCCACCCGCTCCGCCGCGAATTTCCATAACGGAATTTCTGCTGTCGCTGGGATCGGGAGGAACCATCGCCTTCAGTACAGCGTGTACCAAGTCTTCCTTTTCCGCCTTCAATGAAATCTGCTCTTCCTCAATCATGGGAATTAAATCCGTATCCGTCTCAGATTCAGCAAGTAATTCTTCATTTTCCAATAGCTGTTGCTCCACCCCATGGTAGCGCTCAAAGTGCTCAATTAAAGTAGATAGGCGTTGGTGTTCACGGGACACTTCCGTCGCTTTTCTCGCATCAGAAAAAAAATCGGGTGCCGCCATTTGTGCATCTAAGGCTTCTAGCTTTGATCGAAAGGGTGCAATATCAGGGATTTTATGCATGATTTATATGAAAAAATTCATTTGCCGAATGCCGTGTTCTTAAATAAAAAAAACACCACGATCAACTAATGTCGAAAAAATCTTTATACAAACAAAATATTATCGCTTGCGTTTGGGATTTTGATAAAACGCTCATTCCAGGCTATATGCAAACTCCTTTATTCGATGCCTTTGGTATTGACGAGAAGCATTTTTGGAAAGAAGTAAACGCCCTGCCCAGTATATATGCGGAAAAAGGGACGAAGGTTTCTGCCGATACCATCTATCTCAATCACTTGCTCAGCTATGTAAAAAATGGTCTGCTTGAAGGCTTGACGAATGCAAAATTAAGAGAATTAGGTCGTTCTCTACAATTCTGCCCCGGATTGCCCGATTTATTCCCTCGATTACAGGCCCTTACCCAAGAGTCCCCGGCGTACCGAAAGCACAATATTGAACTCGAGCACTACATTATCAGTACAGGACTGGCAGAAATGATTAAAGGCAGTGCAATTGCTCCTTATGTCACCGATATTTTTGGTTGCGAATTTATTGAAGCTCCCATGCCTCCAAATTTTTCGAAGCAAGAGGAATTGAAAATTCCCCTAGATTTTGAAATCAGCCAAATTGGGACGATTGTCGACAACACGATTAAGACTCGCTATATTTTTGAGATCAACAAGGGCGGAAATAAAAATCCCTCTATCGATGTCAATGCCTTCATCGCCAAAGGTGATCGCCGCATTCCCATTGATCGTATGCTCTACATCGCCGACGGCCCCAGCGATATTCCCTGCTTTTCTGTTGTTAAAAATAACGGAGGGAAAACCTTTGCCGTTTTTCAACCAGGCAATGATGCAGAATTTGCACAAAATGATGCCCTTCTTCACGCGAGTCGTATTCATTCCTATGGCCCTGCTGATTACACCGACAACAGCACCACGACGAAATGGCTTTCCATGCATATAAGAAGAATTTGTGATCGTGTAGTCAACGAATGTGAAAGCATGGTATCGGATTCTATCCAAGTGCCCCCAATCCACCTCCATAAAAAAGAAGGTATTGGAAACAAGGACGCTGAATCGCCAGACAAGTCATTAGACTTATTCAAAGAAGTTCCCAAAGAAAAATAAGCCATTTTTAATATCGCATTGTCCCAGTCTATCCTTTTAAAAACAGAACATATGCAGTCCATTTATACAATACTCATCGCTTGTGCCCTCGCTTTAGTTGCAAGTAGTTGCCAAAGCACAAGCACGGGAATTTATTCCCCCGCTTACAGCCCCCCCAGTCCTTCCCCAGAAGCGTCCGTTGACACAGTCGCCGAACCCGTGGTTCAACCCTTACCCACTGTTCTCGAAGCAGCGAACGAAACGAGCGCAGATACGGAAATCGAAGCAGCTACCACTCGTTCCGATCAGTCGCTATCCTTGGAAAACGACCGCTATCGCCTGACCAAGACGCTTATCGAGTCGGACCAAGTAGGCGGACAGATCCAATACGAACTGCACCTCGATATTTTAAAAGACATTGAGCAGTTATGGATCGAAGAACGCTTGCCAGAAAACTTTGTTCTCCTACGCAGTATTCCTGAACTTGTAGAAAATAACCCTACCATCTGGTCTTTTCAAAATCTCAAAGCCGGTGATACCCAAACCCTCGCACTCTTCCTTCGCCCAGAAAAAGCTGGCGATTTCGAAACCCAAACTCGAGTGCGAATGGAGCAATCTCTTGCTTTGCAGCTTTCCCCCGGGCAACCGCAGTTGGAATTGAGCCTAATCGCTCCCGATCGCATTGAGCGCAATCGCGAAGGTGCTTGGGAATTAAGTCTGAGTAATCGGGGCACGGCTGTTGCTCAATCCGTCGTCCTTTCCGCCCGCTTAAACGATGCTTTTGAGGCACGCTCTCCCGTCCGCTACGAAATTCCGCAATTGGATGTCGGATCCAGTCGCAGCTTCAGTGTACGAGCAAAAGCCTTAAAGCAAGGCTCTTTCGAAAATCAATTTTCTGCCTCGTGCACGCATAGTACTCCCGAAACTGAAGGGCGCGCCGAAGCGCTGACTCAAGTGGTTCAATCGGGAATCCAAATCGACGTGCGAAGCCCCGCCCAAGCCTACGTGTTTAAACCCGAAACGATCGACATCCAAATTCAAAATACTGGAGATACCGATTTGGAAGCCGTTCGCATCACGCAACTCCTCTCCGAACAATATTCAATCATTGATACCGGTGGAGGTCGAAGCAACGGTTCAGCCATCGGCTGGCTCATCCCAGAACTACCTGCAGGTAACAAACAATTGATTCGCACCCAAGTAACCGCCGTACGACCCGGCGAGGCTTCCATAGACATGCGAGTCCGAACCGCTCAAGGTTTTGAAAGTTCTGATCGGACAAGCACGGAATGGCTCGCCGTTCCCGGAGTTACCGTATCCATTCTCGATGCCAAAGATCCCCTCACCGTCGGTGAAACCACCGAATTCACCATCCGAGTCCGTAACCAAGGTGAATTTGAGCCCGTCAAGGGGACGATTGAACTGACCTTTTCCGATGAACTGCGCCCCTTGGCTATTCTCAGTGAGATTGAAGGCACTCTAACGGAAAACCGCATTCGTATTCCCGAAGTCCAATTGTATCCCGAGCGCGATTTGGAGTTAAAAATCTCGGCACAAGCGCTCAAAGCTGGATCGGCTCGCACTTATTTGAATTTTATGGCTGATTTCCTAAATCAACCGCTCATCAACCAAGAATCGACAACGATTTACTAACTGCTTCAAACTTTTTCTTTTTCTTTATGACTGTTGCATCATCTGACATCGGCTTAATCGGTCTCGCAGTAATGGGGCAAAACTTAGCCCTCAACATTGCCGACCACAACTTCAATATTTCTGTCTACAATAGAACCTACGCTAAAACAAAAGCTTTTGTAGAAGCTAACCCCGATACGCCGGGTACTCTCTGTGGCTTTGAAGAGCTGGAAAGTTTTGTAGTCTCTTTGGCACGGCCGAGAAAAATTATTATTTTAGTTCAAGCAGGTGCAGCTACTGACGCAGTGATTGATGCCTTGTTGCCCTTGCTAGATGCTGAGGACATTATCATCGATGGAGGCAATGCTAAATGGGATGATACCATACGCCGTGAAACAGTCCTCAATGAGCAAGGCTTTCGCTTTATTGGTTCGGGAGTCTCGGGCGGAGAAGAAGGTGCTCGATTTGGCCCCTCATTAATGCCAGGAGGCTCTTTTGAAGCTTGGAAGGAGTTGGAGCCCATTTGGACGGCAATCGCTGCTAAAGTTGATCCTGAGAGCGGTAAGCCACTAGAGGGTGCGGCTCCGGGCAAGCCTATAGAAGGCGGCTTTAGCTGTACTCGCTATATCGGCCCAAATGGTGCGGGTCATTATGTCAAAATGGTTCACAACGGAATCGAATATGGCGACATGCAAATGATCTGTGAAGCTTACCACCTTTTACGGGAGTTGCTCGATCTCAGTCCAATGGAAATTGGTGCGATTTTTGAGTCTTGGAACCGAGGACCCTTGGATTCCTTTCTGATCGAAATCACCGCCGATATTTTACAGCAGATTGATCCAAAGACGGACCGTGCATTTGTCGATTCCGTCCTCGATACAGCCGGTCAAAAGGGAACGGGTAAATGGACTTCGGTCAATGCATTAGACATGGGAGTGCCCACACCCACCATTGCCGAAGCGGTGTTTGCTCGATGCTTGTCTGCATTGAAAGAGGAACGCGTTCAGGCAGCGACTATTTTGCCTGTCCCGCGGACTGTGGCGGACAAACCGAATTCGGATGCAGATAAAGAAACCTTGATTCAAGCGATTCACGATGCCTTGTATTGCTCAAAAATTTGCTCCTACGCTCAGGGCTTTCAATTGATGCGGGAAGCCAATCAGCAGTACAATTGGGATTTAAACTTTGGTGGTATCGCAGAGATATTTCGTGGAGGCTGTATCATTCGGGCTGCTTTCTTACAGAAAATTACCGAAGCTTTTGAACAAAATAATCAACTGGAAAATTTATTGGTCGATGCCTATTTTAAAACAGCTATTGCCGAAGCGGAAACACATTGGCGCAGTGTGATTGCTATGGCCGTCAAACAGGGAATCCCCGTGCCCACTTTCAGCTCAGCCCTAGCCTATTACGATAGCTATCGGACTGCAATCTTACCCCAAAATCTCTTGCAAGCACAGCGGGATTATTTTGGTGCTCACAGCTATGAGCGAGTTGATACTCCGCGAGGAGAGTTTTTTCATTTTGATTGGTCTTCTGCAGTTCAGCGAAAAGAAATCAAACTATAAATCTTATTTAGCGGGCTGGTATCGTCCTCCCAAAATAAGCGAGTAGCCACATTTCTGTCCAAATTCGAAAACAGCCATTAGCAGAGATTTGTTTTCCCTCTTTACGGGAAGAATCGAGCAAAAATCCCATTTCTCGGTTTTTCAATTCCAATTCTCTCTGGTTTTGATTCAAACTGAAAACAACCGTGTTTTGCTCTTCGAGACAGACCCAGTCTTGATCGCTTTGATCCATTCGACGAAGGTGCTGTTTGTGTAGCGTTTTCAATGAATGACATAATGGATAACGCTGCACAGACCAATGATCTGGATAATAACCACCATAGGGCATATTTTGATTATCCGTTATGTACTGTTTGTTTGATTGAGAAAGACTGTAGAATGAAAAATATAATTGAACGCGATTGTTTGTGTTTGGTATAAATAAAACGCTTAATCGTACGGTCTGAGTTGTATTCAGAAAAAGTGCTTGTCGCACTGTCAAGTGATCATGAATTTGAGCTTTTACATTTCCGATCGACCGAAACCCTAATTCTGAAAGTATCTTTTTAACTTCCATGGCACGGGCTTGTATTGGCCATAAATTGCCGGCATGATCGGAAGAAAACTGTGGAAATAAATTCATTTCGCTGTGATTGAGTAATTGTATCGAAATGCGATAAATGAGTGTTTCGATGATAAACCATAAGGCGAGTCCAGTTATAAAATGCAACCAATCGGGTCGCAGAGAACCGAAACCCGATTTTAAAATCCAACTAAAACAACAGGCAAAGGCTAACCATCGCAGCCAATGAAAGAGTATGCGGAGTATCGGCAATGGATAACGCTTGTGTATGAGAAAACAAAAAACGGCTAATATTAACAATAAGGAGAGCCAAAAAACCATTGTCCCTTGGAATTGAATCCATTCAAAGCTGAATGGGATAAAAAGCATTTCCATAATGAATGAAGCCTATGAATAAAACCTAATTAGGGCTGGTACGGCACTCGTAAAGCACCGGATTCAAAGTAATCGAGTGATGCGTATTGTTTGCCCAAAAAACTGAACTGTATTCGTTAACTGTATTCGTTAAAACAGTTTAATTTAAACGCAAAGGCATTATCACGCAAAGAAACTGGTTGAGCGTCTTCACAATACCTGGACTCAATTCATCTTTAAATTCGAAGAAAATCTCATCCTGTGAAAGGGCGCGCAAGGGTTCCTGTAAAAATACTGGGTTAAAAGCAATTTGAACATCCGGCCCTTCATAAGCAATACCCATGGACTCATGCGATTCCCCATATTCAGGAGAAGAACCCATAATTTCCATTAAATTTTTGCTAATCTTAAGCTTAATTGAATTACTCTTTTCAGAAGTGACTAAAGCAGCACGGTGCACACATTCTAAAAATAATTCACGCTCGATTTTAATCCGATGTTCCGTCTCTTTGGGAATGACTTGACGATAATTAGGAAAATTCCCTTCAACAATTTTGGATACTAAATAAATGTGATCAATTAAGCCACTCTCCCCTTCCGCATCATCAATGGCGATTTCAAAAGCGACTTGACGCTCGTTAAATGCGATCTTAACTGCCTCCCCTTTCCCGACGAGGCGTTCCATCTCCGTTACTGTTTTTGCAGGTAGTATTAAATGACCGCCCTCTGATTTATCAAGGTCTAGTTCATGAGAGGTCAGCGCTAAACGACGCCCATCGGTCGCTACTAGTGTTAAGTTGTCTTCGGCAAAATTAAAATAAACACCATTGAGAATGTAACGATTTTCATCTGAGGATTGCGCAAAGGAAACACTTTTAAGCATCGTTGATAACTCTCCTTGCTCCAGTTTAAATACATGTTGATTTTCAAAACTAGGGAGCGGGGGGAATTCATCAATTGCTATCCCCATTACTTTAAATGATGAACCACCTGATTTAATTTTTGCTTGGTTATTCGAAGACAATTCAAAAAATACCTCTTGTTGAGGCAATTCTTTCACGATGGTGGCTAATTTACGCACCGGCAAAGTGATACTTCCTTCAGCAGAAACATCTGCAGTGATGCGACAGCGAATACCAATGTCTAAATTAGTCGTCGTTAACGAGAGATGATCCGAGCTCGCCTCGATTAAGACATTTCCCAAGATAGGCATTGCGGAACGAGAACCCACTACATTTAAGACCTGCTGGAGTCCGTGGCTGAAGTGATCTTTGTTAATTTTGAATTTCATAATAGGCGTATAATCTAGATATTTTCACAGAGCTATAAAGAGAATAATTATTTATATATATATCTCTTATTAATATTCTATCCAGTGAATAAATGAATAAATCAATAATAGCTTTTCTATCAATGCTTTAAAAGTTTTTTTTAAGTGTAAAGGAATCAAAGTAAAATGTGAACAATGTGGATAAAAAATCTAAAAATTGTGATTATCCTGTGGGGACACATATTATTCACAGTCTCTTGAACAGTTCATATTTGTATCTGATGTGATTATTTTAATGATTCTAAATACTTCCAAAAGCTATCTTCTTGTTCGGCTAAAAATTCTTCTTTATAGGGTAATTTAGTGCGAAAAATAAAATCACTCAAAGTATTTTTATGTAAAATATAATGGGCAAATAGTGTATCGTCTCGCAGCTCAAAATAAATTCGAAAATCATCGGCACGCACCCGATAGTAAATTGTATTATTCCGATTAAAAGACTGCAGGCTTTCATTGGGATGTGCTAATGCTTCTTTGCTGATAGAACAAATAATGTCGGTGATATGCATTTGTTCACGAATATCGAGTTTATTAAACTCAGACATACTCTGTTCGCTAAAATTGACTTGATACATTTTTCTGTCAGTCTTTTGGTTAAAATTCTAGATTTAGTAAAACTTTTTTGAATATCTTTGATTATGTCTGATCTGACGCTCCATTTTGATACGAACAATCAACTGAAAGTTCAACCCATTAAAGCAGAATCAGGAAGCATAGAGTATACAGTCTGTTCTAATTTCACAGCGGTCGGTTCTTTTCTAGCAAATGTGACTTGGCAGAAACAAACATGGTCTATTCATATTGATTACCAAGAAGCGGAGCAAGCAGATAAGCAAGCGAATTCAGATTTTTCCTATTTTACATGGGAGGCCTTAGAAACCCTCCCAAAAAGCGAAAACTTAAGTACTTTGCTCAAGGTGCTAGAACCCTATTTGATTCAAATTGCCTATATGAAATTCAATGAGCGTGATTATATCTATCGCTTTAGAAATAATAAAGAACGCAATACAGAGGTTTATTTAAATAACGCTGCAGACATTTATCAGAGTCAATTATGTTCAGCAATCAAGCGGATACGAAGAACTAAAGAAAAAATTTCTGGAGAACCAGTCGCTCTAAATTTTGGGGCAATCAAATACCAATTACCCAGTCATTTTGGCTTTTGTTTAGGCGTACAAAATGCCATCGAGCGTGCGTACGAAAGCATCGCTAATTTTCCCGACCGCCGAATATTCATGCTGAGCGAATTAATTCATAATCCCTTTGTCAACGCAGACCTTAATCAACGAGGGCTCAAGTATTTACAGAGTGATAAGGGTGAATGGCTATCCAGTGACGGAGATTGCGTATCCGATAAAGCAGACCCTAAGGCTTTATGGAATCAACTAAAACTGGAGGACATAGTCATCATACCGGCTTTTGGGGCAACACATGAAGATAAATTTCGTCTGATTAAAAAAGGAATTACTTTGAAAGACTTTGATGCGACCTGTATGTTAGTAGAAAAAGTCTGGAAGGCGATCGAAGAACACAGCAAACACGGCTTCAGCACGATTATTCACGGAAAATATTACCATGAAGAAACCAAAGCAACTTTTTCCAATGCTCTAGTTCATGGACCCGCCTTAATTATTTCGGACATAGAAGAAGCGCGTCTGCTCGGTCAAATTATCCGCACAGAGGGAGCAGAAAAACGAGCACTTTTTGAAGCCCATTTTGCGGGGCGCTATTCTCAGGGCTTCAATGTAGATACCGACTTAGAAAAATTAGCTGTGGTCAATCAAACCACCCTACTCCGCAATTTAACCATTGAAATTATTGAATACCTAAAGAGTGTTCTCAGAGAAATTTATGGAGCGGAAGCACTCGATGCTCATTTTTGGAATAACGAAAAAGGGGACACACTCTGTTATGCTACTCAAGTCAATCAAGATGCCTTAATTAAAGCATTGGACAACGAACTCGATCATTCCTTGGTCATCGGTGGCAAAAACAGTTCAAATACCTATCAACTCTATCAGATTTGCCAAAAACACTTAGGTCAAAAAGCCCACTATATTCAATCCGAAGCAAACATTGTATCCCTAGAACAGATAGAGCACTCGGTCTATTCCAAGGCGGGAACAGAAGCGGCACAGATTCGTCCGTTTGTTCAAAAAAGTGAACGAACCGAAGATAAACCGATTCGTATGCTCATAACTGGTGGCGCTTCCTGTCCCGATGGAATTATACAACAAGTTATCTGTAAAATTAACAGCTATTTCCCCCGAGAAAGTCTCCGCTCAATCGAGGAGGTGCTCGGCGATATCGATCGGCTTGCTGAATGAAAAATAGAGCCGGAATAGAGGCAGATTAGTCAACGACTAAGGATCAATCGCGAATCACCAATTCCCCAGTCAGCGTACTCACTGTGGCATCAGTGATTTTTACTGGAACCAAACTGCCGAGCAAGCGTTCACTCGCTGGAACGATGACCTTTCGGTAGCCCCGAGTTCGCCCCGTAAACAATCCCGCCCCGCGCTTAGCACGGCCTTCGAGTAAGACTTCTTCCTCGCTACCGATTAAGGATTGATTGCGGGCGAGTGAAGATTTGCTGAGAATATCCAAAAGAACTCGATTGCGCGCTTCTTTGACCTCCTTGCTGATCGGGTCGCCCAGCGGCTCGGCACTCGTGCCCGGGCGGACGCTGTACTTAAAGATGTAGGCCATGTCAAAACGCAGTGCCTCAAAGACAGATCGAGTGGCTTCGAAATCTGCGTCCGTCTCTCCGGGGAAACCGACAATAATGTCTGTCGAGATATAGATGTCCGGTCGCAGCGCGCGCAACTGTTCAATAATACTTTGAAATTTTTCAATACTGTATGGACGACGCATTGCCTTAAGAATGGAATTGCTCCCACTCTGCATCGGGAAATGCAAGTACTCGCACAATTTGGGTAGCCGTTGATAGCAATCGATCAAATCTTCTTTGAAGCCGACTGGGTGTGGGCTGGTGAAACGGATACGCTCGATCCCATCGATTGCATTAACCTTCTCGAGCAACTGTACAAAGGGACTTTTTTTGTCGACAAAGGGAAATTCTCGAATCGCATATTGATTAACGATTTGTCCGAGCAAAGTCACTTCTTTCGTCCCTTGATCGGCTAAGGCTTTTACTTCATCTACAATTTCGCTCATGGGACGAGCGCGTTCAGCACCCCGCGTTTTTGGGACAATACAATAGGCACAGTTCATATTACAGCCTTGCATGATACTGACAAAAGCGGAGATTTGAGATTTTTCCTCTGAATCCAAATGGGATTTAATTGTATTTTGAGAACCCACTTCTGCATCGATATCGACCAGCGTGTTCGGCTTCGGACCAAGACCGTTCAAACTGGCGATGACGTTGTCTAAATGATCGGGCACGCGGTGAAATTTTTGTGTGCCAATGATTAAATCTAAATCGGGCAAGCTGTCGATCAGAGCATCGCCCCTATTCTGAGCCATACAGCCCATGATTCCCAGAATGAGCTTTGGGTTTTTTCGTTTGCGGGCAGCGATATATCCCGCTTTGCCGATTGCCTTTTGCTCCGCTTGCTCACGAACGCTACAGGTGTTCAATAGGATCACATCGGCAATTCCTTCATCTTGTACGATGGAATAGCCCTTGTTCCTCAGTAAGGCAGCGACCGCCTCGGAATCCCTTTCGTTCATCTGACAGCCATAAGTTTTAATGTATACGCGATTCACAGTCGTTATTATAAAAAGTAAATTTCTTTCAATCTGCCAATAGCTTTTTTATAGTTTATAAATGAAAGTATTCGTATACGGAACCGTAATGCCAGGGGGCAGATATTATGACTACATTTGCAAAGAGCATCTAGCATCATTTACTGAAGCAAAAGCCAAGGGGTGTTTGTATGATTTAAAGGTTGGCTACCCCGGAATGGCCTTAGGAGAAGATTGGGTAAAGGGATATCTTTTGCGGTTTGATTCAGATGAAGTTCTCAAGAAATTGGATCACCTCGAGGGGTATTCGGAGCAAAATACTTCAGAAAAAAACGAGTATAATCGAATAAAAATAGCGGTATTTGATTTAAATGAAAATTTCATGGGGCAAGCCTGGAGCTATATTATGAATGAAGCTCAATTGAATCAGTATAATTTTGAGCGGATAGAGTCGGGCCAATGGGAAAATAAATAGGGCTGAATTTTCTAAATCAACTGCAGTTTATAATTAAAAAACAGCGTCAATTAAATGATTTAGACTAGAAAAAACAGGGCTGTTCGGAGTCGCTAATTTTTCTTTTGAACAATGACCCCCCGACAGCAAAGCACAATTGATTCCTATTTCGTTTGCTACATCTAAATCATGCAAGGTATCGCCTATTAGAATAATTTCTTCTTTATCGAGCTTATTTTCTAACATCCAGCTTTTGGCTTTTTTAATTTTTCCTTCAGCGTAAATGGTTTCTGTTCCGCTGATGGTATGAAAAAAATCCGTTAAATTAAAATGCGATAATCCTAAATTTAATGCATTATAATGGGCTGCAGATAAAATGGATTGATGTATCCCGGAGGCTTTTATTTTTTCCAGACTACTGAATGCATGCTCCCTTAAGCGACATTCCCTTAGCCAACGAGCTTCGTAAAGGGCTATGAATTTGTGGCTTACTTCTTTAAAATTTTTTTCATCCGTTTTAAACCCTAGGTAGTTATAGAAATTAATTACGGGAAATTCAAAATTAGAGCGATAGTCATCTAAGCTAATTTTCGGTTTATCAATTTCTTTAAGTAAGACATTTAAAACTTCAACACACAGCCAACTGTCATCGAGCAGCGTGCCATTCCAATCCCATAAAATATGTGTATAGTTCTTTGTCATTAATCTAAAAGATCCGGATTTCTTCGAAATAAAATTGTGGGTACTTGGAGCAGTGTTAGGAAAATAAGCGTTCCTTCAAATCCAGGCACGCCCAAACGCTCCCCTATTTCCGCAGCCGCCATGTAGGCGAACATAACTTCTACGACCATCAAAAAAACGAAACCAACGGATAATAGGCATAAAAGTGGAAAGAATAACTTAAAGGTTTTATTTTTAAGCCGATCAAAGGGCAGTAGCAAAATTGCGATTAAAGCGGCAAAGTAGAGACCTTTAATCCATTTAAAGAGCAGTGGCTCCTGTGTTTCTCCAAACACCAAGCCCAAAATGAGGAGCAGTAGTAAGATTTGTAGCAGATAGCCACCCCATTTTGCGAATTTGAGGCCAATAAGCCTATTTTTGTGATTTGGATCCATCGGTAAATTTATGTGAACATATATTCATTTAAACTTGATTTATTATCGTATCTAATAATAATTTAAAATTCAAAAGAACTACTATGACAGAAATACAAAAAAAAGCAGCTAACAAGAAAACAAATGACAAAAATCTAGATTTAGCCATATCTGGAATCAATAAGCAATTTGGCCCAGGAGCGCTTATGAAGCTTGGAGAAGCTTCTAAAATGGCGGTAGACAAGATTTCAACTGGATCCATTGCCATTGATCTAGCATTGGGAATCGGCGGACTACCCAAAGGAAGAGTCTGTGAGATATATGGACCCGAGAGTTCGGGGAAAACGACCTTCTGTCTAAGTATTATTGCCCAAGCACAAAAAGAAGGCGGAAATGCTGTATTTGTAGATGTCGAGCATGCATTAGACCCTAAATATGCTAAAATTGTGGGGGTCGATTTAGAAAATTTGATGGTTTCACAGCCTGAATGCGGCGAAGATGCACTGAATATCACGGAAACATTGATTCGTTCTGGGGCAATCGACATCATTGTCGTAGATTCTGTCGCCGCATTGGTCTCAAAAAATGAATTAGACGGGCAAATGGGAGATTCTACGGTCGGACTTCAAGCGCGAATGATGAGTCAGGCCATGCGCCGCCTGACTGGAGCGATCAACAAAACGCAATGTGTCGTCTTATTCACGAATCAAATCCGAGAAAAAATTGGGGTAATGTTTGGAAGTCCAGAAACCCAGCCTGGAGGAAGAGCCTTAAAATTTTTCTCCTCTGTGCGCATGGATATCCGTAGAATCGGGCAAATAAAAGAGACTTCCGGCAAGGTGATCGGCAATCGCACCCGATTAAAAGTGGTCAAAAACAAAGTCGCCCCACCCTTCACTGAGTGCGAATTTGACATCATGTATAATGAAGGAATTTCTCATTCCGGTTCCTTGGTTGATTTAGGAGTCGAACACAAAATTCTAGAAAAGAAAGGCTCTTGGATATCCTTCAAGGGTGAAATGGTCGGGCAAGGACGAGAAGCAGCGAAACAAGCCCTAATAAATGACCCTAAATTAGCGGAAGAATTGACCCAACTCATTCTAGACAAGGTACACCCTAAAGTCGGAGAGGCCATCGCCAGTTCCTCTGATCAAGCGGACGAGGCTTAATCGCATTTGACAGAATCAGAGTCTTGACCTGAGTCATTTTTATAGGAAAGTAGCAGTCACCTAATGACTGCTACGGAGACTATAGTTGCACTCTCGACCCCCGTAGGCGAATCCGCCTTAGGGATCATTCGCCTATCCGGTCCGCTCTGCCCTGCCTTGATTAATGACCTGATTTCAGCAAAAAGTGGCTTAAAGCCTCGCCGAGCCACATTGCATAAGTATTTTGATATCAATGGCTTAGAACTAGACACTGTCATTTTTATCGCCTATGAAGAAGGGGCTTCATTCACTGGTGAAGCCCTGCTTGAAATCATGCCACATGGCAATCCGCTCATTGTGCAAAAAATTCTAGAAGATTTAATCGGTCGCGGTTGCCGCATAGCTGAGCCTGGGGAATTTACTAAGCGAGCCTTTCTCAACGGTAAGATGGATTTAAGTCAAGCCGAAGCGGTAGCCGACATTATACACGCCCGATCTAGCTATAGTTTAGAAGTCGCACGGCGACAACTCAATGGATCGATTGGAAAGAAAATGTCTGAACTCAGTGAACAATTACTCGCCCTCACTGCTGAGTTGGAAGCCTACATTGATTTTCCCGAAGAAGATTTGCCAACAGAAGATCAAGCAGGACCTGCCCGAGATTTAAAAGCGCTGATTCAAGGGGTGGAAGACCTGGTCGAAACGCATCGTTATTCCGCCCTACTCCACGATGGTATAAAAACGCTTATTATCGGAGCACCCAACGCGGGAAAAAGCAGCTTAATCAATTATTTTGTGGGTTCAGAAAGAGCACTAGTCAGTGATATTGCGGGAACAACACGAGATTTTATCAGTGCCTTCATTCTTTTAGATGACTATCGTATCGAAATCATTGATACAGCAGGATTACACTTAGCTGAGGATCGATTAGAGCAACAAGGAATTGAAAAAACTCTTGAGATAGCCGAGAGTGCCGATTTCTATTTGCTCATTTTAGATCAGACTCAGCCTTCTCCGCAGTTGCCGGAAGCGATAAAGCGACTATTGACCGAAAAAAATACGCTCGTCATCGAAAATAAGCAAGATCTAGACTCGCCCTACTCGCATCTAGAGATTCTGCCCCAAGCTCGACATTGTTCCATTTCTTTGAAAGAACAAACAGGACTGAAAAAATTAAAGTGTGCACTTACGGATTTAATAGAAGCCAGTTTGCGCCGACCTAAGTCAAAAGATGCTATTGTTCTCAATGCCCGACATGTTGTCGCCCTAAACCAAGCCTTAGATGCCTTAAATGAAGCCTCTCAAAAGATTGATAATCAAGAGTTTAGCGAATTAATCTCTGCTGACCTCCGACGGGCACTGGACGGATTTAGTCAAGTGGTTGGTCGGATTGATAATGAAGCTATGCTGGATAAGCTATTCCAAAAATTCTGCATAGGAAAATAAGGCAATGAGTCATTTTAAAATAGATTTCGAATACGATGTGATTGTTTGTGGTGCTGGACATGCGGGCTGTGAAGCCGCTTTAGCGGCGGCACGAAGGGGTGCTAGCACCCTACTCCTCACGGGTAACCTCGATACAATTGCTCAAATGAGTTGCAATCCTGCGATTGGAGGTCAGGCAAAAGGACATATGGTTCGAGAAATTGATGCCCTAGGCGGTGAAATGGCCCTAAATACCGATGCCACCGCCATACAATTTCGCTTACTGAACGCATCTAAGGGGCCTGCTGTACAAGCACCGCGTGCGCAGTGTGATAAGAAAGCGTATCAATTTCGAATGAAGCAGACCTTAGAATGGCAGGAGAACCTTTCGATCTTTCAAGCCATGGTGCAAGGCTTGCGGATAAAAAATGATCGAGTGGTCGGTGTGCATACGAATCTAGATATCGATTTTAAGGCAAAAAGCGTGATTGTTACCACTGGTACCTTTTTGCGAGGACTGATGCATGTCGGGCAGAATAAAAATGAAGGCGGTCGTATGGGCGATTTTTCTGCAAAGGGGCTTTCTCAGTCTTTTTTAGACCTTGGGATTTGTTTAGAGCGACTTAAAACGGGCACACCAGCAAGAATTCTGGGTAGAACCATAGATTTTTCTCAATTAGAAGAGCAAAAGGGCGACGATAAGCCCACTTTATTTGCTTTTTATGATACGAGAGAGCCAGAGGCATTGTTCCACGTGGAACATTACGGTGAGGAACGCTTAGGCTGGGAGCCAGGTTTAAAGCCTTTGTCTTGTTGGACCACATATACAGGAGCGGAGACAGAGGCTATTGTTAAAAAGAACTTACACCTGTCACCTATGTATTCCGGTGAAATCGAGGGCACGGGTCCACGCTATTGTCCGAGTATTGAGGATAAGATTGTCCGCTTTTCGGATAAAGAGCGTCATATGCTCTTTCTTGAGCCAGAAGGGCGACACACCAATGAGTGGTACATAAATGGGCTTTCCACCAGCTTACCATTCGAAGTTCAGGTTGCGATGTTGCGCAGCATAAAGGGGCTAGAGCAGGTACATGTTCTGCGTCCGGCCTATGCCGTAGAATATGATTTTGCCCCGCCAACACAATTATTTCCCTCTCTAGAATCCAAGCACTGTGAAAATTTGTTTTTTGCTGGTCAAATTAACGGGACCTCTGGATATGAAGAAGCGGCGGGGCAGGGATTAGTGGCTGCGGTCAATGCCGTCGAAAAAATCCGAGGCGGTAATCCGATGATTTTAGGCAGAGATCAATGCTATTTGGGGGTGCTAATTGACGATTTAGTCACCAAGGGAACGCAAGAACCGTATCGCATGTTTTCTAGCCGTGCCGAGCACCGCTTGCTCTTCAATCATCCCAGCGCTGAACTGCGGCTATTATCAGAGGCTAAGAAATATAACCTGTTGCCAGACAATAGGATACGAGCAATTCAAGAAAAGGGTGCATCCGTTGATTATTGGGTGGACTATTTAGAAAATAACCGGCTCAAGGGGGATGCTTACGCAACGCATATTCGTCGAGATCGAGATCGTAGGGCTTTCCCGGAAGCGTTAGCCGCATTATCACCAGAAGTTCAAACGGAAGTATTTTATCGAGTAGCCTTTAAAGGGTATTTGGAGCGGGAATTGAAACAAGTGGAAAAGTTGCGACATATTGATAAAATTAAAATTCCTTCCGATTTAGACTATGGGCAGATCGTCGGTTTGCGGGCAGAGAGTGCGGAAAAGCTTTCTCAAATCAAGCCGATAACTCTGGGGCAGGCCAGTCGAATCAGTGGGGTGAATCCTGCGGATATTAGCATTTTGATGGTGATGATTGAGGCTCGGCATGGAGCCACTCAGTCAGTCAGGAAAAAGCGCTAAAAGCAGTCAATAAATAAGCATTTACCGGAATTCGAGTGTCGCATATGGAGGCATCTGAGTCGGGGAGTGCGGCTGATTCGCTTTAGCACGGTAACGGCCAAAAATGTATTTCCTAGATCGCGCCTTCAACTGGCTGGCTACGCGTGGGAGTCTTCTTAAGCACAAGGGAAGAGGTGTATCCTAAACCGTTGATAGGCACTGACTAAATGGGTTTATAGGGCGTTTCTGTTATCGGTTTTCTGTCGATCTGATTCGCTTTTAATCAAAGGTGCATCAGCGGCTGTCTAAGTTTTGTTTGATTTCCAAATTAAATGAACTAAATCAAATGAACAGTTAGAGAGCGGAAAGAGTTCCCCAATTGTGAACTATCCAGAATGGATAGCCCGCTTAATTTCATTCAGCAGCGTATATTTTATATTGTCACAACCCAAAAATTTATTTTAGTAAGCTGCATTGAAGACTAAAGCTAAGCGATCATTTTTTCAGCGAACTTCTACAAAGCGGAAAAAAGTTACCACTCAAGCACGGACCGTCCCAGCTAAGCCTTTTATCGCTGTTGTTTTAATCACGGTGGCGGTTTTAATGCTCTTTGCCATCGTTGATTATCGGCATGAACAAATGCATTCTACCGATCCGACGGACCAAAATTGGGTGGGTCATTTTGGCGCATATGTTGGCGGTTTCGGTTTTCAGTATCTGGGAGCGAGCATTTTTTTAGGACCATTGTTGATCGGCTTCCTCGGCTACCGCTTTTTTTTCGAGCAAAAGCGCGGATTGCGACTTCGGCAAGCGGTACTTGCTTTGATCAGCCTACTCAGTATTTCCGGCTTGTTGGCTACCTTAGAGCTTTCCTTAGGGCTACTCAAGGGATTGTCTCAAGCCTTGAGCCTTCAGTTAACAAACGGGATTGGTGGATTAATTGGAACAAACTTAGTGACCCAAGCCTTTGCGCCGATCTTGGGTCCTTTGGGCTGTATTCTCATTTTTTCCATCGCTACAGTAAGCAGTCTCTATTTCGGCTTGGGTGATAATTTAGGCCCTTTGAGTCGTGTTGGATTTCAGTTGATCTATGGTGTATTCAGGTCGGCTCTGCGATCACTGCATTGGGCGGGTTCGAACTTGCTACAGGGTACCCAAGGTGTCTTTAGCCGACTTATGCATTTGTTGCAATGGTTGAAAAAACTCGTGGAGCGATTGCTAAGGTTTGTATTCTCTTGGAGGCGTAGTGGGGCAGAACCACAAGCTGTAGTCGTCGCCAATCCAGAGGAAGCGTCGGATTTGCTCGACCAGCCCGTGGAAAGAAGCACTTCAAGTCAGCTTAAAACCGTTAAGACAGCGGATCGAGCGGAACAAAAAGCTCCTGCTGTGCGAGCGGAACCAGAAGTCGAGACTAAAAAACCGCCTTTAGATCCGTCTATCGTCAAGGTGATTCGTGGAGAGAAAACAGAAAAAGCGGTCGCATCGATTCCAGAACGGCGAGGGGACTATGTCTTTCCCACTATAGATTTACTACAGAATGTACCGCATACGGAAGGGCAATCAGGGGAAGATCCTTTCGGAATGATGGAGGCATTGGTGCAAACTTTAGATGAGTTTGGCGTCAAGGTAGAACCTGGAGAAATTTTCACTGGGCCGGTGATTACCCGCTATGAGGTCACGCCCGCCGCTGGTGTCCGAGTTGAAAAAATAGTCAATTTAGACAAAAATATCGCCCTCGGCTTAAAAGCCCTCTCTGTCCGTATTCTTGCCCCTGTTCCAGGGAAGGGAACAGTGGGGATCGAGGTGCCCAATCGCACCGCTCAAGCGGTCTGTATGCGGGATATCATCGAATCAAAGTCTTGGGCGGAGGCCCGAGCAGAAATTCCTATTGTTTTGGGTAAGGATGTTACGGGGAAGCCGATGGTCGAGGATTTGACCAAAATGCCCCATGTTTTGATCGCAGGTTCGACGGGTTCGGGTAAGACAGTTTGCATCAATGCGATTATCGCTTCCTTGCTCTACCATTCTGGGCCGGAAGACTTACGCTTCATCATGGTCGATCCCAAAGTGGTGGAAATGCAATTGTACAACGCTTTGCCACACATGTTAATCCCTGTGGTAACTGAGCCGAAAAAGGTACCCGGTGCCTTGAAATGGCTGATTGCAGAAATGGATCGACGCTACCAAATCTTTGCCCAGACCAAGGTGCGAAATATCGCTGGCTTTAATGCCAAAATCTCCAAGGATAAGGCAGAACAAGAGCGAGCCAAGGAGTTGGAGGCAGAAATGACGGCGGAAGAGCGGGCTGCATCCAGTCAGGTCTCGGTGCCGAGGGATGACGATGCTTTCGAAGTGCCGAAAAAGAAATTGCCGTACATCGTTTGTATCATTGATGAGTTAGCGGATTTAATGATGGTTGCTCCCGCAGATATTGAGACGGGTATCGCACGAATCGCTCAATTGGCTCGTGCGGCGGGTATTCACTTGATTTTAGCAACGCAAAGACCGTCGGTCAATGTCATCACCGGGGTGATTAAAGCGAATTTGCCCAGTCGAATTGCCTTTAAGGTCGCATCGAAAGTGGACAGTAGGACTATTCTCGATGGGGGCGGTGCGGAAGCGTTGATCGGCAAGGGGGATATGCTCTACATTCCGCCCGGTACCTCAAATTTAGTGCGTGCTCAAGGCGCCTTTGTTTCCGATGATGAAATTAATGGGATTGTCGATTTTCTTAAAGAAAAGAATGACCCGCCCGTCTTTGCCGAAGCGGTACAGCGGCAAATCGATTCGTCTGATGAGGAGGGAGAGGGGCTACTCGAAGACGGCGAGGACGATATGTTGAACAAGGCTTTAGCGGTTTTAAAATCTTCAAAACGGGCGTCTACTTCAATGTTGCAACGACGCTTGCGCATTGGCTACAATCGTGCCGCTCGCTTGATGGAGGATTTAGAAGATCGGGGGATTGTCGGGCCCGAAAATGGCTCGAGTCCGAGGGAAATTTTAGTCGACCTCGATATGCTTTAAGGCTCGATCTCGAGTTGAAGGGATTGATAAAATCGCCGATAGGCGCCCGTTTGGGCGGCTGCAGCAAGCGCTAGGGCGTCGAGCAGATCGTCCTCAACCCAAGGTTTTTGGCGGAACGGGTGTACGGGTTCATCGGGGATATGTCCAAAAAAGTTTTCTAGGCATTGGCGGCGGAGGGATCGCCCTTCAGGCGTTTTTTTCGAGGCAGCCAGTGGCTGTTCCTTATAGAGATGCATAAAGGCTATTTCTGGGTGGTATTCAATCAGCCGGTGGGCATTTTTTAAGCGGTTCTTTCTTTGGGAATGACTCCAAGTATGGGCTTCTCGCATTTTTGGGAAGAGGTTATAGCATTGCACGGTGAGCTTTTTCCCCGTGAGCTGATGAGAGCGGGCACTGGCTTCAGCGTAGCTGTTCGCTTCGAGGCTCTCTTGGGGCGGTGCGGGAAAGACCCGAGAATGCCATTTGCCCAATTGAGCTTTGGCTTGACGGTCAAATTTACGGGGGCTTGGGTCATCTGAGCGATAGAGGATCATGTCAATGAGAATGCTTTGTTTCCCCGGTATGCGGGCGAGCAATTTGGCTAAACTGGAGTCAAATTGAAGTTGGATGGGCTGTGTTTCTGAAAGGATGGCTAGGATCCACCCGCCACGACAGGCATCCACTCCAATCCAGTGGGGGCTTGGGGGGATGGGTTTCGATTTGCCTTTGCTCGCTTCAGTCACGCTCTATAGTTAAATCAGGAATGTGGTTGAAGGCAATGCGCATTGGAGCGGCTTCAGCCATTTTTTGGGCAAGCATGGCATTGCCGTAGTAAATGGAGCGACTGCCGTAGCGTTCTTTGATTTGGTCTAGGGTTTGCAAGAGCTTCGCCCGCTGTCGCTCTTGTGGCGTTTCAAAGAGGGAGGGCGTGTGGTTACTCGCATGGATTAAACCCATTAGAGTAACTGAGACTTTGGTTGGCTTAGGGGTGGGTTGTGGGCGGGTTTGCCAGAGTACATCCAGCAATTTACCAAAGTTAAGGGTATCTTGGCTTGGGGCACAGCGAATCTCGTGAGACCAAGGCCATTCGAATCCAAACTTAACCTGCAGGACGAGGTGACTGGCAAAATAGCGATTCATCCGCAGGCGGTGGCAGGCTTTTTCTAACATGCGATGAAGCGTAGCCAGGGCGCCGCTTTCGCTACGTAGCGCGGGTGGAAGGACATGGGAGTGTCCAATACTGCGTTTTTGACTGGGAACTTCGGGGAGGGCAATGCCTCTGAGGGCATACCAGAAGCGATCGCCTTCGATCGAACCCCAAATGCGGTGCAATTGACTGCGATCGGCTTGGCAGAGACTGGCTACATCGAAAATGCCGTGTTGGTTCAATCGGAGCTGCATGCGTTTGCCAATGCCGGTGATATCACTGAGGTCAAGTGGGGATAATGCTTCTGGAAGGGTTTCTTGTTCAATGAGTTTCAATCCATCTGGCTTATTCATTTTGCTGGCTAGCTTGGCGATAAAGCGATTGGAGGCGATGCCGATAGAAGCGGTAATGGTCGTGCCCAGACTTTGTTTCAAGGCTTGTTTGATCGCCTGTGCTTTTTCTGTCGCCATCTGCGGGCTTTGCCACTTGGGTGGCAGGCGCCCGTACATCTCATCAATGGAGAGAACCGCATCGACAAAGATAATTTCATGGATGGTTTGGTGTATTTTATTATGAATAGCGACATATTTTTCGTGTTTTGCTTGAACGAATTGAATTTTGGGGCATAAAGCGCGTGCTTCACGCACGGAGGTGCCCGTTTTAACTCCTTGAGCTTTTGCTTCATAACTAGCTGCAATACAGCTAGTTGTATCGACATTTAAGCTGGGGACAACCGCCACAGGACGCCCCCTTAAACGGGGCGCGTAAGCTTGTTCAACGGACGCATAGAAGCTGTCGAAATCAATGAATAGATACCGTAGTGCCATAAGATGAGACTACAAGTACTAGAAGGGGAAAATCTAATCTGCAATAAAATAGTGAACAAATGAACACTATTTTATTATTGCCGTCGTCTTTACCGGCGATCGCTTCTTGAAACTACTGTAATCGAAGTGAAATGCGAACCTTTGTCACGGAATGATTTGCGTTTAGCTAAATAAGTCAATTTGGGGTGCGTTTTCATTTGGGTGTTTTGCGGAGTCGTGGGGTTTCGCTGCTTGAGCGCGTCTTTCTTTTGCTGGTTTCTCGGTTGTTTCTGACTGAGTTTGAGCATGAACAAGTGTCGGGGCTTGTCCGGCGCTATCTTCAAGGTATTCAAGGATGTTTTTTGCTCGGTCGATGACGGAAGCGGGCAGACCCGCAAGTCGTGCTACCTGAATTCCGTAGGAGCGGTCGGCGGGTCCGGGAATAATTTGTCGAACAAAGATGATTTCATCATTCCATTCTTTTACAGCGACGGAAAAATTCTTCAGTTTAGGCAAATGAGTGGCGAGTTGCGTCAATTCGTGATAATGGGTTGCAAAGAGGGTTCGGGGTCCCTTGGTGTCGGGGGTGTGTAGGTGCTCGATGACCGACCATGCGATGCTCAGTCCGTCATAAGTACTGGTTCCACGACCGATTTCGTCTAAAATAATCAGGCTGTTCGCACTGTGATTATTGAGGATGTTGGCCGTTTCATTCATTTCCACCATGAAGGTGGAGTTCCCTTGAGCCAGTTGGTCGGAAGCACCGACGCGAGAAAAAATGCGATCGACCAGTCCGATCTGACAGCGCTCTGCTGGGACCCAAGCGCCCATTTGTGCCATGAGAACAATGAGGGCAATCTGACGAATGTAGGTGGATTTTCCCGCCATGTTGGGGCCGGTGATCAAGGCAATTTGCGGAGCCTCCGCACTGTGTGTATTCAAGTGGCAGTCGTTGGGGACAAAGGCTTGCGTTCCGGCGAGTCCGAGGGGAGCGGCTTTGAGCATTTGCTCAACTACGGGATGCCTGCCTTGCTCGATGTGCAGGGTGTCGGACTCATCGAGGGTGGGTTGGCAGTAGTCCCATTCACGGGCTTTGTTGGCAAAGCCAATCAGTACATCGAGTTCAGCGAGGGCTTTGGCGGTATCATTTAAGCCTTCAGACTGTGCTAAAATACTTTGGATCAGTTCTTTAAAGAGTTCGATTTCACGAGCGATCGACTGTTCTTCGGCATGAAGGATGGCGCGTTCTTGCTCTTTAAGCTCAGGCGTGGTGAAGCGTTCAGCATTTTTCATGGTTTGCCGACGGGTGTAGCTTTCGGGTACGCGATCGAGTTGACTTTTCGTAATCTCAATAAAATAGCCTGCTGCACCGTTGTAGCGAATTCGAAGGTTTTTTATTCCAGTGCGAGCTTGTTCTTGGGCTTCAAACTCAGTCAGCCAAGTTTTGCTCGAAGAATTCAGTGATCGAAGTTGATCGAGTTGAGCGTCAAAACCAAAACGAAAGCTACCCCCTTCATCAATTTTTGAGGGGAGTTCATCGGCTAGGGCGGCGGAAAGGAGCGTGTTTAGGTCATCGAAGGTGTCGATTTGTTGGGCGAGGATTTCGATTGGTGAGTCGGGGAATTCAGAGAGTAGGGCTTTGATTTGAGGTAGTTTTTTTAGGGAGTCACGAATGCCTCCGAGTTCACGTGGATTGTGAATGCGGTTTTGCAGACGACCGAGAATGCGTTCGAGGTCACGAATGTGCTTGAGGCTGTACTGAAGATCGGTGGCGAGTCCAGGGCTTTGAACAAATTCATGTACGGAGTTTTGACGCTTTTGAAGGGTGCTTAAATTGAGGAGGGGCTGCGCCATCCAGTGTTCGAGAAGACGGGCTCCGGCAGGGGTGACACTTCCGTCCATGGCATCGAGGAGGGAGCCACTGCGTTGGTTGCTTGCCGTTTTAAAGAGTTCGAGATTTTGCTGGGTAGCCGGATCGATGAGGAGGTTTTCGCCCGCTTTGTATTCTTTAATTTTTCTAATGTTTTTCGGCAGGGAACAGAGATTTTCACTGGCGTAGTCCAATAGGGCACCGGCTACGCCCAGGGCGGGGTGTTGCTCGCTGATTCCAAAACCGTTGAGGTTGAGCACATCGAGGGCTTGGCAACAGATTCGGAGGCCGGCTACGGGATCAAAATGATAATCAGGGATGGGGCTGTAATTGTAGTTCTGTTTGAGGGATTTTTGGGGATCATAATGGGGACTGTCCGCTTGCGCCCAAGCCCGAGCAGCTTTTTCTGGAACGAGAATTTCTTTGGGGTTGAGGCTTTCAATGAGGGGGCTGAGATTTTCGTATTTTTTGTCGATGGCTAAGGTAAAGGCTCCGGTGGTTAAATCGAGCCAAGCAATTTGAATCTGCGTCTTTTGAAATTCTACAGCGAGTAAGTTTTGACTGTGCTTGGCTTCAACGTGATTTTCGGCGAGCCTTGTGCCAGGCGTGATGATTCGGGTGAGTTTGCGTTCGACGAGTTTGCCTGCAGTTGCGGCTTCCATTTGCTCACAGAAGGCAATCTTAATGCCACGATCTAGGAGTTTTTGTAAGTAGCTATCGGCGGCGTGGTAGGGGATCCCTGCCATGGGAATACCATTGCGTTGGGTCAGGGTGATGCCCAGCATTTTTGCGCCTTTTTCTGCATCTTGGTGGAAGACTTCGTAAAAATCACCGAGGCGAAACAGCAGGAGGGTATCATCGGAGAGCTGACTCCGAATGGAGTGCCACTGTTGCATCATCGGGGTGATTTTTTTTGTCTTTTCGTTTGGCATTATACGGGATTCCTTTCTTTTTAGCACCTGTCCGAAAAAAATAAAGTCGTGACTTTAAAAAACTGAAAAAAGTGGGGCATGATGAGAAAATGGGATTGAAATTGAATAGTATGCGAATCGAATCGGCTTTAGTGGGGGCACCGAAACTGGTGCTGCTCCATGGATTGATGGGCAGTTTGCGCAATTGGACGCTGGTGGGCAAAGCGTTAAGCGACCGATTTGAAGTTCATTTGCTCGACTTGAGAAACCACGGGGCATCACCTTGGAGCAGTTCGATGGCTTGGACGGATCTGAGTGCGGATCTCTTGGGATATTCGGAGTGCATTGGAAATGGGGAGTCTTTTCATCTTCTCGGGCACAGTTTCGGAGGGAAGGTCGCCATGCATTTTGCCTCATGTTATTCCGAGCGGGTAAAAAGCCTCGTTGTTGTCGATATTGTCGCCAAGGCCTATCCGCCACATTATAAGGAGGTCTTTGAAGCGATGCTGGCCTTGTCACTGGATGTATATCCTTCTCGTCAAGCCGTTTCAGAGGCTTTGTCAGAGACGATTCCCGATCGGGCTTTTCGCGAATCTATGTTGACAAATTTGCACCGTACGGATGCCGGCTTTAGCTGGAGGCCTAATTTAAAGGGATTGTATGACAATTTGGAGGCGATTCGAGGTAATCCTTTAGAGGCCGATCAGTCCTATGCAGGGCGAACGCTTTTGCTCAAAGGGGAGCGTTCGGATTTTGTTGAAGAAAGCGATCTCCCTTCAATGAAGCGTCATTTTCCAAAATTGAGTTTTGCCCAGATGGCGGGCGTGGGACACAATCCCCATGCGGAGGCGCGTTCGGATTTGGTGGAGAAATTAATCAAATGGCTTTGATTTTTTCTGATCTTAATCTATGTTTGGTTAGATCATGGAGACAATTGTAAAAAAGCACCATTCAGACTTCGCAGTAAAGCCTCCGAGTTTTGAGTCTATTGTGCACCCAGTTCGTGCTTATCTTGATAATTTAGATCAGTTTCTTCAAGAACAGGTACTTCTTTTGGAACCGGAAGTACAGGAGCAAGTGCGCTATGTTTTGAGCCATTGTGGGAAGCGTTTGCGACCAATTTTAGTTGCTTACGGTGGGTGGCATGAGCGGGTATCCGACGATATGGATTTAATCCGCTTGGGGGCCATTTTAGAACTCGTCCACTTGGCGACCTTGGTTCACGATGATATTTTAGATGAGGCAAGCATTCGCCATGGAAGCCCGACGGTGGCGGTCAGATACGGTAAAGATGCAGCAGTTCTCGTTGGGGATGTTCTCTTTGCCCATGCCCTAAGTTTGGCATCTGATTATGACACGACGGAGGTCTGCCGCTCTGTGGCCAGAGCAACCAGCCGCGTCTGTTCTGGGGAAATTGCCCAAACCTATTCCAAGACGGAGGTGAATTTTGATCGAGGGCACTACTATCGAATCATCGGACTTAAGACAGCCGAGCTTTTTGCCGTCGCTTGTAGCCTCGGAGCAAAAGTATCTGGTAAATCTGATCGTGTGGCGGAGGCCTTGCATGCATTTGGCTCTCATTTGGGCTGCGCCTATCAAATCTTTGATGATGTAGTTGATTTATTTGCAGAAGAGTCGGCAATTGGTAAAACTCTAGGGACGGATCTTGCCAATGGGAAATTTACGCTCCCCTTACTAATTTTGCTTGAGAGCTTGGAAAACGATGAACGGAAAGCTTGGATCGATTTATACCAAAGCGGTCAAACAAAGCGTGCACTACAAAATTTAGAAGCTAGCTTGGAGCGCAATCTAATTTTGGATCAAGTCCAAGTGGAATTCGATAGTTGCTTAGAAAAAGCAGAAACGGCTTTAAAATCGGTCGGTATCGAAGAAAAGAAATGCTGTCTTCGCCTCTTGCAGTTTGTAGAAAATTTATTTACCAGCTTTTTAAAGTAATTGTCCCGCCCTAAACCGATAGAATTAAAATTTAATGCTTTCCATTTTATTTTAATTTAGTTTAGTCGGAGTATGCGTGTACTACTCCTGTCATTTGCTTTACTGCTTTCATCTAACGCAGTTTTTTCAATGCAAATTTTTGTTAAAACGCTAACAGGAAAGATCATTACTTTAGATGTTGAATCTTCAGACACGATTGACAATCTTAAGGCTAAGATTCAGGATAAGGAAGGCATACCTCCAGACCAGCAGAGATTAATTTTTGCCGGTAAACAGCTAGAGGATGGGCGCACTCTATCGGATTATAATATACAAAAAGAAGTGACTTTGCATTTGGCGCTTCGTTTGAGAGAAAGCATCGGCTCATTTGATTCGGGAGGGGGGCGAAGTGCCTCTTCTAATTTTACCCATTATGGTTATTTGGGGTCTGCATTTTCTCAGGTTTCAAATACCAATCAATCGGTTAAGCAAGTGCAGGGCTTTGTCCTCTTTAATTTTATTCATCAAAATGCTGATTTGGGCGAAAGCTTAGACAGTGACTCGGATGGTATGCCCGATGACTGGGAGTTGTCGTATGGCTTGAATACAGGGGAGTCAAATCGTTCCTTCGACTCAGATGGCGATGGATACTCAGATTTTGAAGAATACATTAGCGGAACCAGTCCTGTAGACAGCAACGACCACTTTAATTTTCATGGTAGCCATGATGCAGACGCATTTTTACTTCAATTTGAAACGCATTTAGGAAGAAATTATTCGATTAGCGTCAGTACTGATTTGAACGAATGGCATAGTTGGACGGCAGTAAGCGGAGACGGGTCAACTCATTCCTTAGACTTTAATCCTACTAATATCACTATTTCAGGCCTAGATTTAGGGGCTGATGCCTACTTCTTTAAAATAGATGTAGAAAAACCAGACTAATTCATGAAAAGAAAGACACTCACTCTACTCGCACTGTGTACCATTAGTGTAACTGCTCTTTTGGCAGTACCCAGCACCATAAATTATCAAGGACTTATTTCTGATTCAGAAGGTAGGCCCATAGAAAGTATCACGAATTCGATAAGCGTAGGTTTATTTGCCTCAGAATCCGATGAAGGAAGCCTCTATACGGAATCATTTAATAATGTTGATAGTGATGCAAGTGGCGTGTACTCCATTCAAATTGGCGACAGTAATTTACAAGCTCTCTTAGAAGGCAATAGTGAACTATGGCTGGAATTAACCATCAATGGAGAAACGCTAACGCCCAGGCAACAGGTGCATTCTGTGCCTTATGCCTTACACGCGGAGTCAGCCAATCGACTTGTCAATGCCGAAACCTCGAGTATTTCAGGCGATCTTAGTGTCAGCGGAAACACTGCCTTGAGCGGCAATGTAAACGTGAGCAATAGCTTAAGCGTATCCGGATCATCAACCTTCGGTCAGGATATCTTGGTTAATGGACGCGTTGAAGGGCAGGATGCACGCTTTGATTTTATGGATGTCATGGGGCCACTTGATGTCAGAGGACGCTTAATGACAGAGGAGATTAACGTACATGGAGATTTAGAAATGCATGGCTTCCGAGCGAACTTTGAATATGCTGAAGAAGTTCGAGTGCCGACTCCGGATCAAGCCAACGAAGCGACGAACAAAGCTTATGTGGACAGTGCGGATACAACACTACAGGCGAATATTGATGCAGAAGCAGTGGCTCGGGCTGAAGGCGATAGTGGGATCACGAGTGGGAATACGGTGTTTACTGGTAACCCAAGCTTCACTGGGGCAAAGGCCCTGCCGAGTGGGCAAACGGATTGGGCTAGCCAGTACCACGAGCTGATGCCTTGGAATATGCCAGCTTTCGAGGTACCTCAGTATGCAACGACCGATGTCAGTGGATTATTCAATGCTGATGTAATCAATGCCGAGAAGATGCTTCGCGTAGGCGATATGTACATTACAGAAAATGAAATAAGGAGTGATTTTGGGATGGTACATTTTAGAGATATCTTCGTTAATGGGATGATGCGCGTTGATGGGATGCTTGAAGTGCGGGGAGATTTATTTATGGATGGCTATCGAGCGAACTTTGAATATGCTGAAGAAGTTCGAGTGCCGACTCCGGATCAAGCAAACGAAGCGACAAACAAAGCTTATGTGGACAGTGTCGTCGTTCCGAGCGGTGGCTTGATTGCCTGGCCAGCGGCAAACCCAATTCCTTCGGGATGGAGCAATCCAGGTTTGGCTGCTCCGATGGCCAATCATATTTGGATTCAGAAAAATTAAGGCTCGGTGGAGCGGAGCTCTTCTTGGCTCGCTTCCCATTCAGCTCGTTTATCATCGCAAAAGCCGGGGAGGCGACCCTCGTCTAAGTCCATCATGTCCATGATGCAGAGAATTTTATCTTCGAGTTGGGGGACGCCCATTTGCTCGAGGGATTCTTTGATGAAGGCACGGCCAGCTTCGGTTTGCCCTTTGTGAGTGATTTCGTGGTTCCATTTGCGCACCTGTAAATCTTCGGGGAAAATTTCACCGAGCAAGCCATCTAAGGCAATATCATCATCGCCAGCTTCTTTGACCGCTTCAACCACTTGCCGGGGATCGATGCCAAGATGGAGGCAAAGAAATTGGTCAAAACCGCGGCAAAAGTTTTTTTGATAAACGGGGGGCAAACCTTCATTGAGGTGCTTGCGAATTTTGGCGATGAAGCGTGGTAAGTAGAGGAGTCCGCAGGGATGCGCTTCATAAGGGGAGGGCAAATCAAAGCAAATAGTGCCTCTAGGACCTTCGATGGTATTTTTCATAGTGCTTATATGTAATTATCTTTGACCGTCGGTCAAGGTGGATACGGGGGTTGACAGATTATTGTATAATGGTTCCTTTCTATTCTTTATGTCCGATAAAATCGCTGAATCAAAGAAGTATTCGCACGCTTGGCTGGATCACCTCGCCATCAGTATGGCTGTAGTCTGTGCTATTCATTGCTTGATCGTTCCGGTTTTGATTGTGGCTGTGCCCTTGATCCAAACGACTTTTTTTGTCGATAAGGATTTTCATTTGTGGATGTTGATTGCCGTTTTTCCTACGACGCTTGCCTCAATTATGATGGGTTGTAAAAAGCATCGAGACCGTTGGGTGGGAATAGCCTGTATTTTAGGGCTTTCTCTTTTGGTCATTGCGTTTACGGTGGAGCAGGTGTCGCAAACGGATGCGCATCGATCGGGTTCAATAGATCCTGCCCATGCAGAGACCTGTCCAACTTGCACGGGGCTTGAGAGCCCATTGAATTCAGTGGTGTGGATAAATACTTTGGGGGGTCTTTTTCTAATCATCGCCCATAGCCGCAATTTTTATCTCTGCAGAAAACATGCTTGTAAACATGATATCGGAGCTGGAGCTAAGTGTTGTTCGGATCAATAAGTCCGAGCATGGGAGTCGCTCACTTTAAACATTGATTTTTAGAAATCTTACTTTAATGTATTAAGTCTAACTTCTGACTTATGAACTTAAAAGCCTTACTTGTTTTACTCAGCCTCTCTGTCTCCGCTCTAGCTTGGGTTTTATTTCAAAATGTCAATGCGGAAGCCTATGATTTCGATGTTTCGGAGATAGATGCAAAGATGCAGGAGCTCAAGGAGCAACTAGCTTCAATAACCGAGGACTATGCGGCTCTGAAGTCCAGCCTGCCAGTACCAGTGGAGACACAACTGACAGATATGCGAAATAAATTATCTGAATTGGACAGTCTGGTTACAGATCAAGCAGACTTATTAAAAAAAATAGATCCCAATGGGATTTTGAATGATACGGAGACGTGGATTTCTGAGTCCTATGATCAGGCTATAAATTTAGAGGAGAATGGATGGGCTCGAGTCCGATCTGCAGAAATTTTAGAACGCTATAACCGCATGGACGATTCCGTCTATGAAAGCATTTCCGATGTGTACCTCAATGGAGATAACGGCCGGATGAAAGCGTACGCATTAGGCGTCATAAAAGATTCTGTTACGGAAGAAATGAAGCAACCCATGCTGGATAACCTCGACGAGTTAACTAAAGACGGTGAGTTCAGGAATGGTTGGTTAACCAATAATCTGGTGGAGGCACTGGGTAATTTTTCCTCGGATCCTGAGGTTGCCAAACGCCTCCTATACATTGCGGAAAATCATCCTGAAGAAAATGTTGCTAGAAATGCAGCAGAACAAATAGGGGCGACTCTCGAAGCGAATTAATCTACCTTTGCTTCGTCCTCAAATTCGTGATTTAAGATTTTTTGCAACGGTTTTTCTAGGGCTCGTGTACGGGTTCCTTGCGCTTCCTCTAAGGCTTTGCTCGCCTGTTCAATTTTTGTCTCAACACTAGCCATTTTATCTTTGTACTTTATCCACTCACTTTGGAACTTGCACAGATCTTGTTGGATAACTTTTGCCCGTTCCTCGATCTGGAAACTACTGATGGACTGCCGGATCAATGATAGAATGGCAAATAGTGAGGTCGGACCGCAAAGAACAATGTTGAGATTTTTGGCAAGATCTAGGAGTTCGTCTTGTTGGCTGACAACTTGGTAGATGCCCTCGTTGGAGATAAACATCAAACAGTAATCGAGGGTGCCTTCACTCGGATTGATATAGTTCCGTTTAGCAATGGCTTTGATGTGCGTTTTAACATCGCTAGTGAATTGTTTGAGTAGTGCCTCTTGCTCACCTTTGGACTCTGCTTCAAGATAAGATTGAAAAGCCCGAATGGGATATTTAACATCCATATTGAGCCGCTTGCCCTTGGGTAGGTGGAAAGTGAAATCGGGACGATCACCCGATTCGGTGCTTTGTTTGTCGTAATTGATGCCTTCTTGAAAATCAAAATGACGCAACAAATCTTCTGCTTGTCGTTCACCCCATTGTCCCCGCTTTTGATTGTCAGCAAGTACGGAATGCAAGTCCGTAGTGGTTCGGGTTAGCGTGTTTAGGGTTTCTTTGGAGAGGCTGAGATTCGTCTTCAGTTCGGTTGTGGATGCTTTCAGTGTATTCAGCTCTTGATTGAGTTGCGTGAGTTGTTTCTCAATGGCAGATTTTTTTGAATCAAGGTCTTCGTTGCTACTGTTTCTCAGTTGCTTAAAGGATTGTTCAGCCAGTTCGAGGAAACTTTTTTGATTTTCTTTTAGTGCCTTAAGGGCAATATTTTGAAAGAGCCCTTTGATGATAAATACGAGGACACATAAAATGAGAAGGGCGAGTAGGCTGAAAAGCAAAAGTGGCGACATTATAAGGAAAGTTTCAGGCTTCTGAGTAGAAAGAGTGTGGACAAAAGAAAAGATTTTTTGTTTAGATTAGAAAAGTCCATCTAAAAACATTGCATACGCTTTGAACTTAGACAATTAGATAAGAGAATTTTCTAAATTTGTATAGCTTAGATTCTCATCGAAAATCTTAGATAGATTATATTATATGATAAAACAGTTTTTTAAACAATTTTCGGGTAATCATTACCGAAAGTACCAAAAAAAATGTGCGCCTATCATCGAAGCGATCAATGCGCATGAAGAAACTTTTCAGTCTTTGAGCGATGCAGCTTTGAGAGAGAAGACGAACGAATTTAAAGCGCGCTTTGAAAAAGGTGAAGGGCTGGATGATTTGTTGCCAGAGGCCTTTGCCGTGGTGAAAAATGCCGCCCGCCGTTTGTGTGGACAAAGCTTAGAAGTCTGTGGGCATTCTTTGCCTTGGGAAATGGTGCATTACGATGTTCAGCTCTTAGGGGGGATCACTTTGCACGAAAAGCGTATTGCCGAAATGGCTACCGGTGAAGGAAAAACTTTAGTATCAACCTGTCCACTCTATTTAAATGCTCTCTCAGGGAGAAACTGCCAACTCGTTACCGTGAATGATTACTTAGCTCGTCGAGATTCTGAATGGATGGGGCATCTCTTTCGTTTTTTAGGGCTGAGCGTCGGCTGTATTCAAAATGGAATGACGCCTGCTGAGCGCCGAGCCATGTACGACTGTGATATCACCTACGGAACGGCGTCTGAATTTGGCTTCGACTATTTGAGGGATAATGGCATGGCGACCCGTAAATCGGATCAAGTGCAGAGAGACCATTACTTCTGTATCATTGATGAGGTGGATTCAATCCTTATTGATGAAGCGCGGACTCCTTTGATCATATCTGGGCCGATGCAAGAAGACAATCCCTTGCCGTTTAAATCCGTTAAGCCAGATGTCCAAAACTTGGTCCGACAGCAACAGAGCTTGTGCAATCAAATTATTGCCGATGTCAAGCAAGGCTTTGAAAATGAATCGATAACCGATGAGGCCGAGCTCGCACTGATCACTGATTTGTATAGGGTAAAATTAGGGATGCCTAAGCATAAGCAATTGCTGCGGATGATGGAAGATCCCAAAATTCGCAAGGCTTTGGATCAAGTGGATCTCGAATTGAACAGTGATTTTAAAAAAGAAGAACGCTACGCCTTGAAGGAGTCGCTCTACTTTATTTTAGACGAAAAACAAGGGCAGGCTGACTTGACAGAAAAGGGGCGGTGTACGGTCAGTCCCGATAACCCAGATGCCTTCATGCTACCGGATTTGCCCACGGTATTCATGGAAATCGACAAGCAGTCAGCGCTCAGTCCTGAAGCCAAGCAAAAGGCAAAGCTCGATGCAGAGAACCATTTTCAAAACACAAGTGAGCGCATTCATTGTATCAGCCAACTTTTGCGTGCCTACAGTCTTTACGATAAGGATAAGGAGTATGTCGTGCAAAACGGCAAAGTGAATATCGTCGATCAAAATACAGGTCGAGTCATGCCTGGGCGTCGTTGGTCGGATGGTTTACACCAAGCGATTGAAGCGAAGGAAAATTGTACTATTGAAAAGGAAACGAAAACGTACGCATCGGTGACGATTCAAAATTATTTCCGAATGTACGACAAGATTGCTGGCATGACGGGAACTGCGGAAACAGAAGCATCAGAATTTAATGAAATCTATGGATTGTCTGTAATGTTAATCCCCACACACCGACCGAATGTTCGCAAAGATCTCAACGATGTGATTTACAAAACACGCCGAGAAAAATTCAATGCCGTTGTCAAGTCAATCGAGGTGGTGCACAAGTTAGGTCAGCCCGTCCTAGTGGGAACGGCTTCCGTGGAGTCATCTGAATTACTCAGTCGGATGCTCAAGCGCTCGAATATTATCCACAGTGTATTAAATGCGAAATATCATGCACAAGAAGCGGAGATTGTCACCCGAGCCGGTCAGAAGGGAGCGGTTACTATTGCCACAAACATGGCGGGTCGAGGTACGGATATTAAGTTAGGCGAAGGCGTTGCCGAACTGGGAGGACTCTATGTCTTGGGAACAGAGCGTCATGAATCTCGACGAGTGGATCGACAACTGCGCGGTCGCTGTGCACGTCAAGGAGACCCAGGGGTTTCTAAGTTTTTTGTCTCTCTCGAAGACGATTTGATGCGACTTTTTGCCAATGCAGGTCCTATTTCTAAAATTCTGGAAAAGAATTTTAGTGAAGATGAAGAGTTGGAACACCCGATGTTAAATTGGTCAATTGAGAACGCACAAAAGAAGGTCGAACAACAAAATTTCTCCATCCGTAAGCGTCTCTTGCAATTTGATGATGTCCTGAATACCCAACGGGAAGTCATCTACAGCATACGAAATGAGGCGATTACATCTGAACTTCCTAGAAGCCTTGTCTTGGAAATGATTAGCGAAGAGATGGAAGAGCGTTTAGGAACAGCTTTTGCCGATCAGAACGCTGAAGCGATCGAAGCTTTTGTAAGTTGGACTAATGCGTATTTCCCGATCAGCCTAACTGTGGATGAATTAAACAAAAACGATCCAGCGGACAGCTTAGATCGAATCATTGAGCATATTAAAAATGCCTACCAAGAACGAGAGAGCTACGAGGATATAGAGGCTTTGAAAGCCCTTGAGCGGTATATCGTGATTCGAGCGGTCGATCGTCGTTGGCAAGATCACTTGACGGAGATGGAAGAGTTGAGGCGAAGTGTCAGTCTCCGAGGATACGGGCAAAAGGATCCACTCAACGAATATAAGAGTGAAGCCTTTGTCTTTTTTGAGGAATTAATGGCGGGTCTGCGTACAGAAATTTGTACGGCTATTTTTCGTACTGCGACGAGCCAAGAAGCCTTTGAAAAAATGTTTTCCAAGATGTCAATGAAGGTTGAATTAACCGGTACAGAGCAGAGTCGTGGAGGTAGCAGTGCCTTGGCGGGAGCGGTGGCTCAGGAAGTAGCTCAATCGGGAGTAGGGCAAGCGAAGAGTAAAGCGATTGAATTGCCTAAGGTCGAACCGATCCGCCGAGAATTACCAAAGATCGGGCGGAATGATCTGGTCACCATTCGCAAGAACGGCGAGGAAAAGCAATTAAAATACAAGCGGGCTGAAGCGTTGATTGAGAGCGAAGGCTGGGTGCTCGTTTCAAATCAGTAATTGGAGCTCGTTGCTTTCCATGGGGCGTCCGTTTTTCATTCACTTGGGCTTGATTGCTTCTACCGCCTTCTGCTGGATTGCCTCAATGCCACCCTTTAATTTAGGGGAATGTGCATACCTGCTCTTTATCCCACTCTTTTTGTGGATTTACAGTGAGCCCGACTGGAAGTCCCTTCTTCGAGTGGGGCTTTTCTCCAGTTTTTTTGCTTGGCTCGGAATTTTTATTTGGCTGCGTCATGTTACCTATGCGGGAACGCTTATCTTGGCCTTGTGCCTGAGTGGCTACTTCGTGCTTTGGTTAGTATATGTTCGCATCCTGCTCCCTCGCATTCGGAATCGGGTTTTCCCGCTGCGCCTGCTAGGATTTTTCGGGATTGCGGGCTTCTGGGTGCTCTTGGAATACCTTCGCTCTTTTCTAATCTATGGAATGCCCATGGGGCCTTTAGCCTTAAGTCAGTGGCAAAAACCGGTGCTCTTGCAAATGCTGGCATGGACAGGTGATTATGGGCTATCCTTCTTTTTAATTTTCTTCAACTGCTGCTTGGCTCATACGATCTACCAAATGGTTTCACTCAAGCGGGGTGGGGTCCTTTTCTTGCGCTGGTTTAAGGTTGATTTTTATGCGGCAATTGTCGGCTTGATCGCCTTGATCTTTCTCTATCTGTCTTGCTTGCCCAAGGCTTTAGAAACCGAAGAGGCGTTTTCGTTTGCTACATTTCAACCGAATTTTCCTCCCTTACTCGATTGGGATTTTGAAGAGAATAACCGCCGTATGTCAGCCTTAAATACACAGGTAGAACAAATTCAACTCCTCGATTTTGACCTGCTCCTCATGCCAGAATCGGTCAGCCCCAATCCGCTTCTAGGCGATGCGGACACGCTGGGGTTGTTTGAACAATGGGCTCGGCTATTGAAACGACCGATACTGACGGGGGGAAGCGCTTACATTGGCGAATCCGATTCTTGGTATAACGGAATATTTCTCGTTGATGCCGAAACGGGTTTACGCAGGGATTTTTATGCGAAACGCGAGTTGGTTCCCTTTGGTGAATACACCCCAAAGCCTTTCGATACTTTGCTTGAGCCCTTCGGGGCTATCCAAGGTTCTACTCAAGCAGGGACAGGCACGCAACTCATTCCTATCCAGCTCTCAGGAGCGCAATGGATTTTTGGTCCACTGGTTTGTTATGAAGATATGTTTTCTCGGCGAGTGCGAGAATCGGTTCGAGCGGGAGCAGAAATACTTTATGTAGCGACCAATGATACTTGGTATGGAACTGAAGGTGGGGCGTATTTTCACGCTGCCCATTCTGTTTTGCGTGCGGTGGAAAACCGGCGACCGATCCTTCGATGTGGCAATGCGGGCTGGAGTGGCTGGATTGATGCTTATGGTTCGATTCGTGGCGTGCTCAGGGATGAAGTAAACTCAATTTACTTCAAAGGTAGTGGCAATTTCACCTTTAGCCCTCAGACTGAATGGCGTGAAAAGCAATCCTTCTACACGCGCTACGGGGATTGGTTTGTTGGATTATCTGCGCTCTTTGCTGGAGCGGCAGCCCTGCTCGCAAAGCGTTTTAAGAAGAGCTGAACTATAAATCTGCGGATTATTTATGGGTTTCTGCAAATTCCTGAAGGACTTCCATCTTTTTCTTTTCAAGTAGTTCGCGATGCAGTTCTTCTTTTGACTTTTGTTTGTTCTTTTCTGTCAGTAAATTACGCATTTTTCGAATAGATTCATTTTGAAGCTGGCGGATGCGCTCTCGAGTTACTTTAAACTTTTCACCGACTTCTTCCAATGTCATCGGCGTATAGCCATCCAGTCCAAAACGCAGTTTAATAATTTCTGACTCTCTCGGATCAAGCTCGTTGAGAACACTTTGTATATCTAAATTTCGCATTTTAGTGTCGAGGTCTTCGAAAGGGGATGACTGGTTTTCATCGCCTACAAGATCGCCAAAACTAGTTTCTGATTCCTCGTTGACGGGCGCATCTAAAGAGCGTGGCTGAACACTGATGGACTTTAGGTGGGCAATTTTATTGGTGGGAATACCCATGGCGTAGCCGATTTCTTCATCGCTGGGCTCGCGTCCAATTTGATCACTTAATTCTTGTATAGTCTTCCGCATTTTTGAAATGCGATCGACAAGATGAACGGGCACGCGAATGGTTTTGCTGTGATTGGCTAAGGCACGTTTGATGGATTGCTTAATCCACCATGATGCATAAGTGCTTAACTTACCCCCTTTGAAGGGATCAAAGCGTTCTACCGCTTTTACTAGACCAATGTTACCCTCGCTGACGAGATCCATTAGGGGCAGGCCAAAATTCATATAATCGCGGGCAATTTTAACGACTAAGCGCAAATTAGAGGCAATCATTCGTTCACGAGCTTCGGTATCGCCTTTCTTTATTCTATTTGCTAGATCAATTTCCTCTTCTGGGGTGAGCAACGGATTTTTGGAGATGGATTGCATGTAGCAAAACATAGCATCACGATCATTCCGATGTAGACTGGTGTAGGGATTTTCGTCTACCGCATCCACGGCTCCCCGAGGAATGGATTGATGCACGATCCGATTGTTAGGTTTTTGACGGCTATTTGTTTTTGTTTTGCTCATAGACTGTATATAATTCGTACGAGCGATAAAATCCTTACAAGTAGTGATTGGAAGGCGATTGGTAGCTGGAACTGTGGAAGTGCACTTAGGGCTGATGCTCTTCTGATGTAAACATTTGTTCAGCCATCGAAACCGCCTTGAACATTGCTTTCGCCTTATTTAAGGTTTCGATATATTCTTCTTCGGGAATAGAATCGGCAACAACCCCGGCACCCGATTGGATGTAAATGCTTTGGTTTTGTATAACGGCGGTGCGGATACCAATACAAGAATCGTGATTTCCTTTGTAACTGAAGTATCCAAGAGCCCCTCCGTAGAGACCTCGGCGGCTGTTTTCTAACTCAGAAATTATTTGTAGAGCACGAACCTTGGGAGCGCCACTCAGGGTACCAGCGGGAAAAGTGGCTTTCATTAGGTCATAAGCCGTCTTATCGGATGCGAGTTGTCCCTGCACTTGAGAAACGATGTGCATAACATGTGAATAACGTTCAATCGTCATGTAGTCGGAGACCTCAACCGAGCCAAATTCAGAAACACGGCCGATGTCATTGCGAGCGAGGTCTACGAGCATCAAATGTTCGGCACATTCCTTCTGATCTGAGAGCAAGTCAGTTTCGAGTTCTAGATCCTCACTTTCTGTCCGGCCACGACGCCGCGTTCCCGCTATGGGGCGAATCTCAATCTGTTTTCCCGTGAGCCGAACATGGATCTCAGGTGAGGCACCCACCACCGAAAACGCTGGGTCTTCAAGTAGGAACATGTAGGGAGAGGGATTTATGGTTCGCAAGGCTCTATACAGGGCGGTGGCAGGCGGCTTAAAATCCTTGCTAAATCGTTGAGATAGAACGGTTTGTATTACATCTCCTGCTTGGATATACGCTTTGATTTTCTCGACAGCTGTTTTGAATTCGTCCCGCTCAAAATTGCCCTTTGGCGGTTGTCCCGTTTCCGGCTCGGTGATAGTTTGATAGCGCAAAGTCGGGGGCTCTTGTAGGCGAGTAAAGATGCGTTTTATTTCTTCGGCTGCTTGCTGATAGGCACGGTCTGCACTGTCTTCTACTTCAGCGTAAACGCAGATGGTAAGGACTTGTTTGACATGATCAAAAATGAGCACGGAATCGGTGATCATGTAGTACAAAATGGGCAGTTTTAGAGGATCCGTTTCAGGAATTTGGATACTGGGTTCAACTGTGTGAATAAATTCGTGTCCGACAAAGCCAACGGCACCGCCATCAAAAGGAGGGAGGGCTTTATTTTCAAGTGTCTGGAAGCCTGCGAGCTCTTTTTCAATCAGGTCGAGAGGCTCACTTGGGGTGGGAAAGGATTCCGTTTCTCCATTTTTCCCCTCAATCGTCGTGGTATCCTGAAAGATGCGAAATATTTTTTTCGGAGCGACTCCAAGAAAAGAGTAACGGCTTATATTTTCTCCGCCGACTATAGATTCGAAAAGAAATGCGGGCTTTTCTTGGGAAAGCTTAGCGTAGGCGGATAAGGGCGTTTCGCAGTCGGCCGTCATTTCCATGAATATGGGAATACGGGTGCCAGGCTTGGCCAAAGATTTGAAAGTATCTGGGGTAGGCTGTATCTCCATAGTGCTCAGTTGTTCAGAATAAAGCTTGCTTAGCTCTTCAGTTTAAGAAAAAGAGCTTCGGCTTCTTTTGTTGCTATTTTAAGGTCGGAATTGAGGAGATTGAAATGACCCATTTTTCGACCCTTTCTCGCTACACCTTTGTCGTAGAGGTGTAATTGTACCTTTGGGTTATTTAATGCCACATCCCATTTAGGTTCGCCTTGAGCCCATAAATCACCGAGAAGGTTGATCATCACGCAAGGGCTATGGATTTGGGTGTCTCCGAGTGGCAGTCCGGTGATCGCACGAATGTGTTGTTGAAATTGTGAAGTGTGGCAGGCATCGATGGTGTAATGTCCTGAGTTGTGGGGACGGGGAGCCATTTCATTGATGATAAGTTTGTTGTCTGGGCTCAAGAAAAATTCAATGGCGATCAGTCCGACCACATCCAAGCGTTCGGCAATAGCCCGAGCCAAGCGTTCAGCTTCCACAACGAGGTCTTCTGCCAAGTTAGCCGGTGCCACTGAGCGATGTAGAATGTGGTCAATGTGGACATTTTCCGCAACGGGGAAAGTCGATAGGACTCCATCCGCTTGCCGAGCACAGACCACGGAGAATTCTCCTTTGTGCTGAATCCATTCCTCAATAACAACCCGCTCGGGACGGTTTAAAGAGTCCCATAAGGTTTCGGGATCAGCAATCGCACTGGGGTCATCTAGTTTAATTTGCCCCTTTCCGTCGTAGCCAAAGGCGGCTGTTTTAATGACGCAGGGGAAGCCAATTTTCTCGACGGCTTTAACTAAGCTTTGTGGACTGATTGCGTATTCAAAGCGGGCACAGGGAAAGGCTTCCGCTTTGAGAAAATCTTTCTCTCTTTGGCGATGTTGGCATACGTGCAAGACTCGCGCATTGGGATGAATCGGCTTGAGTGCGTTGAGCGTTTTTAAGGTATCAGAAGGAATGTTTTCAAATTCAAAGGTAATGCAGTCAACCGATTGAGCAAAGCGTTCCAAGGCGGCAGAGTCATCATAGTCTGCACATGTGAAGCTGTCCGCTACGCGTCCAGCGGTGGATCCTTCTTCTGGACAGAAAACATGAAAGCGATAGCCTAATGGGCGACCGGCTAGAATGAGCATACGACCGAGTTGTCCTCCGCCGAGGATGCCGATGCATGCACCGGGGCTAATCATGAGTCGAGCGGAAGTTCGGTGTCGAGCACGGTTTGCGTTTGTTCTTCGCGATAGGCTTTGAGTTTTTCTCCGAGCGAGCGATCGTTGAGAGCAATGATTGAAGCGGCGGAAAGAGCGGCATTTTTAGCCCCAGCTACGCCAATAGCCAATGTCATGACTGGAATGCCTGCAGGCATTTGCACAATGGAGAGGAGTGAGTCTTGTCCGCTCAATGCTTTGGACTGTACGGGAACACCGAGTACAGGAATTTGGGTCAGAGCGGCGGTCATTCCGGGAAGGTGAGCGGCACCCCCTGCACCAGCAATAATGACTTGCAGTCCTCGGGATTGTGCGGATTCCGCATATGTGTACAGTTTCTTCGGAGTGCGGTGGGCACTGACTATTTCCGTTTCAAAGGGAATGCCTAAGGAGTGAAGAAGGGCAGCAGATTCCTTCATGGTCTGCCAATCGGATTGACTGCCCATTATGATGCCGACAAGAGCGGATGCGGATGCGGATTTGTTTTCCATGCCTTTATAAAAAGGATTCTTTTTTAAAATACAATAATCGATTCACCCTATCTTTTATCTGCTGGTTCGCAAGATGTAAGCGGGTCGAAAAGGCTTTGTTCGAAGCGGTGTACCTGGTTTTTATAATAGTGGGCAAGGGGCAGATCGGGGTTCTCTATTAATTCGCTCAGATCGACGGCAAAGCTGAGGGCTCGAGCTGAATCTGCTCGCTTGTGCCCACGGAAGGTCGCATTGGCTTGGTGTCGACCTTGCAGGGCTTGGGCATAGTTTTTTCCTCCTTGGATTTGAGATGGATAACAGTTGTACAGAGCTTGAGCTAAGGCGAGGGAGTCTGAGTGGTCGAGGCCAATTTTTTGTGGCTCGGGAAGCCAATCGAGCGACCCCCAAAGTTCACAACCATAGGCTTTTTCTAATGAACTTAACTGTGTACTGGATCGGATTGCCTCTAGGGTGGCTTGAAAAACGCTTCGGTGAGTGGGATGCCGATCAAAAGGGCTGTGTGTGTAAAGGATTCTCGGCTGGCATTGTTCTATGCGTTCTCTGAGGAGGTTGACGAGGGCTTGGAAGGCATCGCTTGTATCTAAACTTCGGCTCTGAAAGCGGAGTAATTGAACAAAGCTGTAGCCCCCTTTTTCGCAGGCATCGATTTGTTCGGCTTCTCTGAGAGCAACCCATTCGCTAGCACTGAGACCTTCTTGCTCTTTCGGGCGAAGACTACCGCGCCCATCCGTACAAACAATACCAGAGAACCATGCATCTTTTTTTTGATAGCAGTGAGCGATTCCGTGCATGGCCATAAATTCTAGATCGTCGGGATGTGCTCCGATCGCAAGGTGAGTGGTTCTTTGAAAAGCACACGCTTGACTGAGACCATCTGGGCAATGGTGGGTATACATTTGCACGGAATTTACCTAGGACTAAGGGGTGTTATTTGCAAGTTTGAAGTACTGAAGCTTTGACTCCACATCAGTTTTGGGCTAAGCTAAGCGTCTATGTTTAAGGTCGGACAACGGTGGGTGAGTGAAAATGAGCCTGAGTTGGGCTTGGGACTTGTTCAAGAAGTGAATAAGTTTCAGGTTCACTTAGTTTTTCCGCGCTCGGAAGAGCGTCGGATTTTTGCTACGGAGAGTCCGCCCTTAAAAAGGGTTGTGTATAAAATTGGGCAAAAGGTGAGCTTCAATTCGGGACAAAGTTTTATCATTGAACAGGTTGAGGAGACAGCGGGATTACTTTATTACCTGAGCGATGGTACATCACTGTGTGAGTCTGAACTTGCTGAGCAGGCTAATTTTAGCAACCCAGAGGAGCGTTTGTTGCAAGGACAGGTGGATCGTTCGGAAGCCTATGCCCTACGCTATGAAACTGCACGAGCATCGAGTGCAGCTCGTCACACACCTGTTGCTGGTTTTTTGGGCGGTCGGATTGACTTGATCCCCCATCAATTATACATCGCTCATGAAGTGGCAGCCCGCCACCTTCCAAGAGTTTTGCTTTCGGATGAAGTCGGTTTGGGAAAAACGATTGAAGCCTGTTTGATTCTCCACCGTTTAGCACTGACTGGGCGTGCGAGTCGCATTTTAATTATCGTTCCAGAGTCCCTTGTTCACCAGTGGTTTGTCGAGCTCTATCGGCGTTTTAATTTGTGGTTTACGATTATGGATTCCGAGCGGTGTTCTGCAGCCACTCAACAGAATGCTTCGGGTAATCCGTTTTTAGAGGAGCAATGGGTTCTCTGCAGTATTGAAACTTTAAAGGCAGAGGAGCGTTGGGAAAGTGCAATCACTTCGGTTGAGTGGGATCTCTGTATCGTTGATGAGGCGCATCATTATCAATGGACGCCCGATTCAGTCAGTCCAGAATACCGTCTTGTTGAGGCAGTGTCGGAAAAGAGTACGGGTTTAGTTTTGTTGACGGCGACTCCAGAACAGATGGGTATTGAGGGGCATTTTGCCCGACTGCGTTTGTTGGATAAAAATCGTTATCCCGATTTGAAAGCCTTTATTGATGAGCATAATCAGTATTCAGAAGTCGCAAAAATTGCTGATGCCGTCTTTGCAAAGCAAGCCCTTTCGGCTGGAGAAAAAGCGGTGCTGAAAGAATTATTAATTGAAATTCCTGAGAAAGATTTCTCCGCTTTGTTGAAGAATCGAGATGCCCTTTTGGAGGCTTTGGTCGACCGACATGGAACGGGTCGGGTCATCTTCCGCAATACCCGCAAAGCTTTGCAGGGCTTTCCGCGTCGGGTGGTACAGGCACATGCCTTAAAGGCTAACCAACAATTATCAGCTGCAGATTTGAAAGCCCGATTGAAGGCTGAGTTTGAAACTGAGCACTCCGAGGACCTCGAACTTGAAGTTAACCGACAACAGGAAGGAGAATCTACGGAAGTACAAGCCTCCAATAGGGGAGTTTATACCTTCAAGCGAGACCCACGCATTGAGTGGTTGGCGGACTTTTTAAAAGGGCTGAAAAAAGAAAAGGTGCTCTTAATCTGTCAGTCCAAAGAGAAGGTCTTGGCCTTGCAAACCAGTCTCCTAGAGGTATTAAAAGTAGATTCGGCGGTTTTTCACGAAGACTTGAGTTTAATTCAGCGAGATCGCAATGCGGCCTATTTTGCCGACGAGTCAGGCGCACAGATATTACTCTGCTCTGAGATTGGTAGCGAAGGTCGAAATTTTCAATTTGCACACCATTTAGTTCTTTTTGATTTACCCTTGAATCCTGAATTATTGGAACAGCGGATTGGGCGATTGGATCGCATCGGTCAGACAGAGAGCATTCAAATACATGTGCCGTACTTTGAGGACAGTTGGACTGCCTGCTTATTCCGTTGGCATCACGAGGCTTTGCGTGGGATGGCGGAATCTCTTAAGGGAGGTCATTTGTATTATGAGCGATTTAAAGAGCGATTGTTAGAATTTGGTAAAGCCTGCGTGGAATCAGTTCCCGCAATAGAATTTGAGGCCTTTCTCAAAGAATCAGCCGAGTACCGAGAAGAGATGGAGCAGAGTCTAGCTCGAGGGCAAGATCGTTTGATTGCGATAAATTCCTTTCGTCCGAGTCGGGCAAAAACTATTGTTTCAGCGATTTCCGAGCGAGATGCTTCGAGGGAACTAGAGCAATTGATGCACGCATTATTTGATTTTTTTGGCGTAACCGTAGAAGAATTAGAGGCCCGTCGTTATTTTGTAAAACCCGAGCATCTATATACGGAATCCTTTCCTGAGCTTCCCGAGGAGGGACTGCAACTGACGTACCATCGTCCATCTGCACTAAGTCGTGAGGATGTCGCCTTTTTAACTTGGGATCACCCGATGGTGCGTGGGGCGATGGATTTGATGATGGGCGGTGATTTTGGAACGGCCGCGATTGTTCGCATGCGTGACTTTAATTCCGATCTCCCCGTCATTCTTTTAGAATGTATATTTATTTTAGAAAGTGTCGCTCCTTTGAAGTATCATGTAGATCGTTTTTTGCCCCCGAGTCCCCTACGCAGGCTGGTCGGTATTTCGGGTATAGATTGCACGGGTAGACTTTCTTTTAATGCTTTGAACGAGCAGTCAGAAGATGAAGAAGCTTTTCGTTTGCAAGAGAGCCCCGATTTATTGAGGTCACTGCTTCCCGATTTGTTGGAGTCCGCGCGTGTCCTTGCTCAAAAAGATCAGGCTAAACGGATTGAAACGGCAACCATGGAGGCGAAAGCATCTTTGGGTGCAGAGTGGCAGCGCTTGTCAGAATTAAAACAAGTAAATGCCAATGTTTCGGAAGCGGAGTTGCGGATTGCGGAAGAAGAATTGCATGCGGTTATTGATTACATTGGGGAGGCCTCTTTGCGCTTGGACTCGGTTCGATTAGTGATCAACCGTTCAAGCTAATGGAGCTAATGGAGCTAATGGGGGCGGATCGCCTGTGGAATGACTTAAGCAAGGATGGGCTCAATCCAGTCACTGTCTTCCGTGTTTGGGTCGCAGTTTAATTGCAAATCCGTTGTCGCTTGAGGATTGAGTGGATAGCTGTAACGCTTACCTTCATAATTTTTCATAACGATGGCGTCTTCATTGATCGATTCGATATAGTTTGGATTAATCGGGATTTTCCCTCCGCCGCCAGGGGCATCGATAACGAATTGAGGAATTGCATAGCCCGTGGTATGTCCTCGGAGGGCTTGGATCAAGGCGATGCCTTCTCGGGGATCGGTTCGCAAATGAGCACTGCCGTTAATCAAATCGCATTGGTATAGGTAGTAGGGGCGGACGCGCATCAAAAGAAGTTTATGGATCAAGTTTTTTAAGATTTCGGCTTGATTGTTGATTCCTTTGAGTAATACGGATTGATTACCTAAGGGAACACCAGCAAAGGCGAGGTGATCGCAGGCTTGCTTGAGCTCGGCACTGCATTCATTGGGATGATTAACATGAATACTCATCCAAATCGGACCGTGTTTTTTTAAGATTGCGCAGAGTTCCGAATCAATCCTTTGAGGCAGAAAGACGGGGATGCGCGAACCAATGCGAATAAATTCTACATGCTTAATCTCTCTTAAGGCGGAGAGTAGGCTGTCCAATTTATTATTAGAGAGGAGTAAGGGGTCTCCGCCACTGAGTAAGACATCGCGGATTTGAGGGTTGGCTCGAATATATTCTAAGCCTGCTTCATATTTTGGGTGGAAATTATAGGCTTGGGCATTAGATACTAAACGGCTTCGGGTGCAGTATCGGCAGTAGGCCGCACAGCGATCAGTCACCAAGAATAAAACTCGATCCGGATAGCGATGGACGATCCCTTCAACGGGAGAGCTGCCTTCTTCACCAACGGGATCAATGCTTTCCTCTTCGTGGGTTTGGGTTTCTTGTATCCGTGGGATGACTTGCTGACGGATGGGGTCTTTGGGATCAGCTCGATTGATTAAATTAAAGAAATACGGGGTGATGGCGAGTGCTAGCTTTTTGTTGGCGAAATGGCAACCGGCTCGTTCGTCTGGGCTGAGTTCAAGTAATTCTTCGAGCTGCTCAAGAGAGGTGATGCGATTTTTAAGCTGCCACTTCCAATCATTCCAATCAGCTTTATCAACCTCAGTCCAAGGATTCTGTATCGCGCTTTCCTGAAAAAATTCTGATGCGTGCATAATGAGTGTTAATTATTGTTTAATCAAGTAATGGATTAAATTCAACCGATAAAAAGAATAAATTAAGAAGCGAGCTGTTTTCATTTGCATGAATTAAAGTTTTTATTTTCAGTAGCATCGTTAAGTAAGTTTAATTGATTATGGTAGGTATAATTGCATTCGAAGACGGAACAGTTTTTCACGGAAAAGGATTTGGTGCTCAAGCCACCTCTGTAGGCGAGTGCTGTTTCAATACAAGTTTAACCGGTTACCAAGAAATTATCACGGATCCATCCTATTTTTCTCAAATTGTTACCATGACGGCCGTGCAGGTAGGGAACTACGGAATCAATGCGGAAGATGTCGAGTCTGACGGGCCGAAGGTGAAAGGGTTTATCGTTCGTGAATTAAGCCCTGTGGTGAGCAACTGGCGAGCGACTGCGTCCTTAAGCGATTATCTGTCTGAGGCAAAAATACCTGGAGTTTCTCATGTGGATACACGGGCGATAACAAAAAAGCTTCGGGTCAATGGAGCTTTGAATGCCTGCATTTCAACCGAAGGGATCAGTGAAGCGGAAGCGGTCAAAAAAGCACAGCAGTTTGGCGGACTGATCGGGGTGGATTTTGTCAAAGAAGTTTCTGCACGGACTGCCTATGATTGGGATCCTGAACAGAAACAGTCAGCAGACTTTACGGTAACGGGAACGGATTTAGCCATGCGAGCATTGAATCGTGAGAAACGCTTCCGCGTGGCTGCATTAGACTTTGGGGCTAAGTATTCTATTTATCGCCGTCTTCAGAGACACGGTTTTGATGTCCGAGTCTTTCCAGCAGATACTTCAGCTGAAGCAATTCGTGAATACAAGCCCGATGGGGTCTTTTTGTCGAATGGACCTGGTGATCCAGCGGCAGTACACTATGCCCACAAGTCCGTGCGGAGCTTGATTGAAGACTTCCCGACCTTCGGAATTTGCCTCGGGCACCAGATTATCACTCACGCATTGGGAGCAGAGACTTTTAAGTTAAAATTTGGACACCGCGGAGGGAATCAACCGGTGCTCAATTTAGAAAGTGAGCGCGTTTCCATTACTTCCCAAAACCATGGATTCGCTTCGACTAAGGAGCAGCTAGAAAAATGTGGCGCCATCGTGACGGAAATCAATCTCAACGATGAAACCGTGGAAGGGCTTCGCTTAAAGGATCGCCCTGTCTTTTCCGTGCAATACCACCCAGAGGCGGCACCGGGTCCGAATGATGCGGATTCCTTATTCTCCGCATTCTACGAGTTGGTTGAAAAACACGCCTAAGTCGAATAAACCAAAAATCCATTCGGTTTCCCTTCGCACTTGTCAGTGGAGAAAAAACTTCTGCAAAGTGAAGGGCTGCTCACCTTTTAGATGAGGTCATTTCCGATTGGATCGGGTTTAATTCCATCGATTTGAATGAGGATTTCCGCAATTAAATAAATCGATCCAGTGACGACGATCACATCTTCGTCATCGCCGACATGACAGGCGCCTTCAGAAAACAAAACTTCGACTGAACTGGTGATGGGCTTCAGTGTCGTCGAGGGGGTTAGTAATTTAAGCAAGTTTTCAACTGTGCAGGCTCTCGGTTGATTCGGTTCGAGTAGATAAAGTTCTCGCGCATACTGACTGAGGAGCGGCAGAAGGACACGAGCCCGTTCTTCGCCCAAGATGCCGGTAATAATCAGGGGCTTCTTGCCTAGTTCTTTTATCGTTGCCTGCAAGTTTTCTTCGAGTTGTTGTCCCGCTTCGGCATTGTGGGTGGCATCGAAGATTAGCGTCTTCTTTCCGAGTAAGCGTCGTTCCCATCGCCCTTGCCAGTGTATGGATTTTAGGGCATCGCATGGGCGAACGGGAAAGCGATCCTCTAAGAGTTCAGTGGCGTGCAAGGCAAGGGCGGCATTGTGTTGTTGGTAGCTTCCGACTAAGTTAGTTTTCGGACGAGCACGTGTCTTAAAGGCATCGGCTAAGCGGTGTAATCGGCACTTAAGATCTTGAGCCTGCTCGGTGATCACCGCTTCGGCTTCTTCGGGAATTTCGCCGATGAGAGCGGGTACTTCAGATTTGAGAATGCCCGCTTTTTCTTTGGCAATAGCTTGGATAGAGTCTCCAAGAATATCCGTGTGATCTTTCCCAATACTGGTGATGATCGATAAATGCGGAGTCACAATATTTGTGGCATCCAGCCGCCCACCTAATCCAGTCTCAATAATTGCTAAATCCACACCGCGATCGGCAAAATATTTGAATGCGATCAGGGTGATGCATTCAAAAAAGGAGGGAAAATTTTCGGGCTTAAAGACGGGAGCGGCGGTTTTGACTAATCGACGTACTTGCTCACAGAGTTCTGCATCTGAAATAGCAATGCGGTTGATCTGGATTCGTTCATTAAGGCGAAGTAAATGGGGTGAGGTGTAAAGACCGACCGTGTAACCATTCGCTCGATAGAGGGCTTCGAGCATGGCGGCGGTAGAGCCTTTCCCATTGGTGCCCGCAAGATGAATGCAGGGGCTGCTTTTTTCTGGATGACCCGCTACTTCCGCTAATAATTGCATGCGCTCGAGTCCAAATTTACTCGTTCGATTGCGAAGGGAGTAAAGCCAGTCGGTGACACGCTCTATCGTCTGCAGGTCGGGCTCTGGCTGCATGGTCGATGCTAGCTTATGAAGCGGATTCCTTCGAATACAAGGTCTTGAGCAAACGAGCCAAGGTTTCTCGCATTTTGTGTCGGTGGACAATCTTATCGATTAAACCGTGTTCGAGCAAAAATTCAGAAGTTTGAAATCCTTTTGGCAAATCCTGCTGGGTGGTTTCTTTGATCACTCGCGGACCGGCAAATCCAATTAGGGCTTCGGGCTCAGCGAGGATGATATCCCCCAAAGAAGCGAAGCTGGCCATTACGCCGGCCATCGTCGGGTTGGTCAAAATAGATATGTAGGGGACTTTTAATTCGGCTAATTTTGCCAGTGCGGCACTGGTTTTAGCCAGTTGCATCAAGCTCAATATCCCTTCTTGCATCCGTGCGCCACCCGATGCAGATACGATGAGGACGGGTTCTCTTTTTTCGCATCCATTTTCTATGGTGCGGGTGATCTTTTCGCCCGCAGCAGAGCCCAGGCTTGCTCCCATGAAGCGAAAGTCCATGACCGCAATGTGGACGGGCTGATCGTAAATGGTACCACGGCCACAGATGACGGTATCCGTTTCATTGGTCTTTTTTTGGTTTTGTTTTAGTTTCTCTGTATACTTAGCCGTAGCGGTAAAATTCAAAGGGTCTAGGGACTGAATATGCTGATCACTTTCGACAAAGGAGTCTTCGTCGAGTAAACTGGCAATACGTGTTCGTGCATCGAGGGGAAAATGGTAGTCGCTATTAGGTACGACCATTAGGTTCTCTTTAAGAACTCGATTGTATATGATCTCATTTGTTTTTGGGCATTTCGTCCAGACATCCTTAGGAATGTCTTTTTTCTTAACGGTTACGGTTGAATACTGTGGTTTTCCAAAAATAGCCATAGTGAGCAGTGTTTATTAGAGTTTTTTTTAAAGCAATCTTTATCCGTTAGTTATCAGTGTTTCGCCCCTTAGGGGATTATCCATGACCCAGTGTGATTAATTCAATAGAGGACAAGCCCGCTTGGCTTAAAACTTGTGCACAGGCGTTGGCAGTTGCCCCAGTTGTAAAAACATCATCAATTAAAATATATTTTTTGTCAAATTCGAGTTTTTTACCGGGGGCAAGGGCAAAGGCTTGAGCTACATTCAAGGCTCGTTCTGCTTTGTCTAATTGTGTTTGCGATTGAGTATAGTCTGTGCGTATCAAAAGCTTCTCAATGCGAAGGGGCGCATGCACTGTTTCCTTTATGGCTTGGGCAATTATTTGGCTTTGGTTGTAGCCACGCTCTCGTTCTTTTGTCGGATGGAGTGGGATCGGGACTAAACAGGCATCGGCACATATTTTTTCTAGATCAGGCCGTTGGGCTATAATCTGCTTGATATCAGAGTACAAATAGAGCCCGCGGGCATATTTTAGTTGATGGATAATGCGACGGCCCGCTTTTTTTGCAAGGCAGAGGCAGTGTGCTCTGGAATATGCAGGACGGAGGTGTGCACAGTGGGGACATTTTTGAGGCTGGTGATGGGCATGGGGATATGGGTAGCCACAATGCCGGCAATTTGGCGGGTAGACAAGGACCAGAGTTTCTGCACAACTGGAACAGAGGTATTGGTAGTTTCCTGTTCCTGCAGGTTCCGCACACTGAATGCAGTTTCTTGGAAAGCAGAGGTCGGATAGCTGACGCCTTAGATTTTCCAAATAAGTGTGGGTCTGTTTAAGCTTATCGGTAATAAATTTTTTGTAGCGAGAGTCCACTGGCCGGAGCGGTTACGATTTGGTTTGTTCGTTTTTTTGAGTGGAGGATGTTGCGTACAGTTTGGGGATCGAGGCGTTGTCTTCCTACGGCGTAGAGTGTACCGACAATACTGCGAACCATTTTGTAGAGAAAGCCACTGCCGGTGACATATATGCGGAGATGTGCTCCTTGTTGTTTAAAAACAATAGATTCAATTTCTTTGACGGGGTTTGGGTCGGTATCGTTTGCCGGCAGGGCGGCGAAGGCGGAGAAATCATGCAGTCCGATGAAATGTTGACTGGCTTCTTGCATCGCAGGGAAATCTAAGGGATTGTCTCGGCAAGCCCAGACATAAGGCTCATCAAAGGGATGGACACGACCGGTGTACAGGGTGTAGCAGTAGCGTTTTTTGCGAGCTGAGTAACGGGCGTGGAAGTTTTTAGATGTGGATCGGATACTTTCAATTCGAATGGTTTTATCTAAAATGGAGTGTAGGGCACGCATCAGTTTGTCTGTACTGTGAGGCCAATCGCCATCGAAGTGAAAGCATTGCCCTTCAGCATGAACACCCGCATCGGTTCGACTGCATCCGTGAATACGGATGGGTTGATCAAAGATATTGGATAGCGCTTCTTCGATATGGTTTTGAACACCTGTGCCCGAAGGTTGAAATTGCCAACCTGAAAAATCGGTTCCTCGATAGGAACAAATACATTTCCAACGCATAAAATTATTTTGGAGACTTCTTTTCATTGATGCAAGTCGAGTGCATATAAAAATTGTTTTTGTCTATAATTTGTGCATGGTTTGAGGAGCTATGGCAAAGCAATCCAACCGTAAATTATGGGCAAACTACCTCGAGGGCAAAGCCAGAGGAAAGCCTAGGTCTTCGGATCGAGTCGTCGGGGAGGCTTTAGTTGGGCGAGGCTTTTCGGGGCTTGTTCTGGGAATTGATCCGAGTTTGCGGGGTTCTGGATTTTCCGTAATCGAGTACCAGCAATCGGAGGCGAAACTCTTAGCTCGATCGACCTTAAAGCTCAATCCAAAGATTACCATGGTGGATTGTTTGGGAAAGATTGGCCAGCAGGTGGAAGACTTGCTCAATCAATTCGCCGTTGAGCATGTGGCGATAGAACAAACCATTTATGTACAGAATTTTCAAACCGCGCAAATTATGGGGGCGGCACGCGGAGCGGCAATTGCTTCAGTTGCCATGCGAGGTTTGGCTGTCTATGAATACGCTCCATTGCGAATCAAGCAAGCCATTGTCGGTCACGGTCGAGCCAGTAAGGCACAGGTGGCAAAAATGGTCGGAGGGGTTTTAAATGTCGATTTTGAAACGGCTTATGATGAATCCGATGCGTCGGCGGTGGCTTTGTGTCATGCGTATACTTGGCGGGAGAGTGGAGCCCTTTAAGCATATAGAAAGGCTATAGAAAATGAATGATAAGCAGCGCATTTTAATTACCGGAGTGAGTTCAGGTCTTGGGCATGGGCTCGCCCGCGCCTATTTAGAAAGCGGGGCTGAGGTTTTTGGGTGCAGTCGTCGGCAGCCGAATGATTTAATTGATTTAGGATTAAATTTTTGTTCTTTGGATTTGTCCGAACAGGCTTTGGGTCAGTCTAAACTGCGGGCTTGGATCAAACGGGCAGCTGCTTTTGATCTCGTCGTCTTAAATGCGGGGGTATTGGGTTTGATTAAGGATATGCAAGACTGCTCAACAGAGGAATTAAAGGCGACGATGGAGGTAAATCTCTGGTCAAATAAGTGGTTTTTAGATACTTGTTTTGAGGGGGAGCGTGTGATTTCTCAGGTGGTAGCGATTTCTTCGGGTGCTTCGCAATCGGGCAGCCGAGGATGGAATGGCTATAGCTTGTCTAAGGCGGCATTGAATATGCTAATTAAATTGTACGCAGGAGAGTGTCCTTCGACCCATTTCACAGCTTTAGCCCCTGGCTTAGTTGATACAGCAATGCAGGATTATTTGACGGGGCTTCCCGCGGACGCACGCTACGCTCCGATAGAAATTTTAAAGGCGGCTAAAGGTACCGAGGCAATGCCGGATGGCTACGGCTGCGCAAAAAAGTTAATCGACATTTTTCCTAAGTTATTGCGCAACGAAAGCGGTGCGTATGCAGATATACGAAAGCTTTAAGCTGAGACAGTTCAGGGTTTTAAATATTTTTTTTGGTAGGCTTGAAAGAGATCTTTAGCGATAGGACCAGCGGTGGACCCTCCGTGGTAATCATCGGATTCACGGGTTCCTTCAACCATGACCGCGAGGGCAATTTTCGGATTATTAATTGGGGCAAAGCCTACAAACCATGCTAGGTTCACTTCTTTGCCGTGAGCTCGGAAATCGGCAGTGCCCGTTTTGCCGGCAATGGGAAGGTCGGGAATATGAATTAAGCGGCCGGTACCGATCGGGCTGGTCACCGCTTGCATTCCACGGAGTAAGAGCGTGCGTTCTTCAGGGCTGAGCCCAATCGGTGGGTGTGACTGGGTCGTGGTACGGCCCTGCTTCCGTGTGACTGCTTGTAAGGTCGGTTTTGTGAGGCTTTCATTGCGAGCAATTGATGCAATCGTGCAGGCCATTTGCAGTGGGGTGAGGAGTAGGAAGCCTTGTCCAATTGCTGTATTTGCCGTATCGCCAGGCGTCCAGCCATCTCCAATCGTTTCCTTTTTCCACGCTTTGCTTGGAATGACGATGCGTTTAGTTTCATAGGGGAGTTCAATGCCAGTTGGCTGATCTAAGTGAAAATTCCGCGCTTCGGCCGCAATTCCATCTATGCCTAATTGTAAGCCCAGATGGTAGAAGAAAACATTGCAACTGGCGGCAATTGCTTTTTCTAAATCAACGGTGCCGTGTCCATTTTTTGCATGGCAGTGGTAGATGCGATTGCCTACTCGATAAACCCCTGGGCACTCGACAGTGGTCGTCTCATTAATCAGACCTTTTTTCAATCCGGCAATGGCGGTGATTAATTTAAATGTCGATCCAGGTGGATAGGATAGTTGAACTGCACGATTTAGCCACGCACCGTCTTCGTTGATCCGATTAAAGATCGTTTCAGAAATAAAGGGGCTTAAGTCATTTAAATCATAGGTGGGCTTACTGACTAGAGCGAGCACTTCACCAGTCTCTACATCCATGGCAACAACTGCTCCAGTTCGATTACCTAAGGCAGTTTCAGCAACGCTTTGCAGTTCTATGTCTAAGCTGGTAATGAGTGGATTCCCTTGTTTGGGTGCTTGCAGTTCAAGCTGCTGATTTTGAAAGCCCAAGGGATCTACTTGCCAAATTTCATAGCCGCTGGCACCTGTCAATTCACGGTTAAAACTTTTTTCTAAGCCGGTCTTCCCTAACTTAGTTTTGTAAGTGAAGTTTTTTATTCCATCTTTGGGGAGTTGATTTAAATCGGGGTTTACATTCTGAACATAACCTAGAGTATGTGCAGCGGCGGATCGATAAGGGTAGTAGCGAGCTGAACTGGTATGAATATTGATTGGGGATTGCACAGGCAGGCGTTCAATAAGTTTAGCGTATTCTTGAGGGTTGAGGTCTTGAGCCAAGGGAAGTGGAAGCAAGAGCTGTTCATTGAAGTGTCGGATGAGCTTAGTTTCTTTTAGGCGAGGTTCTCGCTCGCTGTGTTCTCCAATAATTCTGAGGTAGCGATCTATGACATTGCCGCGGGCTTCCCATTTCAAGCTGTTGTAATCTGGAAGTGGGGGTACTGTATTAGCGAAGCGTTCGGGAGCTTCTGCTATTTCGTTTTGGATGTTTTTGCGAGCGGCTTTAATCAGGCGCGCGTACTCTGCTCGAAATTCGGGTCGCAGGTCGTCGAGGATAACGCTTGCAGAATAGTGAGGACGATTACCGACTAGCAGTTGTCCGTTTCGATCGTAAATATCCCCTCGGGGTCCTGGGAGAAAGATGCGTCGTTCAGTTTGTCGACGTTCCATGTCTTCATAAGAATCTTTGAGGAAAAATTGTTGTCGTGCCAGTCCGAGTAGTAGGATCAAAGTGAGAACGGCATTGATCCAAAAAAACAAAAGTATTCGTGGGTTATCCCTGCGCTCAATATCGTAATTATCCATGGGTTTTAGAGAAAGGGAAGGGATTCAGGCTCTTTTTTTGTTTCAAAGAGTACAAAGAGGGAGCGTTGAAAATTAAAGAACCAAGGGGCTATAAATAAGAGGGCAAGCTGAGAAAGAACGAGTTCGAAGAAGCTGGTCTCGAGCAGGCTGAAGAAGGTGTTTAAGTCGTGGCGCTGGCTGAGAAAGAAGAGGTATAAAGCGGCAATCAAGTTTATCCCTTGGGCGAGTAGGCAGGGATGGAAGTTTTTCTCTGCACGGAAGCGTCGGCGGGTCATCAACAGGAGGGTGCCGATGCCAAGAAGGAGCAGGGTCATACTCCCAAAGGGTGTGGGTAAGGCGGCATCGACCCAAAACCCGGTGAGCAGGGTGCAGAAAAAAAATTGATTCGCCGTTAAATAGAGCGGGGCGATGATAAAAATAGGTCCGAGGATAAACAGATTGATGCCGATCCAGACATTACTGCTGTTAACCATGAGCATAAGTTGCAAGAGAATCGCATTAGAAAAAAATAGAATGATGCTGCGCTTATCCATTAAGGTGGGAGCTCACTGAGCTCTATCATTGAGATTTATCGTTTCGACTCGGTTATAAGGAACTAATACGGCGACTTCTTTAATTCCTAGAAGGCGTTTATCGAGATGAACGCCTCCCGCTTGGAACATACCCGTATTGTCGGGCTCGAGCCAAGGCACCGTTCCAATCGGGATGCCCGCTGGGAAGGTGCCCCCCAAGCCAGTGGTAACTAATTGTAAGGGGTTGATTGAATCCGTTTTCAGATCTTGTGGTGCATTTTTTATTTTGCCGAGTGCTTGGCCCCACAGGTTTGTTCCATTGCCCTGATAGTGCAAGGGGCGTTGGTCATTGAGAAAGCTGGCAGAAATTCTAAAATTGTGGTTTGAAAGCAAATCAACTCGGCTGGTGTAGTATTGGGTCTGGGCAACGCGTCCGACCACGCCACCAATGAAGATCACCGCATCGCCTTCGACGAGCCCGTGTTTGGCTCCTTTGTTAATGCGAATACTTTGCCACCAACTGCCAATATTTCTTTGAATTACATGGGCTAATTCGTATCGATAGTGATCTCGACTGGGTAGCCTCAACATCGATTCTAATCGGTTGATTTCTGTTTTGTAGCTTTCGTTTAAGCGCACAATGTGTCGGTAATAAGTATTCTCACGCTTGAGATCGGCGATCGTGTCCATAAGGGCTTGCTTGCTCTGAGTTTTATTGACGAGCGATCCAGCGACCTTGTCCAATTGATGGCTGGCTACCCATATCGGCGCTTGGAACTCTTCAAAGGCGGATTGTGTCCAATGCTTGAGTAGACTGGGTGTGATCCACCATACACATAAGAAGGCGACCAGTCTTATGATCGGAGCCAACCTATCGAGGCGAATGCGCGCCACGACCCTTAGCCCCTCCCAGTTTCAGCGACATCTTTTAGCAGTAAGGCGAGGTCTTGGAGAACCATACCTGTTCCGTTGGCTACTGCAGTCAAGGGGTCTTCTGCGATGATCACGGGTAAGCCAGTCGCATCGCTTAGGTATTGATCGAGACCTTGGATCATCGCTCCGCCACCCGCGAGAACAAGTCCTCGATCGACTAAGTCCGCTGACAGTTCAGGGGGACAGCGTTCGAGGGCATTGCGTACCAGATCGGTGATAGCAGAAATTGTATCAGAGAGCGCTTCGCGAATTTCTTCAGAACTGATTGTGATCGTTTTGGGTAAGCCAGCTACGGAATCACGACCGCGAACTTCCATGGTTGATTCTTCTTC
>MDTB01219695.1_pt1 | contig 68855 bp, 68 predicted proteins | sample 811161 | NCBI WGS metagenome assembly MDTB01 (sample SAMN05326650, study PRJNA326480) | marine metagenome | isolation source: seawater | place: Mediterranean Sea | collected 2009
ACCACCACGTTGATAGGCTGGATGTGGAAGCGCAGTAATGCGTGCAGCTGACCAGTACTAATAGCTTAATTGGCTTGATTTATGCACTGAAAAAAATTTTTAAAAATTAATTATTTAAATTGATATTAAATTTTGACCCTGAGACTTAGTCTCAGGGTTTTTTTTTGCTTCAAAAAAATTTATAATTGTCCTAATTAAATGAATAATCCCGATATAATATTCTTAGAATTTCCCTTCACACTTAATATTTTTTTATAAACATCATCGTAGTGTTGAGCTGTAGCAATAAAGATATCTCTATTATCATCTTTGATAATTGATGGTGGCATTATTTTTTTATCAAAAAGATTTTGACCAATCTTTAGTTTATCATTATCAACAAGATCATAATTTTCAATTTCTTTGAAAAAATTTGTTTTAGAAATTATTTCCCATGCGATTTTTCCTGCACCATAAATAATTAAATCTTTAACTTTAAAAGGATCTAAAAGTATGTGTGAAGCATCATGATCTGAAAGGTAATTTTTTAACTCTGATAATTCATTATCTTTTAATGAACTAAATCTAATCATTATATGATCGTCTAAAAAAATTTTTTTAATATCATTTTTAAATAATGAATAAAATAAGTAAGTAATAGATTTAAGAATCTTAAATTCTAAATTGCTATTTTTGTAATTAAGACTTATTTGGTAATTACAATTATTTAAATTAAATTTTTTACAATTTTCAACAAAAGCATCAATTTCTTTTTCGCTGTAATTATCTTCTGTAAAAATATATTTAATAGTAACTTTTGTTGGATCTACATCTGAATATTTCTTTAAATTTTCAAAAACATTTTTGAATCTTGGTCTTCCTCTTACCTTTTTAAATGTCTCCTCAGTCCCAGCATCAATGCTTGTTGTAATTTTAATTAAACCTTTTTTTAAAAATTTACTTACAGGATCGCTGTATCTAACAGCATTTGTAAAAACTCTATGGTAAGTTTTTGGATTTGCATGATTATGAATTTCTTCAAGAATTTCCTCAAACGATTTATCGAGAGTAGGCTCTCCTCCACCCCAAACTACTTGATCGCAGTTATTTAAAGATTTGCTTTTACTTAAATAGGATATAAATTCTACTACATTGTACTTTGATCTTTTTCCTCCCCAATATGTTTCACTACAATAGCTACATCTTAAATTACATACTGAATGATGCTCAATGGATAAATGAGAAACATTTGATGTAAATTCTGGTTTTTTGTCAGTTTCAGTGAGGAAAGGACAACCTTTACAATCTTCATTTTTATCTTCTTGAATCTCATCAAATAGTTTTTTTCTAGCATTTATTAAGTCCGATGATGTTGGAGTTATATTTTCTCTAATTGGAATTAGTTTTGCATCACCTCGCATTTTACCTTCATAAAAAAATCGTTGGCAGCAGGACCTGATCTCATTTGGAGCGACATAGAGTGAATGCTCTAGATCTTTACAAGTTTTATATGTTTTTTTCATCAATTAATTTAATTTTAAAATATTTTTCACAATTTTGTCTTTTAAGGTTAGTGAATTAAAGTTCGGTATTATAAACCTTTTATATCTGTTTACAATAAAGTCAAAAAATTCCCTTTTTTTGGATAAAGATAGGTTTGAATTCTTGATTTTTTTATATTCGTTAGCAAATTCTCCTCGCCATCTATATTGTATATCGCCAAGTAAGGCATTATATCTTTTTTTATTAAGTTTTTTTCTTAAAAATTTGTCAATATTTTTCCAAGCAAAAAACAACCTTTCCAAATGTTGAAATGTCAGAGCCGAACCAGTAATTGATTTAGAATGAGAACATTTAATATAAACTGTAAATGGAAAATAATATATTTTTTTTGAATTATAAAAATGAGCTTTAAATAGAAAAAATATATCTTCATAAATTCCTTTTTGAAAAATTAATTTATTTTTAATTAAAATTTTTTTTTTAAAAATTATTGATATTACTGCCATATTATTATTTTTTCTAAAAAATCTTGACATATTGTTTTTAGTGTAACTTATGAAAGGATTATGACTTTTTATATACCTCATATTTTGATTAATTGTTTTTTTTTTAAGATAAATAAAATTCGTATTTTTATTTGATAAAAAAGTAAGAAGTTTAGACAAATTTTTAGTTTCTAACTTGTCATCAATATCTAAGAAAATAATATTATTTGATTTAGATTTTTGGATACCTAAATTTCTTGCTATACCTGGACTTCTTTCAAATTTTTTTGGAACTTTTAATAAAGTAAAATCTTTATTATTTTTAATTTTTTTTCTTAATTTTAAGAATGATTTATCCTGAGAACAGTTATCTATATATATGATTTGAGCTTTTATTTTTTTTATAATATTTAAACAATTATCAAAATTTTTATTGATGAATTTTTCTCCGTTGTATACTGGAATGATTATTGATAAGCTATAGCTCATTAACATATTTTATATATGAAAAAAAAAAAAATCACAGAAAATATAATTTTATTGCTAAAAAAGATAAGACCTATTGATCGAAAGAATTTAGATAATATAAATAATTTCGACTTTATTGAAAGCGGACATCTGGACTCATTTGAAATTTTAAAATTTAATATGTTCTTGGAAAAAAAATTTAAAATTAAATTATTACCTAAAGATGTCACCTCTAAAAGCTATAAAACAGTTATAGGATTAACTAATATAATTGACAAAAAATTAATTTAAATATTTTAAAAGTTGCCTTTTATTTATTTTACCTAAACTAGATTTTGGTAAATTTTCTAATAAAATTATTTGATTTGGAAGGTGAAATGTCGATAATTTTTTTAAACAAATATTTTGTATATAATTTTCAGTTATATGAATATCTTTTTTTACAAATAAATAAATTTCAGTTTTTATTTTTTTTTCATGACCTATCACTGCTAGCTCTTTTATATTTTTGTCACGTAAAAGAGTATTTTCTATGTCTTCAGGATAAATTGTAATTCCATTTCTTCTAATAATATTTTTTTTTCTACTTAAAAAATATAGATATCCTTTATCGTTTAAGTAGCCAATGTCACCAGTCTTAAAATATTTTTTAAAAAAGGCTTTCTTAGTAAGTTCATTAAGGTTTAGATATTTTTTAAAAATTCCTGATGTTTTACAGACAATTTCTCCGATTTGATATTTTTTTAAAAATTTATTTTTATTCGAAAGAATTTTAATTTGAATCTTATTATTGTAAACTTTTCCAACACTTTTAAAGTTTTTTATATTTTTATTTATATGAATACTAGCAACAGTTCCAATTTCTGCAGCTCCATACATTTCATATAAGTTTATATTTTTACTAATTATCTTATTTTTTGTTATTTCAGGTAATTTTGCTGAAGCAGAAACCAACCCTTTTTTTAAATAAAAGTTTTTAAAAATTGATTTACTTTTAGTTAATTCATAAATTTGATTAGCCACTAATACTGAAAATGTTATTGAATGTTTTTTTACTAAATTTACAAATCTCTTAGCTGTAAATTTATTCATAACAACAATGGTTCCACCGGTTAAAATAGGTAAAAACAATATTCTCATTCCAAGTGAATGATCAATTGGGCAAGCTAATATTACTTTATCAGTATGATTTATCTTATAAAGATTCTTCATTAGCTTAAACCTAATTAATTTTGTTTTTTGAGAAAATACTATTGGCTTTGGTTTTGCAGTAGAGCCTGATGAAAAAGAAATTAAAAAATTTTTCTCAGTATCTATTTTCTTATTTGATAAGTTTTTTTTTTTTTGTCAAATTTTCAAAAAAAAAATTAAATTTTTTTGATTTATTTGTACTAATGATTTTCTTAAAAAAATTTTTTTTTCTAAAATATTTACAATAATTTATATTACTAATTAAAACATCTGGCTGAGTAGTTTTAATCAAGCTTTTTAAATGATCAAATGAATAATGGGTGTTCGTTGGTACTATTGTTGCATTAATGTATGATAATGCAAATAATGATAGAATATGGCTAAGACTATTATCTTCCACTAATAGGACAATACTATTACTTGTTATCTTATTTTTTTTAAAAATAAAAATAGTATTAACAACCAAACTAAAAAATTCTTTGTATGAATATTTTTGATCCTCTATTATCAATGCCTCTTTCCCAGGATATTTTAGTGAATTTTTTTTTAAAGTATTAAATAAACTCATTAATTTTCTTTTTTACCTCGATATAAGTTTTTTTTGTAAAATTCATTTTTAAATTAATAATCTTAATCAAACTTTCAAAACTGAGCCATAATTTTTTTAATTCTATTTTTTTTTTATTTTTAAATGAGTATAACATACTCATTGTATGGCTTGTGCTTTTCAAGGTTTGGCTTATCCTAGAAATTGGTGTTTGGTAAACTTTAATGTTATTTAATTGAAGGATTCTATCTCCCTCTACTAAAATTTTTAATATTTCCTGCCTCGCTCTATGATTGCCTTTAAGCTTTTTATTATTTTGTAAAAATTTAAGAGCAATCAAATTAAAAGCTAAAGAATTTAATGATTTGATATATATTTCAGAAAAAATATTTTTAACTTTGGGAGATATACAAACCTTTTTTATATCATTTCTTAAGCTATCAACTAATTTTTTTTTTTGTGAAAAAACTTCTTTAATTGGAAATCCTCTCTGTATGTGATTAACTCTTATGCATCCAGGGTTTGTAATTTTGGCTGACAGCCACATTGTCATACCCACTAAATTTTTCTTATTTAAATTTTTTTGAAATATTTTGTCCAGTTTTTCTTTTGCTTTTTTTCTAAATTTTTTATTTAGACACAAATACCACCAAAAAGGTATTGATGTGCAAGGAGTAATAACAATGGTTTTCTTGCCAATGTATGAATCTATTTTGTTAAAAATTTGTTTAAGATTTTCAGTAATCTTGGTAGTTATAAATATATTATCAAATTTAACATTTTTAATCTTTTTTAATGAATTTATTACTATAAAGTTTTTATTGTCAGTTAATAAATATTTTTTTAACAATATTTCATTGTTATATACATCAATTCTAAGTCCATTATTTTTAATTTGATAATAATTTTTTTTTCTACACAAAAAAAAAATTTTATGATTCGATTTTCTTAAGCAAGCCGCCATAAAAGATCCTATTGCTCCACCTCCATATATTAATGTTTTTTTTTGCATTAATAATAAATTTTGGTTTTATGCCAAATATTTTTTTTTGAGGAATGATGCATCGTATCTAATATTGATATTATATTTAAATTTTCCTTTAAATTTAAAATATAGGGAGGTGTATTAACTTTATTTTTTTTTGAGTAAAGCTTATATATCTTTTGATAGATGTTTACAAAACCATCTAGAAATCCATTTGGATGACCAGCTGAATAAGTATATAGATTATCCTTGCTAATAAATTCTTTTTTAGCACTTAGTCTATTTATGATTTCAATATTTCCATTATTGTCACTAAAAATTATATTTTCAGGGTCAGAATGTTTCCATTTTATCGAACCTTTTGTACCATAGATTCTGATTGAAATTTGATTTCTTTCCCCATTTGAGTTTTTGCTAAACCATAAACTGCCAACAAATCTTTTAAATTTTAGCCATGTAAAGTTATTATCTAAAATTTTAGGATTAATTTGATTGGATCCAAAACTCATAATTTCTCTAGGATACTCATTAAAAAAATAAATAATCAAAGACAATAAGTGACTTGCAAGATCCAAATGTAAATTTGGAATTTTTAAATCTTTAGTTCTCCATTTTTTAGGTCTACTCTTTTTGTAAACAAATGCTTGTTGAGGCATCTCCATTACAAAATTTAAAACTTTACCAATTTTTTTTTTTATCAAAGGTTTAATTTCCATAATACTTGGATAGCCCAAGTAATTATAAGTACATACAAAAAAATTTTTTTTACCTTCTAATAATTTGAATGTTTTTTTTGCATTTGTAAAACTTCCTTCAATTGGTTTTTCAGAGATTATATCGATGTTATTTTGAATTAATTTTTTATAAATTTCATACCTTGTATTTGGAGGTGTTAATACTAAAGCAATATCAAAATTATTTCTCTCCTTAAGAATTAATTTAGAAAGATTATTATAAACCTTATTTTGTTTAATATTATATTGAATAGAATTTTGATAATTCTTAGATTTAGACCTGCTAAAAAATCCACATATAATTTCATAATTTCCAGTAGCCAACAAACTTTTAAGATGAACATTACCAATAGTAGAGTCAAAACTTCCACCGATTATTGCTAGATTAATTTTTTTTTTCATTATTATTCAAATTTTGAACATTAAATGGCGGCCCATCCACAGTCAGCCATTTATTTTTTTTTGTTAATTTTTCAGAAAAATTAAAAAATTCTTTGTAATTTATAACATATATTATTGATTTTCCCACATAAGCATAATTATATAATTTATTCTTCAAAGCCAACCTTCCAATTTTATAACCATTACTTTTCGTTTCTTTTCTTAAATATCTTGCAAAATAATTCCATGTAATTTTTTTTATATTTTTATTCTTTTTAATATGTCCTTTAAGTTTTTTATTAAATCTAAATGGTACATTATTTTTCCAATCAAGATAATGCATAAATGGTATCCAATTATAACTTAAACCAATATGACAACACTTGAGTTTTTTTAAATTCAATAATTTTTCAAATACACAGTTTTTCCCAAATGAATTATTTGAAATTCCATATAAAATATTTTTTACATCAGGGCCAATCCCTGCAATTGACATCATTGGATCGTTTGATCTTATAACTTTTTTTTGATTTAAAAAAAAATTTGGAAAATATCCTATATCTGCTTTTGTAGATTTGGGGTCAAATTTTTTTTTTTGGTAAATGAATAAGAGTAAGCTGGAACAAATATATTACCATTTTCTCCCAAACTTTTACGTAATGTTTCAAATATCCATTTACTAGATGTAAGTAGTAAATTTTTATTTTGAGTTTTTGGCATACCAAGCATACCTAAGCTAGTAGTTAAAAAAATTGAGTCATTTTTTTTGATATTAAGCTTCTCAAAAGCTTTTCTAAGATCTGATTTATCGTAGTTTGACATTAGTTATTTATTTTTTTATTTTCATTTTTATTAAAAGCAGGTACTTATCACATATTAATTAAAGATTTAAAATAACAAGAATATATTAATATAAATGATGCAAACTTCAAATTTTAAGAAGTCAGTTTTTACTATCTAGATGTCTGTTAAAAAATATTTTAAAATAGCAAAATATTCTCTATTTCCAATATGCAGAAGCATAACTGGTAAAGGATTGCTGCAGACTCTAAAAATTATAAAAAAGGAATTTCCCAAATTAAAAATTTATAATGTAAATTCTGGCACAAAAGCTTTTGACTGGAAGGTTCCAGCAGAGTGGAATATTAAAGACGCATATGTGCTTGATAAAAATAATAAAAAAATAATTGATTTTAAAGCCAATAATTTACACCTTGTAGGTTACTCTGTGCCAATAAATAAATATTTATCAAAAAAAGAACTTTTTGATAATATTCATTCTTTACCAAAGTATCCTGACGCAATTCCATATGTAACCTCATACTATAAAAAATATTGGGGATTTTGTTTAAGTCATAAAAAAAAATTACAATTATTAAAAAAATATCATAGTTCAGACAGATTTAGAGTTTTAATAAATTCTAATTTAAATCCTAATGGCAATTTGAATTATGGAGAATTAATTTTAAAAGGTCAGTGCAAACAAGAAATTTTAATTTCTACATATGTCTGCCATCCTTCAATGGCAAACAATGAACTTTCAGGTCCAATAGTTTCAATGAGTTTAATAAACTATTTTTCTAAATTAAAAAAATTAGAAAAAACTATACGTTTTATATTTATTCCTGAAACAATTGGTTCAATTGTATATTTGAAAAAAAATCTTAATAATTTAAAGAAAAATTTAGTTGGTGGATTTAACTTAAGCTGTATTGGAGACGAGAGACAGCATTCATGTATGCTTTCCAAGTATCAAAATTCTTTATCTGACAAGTCTATTATCGAAGCATATAAAAATTTAAATTTAAAACACAAAATTTACTCTTTCTTGGAGAGAGGTTCCGATGAACGACAATATAATTCTCCAGGTATTGATCTAGGAATATCCTCAATTTTTAGATCCAAATATGCTGAATATCCTGAATATCACACATCTTTGGATAATTTTGATTTAGTAACTTTAAAAGGTGTCCAAGGAGGTTTTAATGTTGCCAAAACAGCAATTAAAATTTTATTAAAAAAAATAGTTCCTAAAAATAAGATTTTGTGTGAGCCTAACATGGGAAAGAGGGGATTATATCCAACGATTTCATTAGGTGGAAGACCATCTGAAGATATTATGAATTTTCTTATTTATGCAGATGGTAAAAACGATTTAGGAACAATTTCAAAATATATAAATAAGAATTATTCTACTACTAAAAAATTATATAAATTTTTAAAAATGAAAAAATTAATAATATAAACTATCAAAATAACATATTTTCTTTTATAGGATAACCTTCTTTAATATCTTTTTTTATTTTTCTACCTAAAACTTTAAAATATTTTGATGCACATATCCCAATAAATGGTCTTAAAGTATCTATATTTTTAGCTGTTAATTTATCATTTTTTTTTATGTTTTTTTTTGCAAAAATTGATCTTCTTAAATTTTTATTAATCTTTTCAACATTTATAATTTTTTTATTAAAAGATTGATGCAAACTAACTGAAAAAGTTTTCAGGTTTTTTAATAATTTTTCATTAATTGAAAAGGAAGAGTCTACTGTTTTTATATTGTCATCAATATTAAAATGTTTTTCTATTGCTATGACTTTAAAAGGCATTGAAGCAATTGATGAAATTATATTATCAGTATGATCTGATAAGCCAACTAAACAGTCTTTATAAAGTAATTTTAATTTATTGATTTTTTCTAAATTTATATCTTTTAGCTTGGTTGGATAGGAAGATACGCAGTGCAAAATAATTATTTTATTGTGATATCTTTTAATTTCTTTGATTGCATTTTTGATCTCTTTTACTGTTGCCATCCCTGTTGAAACAATAATTGGTTTTTTTTTTGATGCAATGTACCTTATCAATTTCAAATCTGTTATTTCGAAAGAAGCTATCTTATATAATTCACAATCTAAACTTTCTAAAAAATCTACCGCCCGAATACTAAATGGACTACTAAAAATTATTTTTTTATACTTCTTAGCAATTTGGAAAGCTTCTTTATGCCAAGAAAAAGGAGTACAGGCTTTCTTGTATAAGCTCCATAAATGTTTATTTTTCCACAATCCTTTTTTTATAAAAAAATTATTAGTTTTTCCTTTAGTTGTTATGTCTTTAGGTTCATAAGTTTGAATTTTAATCAAATCAGCACCATTGATACACGCTGATTTGATTAATTTAAGAAATCTTTTTTTATCTCCATTATGATTTCCAGAAATTTCAGCTATAATAGCTGGAGGATGATTATATCCAATTTTTATATTTTTTATTTTAATTATCACTGTTATAACTTCGTTTTATAATGAAAAATTACAAATCTCTAGTAAATTTAATTGAAAAAACAAGATCCAAAAATAATAAAAACTGGATGGATCTTTTAAGGTTAGCATTAAAATATGCCCCAAAAGAATCCTCAACTGTTTTAAAAAAAATAAACATTAATGATAAAAAAATAAGTAAACTTTTAAAAAAGCTCGAGGGCTAACAAATTCAATTAAGTCAAATGGCAAACAAAATTTTTTATGGCAAACAATTTATAGACCAAAAGGATAAAAATAATGTTTTAAAAGCATTATCCTCAGATCTAATTACACGTGGAAAATTTGTAAAGACTTTTGAAAATAATTTAAAAAAATACTTTGTTTGCAAAAATGCAATTACATGCAGCAGTGGTACAGCTGCTTTACATTTAGCTTTCCTATCAATTTCATTAAAAAAAAATGACGTTGTAATAATACCAGCAATTAACTTTGTGGCGTCTTTAAATATTTTAAATTTATTAAAAGCAAAAGTCTATTTTGCAGATGTTGATGCCAATACAGGGCAAATGACACCTAATTCAGTTTTAGAATGTATGAAAAAAAATAAGATCAAAAAGTTAAAACTCATAGTTACTATGTTTCTGGGTGGTTATCCAAATAATGCTTATGAATTTTATAAATTAAAAAAAAAATTAGGTTGTTTGATAGTTGAAGATGCCTGCCATGCTCTTGGATCCTCTTACAAAGTTAATTCAAAAATAATTAAAATAGGTTCTTGTAAACATTCTGATATTGCTATTTTTTCATTACATCCGATTAAAACAATTACAACTGGTGAAGGAGGAATTATAACTACAAATAATATAGAATATTCAAACAAAATTAAACTATTGAGATCTCATGGGATTTTAAGAAGTTTAGTTAGCTCAAAAAGAGAAGGAATGTGGTTTTATGATGTTAAGTATCCTGGTTTTAATTACAGATTATCTGATATAAATTCTGCACTTGGAATATCTCAATTAAAAAAAATTAATAAATTCATCACCAAACGTAATCAAATTTTAAAACTCTACTTAAGAGAACTTGATGGATATAAGGGAGTTGTAGATGTATTAAAAACAAAAAAAAAAGAATATTCTTCTTGTCATTTAGTTTTGTGTAAAATTAATTTTTCAAAACTTAAAATTACTAAAAAAATTTTTTTTTCTAAATTAGCAAAAAAAAATATTTTTCTTCAAGTGAACTATATTCCTTTGTATAAATTTGAATTTTATAAAAAAAATCCAATAAAATATCCAAATTCAGAAAATTATTTTAACAATTTTTTTAGTTTACCAGTTTATTATCAACTGAAATTAAAAGATATTAAAGAAATTTTAAAAAATATAAAAATAATTGTAGATCAAAATATGCGGTATATAAATTCAAAATGAATTACTTATGCTTGATACCTGCAAGGCGTGGATCTCAGAGATTAAAAAATAAAAACATGAAAATTATTGGTGGAAAACCTTTAATTTTCTGGACAATAAAATTAGCCAAAAAATGTAAATATTTTTCAAAAGTTGTAATTTCAACAGATTCTCCTGTAATAAAAAGATACTCAAAAATTTTCAAAATAGATGTCATTGATAGACCTAAAAGATTATCTTCAAATAATTCAAAAATGGATGATGTCATTAATCATACAATTAAATTTTTTAAAAATCGTGGTGAGCATTACGATGCAATAGTCTTATTGCAACCAACATCTCCTTTAAGGACATTATTGACTGTGAATAAAGCTTTAAAAAAATTTAATAATAAAAAAACTGATACTTTAGCTAGTGTAGAAAAATTAGATCACAAAAGTACACCTAATAGACTATTTAAAATTAAAAATCTCAACAACCCTATTAAAAAATTTAATTATCCATCAAATCCTTTACAAAACTTTTACAAGTTAGATGGTGGGGTTATATTTATAAAAAAGATTGACAAATTTAAAAAAAGTTTATTGAGTGGAAACACTTCTTTTATTGAGGTAAAGTACCCAGAAAGTATTGATATAGATAATTTACAAGATTTTTTACAAGCCAAAAATTTTTTTAAAAAATATGAATAGAGTTAAAATAGCCAATCATACAATTTCAAAAGAAAGTAGACCATATATTATTGTAGAGGCATGCGTTAATCACCAAGGTAATTTTCAAATTGCAAAAAAAATGATTGTCGCAGCAAAGCAATCTGGAGCTCAATGTATTAAATTTCAACATCATATTGTTGATGAAGAAATGTTACGTGATGTTCCATTGTCTAAAAATTTTAAAATTCCTTTAGACAAAGTAATTGAAAAAACAAACTTTACATTAAAACAACATAAGAAATTAAAACAAATATGTAAAAAAGTTGGTATCAATTATCTATGCACTCCATTTTCAATTAAAGCTGCTGATGAGCTAAATAGTATTGGAGTTTCAGCTTTTAAAACTGGTTCTGGCGAACTAACTAATTTGCCATTTATTTATCATCTAGCTAAATTAGGAAAACCTATTATCATTTCTACTGGAATGAGTAACCCAGATGAGATTTATGAAACTGTTAAAATTGTAAAAAAATTTAAAACTCCTTTAGCTTTAATGCACTGTATTTCTGCTTATCCTTGTCCGTACGAAATAATGAATTTAGATTTCATAACAGAGCTATCTAACAAATATAAAATACCAGTCGGTCTTTCAGATCATACCCCCTCCATTTATAATGCTCTTGGCGCTGTATCTCTGGGCGCAAGTCTAATAGAAAAACACTTTACATTTGATAAAAAATTATCTGGCCCTGATCATAAATCATCAATTAATTTTTTTGAACTTAAACAATTAGTACAAGGCTGTTATGCAAATTTTTTAGCAAGAGGAAGAAAAAAAACAATATTTAAGGAAGAAAAAGAGATTGTTGCGTGGGCCAGAGAATCAGTGGTTTCATCAAAAAATATTAATAAAAATGAAAAGATAAACAAAAAAAATGTATGTACAAAACGGCCATCAGCTAAAATCGGTCAAATACCAGCAAGTGACTTTTTTAATATTATTAATAAAAATTTAAAAACAAAAAAATTTATTAAAGCTAATACTATTTTGAGATATTCTGATCTTGTTAAATGAAAAAAATTTTATTCATTTTAGAGTCACGAGCAAGTTTTGGTTATAGCAAAAATTTAATAAATATTTTAAAAAAAAATAAAAAATATCGATATAAAAATTTTATAACTGGAACACATTTATCAAAGGAACTAGGTAATAGTTTGACTGATGTTTCTAGAGAAAAAATTAAATTAGATTTTATAGCAAAATTTAATCATCTTGATTTATCAAAAGGCATTTCAGATATTATTAAACATACATCCACTGCTTTAAAAAAATTTAGGCCAGATTTTGTAATTATATTTGGAGATAGGATTGAATTACTAGGAGTGGCAATATCTTGTGTTTTTAATGATAGACTTATTTGCCATGTTCAAGCTGGAGATAAATCTGGACATATTGATGACTTAACTAGAATGACACTATCAAAATTATGTCATATACATTTCCCGGCAACAGAAGCAGCAAAGAAAAGACTTGTTAATTTAGGTGAGGAAAAATTTAGAATTCATAAAGTTGGTGCACCGCAACTAGATGATATTAAAACAAAGGCAATTACAGAAAAATCTTTTATTTATTACAAAAAAAAGAAAATAGATTTATTAGAAAAAAAATACTTAGTTATTTTACAACACAGTGTTTTTAAAGATAAAAAAAACTATGGTGAATTTTTTGAAAATACAATTAAAGCATGCTTAAAATTTAATTATAAAATTTTTATTATTTATCCAAATTATGATCCTGGATATAAATTTATAATCAATATTGTAAAAAAGTATAAAAACAGACTAACTATTATCAAACATTTGAGCCGTAATGATTTTTTAAGATTAATTTATTTTTCTAAAACTTTTGTGGGAAATTCTTCTGCAGGTATTTTGGAAACACCATCACTGAATGTACCCACGGTAAATATTGGAGACAGACAATATAAAAGAGAGCAAAATAAAAACATATTCAATTGCAGTTATAAAATTGCAGATATAGAGAAAGCTTTAAAAAGAAGTCTTTACTATTCTGAAAATAAAAAAAGAATTAAAAATATTCATGGAGATGGCAAGTCATCTATAAGAATATTTAAAATTTTAGACTCTATTTCAAATAATAAAAAATTTTTGAATAAGAAAACTACTTATTAAAAGTAATTGCTATTTTTTTAAGATATTTATTTGCTGTTCTATCATTATCTTGATTGATAATTTTGAGAATTTTTTTAAAATTTAAATATTTGCTAATTGTTTTATTTTCAGCAATCTCCAAAATATTATTTTGATCAATATTTTTTATATATTCATTTTTATTCATAAGTTGTTCAACAATTTTCTCAACTTTATTTAAACCTGAATATTTTTTATTAATAAATTTAGCAATAGGTCTTCCACTTAAAAAAGCCATTTTTTTCGCAAGCTCTAAAATTTGAATTGGTTCTCCCATATTATATATAAATACTCTGACTTTTTTGGAATTATTCTTTACATGGAGCTCATTGGATACGTGCAATAATAAATTACTAGCTTCGTCATTACTCATAAAAAATCTTTTTACTTTAGAGTTAGTAATACTGATTTTTTGTTGTTTAAGAATTTTTTTCCTAAAAATTTCACTTACTGAACCGTTGGAGTCAAAAACATTTCCAAATCTAACTATTCCAACCCTAAGTTTCGACTTGGAAAAATTAAAACAGATATTTTCAGAAAGTTTTTTTGTTATGCCTAAATTATTTTTAGGTCTTGCAGCTTTATCAGTTGATACATGTATAAATTTTTTAACATTGTATTTATTAGAAGCCTCGATTATATTTTTAGTTCCAACAATATTTGTTAAAATACCTTGAACTGGATTTTCTTCAAGGTACTTTACATGCTTCAAAGCAGCTGTATGAAAAATAATATCTGGTTTTGATAAATTTACAAAATTATCAACCATTTTTTTATTTTCTATACCCATGATTTTAACTTTAATCTTTTTTTTTAGTAATTTAGAAATAGAGGATAATAATTTAAATAATGCATATTCATTATTATCTATCACAAAAATTTTTTTGACTTTGTATTTTAGTAAATTGATTATAAGATTACTTCCTATTGATCCACCCCCACCAGTAATAAGTATTTTTTTATTTCTAAAATTTAAATTTGCTTTTCTTTCGTTAATTTTTAATTTTTTTCTAAGAAAAATATCTTCAAATGAAAAATCTTTAAATAATTTTTGAATGATAAATCCGTGATTTTCAATTTCATAGTTGGTTGCTGCTTTTACCGTAATAATTTTTCTTTTAATTAAAAATTCAATATTCTTAGTGACTAAATCTCTAAATTTATCATCACAAATGATTAAAAATTTGATCTTAGTATTTAAACAATATTTAATTAATGATCTTTCTACATCTTTAGAATCATTTTTAATTAAAAATTTTAGATTATAAATTGAGTTTTTATCGTCTAAATATGTTAAAAATTTTTTAAAATTATTTGTAAATCCTACTACACCAACATTTATATTTTTCATAAGTTGCAATTTATATATATACATATGAAAATGAATAAAAAAAAAATAGTTATTTTTGGGGGACAAGGTTTTATTGGCTTAAATTTAGCCAAATATTTTTTAAAATATTATAAATCTCAATTAATTTTAATAGGAAATAAGTCTAGCCTTAAAAATAAAATTTTTTTAAAAAAAGAAAGAAAAAGAATAATCTTTTGTGAGAACGATATATTTGATTTAAAAAAAGTTGAAAAATTAGAATTAAAAAATTCTATAGTAATTTTTGCAGCATTAAAAAAAGATAAACTTAAATTAAAAATTTTAAATCAAATAAAAAACTTATTAATTTGTTTAAACAATAAACAAGTGAGATCTTTTTTTTTATTATCCTCTGTTTCAGTTTACGGGAATTTTTCAAAAAGTTTGAGTGAAAATATCAAAACAAAACCTCTAAATGATTATGCAAAAAATTGTCTGAATATTGAAAAATTATGTTCAAAAATATTCAGTAAATCTTTGACTAATTTGATAATTTTAAGGATAGCCCAACCTTTTGGTAAATTTAATTTAAAATATGGACTTATTGAAAAAATTCTTAAATTTTATTTAAAAAAAGCAAAATTTACTTTTAATGATATTGATTTGATAAGATCACATATTTCAGCTTTAAAACTAGTAAAGATAATAGATAATTTAAGTAAGAAAAAAATTAATAATGAAATTATAAATGTAGCAAATCCATTTTATGTTTTTTCATTTAATGAATTAATAGATAAGATGAATAATATTTTAGGTTTTAAAAGAACTATCAACTTCAAAAAACAACAATATATAATCAAAAAATCAATATGTTATGCTACTAAACTTCAAAAAAAATATGGTATCAAATTTCAAAACTCTTTTAGTTTTGAGATAAAAGAAGTTATAAAATATTTCAGAAAATATGAATGGTCTTAATATTTATTATTTTATAAAAAAAACTGTACCATTTAAAAGTAATTGCTATAAAGAAGAAAGGTTGAGAGTTCTATTATGATTAAAAAACCACAACCAATAAATATTAGTTTACATGAAAAGGATTTTCAATTAGGTAAAACTAAATTTGGTTTAAACAGCGATGTAAAATTTTGTTCAAAATGTATTATATCAAATCAAAGACCTAATTCAGAAATAGAATATAAACATATAGCTAGCACAAAAAAAAGAACAATTCATTTTGATGAAAACGGAATTTGTGATGCTTGCAATGTAGCAGCAAGTAAAAAAACAAAAATTGATTGGGAAAGAAGAGAGCAAGAATTAATTCAATTATGTAAAAAATATAAAAGTAATAAAAAAGGTGAATACGACTGTATTGTACCAGGCTCAGGTGGTAAGGATAGTTTTTATACTTCACATATTCTTAAGTATAAATATGGAATGAACCCTTTAACCGTTACTTGGTCCCCCAACATGTATACGGAATGGGGTCGGAAAAATATGGATAATTGGGTTAACTCAGGTTTTGATAATATTTTATTTACACCAGATAGAAAAGTTCAGAGATTACTTACTAGACTATCAGTAGAAAATTTATTTCATCCTTTTCAGGCCTTTCAATTTGGACAAAAATCTCTTGCACCCAGATTAGCCTCTAAATTGAATATTAAATTAATCTTTTATGGAGAAAATCAAGCAGAATATGGAAATAGTTCTGATGATCTTTCAAGTCCATTGATGTCAGATCGTTTTTTTTCTTTAGAAAATATTGATGAGGACGAAATTTTTTTAGGGGGCGTCAGTGTATCAGAGCTAAAAAGTAAATATGGCTTAAATGATAATGATTTTAATAATTATCTTCCTCTAAAAACAGAGGAAGTTAAGAAAAAAAATATTGAAGTACATTTTTTAAGTCATTATCTAAAATGGCATCCTCAAGCCAATTATTATTATGCCGTTAAGCACGGAAACTTTATTACTAGTCCAGAAAGGATGCCAGGTACTTATACAAAATTTGCTTCAATAGATGATAAAATGGAAGATTTTAATTATTATACATTGGGGATCAAGTATGGAATTGGATGGACCTCATACGTTGCATCTTGGGAAATAAGAGATGGTGATTTAACAAGGGAAGAGGGAATTGCTTTAGCAAAAAAGTATGACTTAGAATTTCCATCAAGATTTTCACAGGATTTATATGATTACATTTCTTTACCTAGCAATGAATATCCAAAAGCATCTAAAAACTTTGAAGAACCTATAGTTGATCATGAATATTTTATGAATTTACATGACAAGTTTAGATCACCACATATATGGAAAAAAGAAAAAAATAAATGGGAGCTGAGACATAAAATATGGGAAACCGAAGCTAAGAGAAATGTTTCAAAAAAATCAGATATTTATACTTGGGAGGGAAATAAAAAAAAATAACATATAAAAATATTTGATAATGGACTTTAGTATTACACATAAAGAAGTAAAAAATTTTGCAAATTATAGTAGAGATTTCAACAAAATTCATATTGATTGGTTAACAGGATATAATTCTCTTTACGGAGAAAACATTGCCCATGGTGTTTTAGTAATATTTCACATTTTAAAGAAAATTAAATTTAACAATTTTTATAATATAAAATTCAATTTTTTATCACATACATCTTTAAATCAAAAAATTAGTATAAAAAAGATTAATAAAAATTATTATGAGATTCATCAAAATAAAAAAATATGTATTTTGGTGGAACTAGATAATTTTTTTGAAAATATTGATTTAAATCATTTTAAAAAAAAAATTTATTCTAATTATTTAAAGAAAAAAAAATTGAATTTTCCTTTTGTCGAAAAAAATTTAAAATGGTCCTTATCTGCTTTATCAAAATTTGTTGGAATGGATGTTCCAGGTAAAAATTCGCTCATATCAAGTATTCATATAATTAAAAATAAAAAAATTATTAATAAAAAAAATAAATTTCAAATTTTTTACAAAAAAATCAAAAAAACTCCTCTCTTTGAAAATTACCTATTATTTAAGGAGTTTCAGATTAGATTTATTAGTGCAAATAGACCAAGTTTCGAAATAAAAAAAATACCAAAACCATCTACAATTTTAATAAATAAAATAAAAACAATAAAAAAAAATATTTTTATTTTGGGTGCAAGTACAGGTCTTGGTTATGAATTTTTAAAAATATGTAGATATAATAAGAAAATCAAAATATTTGCTAGTTATAATAATAATAAGATAAATTTAAATGGTAAAAATATTTTTTGTCTTAAGTTAAATATTGAAAAAGATATAAAAAAATTATTAAAAATTATTAAAAAATATCAACCATTAAATGTATATTATTTTGCATCTCCAAAAATTTTCTTTATGAATACAAATATTTTATTTAAAAAAAGATATAAAAAATTTTATTGTGAATATCCTGAAAAAATTTTAAAATGTTTTACAAAAGAGGGAAATGGTTTTTTTTATCCCTCATCAATTTTAGCAAAAAAAAAAAGATTCATACTATTCTCAATCAAAAGCTTCTGGAGAAAAAATAATAAAAAAATTTAAAAATAATAAATTTGTTAAAGTTAAAATTTTAAGATTACCTGGTCTAAAAACAAAACAAAATATGACACTAATTAAAAATAGATATCCATTTTTTACAAATTATTTAAAAAATAATTCAAAATATTTTAAACAAATTTTATTCAAATAAATTATGAAGGTCTATCCTGATCACAATCCCCTTTAAAAATTTCTAGTCTTCTTGAATTTTCTGTATACGCAAATCTAATTTTTATATTCTTTTTGACAAAAGGTTCATAATAATTTGGTACAATAATATTTTTTTTAAAATTATTTAGAGTAAAAGGGAATTTTTTTTTATCTATTAGAGCACCATATTCGTAAAGATCTATATATTCTGCATTTTTGGTTTCTAGAAGTCTGATTAATTCAGAATGAAGGTTTTTAAAATTATTAAAGTTTCCCATGTAATCCACAATTCTTATTGCACAATTTTTTTTAAACTTACAAATTCTTGTAACAAAAAAACTTTTTAATTTATTGTTACGAAAAATGCCGTAAAATTCATATTTGTATATTGGATGTTTTGAATATCTATTTATGAAAAAGATAAAATCTTTATTACTCTTCTTAGTTATTACATCTTTTAATTTTTTAAGCTGAATAATTTTTTTTATATAAAAATCAATATTTTTCGTTTTTCTATTTCTTTTAAAAATTTTATCTTTAACTAAATTAAATTTTTTCTTATTACTATTTATAAAATACCAATGATTTAAATATCCAGTTTTGAGTCCTAATTTTTTAAGAATAATTTCAGTTTTTGGAGTGTTTCCAGTTGTGCCTATTATATAATTTTTTTGGAAAATTTTACTTAATAATGAGAGAGGATTTGCAAAATTTTTTAATGTAAGCCAGTTTACTAACCAGTAAGTATCATTTTTTTTTAATGATTTTGAATATTGGCTATTAGGAATAAATCCCAAGCATCCAACTATTCTTTTATTTTTAATACAAATTAAAAAATTATATTTTTTTGTAATAGGATTATAAAATTGCCAATTAAAAAATTTTTTATTTTTAGAGAGTATATGGTTTTTTTTCCAAAATTTTCCAATAAAAAACATTAATTGACATAATTCTTTTTTTGTACACAGTTTAATATTCATTTACGATTAATTTTAATTTTTATAAAAATTCTTTGTCTATATTTATCTTTTCTTTATTGCCTTAATAATATCTTTAATTGATTTAAGTTCTAACATTTCTGACACAGAGAATTTGATTTTGAATTTTTTTTCTAAAGTAATAAGAAATTGAAGGTGATTAATTGAATCCCATTCATTAAAATCACCTATTTTTAAAGATATTGAGAATTTTTTACGTTTAAAAATTTTTTTAAATATTAATTCTACTTCATTTTCAATTTTTTTCATAAATATCAATATTATTTAATTTAAGTTTTTTTTTATCACATAAATATAAAGTTGAAATATTTCTATCTTTTAAATTTGAAATAATTATATTTTTATTCAGTTCTTTGATCTCATTTTTCAAAATTTTTTTGAATCCATGGTTTTCCAAAAAATCTTTAGAAACAATATTTTTTTTAGTTGGTATATATTCTGCAACTATAGAAAAAATTTGTTTTTTTTTTAATAAATCAAAAATTTTTTTTATTATCCAAGTTTCTAGGTGTCGGCCTAAAATCCTACAACTTAAAATAAACGTATCTAAAAAGAAAGTTTTGCTATTTATCCTTTTTAAAATTACAAGACCAATATTGCCATGATCACCATAAAGATCTTGAAGAGATATCAGGAAAGAAAAGTTGTTTTTATCAGAAATAATTTTTTTCATTTCACTTAGTCCATATCTGACAGTTCTCAAATTAAATTGATTAGTTTTTAGAGTCAGTTGTGATGCCCTAGAAATATTTGATTTATCTATTTTAATAATTTTAGGATTTAGTTTGATAGACTTAAGATAATCTTTTTCATTTTTTGATATTTTTTTTTCTGAAATAAATTCAAACCTTTTTTTATATTGAAGAGTTTTATTTTCATCTTCTTTAGATGGTTTTAAATTAACAAAAAAATTTAGTGCTTCTAATTTTGAAGGCCACTCGTGAATATCTTCACCAACTTCTATAGTTGCCACCTCTGGTATTTCTTTGATCATTTTTGCTCTTTCAATAGGGTTGTCATCCCAAAAAACAAAGCTATCTAAACCTAAACCTAATTCGTTTGCTAATTCCTTGATATTTATAGTTTTACTTTTCCAATTAATTTTATATGCAGTAATATCTTTTATTTTTAAAATCATAGATTTATGATTTTTAAAAACATCCATAACATCCACCTCATTATTTTTACTTGCTAGCACTAGGAGTATTCCTTGTTTTTTAATTTTAAGTATCATTTTTTGGAAGTCAGAAAAAATTTTACCAACACCATCAGTTCCTAGTTTCAGATTTTCAATTCCATCCTCACCAATAACACCACCCCACAATGTATTGTCACAGTCTAAAACCAATACTTTTTTTAATGGTTGTTTAATTTTAGATATTACTTCAGAAAGTGAGTTAACAATTTTTTTTAACCCAAGTTCAGAAAATCTGCATCTAGCAACATACCAGTTTCTATTGTCAAAAATTTGTAAAAATCCATAATTTGAAAATATTACATCAAGATCAATAACATAAAAATTTGTAAATTTTTTTTTTAAGTTATTTAAATTAGTTTCTAAATTATTTAAGTGTTTTTTAATATTATCCTCTGTTTTAATATTTCTTATATAATTTTTAGGATACCATTTTGAATAAAAAAAGAGCACTTCTTGGTTGCTAATTATCTTTTGGTTTAAAGTTTTGATGATGTTATTAGTAATTGATTTATTGATTTTATTGCTAGGATAATCAATTATATCAATAAGAAAAAAAAAAATTACTTCAATCTTATTATTAGTTTTATTAAATTTTTGACTAAATAATTTGCCATAATCATTAAAGTTTAATTTATATTCTTTTTTTATATCATTCCAGATATTATGATTATCAAATAAATAAGATGTACTTGAAATATCTAGATTTATTTTTTTCATGTCTTAATATGTTATAAATTTTTATAATAAATAATAAATGATATATAACCCAAGATTAATCGTAAGACTAGACATTAAAGGAAATAATCTTATTAAAGGTTTAAGATTCGAAGGTCTAAGAGTAATAGGTTCAGCAAAAGAATTTGCAAAAAAATATTATGACCAAGGCATTGATGAAATAATTTATGTAGATAGTGTTGCTAGTTTGTATGGAAGAAATAGTTTAACTGAAATAATAGATTTTAGTACAGAAAATATTTTTGTTCCTGTTACAGTTGGAGGTGGTATAAAATCTTTAGATGATGTACAAAAAGTATTAAGAGCTGGAGCAGATAAGATCGCTATTAATACTGCTGCTATTGAAAATAAAAATTTGATAAAAACAATTTCTGAAAAAATTGGTTCTCAGTCATTAACAATATCTATTCAAGCAAAAAAAAGAGGTAAAAATAATTGGGAGGCATTTAAAATATGCGGACGAGAACCAACAGGAATAGATGTAATTGATTGGGTGAAAGAATTAAATAAACTTGGAGCAGGAGAAATTTTATTAACATCTATTGATCAAGATGGAACTGAACTAGGGTTAGATAGAAATTTAATTAAGCTAGTTACTGAAAATACCAATCTACCAGTTATTGCCTCTGGAGGTTCAAAAGATGCTAATGATATATTATGCACATTTCAAGAGACAGATGTAAGTGGTATTGCTATCGGATCTATTCTTCACCATGAAAAAATAGATATAAAAATTCTTAAAAAAGAATTAGAAAAAATCAATAAAAAAAAATTATGAATGTTTCAATAATTGATTATGGCACAGGAAATATTAGAAGCATTTCGAGAGTATTTAAAAAATTTGAAAACAATGTGAATATAATTAGCAAACCAGAAGAGATTAAAAATTCATCACATTTAGTTCTTCCAGGAGTTGGTGCATTCCCAAAAGCTATGGAGCTTTTAAATAAAAAAAATTTTATTTCTGAAATTAAAGAGCATGTTTTAAAAGGAAAACCTTTATTAGGAATTTGTCTTGGTATGCAGTTGTTGTTTTCCTCGAGCAATGAAATTAAGAAAACTGCAGGATTAAATTTGATTAAAGGAGAGGTAATTAAATTACCTGAAAATGAGACTGAAAACAAAAATTTTAAAATACCCAATGTGGGATGGCATCAAATAATAATGAACAAAATGAATGTAGATAAATCAATTTATTCAGATTTATCTGACTCAAAATTTTATTTTGTTCACTCGTATTATTGTAAAACTGATGATGAAAATAATAATTTATTTTATATAAAATTTAATAAATTAAAAATTTGTGTAATTGCTCAAAAGGAAAACATAATGGGCACACAATTTCACCCAGAAAAAAGTGGTGAAGATGGATTTAAGTTAATTAAAAAATTTACTAAGATTTAATGAAATTTATTTTTGCAAATATAAATTCAATAAATATCAAAAAATGAAAAAAATTACTGTAATTGTCCAGGCTAGATGCGGTTCAACTAGATTTCCTAATAAAGTTTTAAAAAGGATAAATAAATTATCTTTAATTGAAATCATATTTAGGCGACTTAAAAAATCAAAACAAATAAATGATTTTTTTTTAGCCACAACAAAAAATAAGTCAGACAATTGTCTGGTAAAATTATTTTCTAATAGTTTTGTTAAAATTTTTAGAGGAAAAACCAATGACGTTTTAAGCAGGTATTATTATTTGGCAAAGAAAAATAAAAGTGAAATAATTGTAAGAGTAACAGGTGATTGTCCACTGATTGATGTAAATTTAATTGATAAGATGATTTTAATTCTAAAAAATAAAAAATTAGATTATGTAAGTAATACAATAAAGCATTCTTATCCAAATGGTTTTGATGCTGAAGTTTTCACTAATTTAGCTTTAAAAAAAGTTTGGAAAAATTCCAAAACAAGTTTTGAAAAAGAACATGTGACTCCATATTTTAGAAGTGCAAAAACATTTAAGATCTACAATCTGTCATATAAGGAAAATTTATCTGAAATGAGATTGTCAGTTGATGAACCAAAAGATTTTAAATTAATAAAAAAAATTTTTAGAAATTTTGAAGACAATATACATTTTACTTTTAGTGAAGTTATTAGATTTATAAAAAAAAATAAAAAAAACTTAGATATTAATAAAAAATCCTACGATTTTTTAAAAAAAAGAGATAGTGTTTATATAAATCAAATTAAATAAATATGACACTAAAAAATATTGACAAGAATAAGAATAAAAATTTGATTGTAATGTACCACTACATAAGAAAGAAATTTGAAAATAAAATTAAGCTGAATTCTCTAAATATCGAAGACTTTAAAAAACAAATAAATTTTTTAGAAAAAAATGGGAATTTTATAAATCCATTAGATTTACGTAATAAATTTTTTTTAGGAAAGAATTTATTAACCTTTGATGATGGTTATGCAGATCATTTTAAACATGTATTTCCTGTATTAAAAAAAAAAAATATAAAGGCAATTTTTTTCTTATCCGCTAGAGTATATGAAAAAAAAGAATTTTTAGACGTAAATAAAATTCAATTAATTGTAAATAATTTAAAAAAATCAAATTTAATACCTACGCTAGAATTGATTGTTAATAAATTTTCAAAAAAAAAAATTGTATTATCTAAGATAATTAAAAAAAACTTAACTAGAAGAAATAAATATGATGCAAAAAGTGTTGATGATTTTAAAAAACTTATTCAATTTCTTTTGCCTTCAAAAATTTCCAAACAGTCTCTTGATGAATTTTTTTATAATCATTTGAATATTGATCATGATAAATTATTTAAAAATTTTTATCTTTCAATAGATCAAATTTTAGAGATGCATGAAAATGGTATGATTTTTGGTAATCACACTTTAAGCCACCCTTACTTATCTAAATTAAGCTACAAAGAGCAAAGTGCTGAAATAATGAAAAATGAAATTTTTTTAAATAAAATGAAATTACTAAAAAAAATTAAGTGTTTTTGCTATCCATACGGGCAATTTAACAATAATACTATCAAAATTATTAAAAGATTAAGATATGATTTTGCTTTTACAGTAAATCAAGGATATATGAACGTAAAACAGCCTTTATTGTTAAATAGGGTTGATACGAATGAAATAAAAAATTTTTCTTAAACTAATATGTTAGAAAATAAAAAAATTTTAATTACTGGTGGTACAGGATCTTTTGGAAGAGAATTTGTTAAAACCATTCTTAAAAAATTCCCAAGAATAAAAAAACTCATTATATACAGCAGAGACGAACTCAAACAACATGATATGGCTCTAAAATATAATGAAAAAAAATATCCAGGTATAAGGTATTTTTTGGGGGATATTAGAGATTACTCTAGGTTGAATTTAGCACTAAAAGATGTAGATATAGTTGTTCATGCAGCTGCTTTAAAACATGTGACTGCAGCTGAGTATAACCCATTTGAATTTATAAAAACAAACGTTTTAGGTTCACAAAATATCGTTGATGCTTGCATTAACAACAATGTTTCAAATGTAATTGCCCTATCAACAGATAAAGCAGTTGCTCCTGCAAATTTATATGGTGCTAGCAAATTATGCTCGGATAAAATTTTTCTTTCAGCAAATAATATTAAAGGGTCAAAAAATATTAAATTTTCTGTAGTAAGATACGGTAATGTTTTTGGTAGCAGAGGTTCAGTAGTTCCATTATTTTTAAATCAAAAAAAAAACAAAAAATTCTCTATAACAGATAAAAGAATGACAAGGTTTAATATTACCTTACAAGAAAGTGTTGATATAGTTTTATATGCTCTTAAAAATAATTTGGGATCTGAAATTTTTATTCCAAAATTAAAATCTTATAGGATTTTAGATTTAGCAAAAGCAATTGATCCAACAAGTAAAATAGATATAACAGGAATTAAAACTGGAGAAAAACTACAAGAGGAACTATTAATAAAAAACGATACAAGTTTTTTAGTTGAATATGATAAAGGATATGTTCAAACTGAGAATAAAAAGATAGTTAAAAAAATTTTACAAAAAATTAAAAAATCTTTTTTATTGAAAAAAAGTTTTACTTATAGTTCAGACAAGAATAAGGATTTTTTAACGGTACAAGAATTAAAAGTTTTAATTAAAAACTTTCAATTCAGCAATAATAGTTTGTAGTTAGTTAGAGATGAAAATTTTAGTAACAGGTTGTGCAGGTTTCATAGGATATCATGTTGTCAAAAAACTTCTTGATGCAAATAATGAAATTGTTGGTGTTGATAGTATAAATAATTATTATGATCAAAATTTAAAAAAAGAGAGATTGAGAATTTTAAGAAGGAAAGCGCTAAATAAAAAAAAAATTTTTTTATTTAAAAAAGTAGACTTATCAAACAAGAATAAAACTGAAAATATCTTTAAAAAGTATAGACCTCAAATCGTTATTCACTTAGCAGCTCAAGCTGGAGTAAGATATTCATTAAAAGAACCAACAGTTTACGAAAGAAACAATATAAGTGCTTTTACAAATATAATAGAAAATTGTAGAATTTTAGCAGTTAAGCAATTGATTTATGCTAGCTCGAGTAGTGTCTACGGTGCAAATAAAAAAAGCCCTTTTAAAGAAAAAGATAGAACCGATACACCTCTCCAATATTATGCAGCCACAAAAAAATCAAATGAGATAATGGCATATACTTATAGTAGTCTTTATAAAGTTCCAACAGTGGGGATAAGGTTTTTTACAGTTTACGGTCCTCTAGGACGTCCAGATATGGCTCTTTACAAATTTACAAAAAATATTCTTAGTAGAAAACTAATTCATGTTCACAACAATGGTAATCATGCGAGGGATTTCACTTATATTGATGATGCTGTAGATGCATTGATTAATTTGATTAATTGTTTTGAGAAAAAAGATATAAAACCAAAAATAAAAAAAATAATTGATAATAAAGTACCTCATTTTATTATTAACATTGGAAATTCTAGACCAGTTAAATTGAAAAATTTTATTAAGACACTAGAAAATGAGATAGGAATAAAGCCAAAAATTAAATATTTACCCCATCAGAAAGGTGAAGTTTTAAATACTTATGCAGACATTAAAAGAGCGAAATTTTTAATAGGCTTTAAAAACAAAACAAGTCTTCAAAAAGGAATTAAAAATTTTGTAGTTTGGTTTAGGGATTATCATAAATAAATGTATCAGAATATAATTAATATACTTCTTACAATCGATAAAAAAAGATTTTTTTTACTGGTATTTTTTTTAATTTTATTAGCTTTAATTGAAATAATAAGTTTAGGATTAGTAATACCATTGATCACTGCAATTATTGATTATGAGAGTATCCAGCAAACACCAAAACTCTTTGCATTTTTAAATTTTATCGAAAATTTAGATTTTTTAAGTCCCGACCTAGAAAAAAGACAAAAAGTAATACTTATTATTACTATGGGGATAATAATTTTTTTTATTTTAAAATTTATATTTGTAATTTTTGTTGCCTGGTATCAAAGTACAATAGATGTTCATTTAAATTATGTTCTGTCTTCAAAAATTTTAAAAAAGTATGTTTATTCAAACTATTCATTTCATGTAAAGAAAAATTCTTCAGAACTTATTTCAACATTAAATGAAGAAATAAATGAGGTGACATTATGCATAAGATCATTTATTAGATTAATTAGTGAAGTTTTTCTAGTAATTGGAATTGTAATATTATTATTCTTCGTTATTAAGATTTGGTCATTTTATGCAGGTATATTAATTTTTATATTCGCAGCTTTAATAAGATCAATAGGCGCTAATAAATTACATAAATTGGGACATCAAAGACAATTTCATAATAAAAGTAAATTAGAGTCTTTAAAAAATATTTTTGGATCAATAAAAGAAATCAAAATTTTAAGAAAAGAAACTTTTTTTTTAAACATCTTTAACTTTCATAATTTAGCTTTAAACAAAACAGCAGTCTTTAGATCTATTATAAAGGTTGTACCCAGGTTATCATTAGAATTCATTGGAGTAATTTTGATTTTATCATTGACCATTATTTGGGTAATAAGTGGGTTAAGTAGTGAAAAAATTATTTATAATGTTGGAATTATGGCAGTTTGTGCTTTCAGATTGTTTCCAGCAACCTCAAGTATTCTAGTTTCATTGCACCAAATAAAATTTAACACAGCTGCAATAAAAAAGGTTAGTGAAGATTTAGAAATATCAAGCCCCATAAGTAAAAAACAAAATAATGATGTTGAAGAGTATGAATTTAAAAAAAAGATTTCACTTAAGATCAAAAATTTTTACCATGATGATAAACATTCTTTTAGATTAAAGAATATAAATTTAGAAATACCAAAAAATAAATTTATTGGAATTTATGGCCCAAGTGGATCCGGAAAAAGTACATTAATTGATATATTAACTGGTATTATTCAATTAGATAACAAAGAAAATATATTAGAAGTAGATAATAAGAAAATTAACACTAACAATAATTCTTGGAAAAATAAATTTGGATATATTGGTCAAAATATTTTTTTGTTAAATGATACTATTAAGAAAAATGTTGCTTTTGGTATTAGTGAAGAACAAATAAACAATGAGAAAGTTTTATCATCTCTTAAAAAAGCTGAAATATATGATTTTATAAATAGTTTAGATCATAATGAGGAAACAATTCTAAATGAAAATGGACTAAACTTCTCTGGAGGACAGAGACAGAGAATAGGTATTTCTAGACTCTTTTATTTGGATCCAGAAATTTTGATTTTTGATGAAGCTACATCCTCACTCGATAAAAAAGTCGAGGATGATATATTAAAAACTATTTTTAAATTAAAAGGATTAAAAACAATTCTAATGATATCCCATAAAATTGAAAATCTTAGTAATTGTGATTTATTTTATGAAGTAAAAAAAGGCGAAGTAATCAAACACGAAAGTTAAATTTATATGGAAATTATTTGTATCACACCTTTAAAACATCAAAAAGAATTATATAAGTTACTAAAAAAATTTGGGAAAATAATTTATAAACCTGAGATAAGTAAATTTGAATTAAAAAAAATTTTAGATAGAAATAAAAATATACGATCTATATTTTGTAACCCAAATAAACAAAATTATGTTTTAGATAAAGAAATCTTAGCAAACTCAGGAATACGTGTAATCAATACAGCATCTACAGGTCTAAATCATATTAATATTAAAGATTGTATAAAACTAAATATAAATATTATTTCACTTAAAAATGATTTTAGACTATTAAAAAAACTACCTTCTACAAGTGAATTAGCATTTTCATTAATGATTTGTCTTTTAAAAAAAATAAATCAATCATTTGAGTCTGTAAAAAAAAATAATTGGAATTATGAACCATTTGTAGGAAATGAACTGTCAAGTTTATCAGTAGGTATAATAGGTTTTGGTAGATTAGGAAATTTTATGAGTAATTTTTGTAAAAGCTTTGGTATGAAGGTATACATTTATGATCCTTATAAAAAAACAAAAAAATTTATCAATTCATCATTAAACTCAATAGCTAAAAATTGTGATGTAATTTCTATTCACGTGCATGTTAAAGACGATACAACAAAAATTATTTCTTCAAAATTTTTAAAAAAATTAGAAAAAAAACCTATAATCATTAATACATCTAGAGGTGAGGTTGTTAGTGAAAAGGATATAATTATTGCTCTAAAGAAAGACTTTATTTCAGGATATGGAACCGATGTTATAGAAGATGAATTTGGTGAAATTAGAAATAGTCCAATTTTAAAAGGAATCAAAAAAAAACTAAATATTTTAGTTACACCTCATGTAGGTGGAATGACTTGGCAAGGACAAAGGAGAGCTTGGATCTGGTCAATTAGTAAATTTGACTTTATAAATAAATTTATAAAGCGTAACTTAAGAAATGATGAACTATTCAAGTTAGATAATATATATAAAAAAAAACAAAAAGTTTATGAGTAATATAAAATTTAAAGAAGTAAATGCAGTAGCAATTATACCTGCAAAAGGAAATTCAACTCGTCTACCCAAAAAAAATTTCCAAATGATAAATGATAAAAGTTTAGTTGAATATGCTATTGATTATGCAAAATCGTCTGCGTATGTAAAAAAAATTTATGTGAGTACTGACTCAATTGAAATTAAAGAAATTGCTGAAAAAAACAATGTACTATCATTTGAAAGACCTAAAGATCTACTGGGTGAAGCTGAGGTTGCTGACATATATGTGGATTTAATGAAAAAAATACCAAATAATGGAATTACACATGTTATCGGTTTACAACCAGACCACCCGGATAGACAAAATAAACTAGATGAAATGATAAATTATTTTATTGAAAAAAAATATATGGATTTGTTCACAGTAAATAAAAATGGTAGTAGAAATGGTTCAGTCAGAATTTTCAAGGCAGAAAACGTTTTAACAGGTCAAATGTCTCGTAGAGTTGGCTCAATACTGGATGATTGTAACAATGTAGAAAATAAATGGCAACTTGACTTAGCAAGCAAGAGGATATTAGAAGGAGATTATTATGAAAAAAATTAAAGATATTAATAATCCATATATCGGAAATTTAAAAAAACAAAAAAAATTGATCATTTCAATAGATAAAAAAAAGAGATTTAATTTTAAGATTGGAAATAAAGTTGTTGGTAAACAAAAGATTATATTTGCCGGGCCTTGTTCTGTTGAGTCAAGAAGTATGATTATTAATTTTTCAAAAAAATTAAAATCATTAGGTGTAAATGGTATTAGAGGAGGCGCTTATAAACCATGCACTTTTCCAATTAGAAAAGAGGTCAATGGTTGGAGAGAAGGGATAAAATTTAAAGGTCTACAATATTTATCTGAAGTAAAGAAAATTACTGGGTTACCAATTGTTTCAGAATTAATGGATGCAAGACAAATTGATAAATCATTACCTTTTATAGATGTAATACAGGTAGGTACAAGAAATTTCCAAAATTATACTTTACTTGATGAATTGGGTAAAATTGATAAACCAATTATGCTTAAGAGGGGCACATGGGGCACAATAGATGAAATTTTAGGATCTGTTGAAAGAATTTTAAACGGTGGAAATAATAAAGTTATGATTTGTTTACGAGGTATAATAGGTGCGCCATCTTATAGACATGTTTTTCCAAGCATAAGGTGGTCGCCAGATATTATGATGATACCAGCTTTAAAAGAATTGACCAATGTGCCAATAATTTATGATCCAAGTCATTCAACAGGTTATAGAAATTTTGTCCCAGCAATTTCTAAAGCGGCTATAGTTGCAGGTGCAGATGGATTAATTATTGAGTCTCATCCTAATCCAGAGAAATCAATAAGTGACCCAGATCAAGCAATAAAAATTAATCAACTTAAGGAAATTGTTAAATGGGTAAAAAAATATGAAAGATAAATCAGAAGTTTCAGTAATTATAAGAACAAAAAATGAGGAAAGATGGATAGGTCATACTATTCAATCTGTAATCGACAAACTGCACAGACCAGAGATCATTATAGTAGATAATAACTCTACAGATAATACCTTACAAATTGTAAAATCTTTTATTCAGGATAATTCACTTTCTGGTGATTTAAAAAAAAATAATGAGAAATATACTAATATTAAAATAACAAATATAGATGAATACAGTCCTGGAAAAGCACTAAATAAAGGAATTAAATTTTGTAAAAATAAATATATTATGATTATTTCAGCACACTGTGTTTTGAATAAACTATCTCTAAAAAAACATATTAAAGATTTAGAAAAATTCATAGCTGTGTTTGGAAATCAGATACCATATTACTATGGCAAAAGAATTACAAAAAGATACATATGGAGTCACTTCACAAAAAAAAGGACAATTAATATGTATTCAGATTTTGAAAAAAGATATTTTTTTCATAATGCAATTTCTTTTTTTAAGTCAACAACTCTTAAAAAAAATCCTTTCTCTGAGGTTCTTACAAGTAAAGAGGATAGATATTGGATCAATAAACAAGTTAAAAAAAATAAAAATTTTCTTTACGACCCTGAAATGGAAGTTTCTCATTATTATACTTCCAATGGAAATACTTGGAAGGGTGTTGGATAGTCAAAATATTTCCCATAAAGAAAAATATTATTAATGAGAACAAGTGATATAAATCTAAAAAAAAAATTAAATAGCTTTTTTTCTTCTGAAGAGAACCAAAAAAGTATTCTTAACCAAAGTGAAGTTTCAAGTTTATCAAAAAAACTAAATAATTTTTATCCAGTTATTATTAATAGATGGACCAAAGTATTTGAAAAAAAAATCAAAGTAAATCATTTAGAATTAGTGTTAAGAAGATGCCTTGTTCCTTTGACATATATCTTCTTTGAAAGATGTATTAGATCAATCAATACTCAAAAAATAAATAAAAATTATAGTTCAAATAAAATTATAAAATTTAATAGTTTTGCTGATATAGAAAGCTTTGAAGATAATGCTTCAAATTCAGTAGACTTTAATTATCATTTAAATCTTAATTTTGTAAAGATTCTTAATAGTAAAAATTATTTAAAGCTTAAACAAAAAAAAATAAAGCTAAATAATGATTTTAGATTATTGAATGAAAAAGCAAAGATTAAAAATAATTTACCAAAATATTTCAATTTATTTCAATCTTTAAAAAACAAAATATTAATAAAAGTTGAAAAATTGGTAAATATTTTTTTTTATTATAAAAAAATTCTTATCCTAGGAAGTGCAAATTCTGAACCAGCATTAATAAATAATTATTTTTATTTAAATTTACTATCAAGATTCAATAAAAATAAATTTAATTTTTCAAAAAATGAATATAACAATGCTGAAAGAGATTTGATTATTTCAAATATAAAACCATTTATGAAAGAATTTAATTTTTTTTTTAATGGTTATGGTTTAACAAACCTACAGATAGATAACCTATATGATTATTATTGTATATTTTTAAAAGAAAATTTTCCTATTTTTTTTTTAGAAAACCTAATTGAAAATTATTCTATAATTGAAATATTTTTGAGAAAATTTAAAAAAAAGATAGTCATCTCTTCTGATGAAGATAGCTCTATCTCAACATTAATATTTCTTGTTGGAAAAAATTTAGGATTCAAAAATATTAAATTTCAACATGCAGGTGGTCAAGGTTATGTTGATAACGATTTTACCAATCAGATTGAAATTAAAAATTGTGATGAATATATTACAAGTGGCTGGTCATCAACCTTAAAGAATTATCATAATAAATATGTTAATTTTCATAGTTTGCCATCGCCATGGATTTCTGAAAAAAAAATTTTTTTTAAAGATAGTTTAAAAAATTCTGTAAAAAAATTTGATTTCGTGTTTTTCCCCCAATTTGTAAAACCATTTACTAATGGTATTCAAGGATTATCAAATTTTAGAAGAGATGTAATTGGAAGACATATTAAGATTATTGACAATTTAGCAAAAATATCAAATCAAAATAATCTTAAATTAGGTATTAAATTTTATAATAAAACTACAGAATTTTTTTTAAATAAAACAATTCAAAAATTAAAAAAAAATTATTTTAGTTCAGTAAATATTTTTTCGAAAATTGACAAAGGAATCAGTAAGGAATTAATACAAGAAACAAACATGTTAATATTTGATCAAATAGGCACTGGAGTTTTGGAGTGTTTCAATAGTAAAATACCAGTTATGGTTATATATAACGGTGATTTTAACATGCCAAATAATTCATCTATAAAATTTTATAAAAATTTAAAAAAATGTGGAGTGCTTCATGAAGATATCAATTCATTGATTAGAGAATATTATAAATTTTCATCTTCAAAAGATATGTGGATGAACAACAAACAAAGAAAGAAAACTATTAACAATTTCTGTAAAAAATTTGCACTAACTGATGAAAATTGGCACGTAAAATGGAAAAAATATCTTTCAAAATATTAAGTCAAAAATTATGATTTTTAATACATCGCTTTTTTTTCGACATATTTAATATATATACGTTTAATATGAGTGACGGTATTATCAAACTTTTTCATGAACAAGGTTTTTGTTTGATTAAAAAGGAATTTTTTTCTAAAGGTGAAATTAGTGAAATTAAAGATGAAATAAAAAAAACTTTGCACAATCTAACCATAAAAAAACATAGTGACACATCAGTCACTGTTATGGGTGGAAAATCAGTCTTAATAAGAAGAGTCACTGAGCATAATGAATTTATCTTTGATAAGATAAATCAATTACTTCAGAATAGTGAAATTAAAGATTTTTTAAAGAATACTTTAGGTTCAAATTACAAAATTCCTGAAGTTATTTATAGACATTCTGAACCTGGGGATACTGGTTTAGGAATTCACCAAGATGCAGAAAATGAACATACCATGGTTGTAAATTTAGATGATACAAGTGATATAGATGGATCAACAATTTTTCTAAAAAAAAGTCATCAATTTTTTTTAATAAAAAAAATTTTTCCTAACAGTTCAATTAGTGAAAAAGTTTCTAATAAACTAATTTTTTTATTTAATTGGATTAAAGGAAAATCAGGTGATATTGGATTTTTCAATAATAAGGTTTGGCATGGAAGAGCAGGCAATAAAAAAGATAAAATGATGGCATCTATATTAATAGGTTTTTATCCAAGTGGTTCAATAGTTAGATTTTCTAAGAATCACACTTTTTTTAGTGAAAGTTATTTAAAAAAAAATGAGGGTGAAGAGTTAGCAAATAGACAAAACTTTAATTCTGGAACTGAATTACTCGAAGATTATGATGCTAAAACTTATAAAATTAGAAAAGATGAAGACTTTAAAAATCAATCAAGCATAAGTAAAAATTATTTGAGCCTTAAATTTTTGATTTTTTTAATAATTAGCAAAATCTTATATACGTTTAAAAGATAATTGACAAAACTATTTAAAATTTTTGAATTTCTTAAAACTGTAAAAATCAGTTTTAAAATACCAGAGAAAAATTTTTTTTTATACTACGATTACTTAGAAAGACTAAATCTAAACTTTTTAAAAAATGAAAATGTTGAAAAAATTAATTTTAGGAATGAAATTAATTTTTTAATTGCAATTTTAAGTTTATTTACAGTTTTTTTTTGGAGCGGAAAATTTAAATTTGCTTACTGTTATTCTTATATAAAATTTGTATCACCTAAGATCACCTATACATTTACTGACAATGATACTTTATTCTATAAGTTAAAATTTTTTTTTCCTAATTGTAAATTTTTTTCATTTCAAAATGGTACGAGAACCATTAGTCAAGATATCTTTGCTATTAATAAAAACGAGGACTTAGCTTGTGACATGGTCTTTACTCATAATGACCATATATCCAAAGAGTATAAAAAAATCATAAATACCAAAACAATGACTTTTGGATCATATTTAAACAACATCAATCCTAAAATTTATTCAAAAAAAAATAATATTATTTTTATTTCTCAGTTTAGTGAAAAAAAAAATTTTAACTTTGTAAATTACAAAGGAAAAAAAATTTCTTGGGATGATTATTATTATCCTGAGAAAGTTATAATGTCTATTTTAGATGAATTTTGTTTTAAGAATAAAATATCATTGAATATTTGTGCAAGATTCAATTCTAATAAATATGAAAAGTTTTTTTATAAAGAAAATGTTTTAAAAGCAAATATGAAATTCATGGATAAATTAGATTATTACAATTCATATGAACTTATTGATCAATCTAAAATGGTCATTTTTATAGATTCCACCTTAGGTTATGAAAGTATTTCAAGACAAAATAAAACTGTTGCATTAAGTGTTAGATCAAAATTACTAAACGATCACTCATTTGATTTTGCTTGGCCAATTGATATAAAAAAAAAGGGGTCTTTCTGGACAAATGATCTTGATAAAAAAGAAATTTTAAAGTTAATAAATGAAAATTACTTTAAGAATGATGAACAATGGATCGAATGTAACAAAGATATTATCAAGAAAGTGATGCATTTGGAAAAATCAGTTTCAAAAATTAACTCATTGTTTCTATAAAGTTTCTTATGAAAAAAATTTTACAATTATTGCCTAGGATTAATTATAATCAAAAAAATAAGAAACTTTATGGAATTAATTTAATTAAATATCAAAAAAAAAAAAATTTAATTGTTAAAATCATTAGAAATAAAACAAATTTTTATAAGAGTCATATAAGTGCAAGAAAATTAGAAAAACAACTGGCCAAACGTTTAATTAAATATTTAAATTTAATTCACGGAACCAATTATTCTATCAAAACATGGTACATCTATGTGGGTTATTGGCTTAGAAGATACTCTAACATTATTACAAATAGATTTTTTCTTGTCAAATACTGCTCAAGTATTTCTGATGAAATTCTTATTATGAAAAATAAAGAAAAATTTTTTTATATCAAAGACTCAATGGATTTTAATTTAAAAACATCCAATGAAATTTGGAATATAGCTCTAATTGAAAAAATATTACCTTATTTAAATATTAAAAAGAAAATATTATTCGAGGATGTTTCTTATGATTTAGAATACCAAGAAAAAAAAAACTATAATAAAAATTTTAAACATCAATTGTTAAAAATTTTTGATATATTTTTAAGCTGGATTTCATCAAAAAACGATAACATAATTATGATTTCAAAATTAACAAAAGTTTCGCTTTTAAAGATTTTCTTCTATTGCAAACAGATACCAAGATTTCCAAGTACTCCATATTATAAAGTTGGTAAAAGAAACTCTTTATTAAGAAAAAAATTAAAAAAAATTTTTTTTATTAAAAAGCATAATGATAAAATTTACCAATGTGCCAATAATTTATTGTTCGATTGTTTGCCTATTTCATACTTAGAAGATTTTAAAAAAATCGAAAAAATTTCAAAAAATTTAAATTGGCCATCATTTCCAAATAAAGTAATAACTGATAATCATTTTGACACAAATGAAGTTTTTAAAGCTAAAATTTTGAATAATAAAATTTTGAATAAAACAAAGCTATACATCATGCAACATGGAAATAATTATGGAACATCAATACACACTATTGATAATCCAGAAGAATTCACCAGTGATAAGTTTTTTAATTGGGGGTGGAAAAGTAAAAAAAAGAATGTAATTAGATTTTTTACTCATTCAGTAAAAAAAAGGAAACAAATACTCAAAGGATCTATATGTTTATATTTAAATCATAAACCTAATTTTGATTTACCATGGAATAATTTTGATGAATGGGAAGACTATATAGACAATCAAGCAAAATTTGTAACTAATTTAAGTGAAGCAGTTAAAAAAAATTTTTATATAAAATTTAATGATTTTTCAAACAAGTATAATAGAATAATGGAAAAAAAAATTAACCTTAAAAAATCTAAAATAAAGATTTATGATCCAAGTAAAAGCTGGTCTCCTGAGATTACAATATTTGGTTATGATGGAACTGGCTTTTTAGAAAACTTAAGTGACAACAAGCCAACTATAGCATTTTGGGACATTAATAAATCACATTTAAGAAACAATGTAAAAAAGGATTTCAAAAAATTAGAGAAAAGCTCCATAATTTTTAACGATCCTTTAAAAACTGCTAGATTTATAAATAATAATTATGAAAATATTTATAATTGGTGGAATAAAAAAGAAACTAAAAAAAATATTGCTGAATTCATAAATCTTTATTCGAGAAAAACACCCAATATTGAAAAAAAAATTGCAAATGAACTTATAAAATGAGAAATAAAATTTTATCAATTTGTATACCAACTTATAATAGGATTGACTGTTTAAATAATTGTTTGAATTCAATATTAATTGCAAAAAAAAATTTTGATTTTAATTTTGAAGTTTGTGTATCAGATAATGGTTCTCAAGCAGATGTTCACTCATTAGTAAAAAAATATAACCAAGACTTAGATATAGTATTTAATCAAAATGAGAGTAATTTAGGGTTAGGTGTAAATATTCTTAAATCAGTATCTTTAGCTAAAGGAGAGTTCGTATGGATCTTGGGAAATGATGATTTATTATTACCAGATACATTTTTTCATCTAAATAAATTACTTAAAATTGATGGGGATATAGATTTTTTTTATATCAACTCATTTCACCTGGATTCTAAAGTGGTCCTAAAACCAAATCAAACTTTTAATACTAAAGAATTACCAAAAAATATGGAAAAGTTTTCTCTTTATCCAAAAAGTTTTAAAACGAATTTTTTAAATCTTGTAAATCATAAAATTTCATTTGATTTTATATTAGGAATGTTTTTGGCAATTTTTAGAAAAAAAATTTGGGATGCTAATTTATTTAGAATTAATCAAGATTTTCTAAAAGATAAAAATGTTTATTCAACATTTGATAATACTGCTCCTCATATTATAATTTGGTCATCAGGTTATAAAAATTCTAAAGCTTACTTTCAATCTGAACCCTTAAGTGTAAACACCCAAGGAGTTAGAGAATGGTCAGATCTTTACCCTTTTGTTGAAAGTATTAGAATTCCAGAAGTTCTTGATTATTACAGACTAGCAGGATTAGAATTACATAAATATCTTTATTTTAAAAATTTTGCTTTGAGAAAATTATCTATCAATCTTTTTAAAATTTATTTTTTTAAGAATATTAATGGATCAAATTATATAAATGTTAAGAAACATATTATCTATAATTTATTTTATCCAAGTGTATATTTAGGACTTATTTATTTTGTTATAAGAAAAATATTTAAATTAATTTTTAAGATTAAATAAAAAAGATGAACATTTTTTTAACTGGCGCAACAGGATTCATTGGTAAAAATTTTTTATTAATAGCTCTTAAAAAGGGTCATAATGTCATCGCGCTCTCCAGAAAAAAACAGAAGTTTAAACATAAAAATCTAAAATGGGTTTATGGTAAAATTACTAAAAATTTTAGTAATGAACTAATGATTAGTGATGTGATAGTTCATTTAGCATCGGAGGGTGTTATCAATAAACAGATTAGTTATAAAGATGCAAAACAATTTAATGTAAACTGCTCTTTGAAATTATTTCAAAATGCTGTGAAGAATAACTGTAAAAAATGGATAATAGCAGGTTCAGTCTCTGAATACGGGGAAAGTTGTTTTGGAAAAAAAAAGATAAGCATTAATACAAAACCGAGACCACGAACAAGTTATGAAAAAACAAAATTTATGTTTTCTAAAAAAATTTTATCTTTATCTAAAAATAAGAAAGCTAAATGTAGGCTGATGAGAATTTTTCCTGTCTATGGTGCTGGTGAGAATAAAAAAAGATTATTTCCATCAGTAATTCATGCAGCTAAAAATGGAAAGAATTTTTATGTAAATAATGGAGATCAAATAAGAGATTTTACAAGTGTAGATTTTGTATCTAAAGTAATTTTAGATGCATGTAACTTTAATAAAAAAAAATTTACTTCAACTCAAATATGGCATATATCAAGCTGCAAACCAATATCAGTGAAAAATTTTACCAAAAAAATTTGGAAACAATATAAAGCTAAAGGTAAATTAATCTTTAATGATATGAAAAATAAAAATTATAATAATTACATCTCAGAAAAAAAATCTGTATGGATAATTTAATTTTAATAAAATATGTATTGCAAAAACTGTAATAAAAATAAACTCGATAAAATTGTTAAACTAGAAAAACAACCAATTAGCAGCGTTTTTTTCACAAAAAAAAAATTTAATTTAAAAAAATATTCTCTTGATTTGTATCAATGCAGATCTTGTCAATTAGTTCAATTTTCTAAATTACCCCCATTATCTGATATGTATGGTCAAACTTATGGGTATAGAACATCTTTGAGTAATTTGATGATTAATCACATGAAGAACAAATATAAAAAAATTTCAAAAAATAAAAAAATTTTTAAAAAAGGCAATTATATTCTTGATATTGGTTCTAATGATGCAACATTTTTAAATTTTTTTGCAAAAAGAAAAAATTTAAATTTATATGGTATAGATCCATCGTCTGCGAAATTTTCAAAATTTTACAACAAAAAAATTAATTTAATTACTGATTTTTTTTCTTATGAAAACTTAAGAAAAAAAACAAAAAAAAAAGAAAATATTAAAAATCAATTTTCCTTAATAACCTCTTTTGCAATGTTCTATGATGTTGATAAACCCAATTCATTTTGTAGAGATATTGCTAAACTTTTAAACAAAGATGGGGAGTGGATATCAGAATTTTCTTATTTACCGTTACTTTTGAAAAATTTAACTTATGATCAGATTTGTCATGAACATGTTACTTATTACACATTAACAACATTTAAAAAAATAATTGAAAAAAATGGTCTTAAAATTTTAGATTTTTCATTCAATGAAATTAATGGAGGAAGTATAGAAGTAACTTGTTGTAAAAAAACAAGTAAAAAGAAACCAAATTACCAAAAAATAAATTCCATAATTAAAGATGAAAAGAAAATAGATAAACATTCTTATGAACGATTAAACATGAGAATTGAAAACACAAAAAAAACTCTTCAGTCTTTTGTAACTTCAATTGGAAGAAAAAACATTATAGGTTATGGTGCAGCTACAAAAGGAAATATAGTTCTCAATCAGTGTAAGTTTACAGAAAAAGATATTCCATTTATATGTGATGCAAATCCTTATAAATTCGGTAAATTTACACCTGGAAGTAATATTCCAATCATTTCAAAAGATAAAATGAGAAAAATTCAACCAAAATATTTGTTGGTTTTAATTTGGTCATTTAGGTCTGAAGTAATAAGACAAGAGAAAAAGTATATTGAAAATGGGGGAAGTTTAGTATTTCATTTACCTATTTTACATATAGTTGATAAAAGTAATTATAAAAAATATTTAGATAAAAATTTTAAGGCTTTTTCATTTAGTTATTAAAAATTTAAGTTAAAATTAAGATGATAAAAAAAATAATAGGAAAAATTGACAGAGCAATTTTTTTTGGTTTTTTGAAATTTTTATATGTTAAAATAACAGATTATCAAAATCTTAGATCATTAAGTAATTTTGAATATAGTTATACAAATTATTATAACTATAAAAAAACTTTATTGTCAGAACTTGCCGATAAATATGGAACAGATAAAGGATTTAATATTTTAGAAAATAGAATTTTTTACAATAATTGGCACCCTCATAATTATACCGACTATTATTCTAGTTTATTTGATCACGTTAGAGAAAATGTAAAAAAAGTTTTTGAATGTGGAATAGGTACAAATAATCCAAATTTTGCATCAAGTATGGGTAAGGAATATTCACCTGGAGGATCTTTGAAAATGTGGAGGGATTACTTTCCAAATGCAGAGATTTATGGTGCAGATATAGACAAAGACATTTTGTTTAAATCTGAAAGAATTAAAACTTTTCATGTGGATCAATTAGACCCAAGTTCTTTAGAAAAAATGTGGAAAAATATTGATGTAGACAATTTTGATATTATAATTGATGATGGATTACATACACTTGAAGCTGGTATTTGCATGTTTGAAAATTCTTTTAATAAATTGAGAAATGGTGGAGTTTATATAATTGAAGACGTTGATCCATCATATTTAAAAGAATTATCGATTTATTTAGAAGTTAAAAATAATATTGAAATTGTTGCATTAAAATCAAAAAATAAAAAATTATTAAGAGACAATAATCTTATAGTAATTAGAAAATGAAAGATGGATAGTGATAAAAAAAATTAGTCAAAAAGATTTACACAAATTTTTCAAAGGAAAAAAAGTTGTTATTACAGGCCATACTGGTTTTAAGGGTTCATGGCTATCCCTCGCTCTTAAAAATTTTGGAGCTCAAGTTTATGGTTACTCATTAAAAAAAAATACTTATCCAAATAATTTTAGCATATTAAATTTAAAAAGTAAGATAAATACATCTTATGGAGATGTAAAAAATAAAAAATTTTTTTTTAAGTTTCTTAATAAGGTTAAACCAGAAATTATATTTCATCTTGCAGCTCAATCTTTGGTTAAAGAATCTTATGTAGATCCTGATAATACTTTTTCTACAAACATATTAGGTACTTTAAATGTTCTGGAATATGCAAGATTATCAAAAAATTTAAGGAGTGTAGTGATAATTACTTCTGATAAATGTTATAAAAATAAAGAATTAAAAAATGGTTATAGTGAAAGGGATGAATTGGGAGGCGATGATCCATATAGCGCATCTAAAGCAGCAGCTGAAAATGTTTTTTATGCTTATGAAAAATCATTTTTTAATAAAAACAAAAAACTTGGCATTGCAAGCGCAAGAGCAGGAAATGTAATTGGTGGTGGTGATTGGGCAGATAATAGAATTATTCCTGATTGTGTAAAATCAATTATTAATAAAACAAAACTAGTGATAAGAAGCCCACTTTCTGTAAGACCATGGCAGCATGTGATGGAGCCAATTTCAGGCTATATAAAACTCTCAATGCTACTTCACAAAAAACCTAAAAAATTTAGTGGCTCATGGAACTTTGGACCCAGTTTAACAAAGACTTATAATGTTAAAGATGTAATTAATATTTTTTTAAAAGAAATAAAAATAAATAAGAAAATTATTGTAAAAAAAAATATATCTTTTAAAGAAACTATTAATCTCAAATTAAAGTGTAATAAAGCGAGAAAAAATTTAAATTGGAACAATATCTGGAATACATATGAGTCAATTAAAAATACATCAATGTGGTATAAGGTATATTTAGAAAAAGATGATATTTTTGATTTTACAAATAAACAGATAAAAGAGTATTTTAAAAAGGGAATATGATTCAAGGCGTTAAAATTACAAAAAAAAAACAATTTGTGGACGAAAGAGGGAAAATCATGCACATGATAAAACGTGATGATGAGTCTTTTAAAAAATTTGGTGAAATATATTTTTCATGTACATTTCCGAGGGCCATTAAAGCGTGGCATTTACATAAAAAGATGACTTTAAATTATGCAATTGTTTATGGGAGAATAAAACTAGTGCTATTTGATGATAGAAAAAAAAGTAAAACTTATGGAAGAATACAGGAAATATATTTATCAACTGAAAATTACAGTTTAATTACTATTCCACCAATGATATGGAATGGATTTAAAGCAATTGGAAATAAAATGTCCATAATTGCCAATTGTTCAGATATACCTCATGATCAAAAGGAAATTATTAGAAAACCTTATAATACAAAAGACATTCCTTACAAATGGAATATGAAATACAAGTAGTTTTTAAATATGAAAGTAGTAATTTTAGCAGGCGGTAAAGGGACAAGACTATCTGAATATACCAAGTTAATTCCAAAACCGATGGTAAAAATTGGTAATAAGCCAATAATACATCACATAATCGATCATTATCTGAAATATAACTTAAAAGATTTTATAATTGCTGGAGGTTACAAATACTCAATTATAAAAGATTATTTCAAAAAGAAAAGAATCAAGAAAGCAAATATAGAAGTTATAAATACTGGGTTAAATTCTCTGACAGGAAAAAGATTAAAAATTTTAGAAAAAAAACTAACACATACATTTATGCTCACATATGGTGATGGTCTGTCAAACATTAATATCAAAAAGCTTCTCAATTTTCATAAAAAAAATAAAAAAAAAATAACAGTAACAGCAGTTCATCCACCAGCTAGATTTGGTGAATTAGAGATTAAAGGAAATTTAGTAAAAACCTTTAAAGAAAAACCGCAACTTCAAAAAGGATGGATAAGTGGTGGCTTTTTTGTTATCGAGCCATCATTTTTAAAATTTATTGGAAATAAAAATGAAATGCTAGAAAGAAACCCAATTAATCAAGCAACTAAAAAAAAAGCATTAGCAGCCTACAAACATAACAACTTTTGGTTTTGCATGGATACTATAAGAGATAAAATTTCATTAGAGAATATGATTAAGAAAAAAAAAGCTCCATGGTTATAAAATGAAAATTGTTATCTTAGGTGGAAGTGGATATTTATCATCTTGCTTATGTTTTTATTTAAAAAAAAAAAATAAGATTATTTTAGCAACAAGGAATAAAAATAAAATTAGTTATAAATTCAAGAATGTTAAAATTATAAAAATTAATTATTTATCATATAAATCAATTGAAAAAATTTTAGTAAAAACAGATTATGTTTTTCATTTGATTGGAGCCAATAGCCTGTTTTCAGAAAATAATAAAAAAAAATCCTTCAATTTAAAAAAAGAGACTACGAAAATAATTTTAAAAGCTGCTTTCAAAACAAATTCAAAAATTATTTACTTTTCAACATCAAAAGTTTATAAAAATTTTAATAAATTGAATATAAATGAAGGCTCAATAGTTCAAGGTAGCAATCAATATGTAAATAATCACATAATGGCTGAAAATTTAATTTTAAAAGATATTAAAAGAAATAAGACACAACATAAGATAATAAGATTATCAAGTGTTTTTGGTCTTCCTTTTTTTTATAAAAGCAAAGAAACTTTTAATTTAATTATTAACTCAATGTGTTTAGAAGCAATTAAAAAACATAGGATATCTATTAAAAATCCATCGATAATAAGAGATTTTTTTCCATCCAGCATGTTTGAAACTATGCACAAACATTTATTTTCGAACAAAAAAAATAATATTTTGAATTTTGGTTATAAAACTTACTCTTTATTTTCTATAGCTCAGATGGTGCAAAAATCTTGTTTAAAAAACTTAGGTTTTAGACCAAAAATTGTTACTACCCCATATGTTAAAAAAAAAAAATTGCCACTATTTCAAAGTAAATATTTGAAACAAACTAAAAATAACAACAAAATTCAAAATGAAATTTCAAAACTTTTAAAAGTAATTGATCACAATGTATAAAAAAGTTAGCATTATTATGAACTGTTACAATGGTGATAATTATTTAGAGGAAAGTTTAAATTCAGTAATTAATCAGACTTATAAAAATTGGGAGTTAATTTTTTATGACAATTGTTCTACTGACAAAAGTGCAATTATCTTAAAAAAATATAAAGATAAAAGGATAAAATATTTTAAATCCAAAAAAAAAATAAATTTAGGATTGGCAAGAAAAAAAGCCCTATTAAAAGCAAAAGGTGACTTTATAGCTTTCTTGGATACTGATGACATGTGGAAAAAAAATAAGTTGAAGAAGCAGCTTAAATTTTTTAATGATGAAAAAATAGGCTTTGTGATAACAAATTCTATATTCTTCGATAAATTTAAAAGTAAACATTTTTATTCTTCAAATAAAAATTTTGAAAAAAAAGTTTTTTATAAGTTAATTGAAAATTATTTTATAAGTTTTGATACTGTTTTAATTAGATCAATATATTTAAAAAAATTAAATCATATGGTTGATGAAAGATTTGACATAATTCATGATATGGATTTATTAATAAGATTAAGTGATATCTGTGAAATGATATATGTTCCATTTTCATTATCTAAATGGAGAATGAGAGAAGAAAGCTTTAGCTATAACAATTTTGATAAAATAATAAAAGAAAAAAAAATTTTTATGAAAAAAATTAGTAGAATAAAAAAAAACGATTTAAGTTTTAATCAAAGCAAAAATATATACATGGATACCCTTTGTCGACAAGAAATATTATTCTTACTATCGAAAAAAAATTTTTTAAAGGCTTTGAGTTTATTAAATAAATTAAAATTCAATGTGAAAAATACAATTTTAATAATTGTTATCTTTTTACCTTTTAAAAAATTTATTTTTAACAAACTTTTTAACTTAAAATATTAATATTTTAATGGATTTATTTTTTTCACATGGAAGAATTGCTTTTAAATATGGGTTAATACAATTAGGTTTTGATAAAAAAGATAAGATAATGTTGCCAGAATATATTTGTGATATTCTTTTAGACCCATTAAAAGATCTAGGAATTAAACCCATATTTTATCAAATAAATAAAGACTTCACTACAAATTGGAAAAGTTTGAAAAAGAAATATGTAAATTCTGTTAAAGCAATAGTTATAGTTAATTATTTTGGTTTTGAAGAAGAAAAATTTTTTTTTAATTATTTTTGTAAAAAAAAAAAAATTTTTTTAATTGAAGACAATTGTCATTCTCTTAAAATTAAATCGAAGAAAATAAATAACTCTTCTGACTTTACTTTTTTTTCAATACAAAAATTAGTTAAAAAAACTTATTCAGGTGGAATCTTAAGGATGAAAAAAAAGTTTTCCAATAGTTTCTATCATAATAAAAAACTTAAAAAATATAATGTAGGTTTTAAAGTATTTTTAAATAATTTTTTAGAAAATAACTTTTTAAGATTTAAGAGATTTCTTAAATTTAAATTTTTGAACATGCCTAATTTTTCAAAATTAAATTCTATAAAAAACGAGAGAATAATCGAAGATTGTATCATTGATGATTATTCAAAATTAACTTTTGAGAAAACGGATTTAAAAAAAATTAGGCAGAAAAGATTAAAAAATTATTTTATTTGGGAAAAATTTTGTAAAAAAAATAAGTCGATTGAAATTATTAAAAGAAAGTTTAATAAAGATAATATTCCATGGGTATATCCAGCTTATATAAACGATCCTAAAATTAGGAAAAAATTATTTAAGTATGGCTGGAAAAATGGGTATTCGATAACTTCTTGGCCGAGTTTGCCTAGGCAACTAGTCAATAATCGTAATAAAAATATTTGGAAAAAGCTTGTTTGCTTTAATACCGATAGAGCTCCAACTAATAAAAGTATAGATTTTGATTAACAAATTTTAATAAGTAATGAAAAATTTTAAAATTAAGATTTTAAATTCTTTTTCGGAAGAATTGAAAAATAATTGGGAAGAATTTGAAAGTAGATCCCATCACCATATATTTCAAACATACAAATGGCAAAAACTATGGCTAGAAAAACAGTTAGAATATAAATGTAATATCAAAAACTATACAGTTTTTGTTTATGAAAATAATGTATTAATTATGATATTACCTTTTAATATAAAAAAACAATACTCAATCAAAATACTATCATGGTCAGGCTTTCCTTTTTCAGATTATAATATTCCCTTAATGATTAAAGATCTTGATATGACTAATGAAAATTTTAAGATAATATGGAAAATCATTTTAGAAACAATCCAAGACATTGATTGCATTGTTTTACAAAATCACCCCGAAAATATTTTTAACAAAAAAAATCCTTTTTATTTCTTTCTTAAAAATAAGGTAAATAATGAAAGTTATGGAATTAAATTAGACAAAGAATTTAATCTAAAAAAAAATGAGTTAGAAAATATTAAATATCAAACAAATAGACTTAAAAAATTGGGAAATTTGAATTTTAAAGAAGCTAAAAGTGTTGATGAAAAAAAAAAAATTATGAATTTTATTATTCAACATAAATCTAAACAATATATCAAAACAAAAGCCTGGAACTTATTTAAAAATAGATTTAATAAAGATTTTTTTATCTTATCAAGCCTTACCATGGAAGAGAAAGCATACATAACATACATGGAGTTGAATAATGAGATAATAGCAGCACATTCAGGATTTATTTATAATAATATATGTTACTATTTATTTCCTGTTTACAATGACGCCTTTAACAAATATTCCCCAGGAAAAATCTTATTAAAAAAAATAATTGATGATTCAAAATCTAATTTACTTAAATATTTTGATTTGACTATTGGATCAGAAAATTACAAAAAAGATTACTCAAATATTAAATTCTATTCATCGGTATTTTTAAAATCTTTTAATTTAAAAGGATATTTTTTTATTTTTTTATTAAATTTTAAAGATGTTGTAAAAAAATTTTTGAAAGGATTAAAACTTTAAAATTAAAAAATGATAAATTTAAATCATAATTCTATAAAATTTTTTGAAAAAATAATTTTATTTTTTTCGTATATTTTTGAATTTTTCAAAAATAAAAATAAAATAAGAATATTAGTGTATCATCATGTAGAAAAAAAAAATTTTAAAAAACTTACTAATCAGCTAAAGACCTTAAAAAAAAATTGGAAATTTATAACTCCAGAACAATTTGAAAACCATATAAATAAAAAAGCTATTTTAAAAGGTCGTAACTTGTTAGTAACTTTTGATGATGGTTTTAAATCAAATTTTTATGTAGAAAAAAAAATATTGAGTAAATTAAATATAAGAGCAATTTTTTTTGTACCTAGTGATTTTGTAAAATTAAAGTCTTTTAAAAAATCACAAAAATTTATTACAGAAAATATATTAGATCACATAAGACCAAAAGATTTTAAAACACTAAGAAATATGTCTATTAAAGATCTTAAAATATTATCCAAAAAAGGTCATGTTATTGGTTGCCATACTAAGACACATGCAAATTTAGGTCTGATCAAAGACATTTCTAGATTAAAAAATGAAATAATAGAAAGTTCAAAAATTCTTGAGAAGTCGTTAAAGACAAATGTAAGACATTTTGCATTTAGCTATGGAAATTATAAAAGCATGAATAGTGAGTCATTAAAAATTACCTTTAAAAAATATAATTTTGTTTATTCGTGCCTAAGAGGAAATAATTTTTACAACCATGAAAATTGCTTAATTAAAAGAGATACAGTTTATCTAGATAGCAGTAATGATCTCTTAAAAATTTTCTTATCTGGAATTATTGACTTAAAATATTTATTTCAATTAAAAAAGATAAACAACAAAATTATTAAAATGAAAAATTAATGAAGAATCAAATTTATAAATTTAAAAAAAACTTAACTGTATTAATTTTATGTGGAGGAAAAGGTTTAAGATTAAGACCTTTAACCAAAAAATTACCAAAGCCACTTATTAAAATTAAAAATAAAAGTATTTTAGAAAATATTATTGATTATTTCAAAAAATATGAAATTAATAATTTTATAGTTGCCACTGGCTACAAACATCAGATGATAGATAAATTCATAAGTAAAAAATATAAAAACTTACAAATTAAAACTTTATATTCTGGAGTTAACTCTGATATAATTAATCGAATTAAAAAAATTTCAAAATATTCAAAAAAATATTTGTTAGTTTGTTACGGTGATACTTTAATTGATATAAATTTTAATAAATATATTAATTTTTATTTATCTAACAAAAATAAAATTACAGTTGCTTCGTATCAATTAGAGTCAAGTTTTGGAATTTTTGACATGGATAATAAAAATCAGATAATAAACTTTAGAGAAAAACCATCCTTAAATATTTGGTTTAATGTTGGGTATTTTATTTTTAATCAAAATAATTTTAATCTTTTTAACAAGTATAAAAAATTCAAAGATTTTTTAAAGTTTTTATCAAAAAAAAAGGCAATGAAAACTTTCAAACATTACGGAAAACATATAACAATAAATACTTTAGCTGAATTAGAAAAAGCAAAAAAAGCGTCAACAAATTTGATAAAATGAAGAAAAATACTTTTTGGAAAAATAAAAACGTTTTTATATCAGGAGTTGCAGGATTTGTAGGATCAAATTTAGCAAAAAATTTGGTAAACAATGGATCCAACGTAATTGGTTTAACGCAGAATAAAAAAGTTAACAGTTTATTATATTATGAAAAAATTATAAAAAAATAAATTTAATTTTTGGCAATATCACCGATAAAGAATTATTAAATAGTATATTTTTGAAGTACAAAATTGATATTTGTTTTCACTTAGCAGCTCAAGTTGAAGTTGGCTCAGCTTCAAAATATCCTTATTTGACATGGGAGACTAACGTAAGAGGTACTTACACCCTTTTAGAGTCAATTAGAGAATGTAAAAGAAAAATCAAATCTATAATAATAGCCTCATCAGATAAAGCTTATGGAGATTATCCTTTAAAAAGTTTGCCCTACAAAGAAAGCTATGAATTAAAACCAAATTACCCTTATGATACATCAAAAGCGTGTGCCGATATGATAGCTAAGTCTTACGCTTATAAATTATATAAATTACCTATAATAATTACAAGATTTGCAAATATATATGGTTGTGGGCAATTAAATTTTACCGCTTTAATACCTGATGCAATCAGATCATGTTTATTGAATAAAAAGTTTTCTTTGAGAAGCAATGGTGAAGCAATAAGAGATTTTATTTACATAGATGATATTACTGAATTATATAAATTGTTAGCTAAACATTTATATTTATATCCAAAAAAATATTCAGGCGAAGTATTTAATGCTGGAACAAATATAAAACATAAGATCAAAGAAATAGTAAAAAAAATATTCATTTATACAAATAAAGAAAATCAACTGAAAAAAGTATTCAAAAAAATTAAGAAAAATAAAACAAGAGGAGAGTTATCAGTACAATACATGGATTACAAAAAATTAAATAAATATTTTGGCTGGAAGCCTAAGTATAAATTTTCAAATACTCTTCCAGAACTTATCAATTGGTATAAAAGATATTTAAAAAATATTTAGTATATGATCACAGCAATAGATATGATTGGTACTAATTTGGGAAGTGGCACTAAAACGTATAATTTAAATTTTTGCGAAAATTTAAGTAAATCAAAAATAGAAAATAAAATTTATATTTTTATTACTAAAGATTATCTAAATAATATTTCTAAAAATGAGAATTTAAATATTGAGTACATTGTCAAATCTAATTTTTTGAAAAATATATTTTTAAGAATTTTGTGGATGCAATTTTTTTTACCTTTAGAATTAAAATTTCTTAAAGTCCAACAATTATTTTCACCAATGAATATGGGGCCCATTAGTTTAAAATTACTGAATATAAAATTTACTCTTGCCTTACATTCTAATTTACCTTGGGTTTTCTTTTCTAAGATGCCTGGAAATTTTTTAAGAAATTTTTTAACTAAAATTTTAATGGAAATTTCTATTAGAGTTTGCGATAGATTAATAGTAGATTCTGAGTTTGCCAAAAATGAAATAATAAAATTAATTAATATTGATGAAAAAAAAGTTTTTTCCATTTATTTAGGGATTGATAAAAAATTTTTAAGTGAGAAGAAAAATGATTTTTTTTTAGAAAATTTTGAGTACAAAAATTATATAATTTCTGTCCTATCATGCGTCAGATACCATAATATTATCAATTTACTAAAAGGATTTAAACTACTTAAAGAAGAGAATAATATCAGCTTAAGATTTATTTTTGCTTTACAGATTTTAGATAAAAAGTATTTTGAAGAGATTAAGAAGTTCGTCAAAGATAATTTTAAAAAAGATGAAATAATTTTCTTACATAATTTAAACAATAATTTTTTAATTAATCTTTATAAAAATGCCAAATTCTACATTTTTTCATCATATTGTGAAGTTTTTGGGCTCACTTCTTTAGAAGCTATGTCGCAAGGATGTCCAGTAATAATTTCAAATAGATCTGCTTTAACGGAAATTAATTCAGATGCTGTTGAATATTTCAATCCCGATAATGAAAATGATATAAAGGATAGTATGTACAAAATCTTATTTGATGAAAGTTATAAAAATAAAATTATAGAAAAAAGTAAAATTCATTATAAAAAATTCAATTGGGAAGAAACAGTCTCTAAAACCTTAAAAATTCTTAGTTATTAATTTTTTTGACCTCAAAATTATTGATAAAAACTGCATCCATGTCTGTTCTTAATATACACTCTAAAGCTTCTTCAGGTTTGAAAACAATTGGTTCATTCTCATTAAATGATGTATTCAAAAGAATTGGAACATTTGTTAATTTATAAAAACAATTCAACAAGTTTGAAAATCTTAAATTGTAGAACTTATTTACCGTTTGTAATCTGGCCGTATTATCAAAATGAGTAACAGCAGGAATAATTTTACGTTTATCAGGTTTGACTGTTGCTAAAGATGACATGTATGGATTAAAAAAACCTCCTTCAAACCATTCTGATTGATGTTCTTCTAAAACAGAGGGTGCAAATGGCCTATATGATTCTCTTCGTTTAATTTTTTTATTAATAATATCCTTCATATTTGGGTTTCTTGGATCTGCTAAAATAGATCTATTGCCTAAAGCACGCGGACCAAATTCCATTTTATCCTGAAACCAACCAATAACCTTTCCTTCAGATACATGTTTAGATGCTGCTTTAAATAACTCTTCATCAGACTCAAAATAGATATAATTAATTTTTTTTTTGTAGTGATTATTTTCTAATACTTTTTTAATTTGATCATTATCAAATTTTCTTCCCAGATAAGGAGATTTTATATTGGTGAGTTTAAGACCATAATTTGCAGCTACTATAAACGCAGCACCTAAGGCACCACCGTTATCACCTGGAGCACAATTTATAAATATATTATCAAAAAAATTATTTTTATCGGTTAGGAATTTATTAGCACTAGAATTTAAAGCACAACCTCCAGAATACACAATATTTTTTGAATAATTTTCCTCTAAAATTTTATTAATTATCTTCTTAAAAAAAAATTCAAAGACTTTTTGAACAGAGGAAGCAAAATTCATTTGAAAATTTTCTTGATTTATTTCTTCAGAAAAAAGAATTTTAAGCTTTGAACTAAAAATTTCATCAATTAAAAGATTTTCATCAGCAATATATCTAAAATTTTTTTTATGATGGTTAAAAAAATCAAGATTTAAAGTAAATAATTTTTTATTACTTTTAAAAAGATTCGTTAAAATTTTTTCGAAATAGATAGGTTTACCATAAGCTGCTAAACCCATAATTTTGTATTCATCACCATAATTTTTATATCCTAAAAACTGAGTCATTGCATGATAGAATATTCCCAAAGAATTTGGAAAATAATTTTTATTTTTTATAACAATTTTATTTTCACTACACTTCGCGTATGAAAAAGAAACGAAGTCTCCCGATCCATCAATAGACAAAGCATTTGTTTTTTTAAATTCTGAAGGAAAATAAGCAGAAGCTATATGAGCTAAATGATGCTCAATATAATGAAATTTAACTTTTTTATTTAAATCTAATTTTTCATGAAAAATTTTATGAATATTTTTTTTTTTTAAAAATCTTTTTTTAGCAAAATTTTCTTTTAAAGATAAATTCTTCAAAAAGTGCATTCCTTTGGGAATGATGTTACTTAATGGTTTTGTATTAAAAGCGATATCAGTAATATCTTTTTCTTCTACATCACCGATAATAAGGCATTCTTTTATAGCTTTAGCAGGAAATCCTGCATAGTGTTTAATTCTATTTAATCTTTCTTCTTCAATAGCCGCAATCAATTTTCCATCAATTATTAGGCAGGCAGAGGAATCTGCGTGAAAAGCATTTATACCAAGTATAATTTTAGATATTGTCATATTTCATAATTTACTACTTTAATTTTTTAATACTATCTAAGGAATTATAATTTAATTCAATTAGATTTTTTTTAGGTAATAAAATTTTTTTTTTCATTCTTTTATCAAATATAATTTTTACATGATTAGACAGACACTCTAAAATAAAAAAACTATAAGGATTTTCACCTGATATAATAGTATATTTTGCTAAGGATTGTAGATGGGATACTTTATTATTTGAGACAAATCCACAATTTTTTATTAAAGGTAAATTCAATTTATTACCTACAATAAAAATCTTAAAGTTTAGTTTAGTAAGTTTTTTAATAAAAGCATACGGAAAGAAATTTTCTTTATTTTTATGTTTTCTGTAATAAATCAAAAAATCAATTTTTTTCTTTTTTTTAATATGACTTTTTATGAAAAAATTGTTTAATACAAAATTAAAATCACTTTTTTTGATTGTTTGTTTGAGAAGGTGTTTTTTTAATAAGTCAGTAGAAAATATTAGATTTGATTTTCGTAAAATTAGAGAGAATTCACTTATTTTGTAAAAAATGGGAAAGACTAAACCTCGGATAACATAGCTAAATATATCTCTTTTAAGGTAGTTTGCGCCACCTGTAATAGGTCCCAAAATTGTTCTAGGTGGCAAGAAGACGAATATCAAGAAATTCCATAAAGGAAGATAATTTAAATAACAAACATTTTCACTTTTAAAAAATTTTTTCCAACAATAAATTATACCAAAAAAAGTTGATAAATATTTTTGTTTGGTCTCTTTTTTATTATTAAATATAAGATTAAATTCATTTTTTCTATTGAGTTTTTTTATGAATAATCTTGCAAGTTTTCCCTCCCCAGTATTTTCTGAGTAGTCACATGTCCATATAAATAGTTTTTTTTTAGTCAATTTTGATAAATCTTGTTTTATGAAAAACTTTATTAATATATTTTCCTTTTATATAATAAAAAAAAGTTTCAATTATTCTTTTAGATCTTCTAAAAAAATCGTTTCTGAGTCTCCACATAAATTCATAATTTTTTAATATATCTGGAACCTGTTTTTCTTCACCTGAGGCTATTGCAACTGATGCACCAATACAAATTATTTTAAAATTTGAGTTTTTTCTAGCTAAATAAAATGCAAGTTTTTCTTGTTTAGGAGTAGGTAAAGTAATAAATGTCAGAGTTTTTTTAGCTAATTTTATTTTAGTTTTAATTATTTTTTCAATACTACCAAAAGGTAAAACTTTGTTTACAACTTTTAATTTAAACTTTTTTTCTAAAAAAAGTTTTGAGTCTTTTGATAAATTACCAAGAACTAATATTTTTTTAATATCATTTGGAATTTTTAAGTACTTTATCAGATCTCTTCCTGGAATTTTATCGATATCTATATGTCTTTTTAACCAAACGCCATCAGGCCAATGAAATAAAGTTTTTTTTGTAAAAACTTCATTATTAGCAAAATATCCTAAAAAAGCTAAATTCATACCTGACAAAATAAAATTATTTTTAAATGGAATATTTTTAATATTATTTAAAATTTTAAAACTATTTTCTTCGTAATAATTTTTTTCAAATTGGAAATTGAATAATGAAAAAGATTTATTAATCCTTTTTAAATCAAAAGAGAAAAGCTGATTTATTTTTGCAGGAATACGTATAATTATAAAAAAAAGATTTGTATTTAATCTATTTAGTTGAAAAGATTTTAAAATTTCAAGTGTTGAAATCCAATAACTTTTAAGATTTTTTCCAGAGATACCACCAGATCTCATTCTAACAATAGTTTTATTTATTTGCTTAAAGCTTATATTTTTTATAAAAAATAATCTAAGAAAGAATTCAAAATCTGCAGCAATTTTAAAAGTCTCATTGTATAATCCAAATTTATTATATATTTCTTTTTTTATAATGGATGCTGGATGTGGGGGCATTAAGCCAAATTTCATTTTCCATTTTTGAAATCCATTTGATGAATAAAACCTTGTCACTTTGTAATAATCTGAATTATCAAAATAAGCAACATTTCCTAAAAAAATTTTAGCCTTTTTATTTTTTAAGATAGTTTGAGCTATCTCCTTAACTGTATTATTGGATTGAAAAATGTCATCAGAATTAAGAATGCATAAATATTTACCAGTTGATTTTTTAATTGCGAAGTTAATAGATTTATAAATACCAAAATTTTTTTTAATAAAAAATTTTTTTTTTTTATTAGGATAGCTTTTTAATATCTTACAAGTTTCATCTTTTGAACCACCATCTACTATTATGTGTTCAATATTTTTATAAGTTTGAGAGAATACAGAATTGAGTGTATCTCTTATTGTTTGTTCGCTATTTAATGTGACTGTAATTACTGAAATTTTCATTTTATATAATTATTGCATATTAAAACTTTTACTATAATAGTGATATTGTTAATTTTATGAAATTTAAAAAAGCTTTGATCACTGGAATAACTGGACAAGATGGTTCTTACTTAGCAGAATTTTTATTAAAAAAGAAATATATAGTTCATGGAATAAAAAGAAAATCTTCCTCTTTTAATACTTCTAGAATTGACCATATTTATGAAAATAAAAGCTTCAATAATAAATTTTTTTTGCATTACGGAGATCTCTTAGACACTAATTCACTCACAAGCTTAATAAGTAAAATTAAACCCGATGAAATATACAATTTTGCAGCTCAGAGCCATGTTGGTGTTAGTTTTCAATTACCCAATTATACTTCTCAAGTAAACTCCATAGGCACATTAAACTTATTACATTCTATATATGATTGTGGTTTTGCTAAAAAAACAAAATTTTATCAAGCTTCAACCTCAGAACTTTATGGTGAAATTCAAGAAGCGAAACAATCAGAACGAACTAGATTTTATCCTAAAAGCCCATATGCAACTTCTAAATTGTTTGCGTATTGGATTTCTAAAAATTATAGGGAGTCATATGGCATGTTTGCTTCTAACGGTATTCTTTTTAATCATGAGTCTCCTAGAAGGGGTGAAACTTTTGTTACAAGAAAAATAACATTAGGATTAAGTAAAATCATTTATGGTTTAGATAACTGTCTATATTTGGGTAATTTGTACTCCCTAAGGGATTGGGGTCATGCTAAAGATTATGTCGAAATGTGTTGGAAAGTTTTACAATATAAAAAACCTGATGATTTTGTTATCGCTACAGAAAAACAATATTCAGTCAAATTTTTCGTAGAACAATGTTTTAAGTATCTTGGAATTAAAATAAAATGGTATGGCAAAGGATTAAAAGAGTATGCAAAAATAATTGACTTTAATATAAAAAAATATCCATTATTAAAAAAAAACATGAAGGTTGTGAAAATAAATAAAAATTATTTCCGTCCTAATGAAGTTAACAATTTAATTGGTAATGCAAATAAAGCAAGGAAATTGTTAAAATGGAAACCTAAAATTAATATTCATCAATTAATAAAGGAAATGATGGATACAGATCTAGAGCTAATTAGAAAATCAAAATTAAAATAAAAAATTGAGTCCAAAAGTTTTAATTGCTGGTCAAGAGGGTATGGTAGGAAGCTCTATTTATAAGCTTCTCAAAAAAAAAAAATTCAACATTATTGAGTGTAAAAGGCAGGATTTAGATTTTACTAATCAATCTCGAGTAGAAAAATTTTTTAGAAAAAAAAGACCAAACATTGTAATTAATGCTGCTGGTAAAGTTGGAGGAATTTTAGACAACAAAACTTATCAGTCAGATTACATATTTATAAATTCTATGATTGGTTTGAATATAATTAAATCTTCTCTGAAATATAACGTTAAAAAATTAATAAATTTGGGGTCAGCATGCATTTATCCAAAAAAAACAAAACAACCAATTAAAGAGTCTGCTTTACTCTCGTCTTATTTAGAGGAAACAAATGAAGGTTATGCTCTAGCAAAAATTCTTTCTTTAAAATATTCTCAACATTTGAAAAAAAAATACAAAAAAGAATTTATATCTTTGATGCCTGCTAATCTATATGGAAGAGGAGACAATTTTGATCTGAAATCAAGTCATGTTTTGCCTGCTTTGGTTAAAAAATTTACATTAGCAAAAAAAAATAATATTCGAAAAGTAGAAGTTTGGGGATCTGGGAAGGTAAAAAGAGAATTTTTAAATGTAGAGGACCTGTCATCAGCAATATATTTTTTGATGAAAAAAAAAATAAATCATGACTTTATTAATATTGGTGGGGGTGAACATTATTCAATTAAAATGATTGCAAATATGATTAAAAAAATAACAAATTACAAAGGTAAAATTATTTTTAATAAAAAATATCCAGATGGAGTTAAAAGAAGACAGCTTGACTCAAAAGTTATCAAAAGCCTTGGCTGGAGGCCAAAAATAAATTTACTACAAGGATTAAAAAAGTATTATCATTATTATTTAGATGAAATTTATCCTAATGAAAAATATTAGTTCTTTTTAAGAGCAAATATAACTACGAAAAAATAGATAAAAATTGTAACAAAAATTGTTAACAAATTGTTAACATTAAAATTACTCATTATCAAAGGTAAGGAAATTAATAAAAAAATAATAATTAAAGTTTTCTCAAATGAATATTTATTAATTAGTATATGGTGCAAATGATTTCGATCAGAAGTTAGTGGGTTTTTTTTATTAATTATTCTTATAACAAATAATCGTATTAAATCTAAACCAGGTATCATCATATATAATGTAATATTTTCTGCATATTTTATGTAATCCAAATTATACAATTTAATAAATAGATAACTAATTATGAAAGAAATTAACAAAGATCCACTATCACCCAAAAAAGTTTTATTTTTAAAATTTAAATAAGAAAAACAAATCAATGAAATAATCAAAATTTTGACTAAAAATGAATTGGAATAGAAAAAAAGAATACAAAAAAAAAATTAAAATTGAGTATAAACCAGATTGTAAATTTATTCCATCAAACATATTAAAAGCATTAATAAAAACTAAAAAACAAAAAACTGAAAAAAAAATTGAAGATTTACCCAAAACAAAGGTACCATTATAAAAAGAAAATTTAATTTCATTAATAATCAAATTTTTATCAAATAATAATAAAAGTACTATTGCCAATAGAAGTATTATAAATTTAAGATTAGCTTTTAAATTTATTCTGTCATCAATAAAACCAAGAATAAAAATAATCGTAGAAATACCAATAAAGTAATTTAATGAATTTTTGTCCTGAAAAAAAATTTCATAGTTTATTGGGCTATTTGGGATTATACAAATCAACCAGTAGAGGATTAGATTAATGAAAATTAATATTCCACCAGCTAAAGGAGTGGGATAAGAATGAAACTTTCTTTTTTTATCTGGCTTATCAATATTTAAATTAAAGATTTTTATTTTTGAAAAATTTAGTAAAAAAATTAAATTCATAAAACCAAATAAAATTAAAATAAAATTAGAAATGATCATTTTGAATATTTAATTATTATATCTTTGATTTTGATATTATTATCAAAAATGAAGCTTAAAGCTAAAATGAAAACAATTAAATCTATACTAAATACAGCATAGGAAGTCTCTAAAATAGCTCTTAATGATAAAGAAACTGAGATTAAACAAAACAAAACCTGATTTAAGTTATTTCTAAAATAATAAAGAAATATTTTTATAATTTTAAAAGAAACCATTATTAAGAAGATTATTAAAAAAGTAACACCAATTAGACCGGAACTTGAATAAGCATAAATGAGTCCATTTGAAGCTGATTGATTTATTAAATACCTGTCACCTTGAGCTCCAAAACCATAAATAACATTTTTACCAGAAATTTTTTTTAGAATTTTACTCCAATCATCAAATCGACCAGATGAAACATCACCTTCTGACATAATTCTTAAAATTCTTAATTTATCAGAATTTAAATGTTCAACATAAGAATCCAAATGTTCAACATAGGATATTTCTTCATTAGAATTAGATTTAATATGAGCTTTTTTTGAAAACCTATATGAATTAAATGTAGATAATGATAAAAATAAAATTAATGGAATTAAAATAAATAATGAAATAAATTTAGAACAATTTTTAAACGTTAATTTATTTTGATTAACATAAATAATTGAATAAACTAATATTGTCAAAAAAATCATTGTCCTGCTTTGAAAAAGAAAAATAAAAGTTAAAAAAGTTATTTTAAAAATAAACATTTTTTTTGAATGTTTTTTAAAATAATTATTTTCGAAAAATTCAATAAATATTAAAATTATAAGCGCCATTCTAGCTAGGCCAGAAGATCTTGGAGAAGTTTTATCTAAAAAAGCCTCAGAAGTGAGAAAACCACCATAGATGCTTCCACCATTCAAATATTTAATAAACAGTGGTAAAAATGTAAGAAAAAAAACAATATTTAAAATTATAAAAGATATAATTAAAAAATACTTTTTTTCATCTTTAGAAAAAAAACTATCTATTAAGATAACTGTCAGAATTATAGTAATAGCACTAACTATAAATGAAAAGTTTTCAAGAGAATTACTTGTAAAAAATAGTCCATAAATCTGAGAAACAAAATATCCTATAATAAAATAAAAAATTATGTATTTTTTATATTCTATTTTTTTCTTAAAGATGAATAAAATTAATACTAAGAAAAAAAAACAAATATAAACCAATATATGCCTTAAAAAATTTATTAATTTTTTAAAATTCAAAGAATTTAATTCTGAAAAAATTAAAAGATCTTTAAAAGATGTAGAAACTGATAACCAACATACAATAAATGAAAATAATATTAATAATTTAGTAATATTTAAAGTATTTGACGTTTCACGAAACATTATCTATTTATCTTATCCTTTATAAAAAGTAAAAATCCTATAGGGAAAAATATCATTAAGCTTATCCAGTTATTGAAAAAACTTCCTGACGGTATAAGTGGCATTATATTAATTATAATAGACAAATTTATAAAAAAATAAGACTTTATTAAATTATTTTTATTTTTAGCCAAAAAGATCTTAAAATTAGTAAGTAAAATTTTGAGAAATAAGAATAGGGCTAAAATAAAACCAAAAATACCAATTTCAGATAAAATTTGAAAATAGGTATTATGGGGATGAGTCGAACAAATTAATCTATTTCCTCTTTTATTTATTTTATATTGAAATTTTTCTATTGTATCACGACAATAAAAATAAAATGACTTAACTCCTGTACCAAATAAGAAATTTTTTTGGAAAGCTTTCAATGCAGTATATGACAAGTTTTCATGTTCTTCCGAATAATATCTAATGATATCTTTATTAATAGGACGGGTACTTGGATTAACCAAAACATTAAGTCCAGTTTGTTCGATTGTGAAATTAATATATTTATAGGTGATACCTTTCTGGAAAGTAAAAAGGAAACTCAAAATAATTATTGCAATACTTAAAAAAAGTAATTTTCTTTCACTTAATAAAAAATAAAAAAAATATATTATTAATAGTAAAAATAAAGCTGTTCTTTCAGAAGCTAAAAAAACTGGTACGCAAATAATAGATAAAATTGTTAATTCAAATGTAAGGGATTTTCTTTTTTTATTAAAATAAATAATACTCAAAACTAAAGGCAAAAATCTTACTAAATAACTACCAAGTTTTTTTTCTTCATTAAAAAATCCTGATAGATATATAAGTTGGCCTAATGTATTAGTTACTAATTCATATCCAAAAAAATTGTATCCAAATATATATTGAGAAAATGAGTCCAGAATAATAAAAAAAATTGTAAATAAAATAGAATTGTAAAAAATTTTAAAAAAAAATTCGTATTTTTTTAGTAGATAAAATATAGTCAATGATAATAAAAAATATCTAAAATAAAAAAATGAAGCTAAGAAGGATTCTTCTTTATAATTAGTTAAAAAAAAACTTATTAATACAATTAAATAAAAAAATGAAAAATAAATTACCTCTTTTTTTATTGATTTAAAAATTATAAAATCTTTCCTAAGGATTTTGATTATTAAAATTAGACCAGAAATTGATGCCAAAAGATCAGCAGCAAATATACTTACAGCTAGTGATAAAGGAATGATTGATATTATAATTATTAAAAACTTATCAGAGAGATTAACTTTATAGTTAAAAATTTTTAAAATTTCACTCATGATTATTATTTGACTAAATAACACTATTTCTTGTAAAAATTAAAAAAATTAATGTTTATTTAGATTATTTTCTGTTGTTTTGCCATGCTTTTCTTCTATTAATCATATCTAATGAAAAAAAAAATATTAATATGTGGAGCAGGTGGTTTCATTGGGGGGCACTTAGCATCTAAATTTTCAAAAGATAATAATATTGAACTTGTGTGTGCTGATATCAAACCAATAGAGTACTGGTTTCAAAATTTTGATAAAGCAAAAAATTTTAGTTTAGACTTGAAAGATTATGATAACACTCTCAAAGTTTGTGATGGCACAGATTATATATTTAATTTTGCTTGTAACATGGGTGGAATGGGTTTTATTGAAAATAATAAAGCTGAATGTATGTTGTCAGTATTGATTAATGCTAATTTATTAAGAGCTGCAAAGGAAAATAAAAGTAAAAAATATTTTTTCTCATCAAGCGCATGTGTTTATAATGGATCAAAACAAAATCAAACTTTTATAGAGGGTTTAAAAGAAACTGATGCATACCCGGCAGATCCTGAAGATGGATATGGGTGGGAAAAACTTTTTAGTGAGAGAATGTGTAGACATTTTACAGAAGATTTTGGTTTAGAAACTCGAGTAGTAAGATATCATAACATTTATGGACCTTTAGGGACTTTTGATGGTGGTAGAGAAAAAGCTCCTGCTGCTCTTTGTAGAAAAATTATTTACGCAAAAAAAAATAATAATAATAAGATAGATGTTTGGGGAGATGGTGAACAAACAAGAAGTTTTTTATATATAGATGATTGTATAAAAGGAACATTAGATGTTTTTAATAGCGATTCTTCAGAGGTATATAATATAGGAAGTGAAGAGCAGGTCTCAATAAATCAAATGATAGAAATGATTGAGGAAATAGCTGAATTTGATGTTAAAAAAAATTATCAATTAGATAAACCAAAAGGTGTTAGAGGTAGATCAAGTGATAATAGTTATGTTACAAAAAAAATTGGGTGGAAATCTGAAAATTCATTAAAAGAAGGTTTGACAAAGACTTATAAATGGATTGAGCAGCAAATTAATAGTGGCTCTAACATAGATAAGTTTTGCAGAGGAAGTATTGAAAGTTAATTTTAGATTTTAATATGAAAGCATTATGGCTAGTTTCGTTTAGGCCTATTGGTAAGTCAAAAGTAAATGATTTTTTTCAAAGTATATTTGTCGACTCAATTAAAAGTTTAGATTTTGATATTACATTTAGCCTAACTCAATTTGGTGAACCACAGGTTAAAGAATTTATTAAGAATAAAGAAATTACAAATATATATAACGATATTTCAAAAAGTGAATTACCTGTGGGGAAAAAATATTCAAACAAGATGATGCTTGAAAATGCTCTTGATCAATTTATAGATGGTGAATTCCAATACTTAATATATTCAACTGCAGATATTATTGTACCAAATAATTTGTTCAAAGTTTTATCAAATATAAAAAATGAAAGATTTTGTGCATTAATATATCCAAATACTCATGTTACAAATGGAAAAATTAAAAATAATTTTTGGCCACACTATGGAATAGATTTAATAGTATTTAAAATTTCAAAAATAGATGCTCAAAATTTTAAAAAAAAGATTAAAAATTATAATCAGTATGATTGGGGGATTAATGAGAATTTTTATATAGCAGCTGCAGATGCACTAGATTTAAAATTAATTAATCTGTTTAAATTTTTAAATGTAGTTAAGTTTGATAACGATTTTGAGGCTTTTGTAGAAGATAGATCCTGGCAAATTAAAGCATGGAAAGAAAATCAAAAGTATTTACTAGAATTTTTAAAGGACAATAACCTTAGTAAATTTTACGCTTTTGGATCCTATTATTATCTTCTTTTTAAAATTTTCAATATTAGAGACTTAAATATAAATTTGTTATTATCATATTTAATTTTTTATCCATACAATTTAACAAAAAAAACTATAAGTAAAATCAAAGAAATTTTTAAGATAAGTTAATGAAAAAATTTTTATGAAAAAAAGTATATTAATCTTAGGTTCTGAAGGACAGATTGGCGGACATCTTCAGGATTACTTAAAAGTTAAAAAAAAATATAATGTTATAAAGTTTGATTTGATACTAGGAAAAAAATTTGATTTGAGAAATTTTAATAACTATCTGTTAGAAAAACAAATTAAAAAAAGTGATTTTGTTTTTTTTTTAGCATTTGATGTTGGAGGTTCAAGGTATTTAAAAAGATACCAAACAACATATAATTTCTTAATTAATAATTTATTAATTTTAAGTAATGTATTTAGATTATTGAAAAAACATAAAAAAAAATTTGTTTTTGCAAGTAGTCAAATGTCAAATATGGATTTTTCACCTTATGGCACTCTTAAAAGATTAGGAGAGGATGTAACAAAATCCTTAAATGCTGTTTATGTAAAATTTTGGAATGTATACGGTATAGAACAGGACCTTATGAAATCGCATGTTATTACCGACTTTGTATTAAAAGGATTAAAGAAGAAACAAATTAAAATGTTAACAAGTGGCAGTGAAAGCAGAGAATTTTTGTATGCGGATGATTGTTCTGAGGCCCTGGGTATCATAATGAATAAATTTAATTTTTTTGCAAAAAAAAGGAGAGAACTTCATTTGACAACTGGAAAAAGAATTAAAATAATAAATATAGCAAAGATAATTCAAAAATTATTTTTAAAGAGAAATATCAAAATAAAAATTAAGCCAGCAAAAAAGATAGATGATCTGCAGAATAACAGGAATAATGTTCCAAATAAATATTTTTTTAAATTTTGGAAACCTAAATATAAAATAGAAAAAGGAATAGAGAAAATCATCGATTATTATCAAAAGATTTGAATTTGATTTAAATGAAATACAATTTGAGCAAAAATAAAACTAACTTTTACATCTTGTCTCTTAGTTTTATCTTTTTTTTAATAATTAACTTAATATATTTTACACTGAATTTAAATGTAGAGTTAAATGTCTATGCTTTTAACGAATTGTTCATTAATTATCAGGCAGGTTTTATAAGAAGGGGACTATTAGGTGAAATTTTTTGGCAAGTACATAATAAATTTTCAGTCGATCCAAAGGTTTTTTTTAGTTTCTTTTTTCTTATTATCTATTTAGCACAAATACTTTTATTTTTTAGTTTGTTTAAAAGATATATTGTTTCTAAGACAATATTTATCTTAATTATGTTGTCACCATCATTTTTACTTTTCCATATTTATAGTCCTGATTTATACTTTCTTAAAGACAGTATTATAAAATTCGTCTTTATATTACATGCTTATATTTTTTATATTTATTTCTTTATAAAAAAAGATAAAGAAATGTATCTAAAATATTTAAAGTTTCTAATAATTCCAATTTTATTTGCAGTTATCTTAACTCATGAATATCAAGTTTTTTCTTTAAGTTTACATTTTTTGATTTCAATTGGAACTTCAAATAGAAAAGAAGATATAAAAAAAATTTTTATTTATTATTCTCCCCTAATTCTTCCTGTCCTTTTAGTAATTTTGTTTATGGGAAATCAAACACAATTTGAAAATTTAAACAATATTCTAAAAGTATTTAATGTAGAATTAAATGATTACCTTGGTGGTGGGGTTTATAAGTATATTGGTAGTTTTTATAAATGGCACTTTTTTTATTTTTCTTATGATGATTTTTTAAGTCTTTTTTTAAGCTTTATATTGAGTGCATTAATCATTTATATTTTGTTCCAATATTTTATTGAAAAAAAAATAATTACTTTTCAATCAAAATATCAAAATAGATATTTGTTATATTTTTTACCTGTTTTGATCCCATTTCTATTAACATCAGATCATGGAAGAAATTTAGCATTTTTATCGTTTTATCTTATTTCTTTTTACTTAATTTTGAACCTAAACCAAGTTCAATTTATTAGACAAGTAAATACGATTTACAAAAATATCTTAGTTAAAAATTTAATTTTTATCTTCATATTTTTTTTTATTTTTATGTGGAAATTAGATCAATTTGCCGGTTTTGAATTACAAGGAAAGCCAAACGGAATTTTTAAAAGCTCGTTATTTGCAGAGTTTATAAAATTAATTAAATTTTTATATATTTATATAGATATAAACATAATTGATTTACCAGAAATAAAACTATAATTTTCTACCAATAAAAAAATAATGATTTTGTTTAAAAACAAAGTTACCTTTGTAAAATCTATTCTTTATAATTCTTATATCGAATTTCTTTTCAAGTTTAAATTTTAAATTATTAAAATATTTTAAGTTATTAATATTTTCAAATTTTTCCTGAAAACAAATAAAAATATATTTGCTATTAGCTATTTTCAAATAAAATTTATTTCTAAATTGAATAGGTGTTTCTGATAAAGACCAATTTGCGATAAATAAATCATTTTTTTCATTTGTATTTTCAAATTTGGAATTTAAAAAAAATTGTTTATTTCTTATAAATCCTACATTTAAATTGTTATGGCTAAGATAGTAATATTGCAATAAATTCACGTAATTTGTATCAAAACATGTATATTTTATATCTTTATTAATTTTTGAAAAAATCCTAGCCATACATCCATATCCCCCACCAAATTCGAAAACTTTTTTTATTTTTTTCTTTAGGTCAATTTTTAACTCATTTTCTAAAACACTAAGGTGATAAACATGATTTATTTTATTTCCTGAGCTTTTGAAATATAAAAAAAATCTAATTGGATTTCCAATACTATCTTCAATCAAAAGGTTTTTGTAAAAATTCCATTTTTTTAATTTTTTAAGTTCCTTCAATTCTTCATATATAAAAAGTCTATTCTGTAAAAAAAACATCTTTTGAATAAAATTTTTTCTTAAAAAATTTTTTAAATTTTTACTTTGTAATAAATGAATAATTTTTTGATTAAATATTTGATGTGTTTTTTGTAAATTGTTATTATTAATTTGAATTATTTTTATTTTACTAATTATATACTTTCTGAGCTTGGTATCTTTATTTTTAGAAATTTGATTGTTGGGATACCACGCACTCAAGCAACCTGCTAAAAATCTAAATATGTTACTTATGATCATTTTCTAAAAATATTTAGGATTAAAAGTAAAAGAAATATGAAATAAAGCTTACTATCTAAAAAAGATAGATAAAGCATAATTAAAAATAGAATTGAATATAAGTAATAACTATTAACTTTTTTAATTCTCCCATGAAGGATATTTAATCTTAAAAAAAATAAAATTACTTCTTTTGCCAAAATTAACAAACTTATTAAAAACAAAGAATAGTTTAAACTTGTTAGATGATAAAGCGAGTATAAAAAAAATGGCATTAAGAAAAATTCAATTTTGAGATTTTGATTTAAAGTTTTTGTAGCCTCAAATCTTGTGACTAATAAATGAGAAGCACATGAAAAAACAACACTAATAGAAAAAATTTTAGTTAAATCATTAATTGTTGTACTAAATGAATTTCCAAGCCAAAATTCTAAAATTAGAGGGTAAAATGGAATAATCAAAAAAATAATCACAGGAATAATCTTCATAAAAACCTGCAAAGAAAAATCTAAACTTTGATTATCAATTTTTCTTTTTGATAAATTTGGAAGAAGAAAAGCACTGAAGCTTTTAGATATTATACTTAATTTTCCTGTTAGTTGTTGTGGTATTGAGTATGTTGCAACAGCAACAGGTCCCAAAAAAAATTTTATTAAATATTTATCAAATAAATCATAAAATTGAATTAAAACACTATTTAAAGTTATCCATTTGCTATTTTTCTTTAAGTTATTAAACAAAATTTGGCTTTTTGATTTTTTTATGAGATTATTTTTTTTTATAACTAAAAACATCATCAAGATAGACAAGAGTTTAATTAATACTGAAAATAAAATTAAATTTTCGAATGTAAGATTGTAATTATAAGCTAGTAATATTGATGGTACAGAGATACTCAAGCTGAAAAAGGATAAATTGAAAATACTTATATATCTAAATTTTCGGTTTGCTTGCAGTATTCCCTCTAAAGTTACAAAAAAAATTGTAATTATTGATCCAAAAAAGAAATATGAAACAATGTTAAAATATTTTGTAAAATTATAAAAAAAAGTTTCTCTCAAAAAAAACATCGATATAAAAACTGTAAAAATAATTATCGATATATTTTTTGTGTAATTTATTGCACTAAAATTAATTTCTTCATTTTTTTTTGGGTAATTATTAACACTGATAACTGTTGATTTTCCAATTCCAAAATTAAAATTCAATGAAATCATTAATATAAAATGAAAAATCATGTAATTTCCATAACTTTCAGCTCCAGCATAATTTAAATGAATTGGTATAGATAAGAGAGAAATGAAAATAGAAATAATACCGGGTAATGAAAGTATGGCACTATTTTTAACTAGTTTTTTAAATTTGATTTTCATTAATAAACTTTTCGACTATTTTTTTCATAGAGTATTTTTTTAAATAAAATTTTTTTGACTCCCCTGCTTTTTTCTTCAACTTAATATTATTTTTAATTATATTGATAATTTCCTTAATTAATTTTGTTTTTTTATCAACAATGAAAGGTGGATTTTTAGTGACAATATCTATTCCCTCAATACCTTTTTTTGAGGAAATTACTATTGCTCCTAAACAAAGAGCCTCTAGAATTTTAATTCGTGTACCTGATCCAAATTTTAGTGGCACACATAAACATTTTGAAAAATAAATATATTTGTATAAATCAGTCTTTTTCACAATTCCTTTATTAATAATCCATGTAAATTTTTTATTAAAGCCACCTCCAGTAAGCATTAGTTTTAGATTTGGGATTTTTTTTATTAAAACAGGCATTATATAATTATTTAAATAATCTATTGCATTTTTATTAGGTTTATAAAAATAGGAACCAGTGTAGATTAAATAATTATTTTTTTCCTTTTTTATCATTTTTTCTTTATTTAAAGAAATTCCATTAGGTAATAAAATTGTATTTATCTTATATAAAGATTTAATTTTCTTTCTCTCTCTTAAAGATACTGAGGTTGATAGATCTGAATATTTAAAAACTAATTTTTCCAAATATCTTGTTAAATGGTAAATTAAAACATTTGAATATTTTTTTCTAATCTCAGATTCGATTGAATGGGAAATATATATTATTTTCACCTTTGATTGAAAAATCTTAAAAAAAAAAATAATTATGAAACTATAAAATATCCAACTTGCCCCTTCTATAATAATTAATTTTTTTTTTGTATTATGAAAATATCTACTTATTTTCAAAATAACTTCTGGCAATTTAAATATTTTGTTTATTGGAGATTCTTTTTTTATAAAAATTGTTTCAATTTTTTTATTATTTATTTTCTTTAAATGTGAAATTTGAAAAATTTTTTTCTCATATGGCCAACAGTCAAATCTACTATTTACAACGGTAGATGATCCCATTGTATTTGGCTTTATAGGGAAAAAAGTGACAAAAGCAGTTTTGTTCTTTTTCATTTTGCTTATTAATAAATAAACTAGTTAGATTGTTAACTTTCTTATATAAATAATGATACAAATTTATCACACTAAATGACTTATTTTTCAAAATATTTAATTGCGTTTTTTATAAAAGTTATTATAAAGTTCCCGCCTGGTAATTATTGCGAAAGGGTCATACCCGATCCCATTCCGAACTCGGAAGTCAAGCCTTTCTGCGCCGATGGTACT
>MDTB01092944.1_pt1 | contig 68794 bp, 65 predicted proteins | sample 811161 | NCBI WGS metagenome assembly MDTB01 (sample SAMN05326650, study PRJNA326480) | marine metagenome | isolation source: seawater | place: Mediterranean Sea | collected 2009
ACCTCAAGATGCCTGTTTGCAAATGTCCAAAGATGCTATGAAGCAGACTAGGTTACTTGTAAACAACCCAAGAGAAGTTTCTCAAAAAGATGCTTTTGATATTTATAATGCCGTTTGGTAATTAAATTACAATAAACCAGCATCAAGTCCCGCTTGACGCGCAATTCTTTTATAATTTTCAAGACTATGATTAAAGCCAATAATATTATGTCCAATAATATTTACTGACTTAGAAACACCACATATTATATGAAGGTGTCTCATGCAAAAAAATAGTGGGTATAGCTCTTCCTCTTTTTTTGAAAATTCCCTTTTTTCCTTATAACCATTAATAAAGTATTCATTAAGCTTTTTTGGTTTTTCTAGATAATTAATAAGCCAAGTAAAACTTGTTAATTCTTTTATAAGAAAGTCATTGCCGCACGTATCCCAATCAATAAGAGAGAAATTATTATTTTCCATAAGAAAAACATTTCTAAAATGTATATCACTATGTGTAGGTCCGTAGGGTATTGTATCTTTTTTTATTTGGTCAAACGCTGTACACGCGTTTTGGATTAGCTTTTCATAGAATAAAATATCTTCTTTTTTATTAAGAAGATTCACAAGAGCTGGAAAATATTTTTTTATATATTGTGAGCTGTCAACGTGTATTTTTTTTTTGCTCTTAAACTTATAGTTAATATTATGCATTAGAGCTATATGTTTGCCAAAATTATATATATTTTTTTTCGAGGCATTATCAGAAAGTAATACTCCTTCTACCCAATTAAATAAGGTAAGGTACCTTTCTCCTTCTGGGGCAAGTATTGGGATAAAATATTTATTATCATTTGAACAAATTGGTTCTGGTGAATGAAAACCTTCTTTGGTATAAAAGAGCATCAATTCTATTTCATAGCTCAGCTGGTCTTTGGTTCTTGCTCCTGATCTTAATACACGCGCAGCATATGATTTCCTATTTGCTTTTACTATGTAAATATCATTTATTCCACGAGCTATAAGCTCACAACTTACATTATTAGATAAAGAGTACTTTTTCTCTATAAACTTTCCTAAAGCGTCTGCGCTTAATGTTGATTTAGATACTGGAAAAATGTTTTTATTTGTCATAAGTCATCTGATGTATGAAAAAATTAAATATATATGTATATTTTGCAGAAATATAGTTACTATCTACATATTGCTTATTGTTTATAAGTAAAAATAATAGTTTAATGATTGAAATTAATCTAATAATTGTGATTTCATGGCAAATAATTTAAATGGAAAAGTATCTAGTGAAGGATTTAGTCTTAGTGACTTAAAGGGTACGCCAATTATAACATTCTGTTTATGTTTTTTTGGTATGGTCATGTCTACCGCTGATCAAGCATTATTTTCTTACGCAATTCCTGGGATTATCGATGAGTTTGGCATTACTCTTGAGCAAATAGGGCTTCTTCTTACTTATTCTTTTATCATAGCAAGTGTTGTTTTGCTCTTTACTGGAACAATAAGCGATAAAATTGGTAGAAGAAAAATGTTTGTCTTCTTATTATGCTCTTCTGCTTTTTTTGTTGGGCTTCATTCAATATCCGAATCTTTTAGTATATTATCTATATGTAGAATACTAGGTTTTGCAATTGCAGCAGGGTTATACCCAATAACTTTAACCATAGTTATAGAAGTTGCTCCTTCAAGATTAAGGGGAATGTTTGGTGGATTGCTTCAGATAAGTTATCCAATGGGTTTTTTTCTTGCTTCATTAATTGCTGCACCCCTTATCGGTGATTATGGCTGGAGATCAATATTTTATCCTGCCTTCTTAGTAATTCCTCTTGCTTTATTAATTGGACTTAAACTAAAAGAGCCCGAGGTCTTCACCCAATTACAAAAACGAAATAATGATGAGACAAAAACCACAGATAAAAGTTTTTCCTATGCAATCAGTCGGGTAAAAGAACTTTTTTCAACAAAACTAATTACAAGGACTCTTATATGTTTCTTTGGAACTTTTTTTCTATCAGTAGCAATTGGAGGGATTACTTATTTTTTACCTACTTTTTTAGTTAACGACAGAGGGATCAGTCAAAGTCTTGCCGCACAAATAAGTGGGCTATCATATTTGATTGGAGCACCGGGTTATATTATTGCCTCATCTGTTGGAGAGTTTGTTACTACTAGAAGAAATACAGTTGTATTATGGGCATGGCTTGGCTCTTTAGCCTTTGTTTTTACTATTTGGTTTGCAGAAGGTCCTTTGATGTTAATTATAGGATTTGGTTTGACGGTTATGTTTTTGTTTGGGACGGAATCGGTAAGGATGCCCCTACTAGGAGAAATATTTCCTACTCATATAAGAGCTACTGCAACATCGATTGTTGGGTCAATAGGTGTTACATTCGGTTGGTTAACTGTGCCAATACTTTTAACTAAGTTATCCCCGTTAATTGGCTGGAATATGACATGGACATTATGTGCTATCCTTCCAGTATTATTATCAGGTTTTCTTTTTCTGGCACTTAAAAATTATCCGTCTGGTGTTGATATTAATAAGATAGATTAAGATAAAAGTGGAGGTGATGATGAGTGTTGACTATTCTAAGGACTTTTTTCTTGGCGACCCTATGCTTGATAAAGTTATGCAAGTTCTAATAACCGTTGCGAGAGAGTCTTATGTCACAAGAGACCGTCTTGCAATACTTGAGAAAATTTTGGAAGAAAATAAAATATTACTAGAAGGGGCAATAGACTCTTATAAACCAAGCGCATTAGAGGAGGCTAGAATTAAAGAAAGAAGAGATGAATATGTTTCTAATATATTAAGACCTTTAGTTAAAGAGCTCCTCGAACCAGATCAGGGACGTAAGATAAAAGATTAGAAAAAACTACTTTTTTTCATATTCTTGATACACTTTCATTAGTATAAGAATTGCATGCTCCGCATTCGGAAAACCTGACTCTAATCCAACTAGAAGTAAAATTTCTTCAACTTCCTCTCTTGGTATTCCTTGATAGGCTGCCATATGCATAAAAAATTCTACTTCATCTCTATGAAGAGCTGTAAAGGCACTAATCCCACATAAAATTTTAGTTTTAATGTCCACTTTATCCATTTCCCAAATAGGAACCATAACTCTTACAAGCTTTTCATGGAAATATGGTGGTCGATTATCAACAATCCATTTATGGAATTCGTCACCTTTTTCTTTACCCCAAAGTTTATGAGTTATGGCAAGAAATCTTTTTGCTAATTCTGGCTCTAGTGACATTTTTACCTCTTTAATTAGTTAGTAGATACATTAACATATTTTTATTGATTTTACTTTGTTCCTATTGTCATCCACCATGGGAAGGCTCCGAAGAAGTATGAGCCTTCGTTATCATAACCTGTAAGATGATTTGGTAGCGCCACATCTCTTGAATTTTTAAATCCTGCTTCATTTAATAAATCCGGTCTATGTAATTTCATTAGTGTCATAATGCTAGGGTCATGCATTCTTATTGCAGTTGAATTTAAAAGAAATTCAGACAAAGGGTTGTAGTTTTTGTTCATCATCTTATATGGGGGAGATTCCATTATTGCAAAAGTACCCCCAGGTTTAAGGATGCGATAAGCTTCCTTGACTACTTTTCTCATTGCAGGTTTTGGTATTTCATGAAAAAGCCACAAAGCAGTGACCAAGTCAAAACTATTATCTTCAAAACCAGTTTCTTCTGCAAAGTTTTGTACGAAGTGGACTTTCTTATTTCTGGACTCAGCAAGTTTATGTCCATATTTGATCATCGGTGCAGCATAATCTAATCCATAAACTTCGGCCTCTGGATATAAATCACAATAAGGAAAGGTGCTTTTTCCAATTCCACATCCAAGGTCTAGGATTTTTTTATAGTCACCTTTTGGTATACCATTAGCAAGGTCCCAGCCCATCTCATCATTTTCATCCCTTTCAACAAGAAATGGGCCTATCATCCAGTGGTATAAGAAACCTCCATATGGACCATGATAATTTCCTGGTTGAGTATGAATTTCTATTTTGTCATAATAAGTTGGGACTCCAAGATCAGGATTAAGTTTTAAACTTCCAAGGGCATTATTCTCTTCGTATGAATCTAACCAGCTCATTACTTCTTCTTTTCTACTTTCTAGGATATCCAATGTAGTTTGAAACATGAGCGCATGGTTGTGTCTTTCAAAAAATGCACCAAATTTGTATATGGGAGACTTTTCCATTATCTCTTTGACTTCTTGCATTTCTGGGGTGTGTTTATGCTTTTTAGTTTTATTTTGATAATATGTTGCCATGGCTGCACCGATCCCAGTTGAGTTATAACCCATTAGTCCGGAAACAAAGTCCATTCTGGCCTGCTCTGTTCTATTTTTGTGAATTTCAAGCATGAAAACTCCTTTAAATTATTAACATAATTTAAATAAACTTTTTATTCTAAATACACAGTATTAACTTATTCTCTCCAATGCAATAGCTGTAGCCTCGCCCCCGCCAATACATAGACTTGCTAAGCCAGTCCGTTTATCTTCTTTCTCCAAAGCATTTAAAAGGGTTACTATAATTCTTGCTCCTGAGGCACCAATTGGATGACCAAGTGCACATGCACCACCATATATATTTACTTTAGAATGGCTTATCCCTAATTCTTTCATAGCTATCATTGTAACAACAGCAAATGCCTCATTAATTTCAAAAATATCAAAATCATTTATATTCATATTTATCTTTTCAAAAAGATTACCTATTGCACCAACGGGGGCAGAAGTAAATTCTGATGGCTTTTGGGCATGGGTAGAGTGCCCTAATATCCTTGCAATTGGTTTAAGAGCAAGTTCTTCTGCTTCTGATTCCCTCATTAAAATAACAGCTGCTGCACCATCTGAAATGGAACTAGCATTTGCAGCGGTAACGGTTCCATTTTTGCTAAAAGCTGGTCTTAATTCTGGTATTTTATCAATTCTGGCTTTTCCAGGTAATTCATCAGTTTCAACAATAGTTTTACTTTTTCTTGAAATAACACTTACGGGGCTAATTTCATCATCGAAAGTATTATTCTCTATAGCATTTTGAGCACGTTTTACTGATTCTATTGCAAACTCATCTTGCTCTTCTCTTGTGAACTGATATCTTTCAGCAGCTTCATCAGCAAATTTTCCCATTAACGTACCTTCATCATATGCATCTTCTAGTCCATCAAGGAACATATGGTCCTTTATTTCTCCATGCCCTAATCTATAACCATGTCTTGCTTTGGAAATTAAATATGGTGCATTGCTCATACTTTCTAATCCACCTGCAACAACTATCTGATGACTTCCTGATTGGATAGAATCATGCGATTGAATGATTGACTGCATGCCTGAGCCACACATCTTATTAACAGTTACTGAAGATGTATTTTCAGATAATTTGGCTCCCAAGGCAGCCTGTCTTGCAGGTGCTTGACCTAGACCTGCTGAAAGAACACATCCCATTATGGCACTATCAATTTTATCTGCTTCTATGCCAGCTTTATTTATGGCACCTCTTATTGCAGTTGCACCAAGCTCGGTTGCTTTTAAAGAAGATAAACTCCCAAGCATCGCACCCATAGGAGTTCTAGAGGCTCCCACAATAACTATTGATTCATCTGACATTCCAAACCCTTTATGTTTATATCCCTAAAACCTATCTTGAAATTAATTTAAAGACTTATTATAGGGTAAATTTAGCTATTTTTAATTGATAATTAAAGTTTATAATACATAATTCGAATTGGAAAATAAATGAGTCAATCTTCAGTTTTATTAATTGTTCTATTTTTTTATACCATTCTCTTGATTGCTATTGGTTTATGGACAAAGGGACGGAATAAGGATCAAAAAGATTTTTTCCTTGGTGGAAGAAACTTAGGTCCTATTGTTGCTTCTCTGAGTTATTCGGCTAGCGCAGCTTCTGCATGGACTTTATTGGGTTTAACCGGCCTTACCTATCTTATTGGTGTAAGTTCCATCTGGGTTGTTTTAGGATCTTTCTTAGGTGCTGTAATTTCTTGGTTTTGGATAGCTCCAAGGCTTATGGATTTCTCAAAACATAATAATATAATTACTTTGACCGATTTTATAACTTTTGGGATAAGGGGTTATAAGAGGTACTTAATACTTATCATTTCTTCTTTAATTGTTTTATTTTGCTTCAGTGTTTATGTCGCAGCACAGTTTCAGGGTGCAGGAAATACATTTTCTTCCTCTTTCGGCACTCCGATGTCTCACAGCATCATAATTGGTGGTTTGATAGTGATGATATATACATTCTTAGGTGGCTTCTGGGCTGTCAGTATAACTGATACAGTTCAAGGTTTTTTGATGGCAATAACCGCATTAGTTTTACCAATTTTTGCTCTTATAGAAGTCGGTGGAATATCTGGCTTTATTGAAGGGCTTAGATTATCAAGTTCAGTTGAGCAACTGAGTTTTACTTTTGGTAACTCTGGTTTGCTTGGTTTAGGTGTAATTATTGGTTCAATTTCAATAGGTGTAGGACAGTTTGGGCAGCCTCATTTATTAATAAGATTTATGGCCTTAAGAGACAACAAAGCTCTGAAGATGGGATTCTTTTTTACTATAATATGGTATTTAATTGTTTTTCTAGGAATGTATTTTGTAGGTTTAGTTGGTCATATTTTGATCCCGTCTATTGATAATAATGAAGCAATTTTATTTGCTGTAAGTGATTATTTATTTTCACCCGTAATATCTGGAATAATAATAGCTGCAGTATTATCAGCTATTATGTCCACTGCTGATAGTCAACTTCTTGTTACAGCAAGTGTCATATCTTATGACTTGGGATTGGGAAAAAAGTTTCCCGGATATGAACTTTATATCTCTAGATTAACAATAATTTTCATTGTCTGTATAGCTATTATAGTTGCAATAATAATACCTTCATCAATTTTTGATAGAGTCGTATTCGCTTGGGTTGCCCTTGGATGCGCATTCGGACCACTTGTTTTCACTAGATTAGCAAGGATAGATTGTGGCGCTAATAGTATCATTTTATCTATTTTAACTGGTTTTTCACTTGCAGTATTCTTTTCTCTTCAACCAAGTTCTCTGGGTTTTACAATTGACCGTTTGATACCATTCTTGCTTTCGTTATTTTTTCTCTTAGTATTTAGGAAATCATAATTAATTTAAAATTATTTTATCAAAAGCAATAATTTAAGTGATTCACCAAATATAATGTGATATTTAAATTATGAAGGATTCTTAGAGCTTATCCTTTTAGAGCAATATCTAATAATATTTTACAGTTATTGTAAATAATCATACTTTTTTCTAAACATATTAATAAGTAAATACAATTAAGGGGACACCTAATGGCAAAAGTAAAGAAGAAGGCTAAGGCAAAAAGTAATGCTGGAAGCCAGGTTTTAACGAATCACAAAAATATTAGAAAGAATCGTAAAGCTGTTTTCTCTCTTGAGACAAGTGTAACTGCAAATAAATCTAGGGCTTATGCTACCAGATCAACAATTGAGGAAAATCGTGCACTTATCCTAAAGAACTATACAGCCGCATTTATGGGTAATAGGCAACTTGCAAATCAGAATACAGATGATATTTTCCGTAATCGCAGAAATATCCTTGCAAACCTTAATACAAAGTCTGATGTTGAAGTCAACTATGTTGAATCATTAACTAATGAAGCTTCTATTGATTACTTAGAGCATAGAGCTGACCTCAATGCGTCGGTTTTAGAAGTAAATCGCTTGATGGCAGAAGTTAATTCAAAGCTAATTGAAATTAATTCAAAAATCATGGCATCAAATGAAAAAATCGTTAAGTTTAATTCTAAAAATTTAGCTGACAATTCAAGAATCTTAAGTAGCGGGCTTTCTACTAAAACGGCTAATCCTCCTTCTAACGCAAAAAGGATTATAAAGAATAAAGAAAGACTAGCTAAGGTATTAAAAACATCTCAGGGTAATACTAAAACAATAAGTAATTTGTACAAAATTGCTTCTAACAACAGAGCAGCTATTGAAAAGAATGCAGCTGCAATTATTGCTAGACGTAAGAACATTGAAGCTAATCAGAGTAAGATATCTCAGAATCAGTCTAAAGTAGCAAAGCTTATATCTAGCTAATAAATTTTAGAATAACGATTTATATTAAAGGGCCAGTTCATTCTGGCCCTTTTTTTATAATTTTGTTACGTTTAGAAATATCAGATTTTCCTTAATTCAAAGGATTATAATTTATGAAGAAATTTACAGGAACAAAATCTTATATATCAACAGAAGAATTGAGTGCATCCGTTAATGCTTCAATTACTTTAAAGAGACCTCTTCTTATCAAAGGTGAGCCTGGGACAGGAAAAACTATGTTGGCTCAACAGGTTGCAAATTCTTTAGGTCTGCATCTTATTGAATGGCATGTAAAATCAACCACAAAGGCTCAACAAGGACTATATGAATACGATGCTGTTTCTAGACTTAGAGATTCTCAGTTGGGCAATGAGAAAGTTCATGACATAAAGAATTATATAAAAAAAGGAAAGATATGGGAAGCATTTGAAAAAAATAAACCAGTTGTTTTGCTTATTGATGAGATAGATAAAGCAGATATCGAGTTTCCTAATGATCTACTTTTAGAATTAGATAAAATGGAGTTTTTTGTATACGAAACTGGAGAGCAAATAAAAGCAAAAAATAAACCTATAATTTTTATTACCAGCAATAATGAAAAAGAATTGCCTGATGCTTTTCTAAGAAGATGTTTCTTCCATTATATTGCTTTTCCAGAAAGGGATGTCTTGGAAAAGATAATTCAGGTTCATTTTCCGGATATTAAGAAGAAATTGGTACAGGATGCATTAGAAGTTTTTTTTGAGATAAGAGAAATTAATGGATTAAAGAAAAAACCATCAACCTCAGAGCTTATTGATTGGCTTAAGCTTTTAATGTCAGATGATATCCCAGATGAAATTCTTAAATCCAGTGATTCAAAATCTGCTATTCCTCCATTATACGGAGCATTGATTAAGAATGAACAAGATGTACAAATGTTAGAGAGGCTTGCATTTATTCATAGAGGGAATATGTCTTAAAGTGCTTATATTTTTTTTTAAATCTTTAAGAAGCCTTGGGGTCCCTGTTTCTATTAATGAATTAATTGATTTAATTGGTGCACTAGATAAGGGATTATCATTTTGCAATATTGACGAATTTTATTTTTTATCAAGGTCAATTCTTGTAAAAGATGAAAAATATTTTGATAGATATGATCAATGTTTTCATAATTTTTTTAGTCATATTGAGAGCCAAGATAATTTTTTTAAGGCATTAATACCCGAGGATTGGTTATATGAAAAATTTGTTAAGAGTTTTTCTGATGAGGATAAAAAAAATATCAAGTCTTTAGGAGATTTTGAGAAAATAATTGAAGAATTTAAAAAAAGACTTGAAGAGCAAAAGAAGCGACATGAAGGAGGAAATAAGTGGATTGGTACTGGGGGGACTAGCCCATTTGGTCATGGCGGATACAATCCAGAAGGTATCAGGATTGGTGGTGAGAGTCAGAATCAGAGAGCTGTAAAGGTTTGGGAAAAAAGAGTATTTAAAGACCTTGATCATGACATAAGCCTAGGGATTAGAAATATAAAGATTGCAATGAAAAGATTAAGAAGGTTTGCAAGGCAAGGCACATCATTAGAATTAGACTTAGATGACACTATAACCTCTACTGCTAAAAATGCTGGTTATCTTGATATTAAAATGGTACCAGAGAAAAAAAATATTATTAATCTCCTCTTATTTTTTGATGTTGGTGGTTCAATGAATCCTTATGTAAATTTATGTGAAGAATTATTTTCTGCTGCTAAAAGTGAATTCAAACATTTAAAATATTTCTATTTTCATAATTTTATATATGAGTCAGTGTGGTGCGATAATCTTAGAAGAGAAAAAGAAAGAATAAGCCTTTATGAAATATTAAATACATACTCTCAGGATTATAAGGTCATATTTGTTGGAGATGCATCTATGTCACCTTATGAGATAGTGAATAAAGGTGGTTCCATAGAACATTGGAATGAAGAATCAGGAGAGTTTTGGATGAAGAAATTACTTAATCACTTTAATAAATTTGTTTGGTTAAACCCAATGGAATCTAACAATTGGAATTGGACGCCGTCAGTTAAAATTATAGAGAAAATAGTTCAGGACAAAATGTTTACGTTAAGTGTATCAGGTATTGAAAATGCGATGACTGAATTATCAAAATAACCTAAATGATGGAAAAGCATTTATGTTGATGATACAATTAAATTTTTTTTATATTAAAGGATATCCCTAAATGTCAGAATTAGAAGAGGTAGATAAAACCTTACCTGATGGTTCGAAGTATTCTGGTTCCTTTAAAGATGGAAAAATGCATGGTCATGGAATCATAACTTTACCTAATGGAAGTACTTATGAAGGGCAATGGGCTGATGGCCTAAGAAATGGTAAGGGCGTATTTATTCTTCCAGATGGAACCAAATATGAAGGTGAGTATGTTAATGGAAAAAAGAATGGCAAAGGTGTGTTTACTTCTTCTAATGGGGATACTTACATAGGCGATTGGTTGGATGATTTTCCAAATGGGCAGGGTGCTTATATATTCTCCAATGGAGATAAATATATTGGGGAATGTAAAGATGATAAGTTTCATGGGCAGGGTGCTTTCAAGTTTTCTGATGGGAAAATGTATATAGGTCAATTTAAGGAAGGATTTATGGATGGTGAGGGATCAATGACCTATAGTGATGGAAAGGGCCAAGAGGGGGTTTGGGAAAAAGGAAAATTAAAATTCGAAAAGAAAGTATCTTTAGAAGACCCTTCCTAAAAAAAATATCTAATTTTATCAATAGTAAATTCATTTTGATCTACAAAATAAGGTTTGTGAAATAATATTTTTTATTTATAAAGAATAAAATTCTCATAATATAAATTATTATTGACAAAAATAGAATAAAAAACTATTTAATATGGATAATTAGAATAATTATCTGTTTATACCCTTCAGGGTTTCTTGTCTTATTGTTTCTCAATGAACAAAACAGTTTTTTTTCTTCATTTTTATAAATTTTGGAGGTTTTTATGGCACTAAGGATTGATGATGTTGCACCTAATTTTGACGCTGATACTACAAAAGGCAGGATTAACTTTCACTCATGGCTGGGAGATAGTTGGGGGATTATTTTTTCGCATCCTAAGGATTTTACTCCTGTTTGTACTACCGAATTGGGATATCTCTCAAAACTTGAACCCGAATTCACAAAGAGGAATGTAAAAATAATTGGTTTATCTGTCGATGGGATAGAAAATCATGAAGCTTGGTCTAATGACATACTTAAATACCAGGGTGTTTCTCCTAACTATCCTATAATTTCTGACTCTAAGCTAGAAGTTGCAAAGCTGTATGGTATGTTGCCAGCAAATGCTGAAGGTGATGTTTCAAAAAGAACTCCTGCAGATAACCAAACCGTTAGAACAGTTTTTGTAATCACACCAGATAAAAAAATCAAACTCTTAATCACGTATCCAATGACAACAGGCAGAAACTTCGACGAAATCCTAAGGGTAATTGACTCTATTCAACTCACGTCTAAATTTCCAGTTGCAACACCTGTTAATTGGCAGTCTGGTGAAGATGTTATTATAGTTCCCTCAGTTTCTAACGATGAAGCAAAAGAAAAATTCCCAAGTGGATTCAAGGAACATTTGCCATATTTGAGAACGACTAAAGAACCAAAATAGACTATGAAAAAAAAATTATCATAACCAAGGGGGTAAAAATGATAAATATAAATATGAATAACTCTAGCAAATTGACTGAATGGAAACTTTTATTTATTAATTTCTTTCTTTCATTACTAATAATTTTAACACTAAGCTTAAGTGTATCTGCTTCAGAACATGGTAAGGTGAAAAGTAAAGGGAATATTTTACTGGGACTTAAGCTTTTACATCTATCACCAGATGAAAAGTCTACTACTAGCATAGGTGGAGAAGCATCTGTCAATGCTGATGTAGTTCCAGAATTAGATATTAGATATTTTGTTACAGATAATTTTGCAATTGAAGCTATTGCAGGAACTACTAAACATTCAGCCAGGGCGATTGGAACTGCTTTAGGCGATGTTGACCTTGGTCATACCTGGGTATTACCTCCAACAATAACTTTCCAATATCATTTTGATACAAATAATAGTTTTAAACCCTACATTGGTGTGGGTTTGAATTACACATTATTTTATAACGGCAATCCAGGTGATGTTGTTAGTGTAAGTTATAAAAATGATTTTGGCTATGCTGCCAATATTGGTTTTGATTATTTTTTAAATGATAAAAATTATGTAAATATAGATATTAAAAAATTCAAAATAAATACCTCGAATGTTATCGATGCTGGCGCAGCAGGTATAGCAACTGCTGATATTGATTTAGACCCGTTAGCAATTAGTATTGGATATGGTTGGCGTTTTTAATACTATTATCTTTTTTATGATTCTCCTCCCATGGCTTGTTTTATTTACTAATTTAAATTAGATTTAAATAATTCTGTCATGGGAGTAATCTTTGAAATCCTCAAATATTCAATGGAATTGTAAAAGTTCCTGGAAGAAAGCGTCTCTAAACACTCTTTGGTGTTTAGTCGGATGTTCTATAGGGGATTTTGGAACGATCTATTATTTTCAAGTGAATCAGATAGAGTGGCCAGTGTATGCTATAATGGCGTTAGCTATTCTAAATGGATTAATAACTTCAGTAATATTAGAGACAATAATTTTATCTTTTCAGATGCAGTTAAATGCTGCATTTAAAACTGCAATAGGAATGTCTTTTATCTCAATGATTGCCATGGAGCTTTCTATGAATCTAGTCGATATAATTATAACGGGTGGTGCAATTTTGACTATAGAAGTGATTCCTATTATGCTCTTTTTTGGCTTTATTACTCCTCTACCTTATAATTACTGGAGATTAAAATTATATGGTAAGGCGTGTCATTAGATAAAACATAATTTTGGGATAACTTAATGTGAGTAGATGGTTTGAGATAAAACTTTGGAAGAGAATATTTATTGCTCTGGTCTTAGGTGCTATAGTTGGTTTTTTTTGGGGAGATGGTGCAGAGTCAATTCGGTGGATAGGTGACGTCTTTGTAAAATTAATAAAAATGCTTGTCGTCCCCTTAGTCTTCTTAACTTTGGTTTCTGGAATAGTTGCGATGGGTGACCCAAAACGCTTGGGCTCCATTGGTTTAAAGGCTTTTATACTTTACCTGTTTACAACAGCATCTGCAATTTTTGTTGGTTTAATTGTAGGTACATTATTTGAACCTGGTAGTGGGGTTGATCTTTCTTCAGCAGAAGTTAGGGAAGTGCAGCAATCTATTCCCTTAACAGAACGGCTTTTTTCTATAATACCTGAAAATCCAATTGCTGCTTTAGCTGAGGGAAATATTCTTGCAATAATTGTTTTTTCAATATTGTTCGGTACAGGTATTATACTTGCTAAGGAAAAGGGTAAAATTGTCGGAGATTTTTTTCTCTCCGCTTCTGAAGTTATTTTAAAAGTTACCCATCTTGTGATGGAGTTAGCGCCTTTTGGTGTATTTGCCCTTATTGCTTGGGTTACAGGTACACAAGGGATTTCCACTTTAACCAATATCCTAGTTCTTGCGATTACTGTATATTTAGGGTGCTTAATACACATTGCTTTTATTCATGGCGGGATAATAAAGTTTTTTGGTGGTCTTTCAATTCGAGGCTTTTTCAAAGGAATTATTGATCCACAATTAGTAGCTTACTCAACTTCTTCTAGTGCAGCAACTTTGCCTGTAACTATATCTTCAGCTGAAAATAACCTTGGTATTGGCACACCTGTTTCTTCTTCAGTAATACCTTTAGGGGCAACTGTTAATATGGATGGAACTGCTCTTTATGTTGGTATTGTTTCATTGTTTGCTGCACAAGCTTTCTCAATTCCGCTTGATCTTATGGACTATATTGTAATTGGTTTGACAACAACGATGGTTTCAATAGGCACTGCATCAGTACCTTCGGCCTCGCTCTTTCTCTTAGCTGCTGTTCTTGAGTCCATTGGTTTGTCTGCTGGTCAAACTGCAATTATAGTAGGATTTATTCTCCCATTTGATAGAATCCTTGATATGATGCGTACTGTTGTGAATGTTACTGGTGATCTTTCAGTTGCTACTATAGTTGCAAAATCTGAAGGTGAATTAGACATTGATAGATACAATAGATAGCGATTGTATAAAAGATTTCCTAAATGTTAAATGAGTTTAATTTTATGACTAATAAGTTCCTGTCACCAATTGAAGAAATAATTGAAGATGCAAGAAATGGGAAGATGTTCATTCTTGTTGATGACGAAGATAGAGAGAATGAAGGCGACTTAATAATACCTGCCCAAATGGCAACCCCTGACACTATCAATTTTATGGCAAAATATGGAAGGGGTCTTATATGTTTAACTATTGATACTAAAAGGGCTTCTGAACTAGGACTGCCTTTGATGAGTCAAAATAATAGATCAAGGCATAAGACAGCATTCACTGTTTCAATTGAGGCAAAAGATGGAATTACCACAGGTATTTCAGCCCCCGATAGAGCTCACACGATTTCTGTAGCAATTAGTGAGAGTAGAGGAAAGGACGATTTAGTCAGTCCCGGTCATGTTTTTCCAATAGTTGCTAGGCCTGGAGGTGTATTGGTTAGAGCAGGCCATACTGAGGCATCTGTCGATATCTCTAGAATTGCAGGATTAAATCCTTCAGCAGTAATTTGTGAAATTATGAAAGATGATGGAACAATGGCAAGGTTACCCGATCTTATTGAATTTTCAAAAAATAAGGGATTAAAAATTGCAGCTATTCGGGATTTAATTGCATATAGACTTCGACATGACCAATTAGTTGAAAGAAGTGTGGAAACTGAGATGTTTACATCATCAGGTAATAAGTGGAAATTTGTTGCTTTTAAAAATATTTTGTCTGATGCTCAGCATTTAGTTCTTGTTCTTGGAGACCTAGATACTTCTCAGCCAGTTTTAGTAAGAATGCATGCTTTGAATATTTTCCAGGATTTATTTCCTGAGGATAGCCCTAGATCTGGACAATTGGTTAGGGCAATGAATTCTATAGAAGACAAAGGTAGTGGTGTAGTGGTAATTATTAGAGATCATGGTGGGAAAGGTCTAGAAAACCTAATTAAGGAAAGAAATAATCCTCAGAAAAATGATAAGGACCAAACATTGAGGAGTTATGGTATAGGGGCACAAATACTAAGGGAGCTTGGTATAAAAAATGTTAAACTCCTTACAAACTCTAAAAGTAATTTAGTAGGAATTGATGGGTTTGGCGTTAAAATCATTGATAGGATTCCTATCCCAGGTAAGTAGTATTTGTTAATACCAAAATAAATTGATAGGAAAACCTATGTTAAAAATTAAACTTAATTTAATATTTTATATTTTAAGTTCTTATTTGATATTTTTTTTGTATTATTCAGTCTCGATTGCAAATACTTTATCTACATTGAGAGTTGGGCATCCTACTCCTGCGGTATCAAGTGCAGACCCATTTGCAAGAGATGAAGGTGGTGGTTTAAGATTTGCAATTTATGATGCACTTACATGGATTGACTCAGATGGTCAATTAAAGCCTGCATTGGCTAAATCCTGGACTAATATTTCTCCTAAGGTCTGGAGGTTTGAGTTAAGGGAAAATGTTAAGTTTAGTAATAAAGAAAAATTTAATACTGATTCTGTTATTAAGACATTAAAGGAATTATATAATCCGGATGTATATAATCCCAAAATAATTGAAATAGGGAAGCTTGCATCATTTTCAAAAATTAATGACCTAGTGGTAGAAATTGAGACCATTAATCCGGATCCATTATTACCAAAGAAGCTATCATTGTTACCAATTATCGAACCATCTGCATGGGATAAATTAGGTCATAATAATTATAAAAGATCTCCAATTGGCACCGGCCCTTATATACTTTCATCGTGGGGTAATAACAATACTAATCCTATTCTTATTGCTTCTCAAAGCTCATGGAGGAAAGTTAAGTCTATTAAGCGCGTAGATATTAAAGTAATACCCGACCCAGCAAGTCGTGTTTCTGCACTTTTATCTGGTGAGTTGGATGTAGGTGTTAGTTTACCTAGTGATGATATTGAAAATTTAAAGTTTAATAATTTTATTGTTAAAACCCAACCAAGTCCAAATATTTTATCTATAGGATTTAGAACTGTAAGGCCTGATCAGTCTCCTTTAAAAAATTCAAAAGTAAGAAATGCTTTAAATTATGCAGTGGATAAAAATTCAATAGTCGAATTGATACTAAATAATACGACTAGAGTTGCTCACCAGCCAGCAACACCAAATTTAATTGGTTTTAATTCGGGGCTTGATAAATTCAACTATAACCCTAAAAAAGCAAAAGAGTTACTAACACAAGCAGGTTATGCTGATGGTTTTCCTTTAAAATTTTATGTTTATGGAGGATTGCTCCCAGGAGATAGCCTTGTGTTCCAAAAGATGGCTCAAGATCTATCAAGTATAAATGTTATTACTGAACTTAGGCAAATTACTTTTCCAGATTATGTAAGGAGACTTTTTTCAGGTGATTGGGGTGACTCAGATGGCTTTTCTATTGGTTGGATGAATCACGTTCTATGGGACCCTCAAAGATCTTTTGAACAATTCTCATGCGCATACTCAGCTCCATTTTATTGTGATGAGGAAATTATGCCTTTAATAAATCAAGCAAAAATTGAGATGAATCCAAATATCAGAGAAAAGCTTCTGCAGGATATAGTTGCTGATTTACATAAACAGGGAGCTGCCTTATGGCTAATTGAATTTTCCAGAATTGTGGCATTTAGAGATTCTATAAATATTGGTAAGTTCAGGCTTGATGGAACAATGTTTGAAAAGATACAAAAGAAAACTAATTAATTTTTTATCCATATAATGGTTTTAATATTTTTTCACGGATACATTTTCTGATAATATATGTATATATATAAATTTAATAGTGATTAGTTCAGAGGTATTGAATTGAAAGATCTTAGGATTATTATAATTGGTGCGGGTATAGGTGGATTAACCTTAGCTTATGCACTCCAAAGGTATAATTTTAAAGTAAGTATTTATGAGCAAGCTGAAACTCTTGGGGAGGTTGGAGCTGGGTTAACACTTGCTAAAAATTCAAATAAGGCAATGCGTTCTCTTGGACTAAACGATGATTTAAATAAAATAGCCTTTAAACCTCAGTCTTCAGGGGGGAAAGATCTAATAACAGGTGAGATACATAATAAATCTTCAGCTCCAGGAGATGTTCGAAGCGCATATAAAGGTGAAGTGGACCCTGACCCAGATGCAAGGTTTAGAATGTTTCATAGAGCAGATATTCATAACTTGCTTGAAAATAAAGTCCTGAGCAAAGACCCCAATTCAATAAACTTGGGTTACTGTTTTAAATCCTTAACTCAATCCAGTACTTCTGTAAGTGTTTCTTTTGAAAATAGAAGTGAAGTCCAAGGTGATGTGGTTATTGGTTGCGATGGAAATAGATCAGCTGTTAGGCAATTCTTATTTGGTGAGGACTCGGTAGATTTTCTTGGCTATGTTGCTTGGAGAGGATTGGTGCCAATTGATGCTTTACCTAAAGGTACTATAGATACAGATACATCAGTCTTTTCGGGAAAAAATAGAAGTGTAGTTAGGTATAAAATAAGAGGTGGAAAAACAATAAACTTTGCTGCTTATGCACAAAAGTCTGATTGGGTTGATGAGGGATGGTCTGTTCCAGCAAGAAAAGAAGAATTACAGGATGAATTTAATGATACATGTAGTGAAGTAAGACATCTCATTGAAAATATTCCAGCAGAAACTTGCTTTAAGTGGGGTATGTTTGGAAGGGAACCTTTAAAAAGCTGGATAGACGGTAATGTAACTATTCTCGGGGATGCGGCACACCCTATGCTTCCTTTTCTTGGTCAGGGTGCAGGAATGTCAATAGAAGATGCTGTAGTATTATCTAGATGTTTTTCAGATTCAATAACTGTCAAAGAAGCTCTTATCAGGTATGAAAAAGCAAGGATTGAAAGAACTGCTTTGGTGACTATAGGTGCGCGATATAATGGATTAAGGATGCATGGAACTATTGAGAAGGCATTAGAGCAGAGAGCTAAGGAATTTAATCCCTTTACAATAAATGATTATGATGCATCTAAGGTTATAATTTAGAGAGATAATGATCCTGGATTAATAATATTATCTGGATCAACCTCATTTTTTAATGATTTTATTAAACCTGAAACACTTTTCATTCTTGACTCCATGAAAGGATATGATCTGCCAATTTGCATATGTGTTCCGCCATTCCTTCTAAAAAGATTACTTAATCCTTTTCTTAAGTGATCAATAGAGTCATAAGCTTCTGGGTTATGATTATGCCTATCTTTATTTTTGAGGAATGATTCATCTAAATAACTTTCAAGCATATTTGTTAGCCTATCCTTCCAATAGAGATTAACCTCGATTAAAATTCTAGAGTTACCAATTAGATTACTAACTTGGCCCCAAACTAGATTGTATTTCTCAATTATTTCTTTCTGGGAGTTCATATAACTATCAATTTCATTAAGAAGTTTACCATGTAAAGAGTGAGGAACAATTCCGTGCATTGGAACCCACCTATCACCTCTTGGTCCTAATAGCATTTGAGGGGGTGGGAAGGGAGTACCTCTCATTAGTCTTGGAATACTTGCCTCAATTTCTTTCCCTTTATCCTTTTTACAAATATCTTTTATTATTCTTAATGAACTATTCACATCATCAATATCTCTTCCATCAATAGTCATATGCAATGTGTATCCAACATCCTTTAAGTATCTTCTTCCAGCTGCAGCAACTTTAAAGGCTTCGCTAAAGCCTTTTAAAACAGATGATTGACTTTTGGCAACACCAAGAAGTTTCTTAACATCATCTGCAAAGCCTGTTGAAACAATTCTCTCGGATAAGAAAAATGGATCAAAGCCGAAGCACTCTGATACGAGTCCTTGTCTTCCAATATTACTTATTGCTGATACGAAATCACTTCTTTCAGAAAAAGTTAGAGCTAAAAATTTTGTTTCTTTTGGTCTGGGGATTAATTGTAAAGAGGCTTCAGCTTTAACAGCAAGAGCTCCACTATCAGCAAGAAATAGACCTGTAAGATCAGGGCCATAGTAACGATTAAAGGGTGAGGGATTATCATCCGTTCCCCAAGAGCCAGTTCTTAGTTCAGTCCCATTAGCTAATATTAACTTTAATGCTGTAACACTTTCAGCAACTGTTCCATAACGCCCTGAGCCATAATTGATAGCATTTTGTGAGAGTCCACCTCCAACTGTAGCATAAAGTCCAGACCCAGTTCCCCAGAAAGGTGTTCTTACACCAAGTGGTTCAAGGGTTTCGTTTAATTGCTTCCATGTAACGCCTGTTTCAACATTGACATACATGTCTTCCTGATTAATTTCTAAAATTTTGTTACAATCCCTCATATCAATGACAACTGTATCATTTCTATTAGTTAAGTAACCTCCTGAGTAAGATAATCCTCCACCTCTTACTGTTAAAGTAAGTTTAGCCTGTTCAACTGCTTTTATTATTTTGCAAACTTCAGAAGTATTTTTTGGTTGAGTAATAATTAAAGGTTTTTGAAACTCATAATATATATCTTTAGAAAACCTTGTGAGTATTTCCTCATCATATGTATATTGAATATCACTAATATTATCTATAAATATTTTCTTACGTACATCTAAACTTGCAATATCCATTTCTTTAGCCTTTGAAGAAGTTTGTATCTATTTAAAATTTAAATATTATTCCAAAACAGTAACTAATTAACTATATTGAATATTAAGAATTGTCTCAATCCCTTATGAGAAAATTTATCAATTTTATATGTCTTGGAGTCTTACAAATGTCTAAAGTTTTAATTACTGGTGCTAGTAGAGGGTTAGGTTTTGAATTTGTTAGGCAATATGCTTATGAAGGATGGCATGTTTTTGCAACATGTCGTGATCCCGAAAATGCGAATAATTTATTACTTTTAGCAGATAAATTAGAAAATATATCTATTCATGAAATGGATGTAGAAAACCATGATTCCATCAATTCTTGTTCTTTGAAGTTATCTGATGAGAGTATCGACTTACTAATTAATAATGCGGGAATTGCTAGTAATGATTTTAGTTCTCAGAAGTTAGGTGATTTTGATTTTGACTTTTGGGAAAAGATTTTTAGAGTAAATACTTTGGGCCCATTTAAAACAAGTGAAGCTTTTTTAAGTCAAATTATGTCAAGCAAACAAAAGAAGATTGCAGTAGTTTCCAGTAAAGTAGGTTCTTTATCAGATATGAATAATTATCCTGTTTATCCATATGCTACCAGTAAAGCAGCTTTGAACAAAGGGATGAGAATGATGGCAGAACAGCTTAAAGAAAGGGGTATTTCAGTCGTTTCCTTGTGCCCAGGTCATGCTAAGACAGATATGGGTTTAATGGCAGATGGAGCAAATGTTGAGGTTGATGAAGCTGTTAGGGGAATGAGGGAGGGAATATATAAATTAGATATTCATAGTACTGGATTATTTAAGCAATTTGATGGTAAGACTCTATTATGGTAGGGAGGGTTGTATGGATGGATCAATTCCAAGTTATATTCCAACACGTAAAGAGATAGTTCAATCTGCAAAAGATTTAGTTTCCTCATTAAGAGAGAGGGCAATTGAAACTGAAAATAATCGTGAACTTTTACCTGAAACTATAAGGGATTTGAAGGAAGCAGGTATCCATAAGATCTTTACACCTCGGAGATATGGTGGTTATGAAATGGATTGGGGTGTTCATGTTGATGTTTCTAGAGAACTTGGAAGAGGCTGTGGTTCTACATCTTGGGTAAGCTCTGTTGTTTATTGCCATACTTGGTTACTTGCAAGATTTTCTCCCGAATGCCAAGAAGAATTTTGGCCTAAACATCCTGATGCAATTATTGCAACTGCTTTTGCTGGTGGTGGTTCTATGATTGAGACAGACAAAGGATTTATTCTGAGCGGAGAGTGGAGGTTTTCTAGTGGTATAAATCACTCAGACTGTGCTGTGGTTGCTGCCAAAATTGGTGAGGATGGTGATTCTGCTCATAGTGGAAAGACTCACACATTTAGAATGGCAATGTTACTTCCTTCTGAATATGAAATAATAGAAACATGGGATTCAGAAGGTCTAAAGGGGACAGGAAGTCATAATATTAAAGTAAATGAGCAGTTTGTGCCATTTCATAGAACGATCCTTACAGAAGACGCAGCAGGTACTAAACCGCCTGGGTCAGTTTTACATGAGAAGTATATTTATAACGTAGAATTTGCCCCATATTTTTATACTTTAGTTGCAGGACCAATGCTCGGAACAGCTATGGGAGCCCTTGAAGAGTACGCCTTACAGACAAAATCTAGGTCAGGACAAATGTTTAAAGAGTCTGTAGTTGATCAAATACCTGTTCAGGTTAGAGTTGGAGAGTCTGCCGCGGAGATACATGCAGCTCATATAATAGTCGAAAATATGAATAATTTTTTACATGAAGAGGGTTACGCAGGAAGAGATCTTCCAGGAAAAACATTATTAACGATGAAAAGAGATCTTGCATATGCCTCAAAGCAGTGTGTTAGCGCAGTTTCAAGATTATCTGGAATGATGGGAGTAACTGCACAGACTGGGAGGAATGCAGTACAGCGCCATTTTAGGGACTGCAGAACTATTTCAATGCATGGTGGATTACAATGGGATAGTGCAATGGGTCCAAATGGTAAAATCATTTTTGGCTTACCAACCGGAGACCCAAAGGTTGATGAATCATCATCCTCAAATAAGCTTGATCGTGCATTAATTAATTAATATAGAGGGGAAATAATATGGCTCGCCCACACGTTGAATTTGTTCAATCTCAGGTTCTTCCTTTTAAAAAAGGTTTATACGGAGGATCAAGACCTGAGGTTGATATGCGTATACTCAGTATAGATGAAGAACATGGTGATGCATCAACCATGATAAGATGGCCTAAGGGGTGGAAAAGGTTGGAGCCTGAATATCTAGATTGTGATGAAGAATTTTTAGTACTTGAGGGGTCAATTGAGATTAATAATAATATTTATAAGAAGCATGATTATGCTCATCTTCCAAAAGGTTACTTAAGAAATACTCAATCCTCAAAGACTGGTGCAGTTACAATTTCATTTTTTTCTTCTGAGCCTCATTCAATTGCATCTGATAAACCTAGTAATGGCTTTGACAATAAAAGACTAGTTGAGCACATTGAGACAAGAACGCATGAAACAATGCCACATGAAAGTGTGGGAGAATCTTTCGATACACCAGATTGGGACCCAACTGGTACTTTTCATAAATTACTTTATCAAGACCCTTACTCGGGAGAAAGAACATGGATGATTGGGATGGCACCCCATTGGCAAACTGATTTATGTGAAGTACACCCAGTTGTAGAAGAGGAATTTTCAATACTTGGTGACTTATGTTTTCCAGTTGGTGTATTCCGTGATGGTGCTTATTTTTGGAGACCACCTGGTATTCAACATGGACCATTCTCTTCATGGGGAGGTTCTCTTCATTTAGTAAGATGCAAGGGTGGTCCATTTGCAACAGAATGGGTTAAGGGGGATCCACCAGATTGGTTTCCAGAATATAACCCAACTTTACCTCCAGAATATAAAAAGTATGTTGATGAAGATAAAAACTATAATCGTGAGCCAAATTATTAGGAATATGAGATATGGGTGAATCAAATATTATTCATTTTTCGACAATTAATATGGATTGGTGTGACGATCCAGGTATTCCGGGATTTAAACAAAAAATTCTTAAGGAAGATAAATCAACTGGAGCAGTTGTTAGACTTTGGTTTGTTCCACCTGACTGGGGTGATGAAGTATTTAATGGTAAGCCAGATAGACACTTCCATAAGACAGTAGTTGAAAGAGGCTTTCATTTGCATGGAGATTTTCCTCACTGGGAATTTGATAGTGTTGATGATTTTGAAGGTACTCTATATGTATTCAAACCAGGTTTATTTATGGATAGACCAACTAAAAGCCTTCATGGCTTACACCCTGATCCAAGGTCTCAAGCAGGAGCTCAGATTTTATATTGGAGTTCTGGGAGTGGTGCTAGTGTAAAAGATCCTGATTTTAATGAAGAAACTGTAAATGTTCCATTTCGAAAAGGATTTGATGCAGGTGTAAAGAAGTTTTCTCAGTGTAAATTTACTGATACAAGGAATATTTCATGGGATACTCATCCGGTAATAAATAATTGGAAAATTAAAAAATTATCACCAGAAAGTTCATTGGTGGATCAAGTTAATCTTGTTTTTATTCCATCAGATTGGACTCCATTAGATAAAGAGCAGTCCATTTTAACTAAAGCTAAAAATCCTTGGCTATATATAATTTCAGGAGATATGAGATTAGAAAATGATTCTTCAATTTATAGATTAAAGTCTGATGATTTTCTTTCATGGGATGCATCTAATAAAGTTCATTACTCAGATGAGTTATTTACCGAAACCGGATGTACAATTCTATGCTCAGGACATTTAATGTAATGTTTATACCATAATTAGTTCTCTCGGTAGAGAGTATAACCTCTCGGAACCGTTACTGGTGATTAACATTGTTTCTTCAAAGAACATTCCACCCCACCCAATTTCATGAAGTTCAAAATCCATATTCAAAACCATATTTTCTTTTATGGGGAAATCTCCTAGTGTTCCTCCTGCAATAAATGGGACTTCAATATGGTCTAAACCAATACCGTGAATAAAAGCTAGTTCGAAAGATGGACAACCATTTTTCTTTACTGTTTCTATAGCCTTGTTTCTTAGGTCTGCAGTTGAAAGCCCTGGTTGCATCATATTATAAACTTCATCTATTCCTGATTTAAAGCCATTCCAGTATTCTTTCATTTTTTTTGAGGGTTCTCCAAGAACCACAGTTCTTTGACAATCACCCATATATCTTTGCCATCTCATCATACTATCAAAACATATTTGATCACCTTCTTTGATCGGGTATTCTTTATAAAACCTTCCAGCCCCAGCACTTTTTCGTCCAGCACCATTAAACGAGGCTAAGACTCTTCCTCCTTCTTGGGCTACACTGGTTTCATAAGTTGTTACAATATCACCCCACGTTGCACCTTCCTTAATTTTACTAATTGCCTTCTCCATAGATTTTTGATTCTTTTTTGCTGCTGTTCTTAATATATCAATCTCATCTGGAGTTTTAATCATTCTTATCTCAAAAAGAAGATTAGTTGCATCTGATATCTTTGCACCATTTATTGTATCACCTAATGTGTCGGCAAACCGAACATCATCGAAGCCAAGGCGTGAATTTTGTAATCCCATGTCTATGATGGCTTTTGAAGCAGTTTCAAAGACACCTGTATAATTTTGAACTTCAGCTTTTTTCACCATATTTCTTATAGCAATTTCTTCTTCGGTCCAGTCTTCAGTATTAGCAAATGTATGCACTTTAAGTACTCCTCCGTAGATGCCAAAATAATACAATCTTACATCAGGCATCCACGTAGGTTTTTCATGAAGAATAACGGCTTCAATCTCAGTAGTAATTAAACAAGGTGGTATATCAGGAGAGCGTGGGAGAATAGCACAGGCTAACCAAGGAACATCATAAAGAAAATCAGTTTCATAATCGCTTAAGTATACAACATTATTTGGGGTAACTGCTATAAGAGCATCCAGTCCCTCTCTATCCATTATTTCGTTCGCATATTCCCTATTTAAAAGCATGATTTAAACCTATCCCTCTGATTCATTAAGAAACAGTCTAAGAAAATAATTAAAAACTGAATTAGACTTTAGTAATATAAATTTATACCTTATGATAGAATTTTAATAGTTAAAACTCCATCATTTCATTTTTTATGAGATTCATTGAAATTATGCAAAAAAAAGAAAATATATGGTCATCAATTAAGGGGTATCCATTAATTGTTTTTTTAACATGTTTATTAGGTTGGTCTCTAACAAGTATGGACCAATCTCTTTTCGGATATGCTATCCCTGGAATTCAAGAAGAATTTGGTGCCAGTATAACAGAAGTTGGTTGGGTTTTATCACTATCTTTCATTTTTGCAGCTTTTTCATCAGCCATTATAGGTGTTTTAACTGATTACTATGGTAGAAGAGTTATGTTTCTATTTTGTTTATCAGTTTCTGCCCTTCTTGTTGGCTTGCATGCTTTTGTTATTGGTTTGGTCAGTTTAACCTTGTTAAGAATGTTTGCTTTTGGGATTAGTAATGGTTTGTCTCCAATTACTACTTCATTTATTGCTGAAGCTGCGCCAGCTCGTTATAGAGGCTTAATGGTTGCATTAGTTCAATGCGGTTACCCTTTAGGTTGGTTTATTGCATCATTATTTGTTGTTCCATTGATATCTAGTTTCGGATGGAGGTATATTTTTCTTCCAGCATTATTTGTAATTCCAATAGCTTTTCTTCTTGTAAGAAGTTTACCAGAAAGTAAAAGATTTACTGACGAAAAGTTAAAGCAGGAAAGTTCTAATGAAAAAAAATCAATTTCATTTTCAAAAAGACTAAGTGAGCTATTTGCTCCTGATTTACGAAAAAAAACAATTACGATATTTATAGCATTTTTTTGTTTTGGTTTTGCTTATGCAGGTACAGCATTCTTTTTTCCTGCATATTTTAGTCAATTTCGAGGATACTCTATGGAAGAAGCAACTGCCATAGTTGGTATTTCATACGGCGTTGGAATCCTTGGATACTTCGCTGTTGCCTTTGTTGGTGAGTTTTTGTTCACAAGGAGAAATACCTGTGTTTTGTGGGCGACCTTGGGGGCAATAGCTACTTTAGGTCTGTTATGGCTACCTTCTTCTAAGTTAGAAGATTTAATATGGTTTGGCATAATGGCAGCTTTTTTCTATGGAAATAGTGCCGCATTATCAATGCTTATGGCAGAAGTTTTTCCTACAAGAGTTAGAGCAACAGCTGCTGGTTTTGCAGGTTCCTTTGCTTTAAATCTAGGTCACGCAACTGCTCCAATCCTCGTTGCTATAGGAATTGAAAATTTAGGATGGCAATTATCTTTTACTCTTGCTGTAGTTCCACCAATGTTAATTGCCGCATGTGTAATATCCTCATTGGAGAATATTCGCTCTGGTTTGGATCTCGAAGAAATTGCAAATTAACTTGAGTTAACTAATCTCCCCATAGCCCCTAGCAACTTCCACTCATTTTTTTTGTTTTTACTCCAAACATGACAAATGTGATATCTTTGATTAACTTTATTTCCGTTTGGTAGAACTGTCCTGTGAGTGTGGTAATAAATTATTGCTGTATTATCTTCTATTACTATATTATCAAAAAATAGTTGAATTTTTTCACTATTGGGAAAAGTAATTTTAGTTTGATTAAGTTTTAATTGATCGTATCCCATAGGTTTTTCTAAACCTGGTGGCCATCCTATATAATTTTGGGATGTATTGTTAATATAGTAATTGAGACCAGACTCTGCCCTAGATTTATAAATTTTTATTTCTTTGTTCCAAATCAGCTGTTTTGTAATCTCAAACTCTGAAAGAGTAGTAGATTTGACAGGTGATAATAGAATAAGAAGTATAATAATTTGAGAAAAAAAGTTTTTTATTTTCATTTTATTGCCTTTAGTAAAGATTAAATTTTATTATTTCATCCCTCTCATTATTCTGTTTGGAATATAAGCATTATCCCATTTTTTTGTTTTAGGTGGATTATTCCCTAATCGCATAATAACAAGGTTTTTTGATGGTATTATATAGATTACCTGATTTGCATTACCATCAAAAAGATAGAGATCTTTTGCTAGGTATGGTTCAGAATGATACGTACGCATAAGATTCTTAAATTCTGGATTAGCATAACCTTTGTACTCCTTGTAGGGCTCTCCAACATATAATCCCAATCCAGACCATATATTTTCTGGAGATGTCTTCTTTGTTTCATTAATATATTCTGTGGGTAGAATTTTTTTACCTTTCCATTGACCATTTAAATGAGAGAGAAGTCCAATTTTAAAGAAAGTTTCAGCTGGAAGAAGAATACAACAGCCAGAGTGTGCCATCCCATCTTCTCGATTTAACCAAATTTTTCCACCTCTTGCTTCGATTGGAGAAATCAACTCATCTGAAAGCCATTGAGCATAACGTTTCCCTGTTGCTCGTTCTATTAGAGGAGCAACCATTTCTGAGGTTGCATTTGAATAGTCATATCGTGTTCCTGGCTTATGCGTTAAAGGGTATTCATTAATAATTATTTCATCATGAAAAGGGTGAAGGTAGGCTAGATTTAGAATATCTTCTGGGTCTTTTGAAAAGCCTTGCTTAAGAAACCCTGAGCGCATATCAAGTAGGTGCCTAATCAGAATTGATTCCTTTTTCGTATTTTTCCACTCGCTTATAAAGTCACTCACTGGTTGGTCTAGAGATTTGATATATCCTTGATTTATTGCAGCTCCAATTGCCATGACACTTATTGGTTTTGCAAGGGACCTTCCAACAATTAGAGTCTCCTGATTTATTCCGTTAAAGAAAGAACGTAAAACAAGTTGACCATCTTTCCAGATAAATAATGCTAATGAATTGCGTTCTTTTGCATAATTTTCTACATCATTTAGAATTTCTTTTGAAATATATATCTTACTATTATCAATGTTATTATTAAAAGGTAAGGAAATATTATTTCCTAATATATTTTCTAGGGGGTGATATACCAAACCGCCACTTTGACCTTTATTTTTACCAAATAAGCTATTAAGCCTAGATAAGTAAGTTTTTTCAGAGTAAAGTCCGTTTTTAGCTTTTAAACTTTCGTATGATAAGAAATCGTCTTTGTTGTCATCAGAATATGCACAATTATTTGTAATAAGAAAAAAAAGAAGAGTAATATAAATTACATAATTAATATTTGATTTCATTTCTTGGGCTTTCGTATTTTTTAGCGTTAAGTTTATTTTTATAATTATTTTTGAAATAGAAAAGTATACTTAATGTTAATTTTATGTCTCATTGTTTTTGTAGGCCTAACAGGTGTTGGTATTATTATACCTTTGTTTCCTTTCTTTGGCGAGAATGTTGGAGCTTCACCCTCGACAATTACTCTACTTATGTCAATTTTTGCTGCCGGACAATTTATTGCAGCTCCATTTTGGGGGAAATTAAGTGATAAGGTTGGCAGAAAACCTATATTCCTTTTTACTTTAGCTGGGTCTGCTTTTTCATATTTGTTATTAGGTTATGCTGAATCAATAAGTGAATTATTATTATCTCGATTAGTTGCTGGTCTTATGGCCGGTAACATACCTGTTGCTTTTGCGGCTGCCTCTGATTTAACTGATACCTCTGATAGATCTAAAGCAATGGGTAAGGTTGGTGCCGCATTCTCACTTGGGTTTATTTTTGGTCCTACAATAGGAGGTTTTGTTGCTGGACCTAACCCAGAATCCACAAATTTTCTTCTTATTGCATTTCTTGCAGGTTCAATGAGCTTGTTATCTTTCTTCCTAACACTTTTTTTCTTTAAAGAAACTATGGATATGAAACATGACAGTGATATTGAACAAATAAAAAAAGTAGGTTTTTTTAAGGAAATTTGGAAATATTTAGGACTACCTATCATAGGTCTTTTAATTTTAATTAATTTTTTATTTATTGCATCAGGTGCAATCTTAGATTCAACATTTGCTTTATGGGCAAATAAGGAACATGGTTTTGGACCCCAGCAGATTGCTTATCTTTTTACTTATATGGGTGTTATAATGGCTTTGTTGCAGGGTTTTGCAATTGGCCCATTAAGTAAAAAGTTTGGCGATCATAATATTGTGATTTTTTCACCAATATCTTACGTAATCGGTTTAATTATTTTTATATTATCTAATAACTTATTTATGATAGTAGTTGGATCTACTTTTTTAACTGCTGGGATTTCGCTTTTCATTCCTGCTTCTTCCAGTATGATTTCTATCTATGCACCTGATAAAGACCAAGGAGCTATTTTAGGAATTTTCCAAGCTGCGGGAAATTTAGGAAGAGTGCTTACACCTACTTTCTCAGGTTTAGTTTTTATCGCTTACGGACCAACTGCTCCTTTTTATATATCAATAATTATACTAATACCTACAATCTTAGTTACTGTATACGTTGGTAGAAATTTAAATGCCATTCATTTAAAGAATAGTTAGGCAAAAAAAAAGGACGGTTATAAACCGTCCTTTATAGTTTATGAAATTATTTAATCGTTAGAATGTAAGTGATGTTCTTATACCCATAGTTCTTTTATCTTGAGGTATAAGTATGATTCCTAACTTATTAAAGTCAAAGAATACACCAACTGGAGTATCTGTAATACTGAAGTCTGTAAAGCTTTGACCTGCTCTCCAAGTATCCTCATCAAAAAGGTTTTTAACAAATCCTTCAATTCTGAAGTTGTCTCTTTCAAAACCAATTCTTGCATTTACTAATGTCCAAGAGTCAACTGTAGCTAAGTTGTCTACGCCAGTAACAGCTTTACCGTTAAAATTAACATCACCACGAACATACCAGTCCCAGTCTCCATTTAGATTGTCAGTATAGGTACTGGATAGATTTGCTGACCACTTAGGGAAACGTGATGCACGGTTACCTTTAATTTGAACCGCTTCAGAACCAGCATTACCGCCAAGAGTAGCAACAACAGAACCTGTTCCATTTTGGAAATCAATAAATTCGTTATCGTTATAGGTTAAATTAAAATTACCAGACCACTGTTCAGTTAACTGGAATGCACTTTCAACTTCAACTCCCATACTTTCAGAAGTACCAACATCTGAAACCCCAAAGAAGTTTGGATTGGTATTTGGAACTCCATCACCATCATCATCACGGAAAACGGTTACAAAAGAGTTGAATGGCTGATTATTCCATTTGAAATAATACCCAGCAATATTAAATATTGCACGACCATCAAACAGGCTTGATTTTACACCTATCTCATATGAAGTTAACTTTTGACCAGGTGTAGTAGGACCAAACGCATCTCCTAGTCTAGCTTGGTACTGGGCACACTCAGAAGCTGTACTTGCTTGTCCCGTCTCTTGACTTATGTAAGGCGATGTATAGTCATTTGGATTACAATTAATAATATTTGTATTCTGTACACCAGGATTTCTTCCAATTGAGTAAGTTGCATAAACATTTGTATCATCATTTGGTTTATAGCTTAGTGATACTCTCGGAAGGAAATCTTTTTGAGTGCTTGTAAATGTTCCAACACCATCTCCACGTTTGTCTTCTTGGTAACGAGCTTCAACGTCAAGAGTGAAGTTATCAGCAAGGTCATATGAAAGGAAAGCGTATGCTCCTATTGCTTCAACCGTATCACCACCGTCTATAGCAACAGGGAATGTACCAAACGCGTCGCATCTATCCCCAATTCCTGCAAATATATATGCAAAACTTGTACATGCAGATAGAAATACTCCACCACCACCACTAGTTAAGAATTCTTGATCGTAATAGTTAACTCCACCTTGCCACCTGAATCGACCTTCTCCAGATGATGAAAAACGAATATCAAATGTCATATCATCACTAGCTTGAGGGTTTGTTACATACCACGCTTCTATAGGTGTCATGTCCCAGTCTCTCAAGTTACCAGCATCGTTATCGTTATAGGCTGCTGTTGCGATAACTGAAATACCACTATCAAACTCATGCTCAGCAACAAGACTGAATCTAATAATCTCCCTTTTTAGACCAAAGCCATCAAGATTAGGAAACCCTTTATCTAAAGCTGGGTCTCCAAATAATGGTCTATTTAAAAGATCTGCAGCAATTTGATTTGGATTACCTTGAGCGGCAAGGACGGCAGGAGTTAGAGAGGTATTCAAGTCAACTCCAGGAGCTCCAGTTTCGCCTGGGTTTGGAACAGATCCACAATAAAAAAGCTGGGGTCTTCTCTGAATTGGATTTAGGTTTGCATCAAAACCTGGGAATGATGTACCAGAACAAGTATCATTAAGTCGGCCAATCAAGAAAGCATTGGCTTCAGAACCGTCTTCGTCTTGTTGGTAAAATGCTCTCATTGTTACAGTTGAAGTTTCTCCGACTTTAAAGGCAAATGTACCACTAACTGCTTGAGATAATTGTTCTCCAAGTTTTCCCCCATCTGTAGCAGTGTAATGTGAGCCTTTTTTATTTGAGTTAACTGTTAATTTCACAGCTGCTACATCTTCAGAAATTGGACCCGTTACAGATGCAGAAACTTGAAAATCATCTTTTGAGGAAGCTTCACCTCCAAATGACCCAGTCCATTCATCAAAATTTACAGGCTTTGTAATATAATTTATAGCACCGGCGAATGAATTTCTTGCAAATTGAGCTGATTGAGGGCCTTTAATTACTTCAACCCGTTCTATATCTCCTAAAGATAAAGATTGTGCAGCTCCTAAAGCATAAATACCATCAACAAAAAATGCGGCTGTAGAAAGACTGGTAAACTCAGTTCCTTCAATTCCCCGTATTCTGATATTTTGGAATAAACGTCCTGGTCTAGAACCAGCAAGGTCTGTATTGAACTGCATACCTGGGGTTGCTAGAGAAATATCTTCAAGAGATTTAAAACCTGCTCTATCGATTTGGTCTGCAGTAAATGCAGTTACAGAAAGTGGAATGTCTTGAAGACTTTCTTCCCGTTTACGTGCTGTTACAACAATTTCTTCCAAACTAACTTGAGCATTTAGTGGACTAATTCTCAACTCCGGAGAAAAGACCAAAACTAGAGATAGTGTTAGAAGTGATAATATAAATCTATTAAAAGTCACTTTAATAACCCCCTTAAATATATTGAACATTATTTATTATAAATAATTAGAAAAAATGGCTTAAAACCAAATTTGAAACAACGTTTTAACACAATTCTCTAGTAAATTTAAAGTGTTGTTGCTCTGTGGACACTAGAAAAGTACTATAAAAATAAATATAGAATTTATTTCTTATTTCAATTCGTATATTAGAAAATTATTCTTTATATTGATCATATATTCAGTGCACCTGGGTTAAATAACCTATTTGGGTCAATTATAGCCTTTACTGAGCGAATGAATTCAATTGAGTTAGAATCTGTTGAGTCTGCAAAACTATAGAATCGGCCATATTGCATGTGTGCAGCACCAAGTTCTCTCATACACTCCTCCAATTGATTCCTTATATCATTAACAATTATTTTAGTTTTATCTTCACTTTGGTTGTTGTTTCTATCATCAGATAAATTAGTGTTGTTCATCCCAAAAGAATGAAGCATGGATGGTGTGCCATTCCACTTCATTACGGGTTCTACCATTACTGCACTTTTTGATATTGCAAGAGAGATGTGTGAGTCAATTCTATATTTTCTTATATTCTCTTCATTATTTTTGAAAATTGCGTTCATTTTTTCTTGTGCTATTTTTACCCTATCAAAGGGAAAAACACCGTGTGTCCAAATCTGTAAATTACCATTGTAGTCCAGCGGAGACTCAAGAAATCCAAATAATTTTTCACGAAATAATTTAGGAATTACTGGATCTAAGTAATTATTTTTATCAAAAGAACTTAAAATTTCTTTTACAGCATCTATTTTTTTTTTCTGCGATATGATCTGTCCATCCTTCAATTACGATATGCAAAGAAGGGTCATGAGAATCTTCTGGACTTCCAATTGAAGAGGGAATAATACCTATACATTCTGATGTTAGGTAGCTTCTTCCAATATCTTTAATTGCATTTATTAGATTTTCTGAAGATTTAAATGATACAGATATAAATTTTTCTGAAGAGGGAATTTGTTCAAGCATAAGGGTAATTTTCGTTTTAATACCCATTATACCACCATCATTTAAAAACAATCCTGTAATGTCAGGCCCGTTATTCCTATAAAAAGCTTTTCCATTTTTAATTGAACCTGAGCCAGTTTTAATGATTTTTCCTTCTGATGTAACAACTTCTAAACCAAGAATATTATCTGCACTCGTCCCATTATCTGCTGATCCAAAAAACATTGAATTATTTGTTACGCTTCCGCCAATTGTTGAGAAACGTCCAGTAGAGGGACCAAACATTCTTGGTCTTAGGTTTATTTTTTTTGTTTCTTTGTATAGTTTTTCCCATGTGCATCCAGCCTCAACGGTGGCAGTGAGATTATCTTCGTTAATTTCAATGATCTTATCGATTTTTCTTAAATCAAATACGATAAATGATTTTCCATTTTCTTTAGTTTTTAAATACCCGCTTGTATAAGATAATCCTCCACCTCTGGGAAAAATCTCAATATTTTCTCTTTCGCAAATTTTTATCGACTTTTCTAAATCAGATATTGAATTTGGGGAGATAATTGCAATGGGAAGTATTCCTTCGTAAAATAGATCTTGTGAAAACAAGCGCCTTTCTCTAATTGAGGTAATAAAATTATTACTTCCCAATAAATCTCTTAGTGAATTTAGTGTCTTTTCTGATACCATAGAGGTGTTCCTGTTTTTTAGTCAAAGGTGTGTTTATGAGATTAGCCCAATATGATGTTAACGGAAAACCCCAAGATGTTATTAAAATTATAGATAAGCCTACTCCTAAACCAGGAAAGGGTGAAGTAACTATTCAAATAGAGGCGGCTCCTATCCATCTTGCGGATTTATATTGTATGATGGGAAAGGAAAGTTTCAAAATGCCTCTGCCAGCAACACCAGGTTTTGAGGGTGTAGGACGAATCTTAGAGGTAGGAGATGGTGTCAATAACTTTAAAGAGGGCGATAGGGTATTCCCGCCTTTAGCATCAAACACGTGGTGTGATGTAATTCGAGTTAGTTGCAAGGGCCTTATTAGAGCCCCTGAAGGAAGATCCGATATTTTATCTCTGTTATCAATTAATCCTCCAACATCGTATTTAATTCTTGAGGATTTTGGGAATCTAAAAGAGGGTGATTGGATAATTCAAAATGCTGCTAATTCAAACTGCGGAAGATACTTAATAGAACTTGCAAAATTAAAAGGAATTAAGACGGTTAATTTGGTGAGAAGAGAGGAAGTTATCCCTGATTTAATTCGCCTTGGGGGAGATGTTGTTCTAGTTGATAATGAAAACATTAGTGAAGAAATGATTAAAGCAACAAATGGAGCCAAACCAAAGCTTGGGATTGATGCAGTTAACGGGATGGCTACAGCGCGAATGGCTAATTGTCTTGAGGATAATTCAACAATACTTGCTTACGGTATGTTAACTGACGAACCTTGTATGCTTCCAGCAGATGTTGTTTTTATGAGAAATATAAAATTAGAGGGATTTTATACAATAAGGCAGTTTGAAAACAGAACTGAATTAGAGATAGCGGAAATATATAAACATTTGTCGGATTTATTTGAGTCTGGCAATCTTTCAACTGAGATAGCTCAGGTTTATTCACTTGATATGGTCAAAGATGCAGTCGAGCATGCGGGAAGAAGAGGTTCAGATAGAAATGGAAAAATTATTTTGACTATGGAAAATTAGTTACTGATTACTATTATTTTATTTAAAGCTATAAATTTAATTAGTTAAAGAGTATCTTTATATATGAAAAATTTTATCAATTATAATTACCTAACATTAATTTCACTTTTTATATTTTATTTTAATGCTGATGCATTAGCTAATTCATTACTTATTAAAAATATTAATCTCATTGATGGAACTGGTTCACCAATTTCAAAAAGTCTTAATGTCTTTATAGAAGATGGTAAATTTAAAACCATTACTTCGTCCCATATTGACGTTAATAAAGAAACAATTTCAATTGATGGGACTAATAAATACTTAATACCAGGTATTATTGATAATCACATCCACCTTCCTGGAGGAAGAACCGGCCCTGGAAATAGAAAAATGGTTTTAGACTTCCAAGTTGGTAGAGAAATTTTAGAGTCATATTTATATTCGGGTGTTACGACAGTCTATGACTCAAATAATAACCCAGAATATATATATAGGTTGAGGGAAGATGAGCGTAACGGAAGGATACTATCTCCAAGGATTTTTGCAACGTTAAGTTTAATTGCTCCGCCAAATGGGCATGGGTGTTGTGCAGGTGGAATACCGGTTGATAATTTTTCTTTCGGAAAAAAAAGAATGGAAGAGTTATTTCTACTTAAGCCCGATTTACTTAAGTTTACACGAGAGTCGCGTGGTATGGGGGCAACAAGTAGAAATTTACCTTTGATGGATCAAAAATTGTTTAAGAGATTAGTTTCGTTTAGTCATGAAAATAATATTAGGGTAACGGTTCATGTTTCTGAAAACTCTCTGGCTCTTGAGGCAATTGATGCTGGTGCAGATGCTTTTGCACATATACCTTATATAGACCCGATTACAGATGATTTGATAAATAAAATTGTAAAAAATGGAATTATGTTATCAACAACTATCACACGGGTTGAAAATGATTCCTCCTTTTTAGACAGACAAATTTTTAAGGATACAGTTAGTGCTAAAACAATAGAAGAGGTTAAATCTCATGAGAGATTTGGAACACCTGAAAGCTTTGATAACCTATCCCCTCTTGTTAAATGGATAAGGTCTGTTAGAGAAATATTATTGGATAATATAAAAAGACTTCATGAAAATGGAGCAATTATAGGCCTTGGGACGGATAGACCAATGGGACCAATTGCGCATTATGAGTTAGAATTAATTGTTGCAGCTGGGATAAAACCAATTGATGCAATTAAGATTGCTACACTAAACTCAGCAAAATATATTGGTATAGACAATGATTTGGGGTCAATTGAAGTGGGCAAAATTGCTGATATGGTTATATTAAACAAAAATCCTGTTTTAAATATTAAAAACACAACAGAAATCCACTCGGTCTATAAAGGGGGAGTGGAAATTAATAGATCTAAATTGAATATTCCAAAAAATAGATAATCACTTTTGATTTTCTCTAGTTATGATTTTTTAATGACCAATGATTAATTTTATTATCAAAGTAACCTGTTGTTAAAAAATCTATTTCGTTTTCTAACAAAATAATTCTACTTGCATAACCATTATGTCCATAGACTGATTTTCCTATTTTATTTCCACTTTGGTCCCATATTTTAATTGTGCCGTCTAGCCCTGAAGTAATTATAAATCCATTTTTAGTTGAGATAGAAGAAGAGCTTATTTGTATTTGTTTTGTATTTATTATACTCAAAATTGATAAACTATTATTATCCCTAATTTCTAATTTTCCATCATATCTTGATAGTAATAATATTTCTTCATCCGATGAAAGGAACATATTATTTATAAAACTATTTTCATAAAATAATTCATCTATTTGCTTCCCAGAAAAATCCCAAAATTTAACTTTTCCATCTTTACCAGATGAGATTATCTGTTTTTTCTCGTTTGCAATAATTATATATTTAATTGACTGGGTATGTGCTTTTTCTATTATGAATTTGATTTCACCTTTAAGATCTATCAGGATTAAAGTTCCACCTGTGTCTCCACTTACTATCATATTTCTTTTTTCGGATATGCCAATTGATGATATTTTCGTCACATGTTTTTTATGGTAGCTAATTTGCGAACCTTGTTTGCTCCATAAAGATATCATGCCGTCATATCCACCTGTTACAATTTGATTTTTTGATTTTATAAAGCGAGCCACCTCAACCCATGACAAATGAGCTGGAAAGGATATATTGCTATGATTTGACTCATTATATATTTTGTAGAGTTTAAAGCTTCCATCATTTGTTCCAAGAATAACTTCCTTTGTCTTCTCGTTATAATCAAGTGGCCGTAGCCATGAGGGATGTGACCTTAACGGCTCTAAATGTTGACTTCCGTCAATATTCCATATTCTTATTGTTCCATCATAGTAACCGCCAGTAGCAATGAAATTACAATTTTTTGAAAATGCGAGCGCCTGAACAGACCCAAGATGTTTTGTATACTTTCTCTTATTATGCAGATTTTTAATATCTCTCAATATCAAAGACCCATCCTCACCGGAAGAAGCAAGTAGATTGCCGCAAGGAGAGAAATCCACAATCCATGCTCTATGTCCATCAAGTGGGGCGCTTATCAATTGACCATCTAAATCCCATAATCTAATAAATCCATCATCTCCAGCAGAGGCAAAAGATTTGCTGTCTGGCGCAAAACTTACTGACTCGACCCATTTTTTATGACCTTTAAGAGGACCCGCCTTTAGATTTCCTTGAATTGTCCATAACATTACATTTCCATCAATAGATGAGGAGGCAATTAAATTATTATCAGGTGAGAAGGAAATGGATCTAACCCAAGAAGAATGTCCTCTTAGAATTTTACTTTTTGAAATATTCTTCAAATTCCATATCCTCACGGTATGATCATAACCAGCTGAGGCTAGAAAATTTCCATCTGGTGAGAAGTCAAGATCTTGAATAGATCCTTCATGGCCTAATAATGGTTCCCCTATTTTCTTACCCTCATTATCCCAAAAGAATATTTCTCCCTTAACGTTACTTGATGCAATTATCTTTCCATCAGGGGAGAAAGCAACAGAAACAGATTTTGCATCAATTAGTCTTTCTCTTTTGAATTTTTCTTTAAAAGACCATAATCCAATTGTACCATTAGAAACATCGACAACTGCAAACCTATTGTCATTTGTGGGGTCAAATGCTAAGCGTATGGGGGTAAGTGGACCTTTGGTAACTATTTCATCATTAATTTCTTTTTCTGAAATAAGTACTTGAGCTTTAGATGTGGTATTAGGTATCGTAAGATTTAGAGATATAAAAAGTATTAAAATTCTTAATATCATGATTCATCACAAGAGAAATATTTATGCGCATTTTTAGTTTTAAGAGGTTTTGGTTAAAAATAATATTATCTAATTTTTTTATTTATTTATCTATACTCTCTTTTTTGTCAATAATTCAGATTGCTTATGCTAAAGAATATATAATAGAAAAAAAAACAGAACACCATAGGCTTACTTTAACTTATTTTTTAATGGTTGATAAGGTTAATTCACCTTTGCAGAGTATGGCTACCCTCTTTAACGGCTCTGGAAGAGTTGCAGCAGATGAATTTTCTAAAACTATTAATTTTCTTAAGAGATATAATACTGATATTTTTCCTGACTCAATGGGTTTTATTACTCAATCTTATTCAGATGGATGCATCGATATAAATGCTTGTTGGGTTGTAGCTTATTCTAATGATTATACAGGTGTCCTTAGGGCCGGAGCAGAGGTGTCTCGATTCCCTCCTCTTTTGGATACTATTAATTGGGCTATTGAAAATGAAAACCAGCTTATAGTTGGGCCGCCCTTTTATGATGAAAATGGAAATGCTCGTTCTTATTTCGCTTTGACCGTAAGAAATACAAGACAGTTTGGGGTTGTCGTAAGTATTATTGATTATAATAAAATTTATAATAGAATGAAGAGTAATTGGAAATTAGATGATATATTTTTTGATTTATCAATAAAAGGGTATAAAGATAAAAAACATTCAGAACCTTTTCCTTTAATTAGAAGTTACGAAAAAAGTTTTGTTAAGAAAGGATTTGAAAAATTTGAATTTCATAATGTAGTTTTTTTAACAAGCTGGGAAGATAAATAAATTAAGGTAAAATTATTTAAGGTATTTGAGAAATGAAAGTTAATAGAAGAAATTTAATAAAGATTGGTTTGTTAGCTAGTACATCTTTATCAAGTTCTAAGTCTAAATCTAAATCTAAACCTGAAGATGTAAGTGATGTGATAGTTATTGGGGCAGGACTCTCAGGTTTATATTCTGCAATTCTTCTGGAGGAGACTGGTCTTAAGGTTCGTGTCCTCGAAGGAAGAGATAGAGTTGGTGGGCGTTTATTTAGTGCTCGTGATGTTGAGGGTAATCCAGAATGGGGAGGGGACTCTATTCTTGGAGGGTATGGTAGGATGCAAGATATATCAGAGAGGCTTGGTATTCAACTTGTAGATCATCAATCAAGAAGAGACCTTTCTCCTGAGTCTCATAAAGATCCTACATCTACTGAATTAGCACTTAATGGTGAATTAATTCCACGAGAAAAATGGCCACTCCACCCTTTAAATGTTATGCCTAAAGGCGATAAGAATAGGTTTCCTGGCAGGGGCTATTTCCAAGCTCTTATTGGAAAACACAATCCCCTGGATTCTTTTGAAGATTGGCTTGATCCCGATAGTTCAAAGTATGATGTCTCAATCTATGATTTCTTTAAGTTACAAGGCTGGTCAGATGAAGCAATTGATCTAAACTATAATACAAACGTTCAGTATGGAACATCTGCACACGATATTTCAGCTTTAATGTGGTATTTTACGCAAGCATGGTTCAAGACTCAGAGTGAAATTGATAGAGTTGCTTTTAAAGCACCGGGTGGTAACCAGAGTATTCCAGAAGCTATGGCAAATTCCCTAAGTGGAGAAGTTTTGCTCAACAAAAAAGTAATAGGTATAAGAAGTGAAAAGTCTTTTGTTGAAGTGTACTGTGAAGACGGGAGTATAAGTAAAGCAAAAAAAGTTATTTGTTCATTACCAATTCCAATAATGAGATGGGTAAAATTTGATCCGATACTTCCTTCATTAAAGGCTAAAGCAATTATGACGGCTCCTGTCCAAAAAATTACAAAAGTAATATTGGTACCTAAAGAGCCTTTTTGGCTTGAAGATGGATTTAGTCCAGCAATGTGGACGAATACAGACTGTGGTGAAGTTAGAGCATTACGAGAGGGTGATGATCCAAATAAAATTACATGTTTAATGGCGTGGGCAAGAGGGTATTTAGCAGATAAATTAGATATTCTTGGAGAAGAAGGAAGTATTCAAAAGGTTATTGAAGATTATGAGCGTATAAGGCCAAGTTCAAAAGGTAAATTAATAGGTGCAGGAGTTAAATCTTGGCAATCAGACCCTTATGCAGCAGGTGATTGGGCAGTTTGGCTTCCTGGTACTGTTACTAAAATGGTAAAAGCAATAAGTAACCCACTCAAAAGAATTCACTTTTGTGGAGAACATACGGCTACCTCTAATCGAGGCATGGAGGGAGCTATGGAATCTGGTGAACGTGCTGCTTTTGAGGTATTAGATGAAATTTAAAAATATCTCCTCAATAAATCGTAGAGGTTTTAGTCTATCACTTCTCTCTTCTGCACTAGTTGGTGCAAGAAGTTCAAAGTTTTATAAAGACCTGGATGTTTTGGTAATTGGGGCAGGTTTATCTGGATTGTACGCAGCTGAAATACTTTCTAAAGAGGGTTTAAAGGTAGCTGTTATTGAAGGAAATAATCGTTTAGGAGGAAGGATTCAAAGCTTAAGGCATTTACAAGGAAATCCTGAAGCTGGAGGTGATTCCATCCTTGGAGGATATGGTCGAGTAAGAAATTTAGTGAAAGACTATAATCTTTCTCTAATAGATCACGCAAAGAGAAGAGGTTTGTCAGATAAGGAAATAGTCTATGGCGGTTCCATTATTGAAAAAAGTCAGTGGGAAAATCATAGCTTAAATTTTATGCCCGAGGACTCAAAAAAGGAGTTCCCAGGTAGAAAATATTTTGAAAAAATAGTGTTAAAAAATAATCCTCTAGAGTCTTTTGAAGATTGGAATGATTTATCAAGTAAAAAATATGATTCTTCCGTATATGAATTTCTTAGGAAACTTGGATGGTCAGACAATACAATTATACAAAATTATGAAACAAATATTGGTCGAGGAAATTCATCTCATGATTGTTCAATCCTAAGTTGGTATTTTCGAGTAGGTTGGGATAAATTACAAAAAAATATTGAAGATGTAGCTTTTAAAGTTAGGGGGGGTAACCAAACACTTATTGAAGCCATCGCATCATCTTTCTCAGGAGATATTTTACTCAATAAAATAGTAAGGGGCATAAGACAAAGTAACCGACAGGTTGAGGTTATTTGTAATGATGGTACAAGTTTTGTTTCAAAAAAGGTTGTATGTTCGATACCGCTTAAGCCTTTAAAATGGATTAGGTTTGATCCAATTCTTCCTAGCAATCATTCTGCAGCTTTACATTTGCTTCCTTCAATGAAGATTAATAAAGTTTTCTTTGAAGCAAAAAATAATTTTTGGGAAGAGGATGGCTATAGTCCTTCCATGTGGACTGATACTGATTTAGGTCAGATTAGTGTCCTCAGGCAGAATGAAAATAATAATGATATTACTGGTTTAATAGCAAGGGTAAGAGGTCCCTTAGCCGCAAAACTTGATACGATGGGTGACAGTCTCGCATCCAAGCAAGTGCTAAAAGCGTTTGAGGAAATTCGACCTGCCGCTAAAGGAAATATTGAGGTTGTCGGCTACAAATCTTGGTCGATGGATAGGTTTGCAGGAGGTACTTGGACTGAATGGCAGCCTGGTCAAATTCATAAATTCCAAAAATATCTAGCAAAGCCACTTAATCGTGTTCACTTTTGTGGTGAACATACTGCGCTATCAAATAGAGGAATGGAAGGGGCTGCGGAATCTGCTGAAAGGTGTGCACTTGAGGTGCTTGAAAGTATTTAGTTAGCCTACTTTAACCAAACCCCTTTCTCTAATCTTCTTAGTTGGAAGGCAGAGGGTGAAGGAAAGTGAGCTGGGATTATAAATTTATTTTTATTACATGTTTCTTGAATAATGAATTTTCTCATTTTTGCTGCCTTAAATTCGTCCCAACAAAAGTTTGAAGACCATTCTGGGTGTTCTATTTGAACAGGATGATGTATAACATCTCCAATCAAGTAGGCTTCTGCAATTCCATCACTTAATTTTACAATTATATGTCCTGGGGAATGTCCAAATGCTGGTAAGAGTTCAACGCCAGGTTCAATTATATGATTAGGTTCTACAATTTCAACTTGTCCAGAATCAACAATCGGCTGAATGCTATCTTCCCAGGAGCCATGATTTGCATTCCTGTCTTTTTCCCAGAAGTTGAACTCTTCTTTACAAAATAAATATTTCGCATTTGGAAAAGTTGGAACCCACCTACCATTGATAAGTTTTGTATTCCAACCAACATGGTCTGCATGCAAGTGTGTGCAGAGGACAAAATTTATATCACTAACTTTTATACCTGTATTATTTATCTTATCTATAAAGGAACCATCTCTCATGTGCCATTCTGGTATATTGGGCCGATTCTTATTATTACCAATACAAGTATCAACTAATATTATTGACTTTGGTGTTTTTACTAGAAGGCCATGAAAAGACATGATTAATTTATTTTTTTTCTTATCATAGAATCTTGAGTCATTATAAGATTTTGTAGTTTGAAAAGCTTCCTCCGTTGCAAGAGGTATAATATGAGTTGGTTCTCTGAATGCACCCTCAAATTCAACAATTTTATATATTTCAAATGGACCAGGTAGTTTTAAAGACTCATTCATAAAATTTAACCGAGGTGAAATGGAATTTGTTCTGGGCCATAATATTGTTCTACCGAGTCATCCTTTTTATAATATATATTCTGAATGTATGTCCCGCACCTTTGGCTTCGAACTATTACAGCAACTGTTGGCTCATCAAGGTTATATTCAGCATGAATTTCCCAAGGTTTTATAAAATCTACATATCCTGGTCCAACATTAACTCTCGAAGTTTCCTTAACTTTTGCCTCAGCTGGTAAATCTATAGGGTTTATATCTTTTGAGGTTTCAAATCTTAATACTTGCTCTCCTCCAGCAACTACTCCGTAAAGAGTCCAAGATTTTCCATGGTCGTGGATAGTGGTTTTTGCACTAGGTTTTTTTATAAGCGCATTAATGACAAAACCATAATCTGGATCTTCATAAAATAATAAATTTGCATGTTTCCCTTCAAGTCCTAGTTTAGCTGGACTTGTTGGCCAGCTTTTTGAATGTTTTAAGAGCTTAGGGTCTTTTAACATTTCTTGTAAGTCAACAGATGCTTGTGACCAGATTTTATCTTCATCAATATTCTCAGAAAAGAGTTTTCTTAGTTTTAAGATAAACATTTCAGCAGATAATAGCATTTTATTTTTTTCCATACATTTTCTCTTATTCAGTTATAGGAGGTATACCGTCAGGAACTGCACCTTCATGATGATGAACTATAAGCCATTTATCTTTAATTTTATGAAATACATCTGTAATTCTTACATTGCCAGATGCTGGGTTTGGAGGTTCATAAGAATAGTTAAGGTAATATCTTGCAATAGCCGTATCATTCCAAACATCAATAACTGGTTCTTTGATAGTCATAGATAGTTTCCCTCTGGACTGCATCTGAGTTTGGTCATCAGCATGGAATTTTTCTCTTTCTTTTTTACCACGGATTAAATGTGGAGTGAAAACATCCCAGACAGTTGATTCAGGATGCATATGATTCTCTATACCGTCAGGGTCATGGTTTTCAAAGGAGTTGAAAATTCCGTAAATTATATCTTTTATTTCTTTCTCTTCAATTTCCATATTTTATCCATTACTTCTCATTATTGAATAGTAAGTATGCAAAGATTGCATAATTTTCATAATTATTAAATAATAAACTAATTTTTTGAGCATTTTCTCACATAATTGTTATTTATTAGGAAATTATTATGAAAGATGTAAAAGGTTGGAGACGAAAATTTGGAGTTATTGGACCATCAACAAATACTATTGTACAGCCAGACTTTGATGATATGAGAATTAAGGGTGTAACAAATCATTATAGTCGTATATTTACTCCAAACTCATCTGCAATTAGTAATGAAACTTTTTTGTCTGGTACTACAAAAATTTCTGAGGGGGTTATAGATGCAGTCAAAAGTGTTATGACCTGTAATCCTGATTATTTAGTCATGGGCATGTCAGCAATCACTTTTTACGATGGTATTAAAGGCGCAGACATGTTTAAGAAGAAAGTAGAAGACGCCTCAGGAATAAAAGTAAGTATTGGTTCACATTCCGTATCATCAGCATTGGATGCTTATGGTGGAATAAAAAAAATAGCTTTCTTATCTCCTTATTATCCTGTCGCTAATCAGGAGGTAAAAAGGTACTTTGAGGAATCTGGCTTTAGCGTTGTAAAAGATATATGCCTAGAATGTAAAAGTTGGACAGCTATTGCAGAAGTTGAAGAAAGTTTCTTAAATGAACTAATTGTGAAAGAGCTAAATTCTGATGATGTTGATGCTATTATACAAGTTGGCACAAATTTAAGCATGGTAAAGCTTGCTATGAAATTAGAGTGTAAATTAAATAAACCTGTAATAGCTATAAATACTGCAACGTATTGGCATGCACTAAGGGTAAATAATATTGCTGATAAGATAGAGGGATTTGGTAAGTTGTTATCTGACTATTAAATGAGGTATCTATGACTAAGTCTATACTTGTAACTGGTGCTAGTGGAAGAACAGGGAGGAGAGTTGTAAAATCACTTTCAAAGTTCGGGGCTAACGTTACATCTTTCTTAAGAAACCCCGAGAAGAAAGCTGAAATGCTTAAAATTGGTTCCTCCAGTGTTGTTTTTGGGGACATGTTAGATAAAGATTCTATCAAAAAATCACTAGTTAATATTGATACCGTTTTTCATATAGGCCCACCCATGTGCCCTGATGAGATTGAGATAACAAAAAACTTCATAAATATTTCGAAATCTGTGGGCGTCAGAAAATTTATTTATTATTCAGTAATGCATCCGTTGAGGCGTAATGTTCGCCACCATAAACTAAAATTAGATTGCGAAGAGATGCTGATTGAATCTGGATTACTTTATTCAATAATCCAACCAATCAGGTATATGCAACATGTTAATATCAGCTTCTTAAATAAATCAGACACCCCAAGTGTCCTTTCAATGCCTTTTGATATAAATAAAAAGTTCAATGTTGTAGATTTGGAGGATATAGCACTTGCAAGTGCAAAAATTGCTATAGATGATACTTGGCTATATGGTACATTTGAACTTGCTGGACCTCAGTCTCTTAGTCAAAAAGATATGGTCGATATTATCCTTGATATAATCAGTGAAAAAAAATTAAGTTTTCCAAATGGAGTAATAGCTAGAAGAATGGGGATAGATGAGCTGAGGCTAAAAGCAAAGGAGTCTGGAGTACCTGAGGATAAAATTATTCAAATGGTAAATATGAATAATCATTATAATGAATATGGTTTTTTAGGTAACCCAAAGGTTCTTGAAATGATAATTGAGAGGCCACCAAATACTTTTAAGGAATATTTTTCTAATTTGCTTTAGAGTATATAAAGGATAAAATATGTCAGATTATATCAGCGAATTTAGTACGAGCTTCCATTTAAGTCTAACTACTACTGCATTATTAGTTATAGACCTTCAGTATGCAACTGGAAGTGAGAAACATGGCTTGGGTCTACTGTTAAAGAAGCAAGGTCGTTTTGAGGAAGCAAATTATCGTTTTTCTAGAATTAATAATTATGTTCTTCCAAATTCAAAAAAACTAATCGACTTTTTTCGTAAAGCAGGCTCTACAATTATTTATATTACTTATGGTGCTGAGCAGGAGGATTGTAGCGATGTGCCATTGCATATTCGTGGCATTGTTAGGGGGACAAAAAATATTAAAGGCAATATAGAGCATGAAATAATTGACACAATTTCACCTCTCGATAGTGAAATGGTACTTAACAAAGTTACGATGGGTGCTTTTTCCTCTACTGGGCTTGAGGCACGCTTGAGATCAAAAGGAATAACTGAAATAGTCACCGTTGGTGTTTCCACTAATAACTGTGTTGGTATGACAGCTATGGAGGCATCTGATAGGGGTTTTGGGGTAGTTCTTGTTTCTGATGCGACAGGTACATGTGATGATGAAGCCCAGGTATCTTTCGAGACTATGTTTTTACGTTTATGGGGTCGTGTTATAAATACAAATGATGTAATTAAAGAACTCGTAAATAGAAAACAAAAGATAGCGTAATAATTATTTAGGACACTTGAAATGTTATTCTCACAAAAAAAAGATTCTATACCCTTAGAATCAGAGGCGCTAAAAGGAAGAAAAAGCGAACTTGAAATTTCAGGTATTCATTATGTTAATGATAGTAATATGAAAGAACCCTATCCAGATGGTTCAGAAAAGATAGTTTTTGGTCTGGGTTGTTTTTGGGGTGCTGAAAGAAAATTTTGGTCACTTAAGGGTGTTTATACAACCGCAGTTGGTTACTGTGCGGGATACACCCCAAACCCGACTTATGAAGAGGTTTGTTCAGGGATGACTGGTCATAATGAAGTTGTTCTCGTTGTCTTTGACCCAAGTATTATATCTTATTCTGATTTATTAAAAGTTTTCTGGGAGTCGCACGATCCAACTCAGGGTATGAGGCAAGGTAATGACTTTGGAACTCAGTATAGGTCAGGTATTTATATAAATCTAAAGTATAAAAGCCTCGCTCATAACTCTCTTAAAGTTTTCGAAAATGAGCTTAGAAAATCAGGTTATAATAGCATAACTACTGAAATTATGAATTTTCCTGTATTTTACTTTGCTGAAGAATATCATCAACAATATCTTGCTAAGAATCCGCAAGGGTATTGTGGTTTAGGTGGTACAAATATTAAATTCCCAGAAACTATTTCTTAGTTTTAAAGAATATAAATAATAATATTTTTTTATAGGAGAGACTTTTGCTTAATACACCAAAAAAAGAAGATGTAGATGAAAATATTCTTTTATCCAGTGTAGAGAAATGGTTAGAAATCAAGGTTAAGCCATATGTTGCAAAGCTTGAACATGATGATATTTATCCAAGGGAAATGGTTGAGCAAATGAAAGAGATGGGTTTGTTTGGTGCAACTATTAGTCAAGAATGGGGTGGTCTTGGTCTTCCTTCCTCAACATATGCAAAAATTGTTACCAAGGTTTCAGAGGTTTGGATGTCTTTAACTGGAATTTTTAACTCTCACTTAATGATGGCTGCTGCAGTAGAAAAATTTGGTACAATAGATCAAAAGAAAAAATATTTACCTCTATTTGCCTCTGGTGAGCTAAGGGGTGGTTTGGGCTTAACAGAGCCTGATGCAGGAACTGACCTTCAAGGAATTAGAACTAAAGCAGAAAAAAAAGGAAAAGAATATATTATTAACGGTACCAAAACATGGATTACCAATGCAATTGAGGGGTCATGCTTTGCTGTACTGGTAAAAACTAACCCTGAGGCAATTCCTCCTAGAAAAGGTATTAGTATGTTTATTTTAGAAAAGGGAGAAGGTTTCTCAATATCGAGGAGGCTTGAAAAACTTGGTTATAAAGGTATTGACTCTGGAGAAATGGTATTTAAGGATTTTAAAGTGTCAGATTCAAACCTCATTGGTGGAGTGGAAGGTAAGGGTTTCTATCAAGCTGTTGGAGGTTTAGAGCTTGGGAGAATAAACATTGCAGCAAGATCAGTTGGTATTGCGAAAAGAGCGCTAGATGAGGCAGTTAGATATAGCCAAGAAAGAAAAACTTTTGGTAAGAAAATTTGTGAACATCAAGCCATTCAACTTAAATTAGCAGATATGGTTACTAGATATGAGACATCTAGATTACTTGTTGAACAAGCTGCAAATGCATACGATAGTGGACAAAGATGTGATTTGGAGGCTGGAATGGCAAAGTATAGCGCTTCAGAAGCAGCAATAGAAAATTCATTAGAAGCTATGAGAATTCATGGAGGATATGGTTATTCGAAAGAATTTGTTATTGAGAGACTTTATAGGGACGCACCTTTAATGGCAATAGGTGAGGGTACAAATGAGATGCAAAAGATAATTATTGCCAGACAATTAATTGAAAGAAACAAAATTTAATAATGTTACCATTAAGCGGATTAAGAATCTTAACGATTGAGCAGTATGGTGCTGCACCTTATTGTTCAATGTTCCTTGCCAACATGGGGGCAGAAGTAATCAAAATTGAAAACCCATCTACAGGTGGAGATTTTGCAAGGTCTACAGGCCCTTTTTTTCTTGGTGAGGCTGATAGTCTATACTTCCAGGCTTTTAATCTGAATAAAAATAGCCTGACTTTAGATATAAAAAGTAAAGAGGGAAAAGAAATTATCGGAAAACTTGTTGGGAAATCCGATGCGATTGTAAATAACTTGAGAGGAAATCAAGTTAAGAAGTTGGGTTTAGACTATAAAAGTCTCAGTTCATATAATAAAAAAATAGTTTGTGGTCATATTTCTGCATATGGAAGAGATAATTCTAGAGCTGATTGGCCAGGGTATGATTATTTAATGCAAGCAGAGTCGGGTTTTCTATCTCTTACAGGTGAGCCAGATGGACCTCCTGCACGATTTGGTCTTTCAATGGTTGATTTTATGACAGGAATGATGCTCGGTTTTGGGGTGCTTTCTGCAATTATCAGATCTAATAAAATTAATAAAGGTTGTGATGTTGATGTTAATTTGATGGAGGCTGCTTTACATCAGCTAACTTATCCAGGGATATGGTATTTGAATGAGGGTCTTGTAACAGGAAGAATAAAAAGGGGTGCTCACCCCTCTGTAACCCCAAGTCAATTGATAAAGACAAAAGATGGATGGGTATTCATAATGTGCCAAAATCCAAAGTTCTGGGATATTCTTATAGATAAGTTAAATAATAATAAACTTAATAACGACAAAAAATTTATAGATATACCATCAAGGTTGGAATATCGTGAAGAATTGACAGTTATTCTTGATGAAATCTTTAGTGAGCAAAATACAGACTATTGGATTGAGCATTTTAAAGGACAGATACCAATTGCACCTGTTTATAATATTTCTGAGGCATTGGATAATGACTTCTTATCTGAAATTAATATGATAAATGAATTACAGCATCCTGAGAATAAAAAAATGAAGGTTTTAAATAATCCTATTAGGATTAATGGAGAAAGATTACCCATTGAGCCTGGGCCTAAACTTGGTAACTCGACAAATGAAATTTTGAAAGATATTGGTTATAACGAGAGTCAAATAAATATATTACGTAAAGAGGGTAAAATATAATATTTTTCTAGATGATTTATTATGGAAAGAATAGATGAAGCTTGATGGAATTAAAGTTGTAGACTTGTCAATGTATTTACCAGGACCTCATTTAACTTTAATGATGGCAGATCACGGAGCTGAGGTTATTAGAGTTGAACCTCCTGGGGGAGAACCCTCAAGGAACTATGGTCCATTTCAAGGTGGACACTCAGTATGGTTTAGGAATACTCATAGGGGTAAAAAAAGTATCTGTTTAAACTTGAAGGATAAAAGAGAGAGAGAGATTCTCTTTGAAATTTGTAAAACAGCGGATATCTTCGTTGAGGCATTTAGGCCTGGTGTAGTTAAAAGGTTAGGTGTTGATTATGAAGCCATTTCTAAGATTAATTCCAAGATTATTTATTGTTCTGTTTCAGCATTTGGCCAATCAGGGCCTTTATCAAAAAAGGCGACTCATGATATGGGGGCCCAGGCCTTAACCGGTTTCTTAGCAATTAATGATAATGGTAATGGTCATCCTGTAGTTCCTGGATTGCCAGGCGCTGATTTAGGATCATCTATGACTGCACTCGCAGGTATTCTTATGGCTTTATATAGAAGAACAATTACAAAGAGGGGAGATTATCTGGATGCCACGATGTATGACACATTACTTTCATGGACGGCACATTTATCTGGTCCTGTCTTTGCCGAGAATAAGCCACCAAAAACAGCTGAAGGAAGATCAATTGGTGGCGCTGCTTTTTATAATATTTATAAAACTAAGGATGATAGGTTTATAGCTTTAACTGGGAGGGAAATAAAATTTGCAAATAGTTTACTTTCTGCTTTAGATAGGCCAGATTTAGTAGAATTATGTAAAATTGATGATTGTCTCGCTCAAAAACCAGTTAGAGAGTATCTTGATATAACATTTGCTACAAAGACTCAAAAAGAATGGGAAGAATTTCTTGAGCCGCTTGAGTTAGGTTGGGCACCTGTGCTCAATATGGATGAGGCATTTAAAAAAGATCATGCAATTGAAAGAAATATGATTATTGAAGAAGATAATGGTATTAAGCATGTGGGTAATCCGATTGTTTTTTCAGAGGAAAAAGCAAAAATAAGCTTTGATGTACCTGATTTAAATGAGCATTATGACGAGATTTTAAAGAAGTAATTATTATAGTCTTACTAAATTATACTAGGGTCCAGAAATAATCACCTACATAATTTGACTCTTCAAATACTTTAAACCAATCATTTGGGTACCCATGAAACTTTGCAGTTAATACCCAATCAAGAAACTCTTTTTTTTGTTCTTCATTGTGATATGCATCAACCTGAACAAATGCTTTACCCTTAGAAACCCTAGTAATTTCTTTTAGTGATTTTATTACACCCTCTCTTGTACAATTATGAATAGTATTTATAGAAATGACTGCATCGAATTCATTATCTCTAAATGGAAGTTCTTCGCATGATCCTCTAATTAATTTATCTTTAGTATTATTTGGTGAAAGATTTAATGCATACTCTGAGATGTCTAGTCCATAAACATTTAATCCCGGACAAATATTTATTAGATCACTTACTAAAAAAGCCTTAGCACATCCAACATCTAAGATTTTATTTCCTGAACTTAAATTAAAATGATTAATAATTTCTTTAGCTACAGGTATCCATCTACCATCATAAATATAACCTCCGTAACCATAATCTCTAGAACCATCAAAGTAAAGTCTACCAAACTCTTTAGCTTTTGATATTATATCATGATTTTTTTTATTTGCTCTTTTCTTTGAGTCACGTTTTAATTGAGGTGTTTGTTTTAATAGATTTACTAATTTCATAATTCTAATTCTTAAATCTCGCTTTTGATGAATATAGCCATAAGGCATAGAGGTCATATGGTACAACTTTTTTATTTAAAAGAATCTCTTCAATTTCAAAAAAACCATAATCAGAACCTTCTCCAAGTATGATATTTTCCATTTGATCCTGATTGATTTCTATTTCAAAGTATGTTCTTGAAAGTATACCTCTGTTTGAAAAGGAGAAATCGAATGTAAAGTTCGTGAATTCAACGATCTGTTCTCTATTGAAAGAAATGTTTAGTTCTTCTTTTAATTCTCTTATCACACAATCTTTTGGGTCTATATCTTTTTTTTCAAGACCTCCTCCGAATAAACCCCAGTGTCCAGGATAAAAGATTCCATTAATTAGATCTCTGAGTTGTAAAAGATAGTCATTTGATGGATTCTTGATTATTGCAGCAACTGCATTGTCTGGTCTGAGTGGTCCTTGATCTTTTAAAAGATAATTTTTGATACTCATATTTTCTCAAGAGTTTCTTTTATGCCTACTTCAAAGGGAGTGAAAGAGAAATCTGGGAATAACTCTTTATATGCTGAAATATCAAATGGTCTGTATCCATTATGAGGCATAGGTCCAATTCTATCTCTAAAATGTATGTTTATTGTATTTTCGGAAAATTCAGATACCTTTTCAGCAATTTCTAGGAATGATCTTACATCTCCAGACGCAATATTAATTACGCCAGATGATCTTCTTTGAATAATTCTATAAATTACTTCAACAATGTCTTTTATATATACATGATCTCTTCTTTCTTCACCTTTTCCAAAGAGTTTGATTGGTAAGTTTTCTTTTGCTAGTCTAGAAAATTGATTGGGTCCATATCCATTATGTGTATCACCTTCTCCATAAATTAGGGTGGGTCTTACAGTAGTCAGTGCTTCAGTTATTTGATTATTAAAAATAATTTCTCTAGCTAGGTGCATCACACCATGGAAGCTATCAGGAGACTTGGTGGTATTTTCATTAATTAGATCATCAACGTCAGCATAAACAGCATCCGAGCTAATATTTATTACATGGCAACAGCCTGCATTATAAGCTGCTTTACAAATTGCAATTGCAATTTTTATATTATCTTTAAGCATATCTGGGTTATTACAAGGAGCAATAGCTGATGTTGCAACTAGTACGTCATCTTTTGTTAGGAGAGTCGCTAGAGATTCAGATGCATTTCTATCAAGAAGATCAATATCTTTCCTTGAAAGCTTTTTAACGCTTATTCCTTCTGACTCCAATTTAATTGATAAAGATTTACCAATGAATCCATTTGCACCAAGTATTACAACATTTTTCGGTTTTTTTATTTCATTTATATTATGGATTAGCATATTTATATTCCTAATGTATGATATTGGAATCCTAGATCAATAAGTAGCTTAGAATTTAAAACTCTAAATGGGTCAATTATAACATTTCCATTCATTTTATTTTTTAATTTATTTAAATCAATTTTTTTATATTCTTCCCATGGCGTTGATATAATTAGAACATCTACATTTCTTATACACTCATCTATACTTTTAAAATATGTGCCATATTTAATCTTATTGGGATCAACAACAGGGTCATGTATGTGAACTGCCTTATCCTTTATTCTCTCTAATAAATCAAGAGAGGGTGAGTTTTTAATAGAATTGGTGTTTTCTTTATATGCTAATCCAAGAATTGCTATAGATGGGTTTTTATTTACTGAAAAGACAAATTTTTTAAGTATTTCCCAGCACCACTTTTTTCGAAATTTAGAATTATCAATCCATGATGTAATTAGATCGTAGTTAATATTTTTTTTATTTGCAATTTTTAAAATCGTTTTGAGATCTCTTTCTAAGTTACCCCCTGAGATTCCTAATCCTGGTTTAATATAACTATATTTGCCAATTCTTTTATCTAATTGAAGGGCCGGGATAATATCAAACCAGTCAGCACCAATTTCTTCACTAACCTCAGCAAGTAGATTAGTTGTTGTGATTGAGGAAACAAGAAAAAAATTTATTGCAATCTTTGATAGTTCTGCACTCTCAAAAGACATTTTAATAATAGGACATGAGAATGACAATAATAGTTTCTCATATGTCTTTGGAATTATATTATTTTTTTCTGAACAGCCAACAATAAATCTTTCTGGATGCAAGGCTCGATCCATAGCCCTGCCAAAAATTAATGTTTCAACTTGATAGAAAATATTTTTATTATCTGTGATTTTAATAGAACGAGTATACCCTGGTGGAACTTGGCAAAGAATTACTAAACTTGATTCTATATTTATTACACTCTTAACTTTTTCTATGAGTATATTAATAGGCTCTAGATTACTTTCACCGTTATTATTTGTTGGCACATCATTAGCAATATAAATAATATCACATTCAGATAATTTATTAATATTATTTGTAAAGGAGAGTCTTTCAAAGTTTTTTTCAAAATATAATTTAAGATCTGGTTCATTAATTTCTAATACTTTATTTTTTAGATTATCTATTGTTTTTTGATTTTCATCATACCCTATTATTTCCCACCCTTTATCAGCTGTAGCAACTGCAGTATTTATTCCAAGATGAGTCATTCCAGCAAAGCCAACGATCATTTTTTTTCTGCCTCAGATGCAATTTGAGTTAAAGTTTCTTGTAGCCAAATATCTTTGTTAAGGTTTGATTTATTCACATCATAAACTTTATTCATACAAATCTTTCTAAAATATGCATATTCTTGTTCCCACGTGGGGTCATCTTGAATTAATGTAGTTACTTCCTCGGGAGGTCTGCCAGATGGCATAATTCTTTTTCTAAGAATAAACTTTGATGGTCCCCATTTGCATAAAGACTCTATATGAGCAGAGCCTCTCTCTCCTAAAACATCACATGTAAAGTGATTTCGCCACATAAGTAAAGTCATCTCTAATTCAATCCGTGGTTTTGAGAGTTCGCTAGAAAGTACTATATGATCATAGGATTTATTCTCAAATTTATTTGATGCAATAATTTTAAATTCATTTTTTTGTTCATTAAACCAATAAAGGTATGTATCTAAAAGATGTGAGCCTAAATCATTCAATACACCTGCACCCTTATCTCTCCACTCTGAATTTTTAACTAGTGTTGCTGTTCCGTTTCCATAAAAAACTCTACATGAGTAAATATTTCCAAGTAAACCTGAATCCAAGGTTTCTTTCATTCTAACGAAGTGAGGTTCAAATCTATGGTTATAAGCTGTGTAACAAATTACTTTATTATTTTCACAAGCTTGTTGAATTTTGATCAACTCTTTTTTACTTGAAGACCAAAGAGGCTTTTCAACTAAAACATGTTTTTTATTTTCAACTAGGTAGTTGATAATATCAATTTTAGGCTCATCAGGAGTGCATACAAGAGCCGAGTCAAAACTATCAAGGGGGACCTCAGTTACTTCTTTAAAATCTGCGTCTTTTTTGAATGGATCTACAACACAAACAACGTCAGTGTCTGCTATTTTCTTTCTTTTCTGGCCTTGAACTCCCAGTCCAAGTATTATAGTTCTGAAATTAGTCATGATCTATATAGGGCAAGTTTTTCTGATTCGTCAATTTTCTTTATTACATCTTTTGTATTCACAGGAATGTTGCCATCTACTTCACATTCCACTGCCGCTGCCATTGACCCAAGGATAGTTGCAATTATTTCATTATTGCAGGCAAGCATCGATAGTGTTGAGTAGGCTAGAAGTGCATCACCTGCACCAACGGCATCTTTAACTTGATTAACAAAACTATCTACAACGAAAAAAGAATCTGGTGACTCGTGATTTTTTGACCTACAAGTTAGTACGCCTCTATCCCCGATTTTAAGTATAAGTAGTTTGCAATCTGCCTGGTCATATAAGGATGATGCCAATGGCCTAAGTCCAGAGTCTTGATCCCCTAGTGCGAATCTTGCTTCTCTCTCGTTGGGAGTAACTAGGTCAAATTGCTTAAACTCAGTTATATTTCCCCATCGACTGGCAACTTGACTATCAGCAACCTTATATATTTTATCGGGAATTGCATTTACTAAATGTTTAATTGTTCTTCTATTGAATATACCATGTCTAAAGTCAGAGAAGACTATACAGTCAGATTGTTGTTTTTTTATTGAAACTTCAAGTTTTTTTCGTATTTCATCAGATATACTTTGGTTTTCAAGTGTATCAATTTTTAATAGACGATAACCTTGTGTAACAATTGCATTTTTATTTGTAGTTGGTCTCGTGCCATCAACAATTGCATTTACTTTAATTCCATTATCTTTAAGTTCCTTTAGTACAAAGTTTTTATAATCATCATCTCCAAGTACCGTTGAAAATACTACATCAGACCCTGCATCTTTTAGGTGCCGAGCAACAATCGCAGCACCTCCTATAAAATCTTTTTTTTCTTCAAATCTTACACTCATAGTAGGTGTTTTTGTTTGTCCACCAATCATGCTACAATGAGTTAAGGTATCGATAATGGTATCGCCAATTACATGTACTTTTTTCCCTTTAAATTTTGCTAGGGTTTTTCTTAAGTCATTAAAGCTAATATTATATTTATCCATTAATGCTAGAAGTTTTTCTGTTCTGAGATTTGGAGGTTCCATCTCAATTAGTCTGGAGGATGAGTATATAATATCACCAGGAGTGAATATCATTTGCCCCCCAAATGAGGATAATGTTTCTATTTCTTTTTGAGTCTTAGGCTGAACCTTTGATGAGTATTCATATCCTTTAGCAAAAAAATCTGGCTTTAGTTCATTAATAGTATCAAGAGGCTCTGAATTAGGGTCGATTAGCACATAATCAATCATTTCAAATGCTGCAAGGTTTGTTGACCTAAGATCTTCTGGGACATGAGGTCTTAATTCTCCTTTTGCAATATGGATATCAGCAGTGATGCTGGCAACCAAAATATCTGCTCTGGATTTAGCATGCATAAGATGACGAAGGTGACCTGGATGAACCACATCAAATACCCCATGGCACATGATAACTTTTTTATCTCGCGGAAAGGGGCCAATTATTTGAGAGAGCTCAGCTAGTGTTTTAACCTTATGGCCATATCTATCTTTTAATGAAGTCATTAACTAAACCTTTCTATTTACTCATCAAGATATTTAAACCAATTCTTTGTAGCTATTGCAATAGTATCTGGTGTCCAAAGAGGTGCATTTTTCCAGTAATCTATATTAAGAAGCAAAGTTTTAACTCCATCTTCAAAAGAAACCTTATCTTTCCAATTCAATTCACTTCTTATCTTTGCTGTATCTGCATAAGTGCATTCAGGTTCTCCAGGCCTTTTTGGAATATATGTGACATCTGAATTTAGTAGTTCAACAATCTTATTAACTGATTGGGGATTGCTTGCTCCTAAATTCCATACTTGACCATTCATTTTAGTTTCTAATGCAGCAAGGAAAGCTGTTGCTACATCAGTTACGTATAGAAAATCTCTTGTTTGAGTACCATCCCCGACAACTGTTAAAGGTTTATTCTCTATCTTTTGTTTGAGAAAAACTCCAAAAACTGCTCCATAAGCACCTGAAGTTCTTGATCTCGTTCCGTAAGCATTAAAAATCCGTATTGAGTTGACAGGCAAACCATACACTTTATTCCAATGGAAAGCTGCTTGTTCTCCGAAGTATTTTGATAGAGCATAAGGATATTCAGGTTGAATTTTATGATTTTCATCTGTAGGAACTTCGGCAATGCCATAACATGATGAGGAAGCTGCATAAACAAACTTCTCTATTCCCGCATACCTCGAACATTCGAGAACTTTTATTGTACCATTTAGATTTACATCAATATAATCTAATGGTTTTTCAATAGATGGAACTATATCCCCAATGCCTGCAAAGTGGCAAACATAGTTTGCTTTTTTAAAGATTGGATTGTTATAGTTAAGTTCTCTAATATCCATATTAGTAAATTTAAAATTTGGATTATTAAAATGATGAAGAATATTATCTTCTCTTCCACCTTGCAGATTATCTATTACATGAACTTCATGACCTTTATCAATTAACAAATCGACCATATGAGATCCAATAAAACCTGCTCCACCCGTTACAATTATTATTTTTCTATCTCTCATTTGATATTTAACTTTTTCATTGTGCGGATATTATAAAAAATATCTTTTTCCATACTATTTGAAATTCTACCCTCTCTATAAGCTATACAAAGAGATCTTATAGCGTCTTCTATTGATGATTGAGGTTTAAACCCAAGACTATTATAAATTTTATCAGAATTAATATGATAAGATCTAATATCATCTGTAGGGGAGGTTTCAATTGATATTTTTCCTCTATCAGGGAATTCTTCTTGAACAATTTTTCTGACTAAGAGGGCTATATCAGAAATTGACATATTTTGATTGCCTACATTAAATACTTCTTTCTGAATTTTTTCTTTTTCGCAACAAAGTAATAACTCAACAACATCACAGTAATCTTTAATATGTAAATTAGGCCTAAGCTGATCACCTCCAAAAACAGTAATTTTATTATTAACAAGAGCGTGATTAGTAAGTATATTTACTGATAGGTCTAATCTTAATCTGGGCCCATAACCGCAAACAGTCGCAGGTCTAAAGATTACGCCTGTAAATGTATTATCACAATACTTTTGAAGAATTGGTTCACACATACCCTTATACTTGTTATAGAGTGTAAGCGGGACTAGTGGATGGTCTTCTTTAACATCTTTTTGATCTGAGACGCCATAAACAGAACTTGATGAGGCATAAATAAATCTTTTTATTCCATTATCTTTAGCAGCTTTAACCATCGGTTCAAAAGCATGTAAATTAATGGAGGTAGATAAGTTCTCATCTAATTCAAAGCTTGCGTCATTTGATATACAGGCTAAGCTTATAAAAGCATCATGCCCTTGACAACTGTCTTTTAGCTTTTGGCTGTTTCTTATATCTCCCTTAATAATATTTAAATTGGTATTATTTCTTGGAAGAAAATCATCTCCAAAAAAGAGAGTGTCATAAACTGTAACTCTGTATCCACTCTCAAGGAGTTGAGGGACCAATAAAGAGCCACAATAGCCAGCGCCTCCGGTTATGAATATATTTTTAAATTTCGTATTCATTATAACCAACCTATACTAATTAAATAATTTTATATCCTGCTGAAATAGCATCGTCTCTAAACATTTTTACAGTTTCTAGAGAGTACTCATCAAGGTCCTTATTTACTATTGAGAGCTTTTTTAGGATACCTTCGGTGATTGTAATAATATGACAGCCCATATTATCAGCTTGAAATACATTTAGAAGTTCTCTAGGGCTTGCCCAAAGTAATTCTGCCTTTTCTAAATGCTTTATCTCTTCTAAACATTCCATCATATGTGGAACTGGGTCACGGCCTGTATCTGCAACACGACCAGCAAAAACAGAGATTATAGCAGGAACGTCTTTATTTAAGCTTTTTGCAATTTTGATAACCTGGCCAACAGTCATTATAGCTGTAACGTTTATCGAAACACCTTCATCGCTTAATGTTTTTATTACTTTTTCAGTTGACTCATTCTTTGTTGTGGAAATAGGAATTTTGACATTGACATTTTCTCCCCATGTGGCAATTTTTCTTCCTTGAATTATCATTTCCTCTAGATCGTCTGCAAAAACTTCCAGTGAGACTGGTCTGTCTGGGATAGTCTTTAGAACTTGCCGTCCAAATTCTTCATAATCATTAATACCAGCTTGTCTCATCAAAGTCGGATTAGTTGTAAAACCCTTAATTAATGGGTTTTTATATAGTTTTGTGATACTCTCAATATCAGCGCCGTCAGCAAAAATTTTTACTTGCAGAGATGAACTATCAATCATTAAAATTTATCCTTATAATCATTTCTAAAGTTTCTTAATTAAATCTACTGCTTGGGGTAGTGACCTTACTATCATACTTGTACCAATTTTTTTACCCTTTGTTTCAGAATAGTCATAGTCGATAAAGATACATTTACATCCAGCGCTATTACCCGCTTCAATATCTGAAATCCTATCTCCAATCATGTAGCTATTATTTAGATCAATTAAGTGTTCACTTGAAGCTTCTAACAACATACCTGGTTTGGGTTTTCTACAACTGCAATTATTCTCGGATATATGTGGACAAAATTTTATATCATCAATGGCTAGTTCTGACATTAAAATTTCATGCATCTTATTCAAAGTATTAGCATTTATTAATCCTTTAGATATATCAGGTTGGTTAGTCACTACAACAACTAAAAAATCAAGATCTTTAAGGCTTTGGATTGCTTCTTTAACCCCAGGCAAAATCTCAAAGTCATCAATATTATTAACTGCAAAAGGTTTATTATTTTTTATGTGTGCTTTAACAATTACACCATCTCTATCAAGAAAAACTGATGGCGTTCCAGCCTTCTTTACCACTTAGTTTCCTTAGTTTGTAGCTTTGGATTTGAAACAAGAGAGTGCCATATAACTGCCTGAAAAGCTTCGCTATGAGGTGTAATAAGGTTTGAGTCTAAAATTGGAACTATAACAATGTTTGTTGCTTTTTTAGCTGCATACCCATCAGGCTTTCCAACAATACCAAGAATCTTAGATTTTTTAGATATTGCCAGGTCAATAGCATTTACTAGATTCACACTCACTTTTTTTTCTGAATTTCCACCTCCAACAGATAAAATAAATAGGGCGTCATTCTCTGATAATTTACTTGTTAAAAGCCATCCTTTGAATACTGTTTCCCAACCTTCATCATTTGTTCTTGCAGTTAGTTCAGATACATTATCAGTTGGTGCATATGCCTCAATATCACATAGTTTTCTAAAATCATTTACAGCATGTGATGCATTACCTGCACTTCCCCCAACCCCTAAAACAAATAATCTGCCTTGCTTTTCTCTCAAATCCTTGAGTGCCGAGGCAATATTCTCAATTGCTTCATAATCTATCTGTTTTGCTATTTGGGATACTTGATTGAAATAGTATTCTGTATGGCTCATATCTTTTATTTCTTTATAATGCGTACTAAAAATATTAAGCAGATATTAAGCATAGGTGATAAAATTAAGCTACTAATAAATTATTAATTATTTGTATTCCTGAAATAAGTTTTTAAAGCATAATAACTAGATTATTAATTAACAAAGTAGTAAATAAACTCATCTTTGTGTTATTATATTAATGATTTACGATTTATGACTAATTTTTAACCCTTAATAGGCTAGACAAACCGTCTTATAGGGGCCAGAAGATTAGTTTGAACTTTCTAATAAATTCGAGGAATAACAAAAATGTCTAATAAAACGTATGCTGTTATTGGAGGCGGCGGTTCTTTTGGGATCCATGCTGCATTATATTTGTTGAATAATGCAAACCCAAAAAAAGTACTTGGAATTGGAAGAAATCCATTAAGGCCAGAGCCTTTTTCACTAAATATAGATCAAATTGAGAATTATGAGTACCATGCAAGACATATTACTTACGAAATGGATTTATTACTTGAGTTATTAGACAAAGAAAAACCAGAAATTATAATTAATTTTGCTGCACAAGGAGAAGGAGCTGTTTCTTGGGAGCATTCATGGAGATTTTTTGAAACCAATTCAATGGCTTTAGCAAAGTTTACTGAGGAATTAAGTAAACGAAATTGGCTTGAAAGATTTATTCAAATAGGTACCTCTGAAATGTATGGTTCAGTTAATCATGCTGCTAATGAAGAGGAACCAATAAAACCATCTAGCCCATACGCAGCATCTAAAGTAGCTTATGATATGTACCTAATGAGTGTGCATAAGTTTTTAAATTTCCCAATGAATATAATCCGACCTTGTAATTGTTATTGTCCTGCTCAGTTGCTTCATAGAGTAATTCCAAAAACAATTTGGTGTGGTCTAACTGGAAATAAATTACCTCTCCATGGCGGTGGAAAGGCAGAAAAATCTTATATGCATGCGAGAGATTTGGGAAGGGCAATTCATTTAGTTTCAGAGAGTGCTCCCCTAGGTAAAGTTTATAATGCAGGACCAGAAAAACCTACCTCTATAAAAGAAGTTGTTGAGAGAGTGTCTGAAGCAATGAAAATTCCCTTTGAAGATATTTGTGAGATGAGTGAAGATAGGTTGGGACAAGACTCTAGATACTGGCTTGACTCTTCTTTAATAAGAAAAGATGTAGGTTGGGCTCCCATGATAGGGTGGGATGAAGGCCTGGAAGAAATGGTTGATTGGGGAAGGCAGTATGAAGATAAGATTAAAGATTGGCCTGTAGATTATATATTACGAGGATAATAAATAGGATAAATTAATGGTTGATCTTATAAATTTATTCGAGTCAATGCTTAGAATAAGAATGGTTGAAGAAACAATAGCTGAAAAATACTCTGAGCAGGAAATGAGATGTCCAACACACTTTTGTCTTGGTCAAGAAGCGATCCCTGTAGGAGTTTCTATTCATCTAAGAAAAGCTGACTACGTTTATAGTGGCCACAGAAGCCATGGTCATTATCTTGCTAAAGGTGGTAGCCTTAAGGCAATGATTTCTGAAATATATGGAAAACAAACAGGTTGTGCGTTAGGTAGAGGTGGGTCACAACATCTTAATGACCTTGATGCAGGATTTATTGCTTCTGCACCTATATTAGGTGGCACTATCCCTATTGCAGTTGGTTCAGTTTATTCCATTAATTCTAATGTTAATGATAGGGTATCAGTTGTTTATTTTGGTGATGGAGCAACTGAAGAAGGTGTCTTTCATGAAGCCTTAAACTTTGCATCTGTAAAGAAACTTCCTGTAATTTTTGTTTGTGAAAATAATCTTTATTCGGTGCATTCATCATTTGATGTTCGACAGCCTAAAGATAGAAATATCTCTGATATAGGGCCCGCACACAAGATTCCCAGTTTTAGAGGAAATGGAAATGATATTGAGGAGGTCATGGAAATTGCAGGAAATGCTATAAATACGGCACGCGATGGAGGGGGACCTTTTCTCTTGGAGTTTATGACTTATAGATGGTTAGAGCATTGCGGTCCAAATGAGGATTTACATTTATCATACAGAACTAAAGAAGAAATGGATGAGTGGCTTGCTAATTGCCCTATTAGACTATTTGAGAATAAGCTTCGGGGAAAAAATATTCTAAGTGATAAAATTCGAGTAGAAATTGAAGAAAAAATATCAGATGAAATAAATTCTGCTTTTGAGTATGCAAAAAACTCACCTTTTCCTGATCCACAAACTTTATTCAACTACACATACCCAAAAAGTTAACTATGAGAAAAATAAAATATTTTGAAGCAATTCATGAAGCACATTACCAGAGCATGCAGGCTGATGATAATGTTATTATTTTAGGTCTTGGAGTGCCTGGGCCTACAGGAATATTTGGTACTACAAAAGGACTGGTTGATACTTTTGGAAAAGACCGCGTTCTTGATATGCCTTCTTCTGAACAAGGTATGACAGGTGTTGCCCTCGGAATGACAATTGCAGGATATAAGCCTGTAATGATACATATGAGAGTTGATTTTTCCACGCTGGCTATGGACCAAATGGTCAACCAAGTTGCTAAGTGGCATTTTATGTATGGTGGGAAAATGAATGCGCCAATCGTGTTTAGGATGATTATAGGAAGAGGTTGGGGGCAAGGCCCTCAACATTCACAAAGTCTTCAGGCTTGGTTTGCTCATATACCTGGTTTTAAAGTTATAATGCCAACAACGGCTTATGATGCAAAAGGAATGTTGATTTCTGCAATAAAGGATAATTCACCGGTCGTCATTTTTGAACATCGTTGGCTGTATAATGTAGATGGAATAGTTCCAAAAGATCCCTATGAAGTTAATCTTGATAAAGCAAAAGTTATGCTTGAGGGAAATGACATAACAATTGTTGCAACATCTTATATGGTCTTAGAAGCTTTGAAGGCTGCTGAATTACTATCTAAACACGGTATAAAGTCAGAAGTAATAGATATTCGATCAATAGTCCCATTAGATATTGATACTATTTATACTTCTGTAAAGAAAACTAGATCTTTAATAGTTGCAGATACAGGAACTGTTAACTTTGGTATTAGTGCAGAGATAATTTCAAGGCTTATTGAAATGGATCACTCATTATTAAACAATTTACCCAAAAGAATTGGATTACCATTTTGTCCATCACCAACATCACCTTCACTGGCAGAAAAGTTTTTCCCCAGATCAAAAGATATTATTCTAGCTGTATGTGATATTTTAGAATTAGATGAAAAAAATGTTTTGGTTAAAGAGAGTGATTCAAAGCACTGGCATGATGTTCCAGATTCCTCGTTTACTGGTCCATATTAAACTTATGCTTTAAGTGTTCCCATAATATTTTCAAAAGTATCATCTTTCCAAATCCACTTTTGATTTTCTTTGTAAAATGAGGGTGAAGTTCCTTTGGCAACACCTGCACTATACAAAAGAGCCTTTTCTGACGTAGAATTTTGACCATCAACAAGTATTTTAAACATCTTTACAGGAGAACTCGAATAATACGCAACTGTAGATGTTCCATTACTTACACATAAATTATCAATTGCATTCTCATAAAGTGCTAGGCGAAGATCCAATTCAAAAGCAGCAAACTCAGCAAGTTTCCAATCATATTTTCTTGCTTCATTATTAGTAAGAACATCTTCAAAGTCCGGAATGACAAATACGTTAAATTTACTTTCCTTTAAAGCAGAATAAACTTTGTACCATTCTTCTAGTCTAGAATTTCTTGCTACCTGGAAGTGACTAGTTCTAAGTGAGATTGTAAAATAAGGTTTATCACCTGTAAAATCCTTAATAAGCTTTCGAGCATGATTTGAGGCAGTGAACGGCTGAACATTACAGCCAAGATTGTGGAATTTACTAACTCTATCCATTAAATAGGGTGTTACTGTTAGAGACTCCTCAGGTGTTCTAGGAGGGTATGTTGAAGGAAAGGTTGGGTAAGAAATAGTCTCTGGGGGGGTTTTATATAGAGTTATTTGAGAAATAGATGGTATCAAGTTTGGAATACGCATTAATATATGATTAACTCTCCATAACTTCTCATCACTCATAAATTTAACATCTCTAACAGAAATATCTCTAAAACTAGATGCAACAATATGTAAGTTAATTCTTGGCAATTTTATAGACTGCCTATAAGCTTCGGCACAAACAAGAAAGTTAGCGTAATCAAATGTAATTGGTGCAAATCTAGTATCATAATAAGCTTGAAGTGCCATCATAGAAAAAATTCCTAAATGATTAAGACATTTATAATAACATAATTAGTAGATGTTATTATAAAATTTACATTAATTAAAATCTTTGAGGCGTATATATATAGTTTTTGAAATATAAATTAAATACCTGATATATGATTTTTTATTAATGATTGTTCATAATATCTTAAGTAATTATTATATCACAATCTAAAATATTTTCTTTAAGGTTTTCCATTCTATTTGTCTATTTTTGAGATGTATTCCAGAATTAATATTAATAAGATTTTTTGATCATTTACTTGGTAACTTATGTTTTTCATAAAAAACGATTGTTATGAGTCAAAATAGAGTTAATTTGACCATATGTTAAATAAGCTATCATCAATTTTCTGAACTTTTATCTCTTTATTAACATTTAGAATATTACCAATTATCTGGACTTTTGAAGCAATTTCTTCTGTTGAAGCTGAAAACTTATTTATCCATTCTTTTCTTCTGTTAAGATTAACCCAAGAGCAGTCTTTCCTTAGGGTCCATTTGTATTCTAAATCTTCATTTTCTATATTTTTCTGAATATTGTTCAGAATGATTTCAGAAATATTTCTTACGGGTGATATTTTATCTAAATCTGGAAAAAACTCTTTCATCTTTGTATTATTTTCGTTGCTATTCATAATTAAATTATTATTCCCAAGTATAAAATCTGATATTGCTTCTACTGCTTCATCATAGTTCTTTGCAGTTGGGCTAACTAAATTCGATAAAATATAAGAATGGTATTTTGAATTAATCTTTGGCGTTATACTTAGTGAAGGTACTTCCAATAGTCTAGCTTCAAAACCAGTTGTACAAGTTGTATGTATTAGGGCTTCAGAAGCAAGAATCCAAGGAGTGGGTGGGCTACTTTCAATTATATATATATCCTTATGTGAATATTTTTTTTTCCAATAACTTACATCTTCAGCTGGATGAGGTCTAATAACGGTCTTTAATGGAGTGTTGAGCTTTGTAAACCATTCAATGACTCTTTCTAGCTCATACATATTAGATTTTTCCCAGTCTATTTCATCTTTATAAGCCTCTATGCTTCTCTTATCACCTAGTTCAAGGTGTCCAGTTCTTATTGCAATATCTCTTGGATCTTCATTTTCTTTCCATATAGAATTTACCCATCCAAAATTTGTGTTAAATAAAAAATAAGGTCCTATTTCATTCTTTATTCTCATAATTTCTTTTTGATAAAGTATTTTCCCCCATTTTTTTGCGATCTCCATTCTAGGATTACCAGTTATAATTGTTTTATTTTTCATTTCTGTATATTGATTCTTTACAATCTCAGCATGTTTCTTACTATTAGCAAAGAATAAATGCATATTTTTTGCTGCCGTATGGCATAAACCAGACTCAAAACATTCATCACATGCACATGCTAGGACCTCTTCATCGGTAGCACTAACTATGTGACCTGCATCTACAGCATCTACCATCTGAGTTGCCTGAATCTCGTTTACAGTTTTAAATAAAAATAAACCTTGGGGGACATTAAAAATATTTTTTGATAATGACCATTGCTGTCCAATAACTATATTAAGACCCTTATTTATAAGTTCGACAGCAAGGATAAGCCGAGAATCTAGGTCTCTAGATTTAAGCTCTAAAGGTATATAAACTACTGGATTAATCACGGTTTAGATATATACACATAAATAATATGCAAAAGGCTATTTGTATTAAAGATTCTAAATATTAATTATCTATATACTGCTTCTGAAAAATAATTCTCTGACATTTCTCTCCACTCTGGTACATCGTGAAAAATACCATGGTAACCGTCGCTCATATAGGTCATCCAGTATACGCCACCATGAGTAACCAAAGGGCCATGAAAGATTCCAGGGGGCCTTGATAAATAATAATCTTTTTTGATTTTTATGCCTACCTTTCTATCTTCCATCTCTCTATTTTTGTTATCATACGTATATCCAATGTAGCAATCTCCGGAAATTAAATATAAACACTCGTTATGCGGGTGAACTTCAGTGCCTGGGTCAATTGTCCCTGGAGGTTGATGAACTAAGGCAATTTGTTCCTCAGGATCTTTATCCCATCTTAGAACTTTTGCTAAAGTACCAGAAGGTCTATCTGGTTCACCTGTTTCTGGATTCTTCCAAGTTGTTTTCTCAACCATATCTTTCATTGCGTCTTCCCATGGCACGTCCCAGGTTTTCAGATTTATTTTTAATCGGTCAATATTTGCATTTGATAAATGATTATCTGATCTTATAAAATCATATGGAGCACCAAAAAAGACTAAAGCTCTGCATCCGTTGTCTGACTTAAATGGACCATGAGAAACTCCAGAAGGTATAAATGAATAACATCCTGAAATCATTTTTTCATTACCCAATGTAAGATCACCTTCAAGTATATAAATATCTTGAGAAGCACTACAATACCCTTTTGGATTAGACCAGCCCTTTTTAATTTCTATGACCATATGTCCACCACCATTATCAGTATTTGTAGAAATTAACCTTCTCTTTATTCCTGGTTCAAATGCCCCTTCTAGTGATTCTAGTTTTCTTGTTGAAACATCTAAACCATCTTCTCTACTTACCGGCATAGTTATACTCCCTCTTAGCTTTAGTCATAATTCTTTAGATAATTTAAAACTAATTTACATGTTTCCTCTGGGTTTGTGATCATGCAATATGTACTTCCCGCACCTTTTACTGCTTGAACTTCTGCATCAGGTTTTAATTTTAGAAAATCATTCACTAGAGTATCAAAACTTGCTGATTGCATTGACTCTTCATCATTCAAAGCACTCTCATTACCCATTAATAGAAGTGTTGGACATTTTATTCTAGGAACATCTCCAGTTAGATCTATTGAAGAAAGAGTATCCATTAACTCTTTCATTGTAGTCATATTAACATTCTTTTCATAGATTGGAGCTGCCCATTTTTCATATTTGAAATGCTCTGGTCCGTATAATGTTTCAGGGGTAAGAACCACTCCTGCAAAAACTCTAGAAAGTTGAGTTATGCCAAATACATGTGCAACCCAATATGCTGCGTGAAATACATTCCTCCAATAATCGTCAACCTTATAATATGGATAAGTAATTAATGTTTTCATTCTCTCAGGATATTTTGAAGCAAAACGAATACCAATTGGGGTGCTTGTGGATGTACACCATATATTTGTTTTATCAATTCCTGCTTCGTCAAGAGTAAATTTAAGGTCCTCAACCCATCCTTCAAGTGTTAATGGTTCAGTTAGTGACCAATCAGACAAACCACTGCCTCTGTAATTCCAATGAATAGTTTTTACTCCTGAATTTTGTAAAATTGGATCACAAAATTCAAATTGATTATGAAGTAAAGCAAATCCTCCAATTAGAACTAAGGGGTTTCCTTCACCCTTAACTTCATACCAAATCTTAGAACCATTTCTATATGTTTCAGTCATTCTAAATTCCTTGGTTACAAAAATTTATGAATAATATTTATCCCCATTAGCCTAAAACCCATGGGTAAAACATATCCTCCTAAAACTTTAGTTGGTTGTAGTAAATTTACTTCTTCATTTTCATCTTTACCAAACTCTAAAGTTGCGTCGCCAGCTGTAATTTTCCCAAATTGCGTATCCTTCATTATCATTTGACATAAATCATGTACTTCAGGTTTTCCTGATGGCGGATAGTGAACATCAGGAAAATGTCTTTCACAAGTTAAAGGAAGATTATCTGTATAAAACTTTAAATCATTAATATTTATGTTTTTTGATGGATTTATTGAGAAATTGACTATTTTTTCACCATTTCTACTTGCCCATCTATTTATATTTGTTCCTAGTTCACCAGTCTGATTTGATTTAGTTGCAGACATCAAAGGGTGTGTTTTACTTTCTTCGATTTGAGCCATTTTCGAGCATGCACCTAAAAACCAGCTCATAAGAACAAGCCAATCTTTATCACACCACTGAAATGCAGACAGCATAGTATTTGTTCCATTAAATTTACAGGGTAATCCAATAACGACAACATTGTATTGGGTCCTTGAAGGATTTATATCCTGAATTATGTCATTATTATCTGGGTAAACGGCAAAATGAGTGCTCCAAAGGAATGCTTCATCGGGTTTATCAGATTTTGATAATGGTGGTGGAAGAAGAGCTGAAATGGCATCAGGATTTGTTTTAAAATGAATTACGTAAAGGTCTCCAGCAAAGCGCCACGGTAAAGGTGGGACCAATGAAGCTTTACCAGTAGAAGAAAAAGGCCTTGTAAATCCCTTAGGAGACATAAAAATTACCTAAAAAATTAAAAAATCTGAATTTTCGATAGGTTATAGCTTATTTGGGTGAAATACAAAGAAAAAGTCCGTTATCAAGGTAATAACGGACTTTAAATTTAGTTAAATTTATATATTAGGTTTAGCGTCTTCTAGCAGCAGGTCTTCTTGCTGGCTTACGCTTAGCAGTTTTCTTCTTAGCTGTTTTTTTCTTGGCTACTTTCTTCTTAGCCGTTTTTTTCTTGGCTACTTTCTTCTTAGCCGTTTTTTTCTTGGCTACTTTCT
>MDTB01092006.1_pt1 | contig 68741 bp, 69 predicted proteins | sample 811161 | NCBI WGS metagenome assembly MDTB01 (sample SAMN05326650, study PRJNA326480) | marine metagenome | isolation source: seawater | place: Mediterranean Sea | collected 2009
AATTGGTATTCCGTTCATGAGAACTAAAGTATGATTAGAATTCATTCCTCTCATAAATACCGAAGTATTTTGACCCGTAGGTCCATTGGCAAATACATCCAAGCCAGCAACATATTCTAAAACACTTCTGACATCTTCATGACCTGAATCTGTCATCTGTTTTTTTGTTATAACGACTTTATTAAGTGATTCTTCGTTTAAATCAGAGGTATTAGGTGTAGAAAAAATTGTTATACAAGGCGTGCCTTCATCATTTTTCCATTCACAATTTTTTAAATCTTTTGCTTCTAATGGTAAATAAATTAGTACAGATAATATTGTTATATATAACTTTTTCATTAACAGTCCTTTCATTGGTTAGATTTCTCAAGTCTAACATTTGCTTTAAAAGCCACTGCTAACTTAATTGTAGAACTAGACTTTCCCTGGCCATCGTTCAACAGCGGACTATACTGGGTGGCGCTCGGACTATAACCGTTGCAGGTACAGCAAGTGAATTTCACACTAATTTCCCACCATGCGTTTCAGTACATGTTCGAATTATCATTATTATTTTTTATAGTCAAATAGATAATTTGAGAAAAATAAAGTTTATTTAAATGAAGTTTCTAAATCTTTTAGTGATAATCTAGACCGTCTTCATGGCCAGGTTTGTTTTTTGACGTTGAAATTTTTACACTCTTAAAATCATCCGCTCCGCCATGAGGATCAGCATCAGGCTTTGGCATATATTTTAAAAGATACTCTTCTTTTAATTCTTTATAAATTTTATTTCCTTCGTTATCATTTTTTTCTGCTTTTTCTATTTCTTTCCATCGATTCTTTGGAAACTTCACATAAAGAGAGAAGCATTTTTTGATAGATTCGATTTCTTCTGGAGGATATTGTGGCATATTAAGTATTGGTTTATTTGTTAAACATTTTGTTATTGTTTCAGGTTTTATCAGACCCAGTTCTTCACACATAGTTCTCAGTGGCGTACCATGAAATGGTACAAAAGAGTAAATGTTGGCATTGTCAGCTTCTATATGTCTATTTAATTCTATAGTATCAAAAGCTAGTTTTTTTGTTTCTGTAGGAAATCCAGTTATATTATTCACACTAAAGGCTACACCATATTTATGAGGAATTTTTAGTTTTTCTATTATGTCTTTATTTTTCCATCTTCTGTCTAAAATTTTAGCCCTAAACTCCTCATTGCCATGTTCTACTCCAAAAGAAATCCTGTGCAAACCAACTTTGGATAATTTCTCAATATTATAATCATTAATAGTTTCGGGTCTAGTTTGCATCCAAAATGGCAATTTAATTTCTTCATACATTTCACAAAAAGCATCAAATTCTTTTCTGTTCATGGCTAAAAATGTGTCAGCCCAAAAATAGTTATATTCAACTTTATGTACATCTTTAAAATATTTTAGTTCTCTGTACACTAAATCAATTTTCTTTTTTCTAAAAAAACTATGCCCAAGACCTTTGTAAAGTTTCATCTGGTCTGGAGAATTACAAAATTTACATGTATATGGACATCCCCTAATCGTTTCAATTGGATACATTTTATATACTTTTCCAGCCATCGGTCTGTAAAGTCTAGCTTCCTCAAAAAGTGAGGTGTCTATAATTGGATTTTTATTTATATCTACAGGTTTTGTTATTGAATTTTTCTCTATTGAACCATCTTCTTTCTTAATCCATACGTTAGTTACTTTTGAAAAGTTTTCTTTATCTCTTACTCTTTTACAAACTTCTGATAAAGCTTCTTCTCCCTCACCAACACATACAATATCTACTAAATCATATTTTATACAAATTTCTGGTGCAAAAGTAGGAAAAACTCCGCCAGCTAAAACTGGTGTCTTAAATTTAGTTTTATATTCTCTAACTTCTTCAAGAATTTTGATGCCCAATTCCCACATATCTTCAGTGGTAGACATAACAAAGATGTCTGGTTTATATTCATTTACAAGTTTTTTTAAGTCATCTTTCCAAGAAGTATCTTTCATTCTTAAACCTTTTTTCTCCATTTCTTTTTGATAAGGAACTACATTTAAGCCTTCCTCTTTAGAGCCATCGGAATCTAATCCATGATCTGTGGCATAATAAGTAGTGTCAAATATTTTTGTTTGATGACCGTCTTTTTTTAAAATAGCGGAAAACAAAGCTATCGCGGGAGGCAGCATGTTCATGCCATAAGTGTTCGGGTATATAAATAACACATTTATACCAGTTTTATTCTTTTTCATTATTGTTTCTGTATAGCTTCTAAACGACTGTATATACTCTTTTTCTCTACTTCTTGCTTTTCAACTAAAAATCTTGTTCCTCCACCAACGTCTGCTTCAGCATTAGGTGCAAATACATTTTTATATAAAATCATCAATTCTTTAAACATTTTATTTCCTTTTTCATTATCTTTTTCAGCAATTTTTATAAAGTCATACATATTTTCTGGCAATTTAACATAAAGTGAGAAACATTTTGCTATGCCTTGAATTTCTTCGTGAGTAATATGTTTTTGTTTAAGGGGAGATGCATATGTTAAGTCTTCTGCCAACTCATCTTTTCCAAAATATCCCTTCTCTACACAGTAAGAGTGAAGAGTAGTTCCATGGTAGGGCTGAAAAATAGCACAGCTATGACTATTTGCATTAAATTGTCTATTTAACTTAATTGTATCAAACATCATTTCTCTTGTTTCATCTGGAAAGCCAACAACATTGTTTACTGAAAGTTCGATTTTAGATTTAGACACAATTCTGCAAGCTTCTACAATTTTTTCATCTGTAGCCATTCTTTTGAGCATTTTTTGAGCATATTCTTGGTTTCCAGACTCAATTCCTATACTCATTCTATGACAATTTATTTCTTCTAACATATCAACCTTTTCCTGAGTTATTGTTTCTGGCCTTGTATTGAACCAAAAAGGTAATTTAATTCTCTTGTACATCTTACAAAAATCTTCAAATCTTTTCTTCGGCATTGCAAGAAACGTTTCTGATACAAAATAAAAATATTCTACGCCGAACTCTTTTATGTAGTCTTGCATTTCTCTCTCAATTTGATCAATTGGTTTGCTTCTTGACCATCTTCCAACTTCTTTAAATTCTGCTTCGAAAACTGGAGCTGAACAAAATGTACATTGATATGGGCATCCTCTTGAGAATTCTATTGGCGCCATCCTCCATAACTTTCCTGACATTGGTCTGTAAATCCTTTTAGGATCATACTGTGAAAAATTTAAAATTGGCAAATCTGTCATATCAACTAAAGGTCCTTTAGCATTTTTTATTATTTTGCCGTTTTTATCTTTTGCCCAAACTCCTGGAATCTTTGTTAAATCTGATCCTGTTGCCAATGCTTTACAGAATTCAATATTTGCATACTCTCCTTCTCCAACACAAATATAATCTACAGCATCATCTTTCATTGTTAGTTCTGGTGCAAAAATTGCAAAACAACCACCAACAAAAGTTGGAATATTTAAATCTCTAACTTTCTCTAGCATTTGAATTCCAAATTTGTGTGTAGGTTCGACGGTAGAAAGCATTATTACGTTTGGTTTGTAGTCTATAACTTTTTTTCTAAAGTCATCAAAAACGTTTGTTTCGATGTACTCTATTCCTACTTCTCTATAATCAAATTCTGCTACTTGCAGCCTATCAATTAAGTTTTCATCTCTACTTTTTGATGAACTCTTATTAACTCCTAGTCGGCCATCATTTGGATAATAAGTTGTGTCAAAAATATTATAATTAATTTTATGTTTCGTTAACATTCCAGCAATAGAAGATAATCCTACGGGAAAAAGATTGTCCATTGGAGAATTTGCGTAGACCAAGAGAACTCTAAAATCAGTGAAATCTACATCACTTGTGTTGAGTTTGTATTCAGGGTGTTTCTTAATAATGCTCATAAATCTATTTATTAAACTTTTTATACAAAATATATTAAAATTTCTTCAAAAGCTCATTTAATATATTTTTTTTAGAACCGAAAGCTATATATTTTCCTTTATTTTTTAACTTATAACTAAACAAATTCTCACTTTTCTGTTCAACAGTTAAATTTGGCCAGATTTCTTGACTATGAGACTCAAAAATAGGATCTCCACAAATATGTATTATATCCTCTACTCCAGACTCAAGGGCTTCAAAAATTGAGGCTGTAACACCAAAAAATATTCCAATATTTTGTCGTTTTGGGGTCTTGGAAAAACGATCATGATATAATTTCATAATACTCTCCAGTTTATTTTTAAAATTGTCATGTTTTATTTGTTGTGAAGATGCCCCTCCAGCAGGATGGCTTCTTATCCTTAGTATGGGAAAATATCCATCTGGTGATGATTTAACAAATTTTTCAAATTCGTTTAAATATTTTTTGTGATCATCGATTGTAGTTGGAGTAAAGATTATATTAGATAGTTTTCTGTCTTGATCCTCTCTAAATCTAAGAGACTCTGTAAAAATAATTTTATTTTTTGGCCAATACAGAGTTTTTTCAAGTATTTCAGAATTTGCACGACCATGGATCAAAATATAATCAGGTGATCCTTTTCTGTAAATGTATTCACAGGGATTCGGTGTCAAAACCGTATGTATATAACCCAAGGTTTTAATTTTTTGATCAATTTTTTTTGCTTCGATGATTGAAGTTAACTGAAAAGGCTGTCCTTCGTAAGGTAATAATAAAATCTTATAATTTTTTCCAACTAATTCTTCCTTTACAATTTTTGAAACAAAGTCAGCTAAATGTGAATAAAAATTTAAATAATGAAATATTTTTTTTAAAGAAAATTGACACTCAAATATTTTTTTTATCACAACTTTAATAAAATAAAAAAAACGATATTTAAAAAAACCTTTTTTTATTCTTACTACCGTAATGTTGTCACTCAAATTATTAGGCACGTAACCATCCATAGAAAGTAAAATCCAGTGAGAATTTGGAATTTCATTTGAAGACTCTTTGAAGTATCTGTCAAATAATGTGCCGTCTTGATTAAAGTTATTTTTAAAACCCCAGGTAAGAATCAAAATTTTATTATCTTTAACTTTAGAACTATTTCTTATCACTTCGTATTCGGCATTGACACTGATGCTTAAAATATTTTTCAATAATAGATAAATATATTTTAAAGAATATCTCCAACCATTTAAGTGAAATTTAATTTTAGCATAACCCAAATTTTGTCCCCATAATGCTGGATAGCATACTCCACTCAAATAAGATTTGATTCTGGTTTCATCTATTTTATTGATAAATTTTTTAGAATAGTTGATTATTTCAACTTGATTTTTTCCGATCGACATTTTTAAATTAAATTTTTAGGATTTTATTAATTGCTTAAGTTTTAAAATAAGTTTTTTTGTTTCTTTTATGGGGCTAATTGTAATTCGCAAGTAATTATTGTAACCTTTGATTCCCAATCCTTTTTTTGTAACTATCTTTTCTCTTAAAAGTTTTCTGTAAATAAAATTAATTTTTTTTGAAAAATTTATATAAATAAAGTTAGCGTGAGTTTTGATATATGAAATTTCATGACTCTTTAAAAATTTGATTAATAAATTTTCACCTTTTTTTGAGTCCTTAACATATTTTTTATGAATCCATGAATTCTTAAGTAGGAGATTACAAGCTAATATACCAACAGCATTTACTTCGTACATTGGCTTTAAATTAAAAAATAATCTTGAAATTTTTGGATTTGATATAATATACCCTACTCTTAAACCTGCTAGGCCAAAAGCTTTTGAAAAAGTTCTTGCTATCATTAGATTTTTATATTTTTTTAATAACGGTAAAACTGAAAAACCACTAAACTCAAAGTAAGCTTCATCGACTAAAATCGGCACTCTGTGTAAGTAAGCCTTTTTAACTATTTTTTTTATATCTTGTTTAGATATTATTGTGCCAGTAGGACTATTTGGATTTGCGATTACTATTAGGGAAATCTTTCTATTTATAGAATTCATTAATTTTCTAATATTTAATTCCATTTTATTATCATAAGTAATGTTTATTTTTTTTGCCTCTGCAATATCACAATAAATATCTACCATGGCAAAAGTGGGCTTAAGAACAATTACCTTGTCTCCTTTTGAAACAAAAAGATCAAAACAGTTTTTGATTGCTCCATCAATACCAGAAGTTAAAATAAAATATTTTGTATTTAATCTATGGTGCTTTGCAAGCGATTGGTAAAGTTTTGAGACTTCAGGATAGTAAGTAAGTTGTTCCGACTTAAGTTTGCTAGACAATTTTTTTAAAAAAGTTTTTTCAAAAGCACTTACTCTTTCATTTTTATCCAAACAAAGTTTTCCATATCTAGATGTTAAAGAATTTTTTAATCTGAAAATCTTCTCTATTTTATTTTTATAGCTTTGCATTTTTATTAGATTACAGAGCATGAAGAACAGGGTTTCTGTTCTTTTCTTTTTTGACTTAAGTGTTTCTTTCTTAAAATATTATACTCTTTAGAATTCCAAAGTTCTGCGATAGAATTTTTTGAAAAATTTCCAACCGACAGGGTTGACTTATAATCAACATCACAAGGATTAGCTTTTCCATCCCACCAAACAAACATCCTTCTCCAAAGATCTGAACATGCTTTTTCAATATTATTTGGTTCTTTTATATAATTATTTTCCCAAGGATTGTATTCCACAAACGCTACTTGATCTACGAGCTTGCCCCAAAGCTCAAGCATATCATCTAATTTTTGATCTTGAGAAAATTTTACTCCCGATACTCTAGTTATAATTTTGTTTTTTGGATAGTGTTTATTTTTAATATCAACGAACATTCGAATATTTGATAGTGTTTTATCTAAATTACCATTTACTCTTAACTTGGCGTATAAGTCTTTATCTGCAGCGTCAGCAGAAAATACCATTGTCTTTACATTGCTTGATAAAATATCATGACATTTTTTTTCATCTAACAATGAAGCATTCGTATTAATTTTTAAATTAATAAACTTTCCAGATGTATAATTAATAATTTTACTGAAATTTGTGTTAGCTAATGGTTCACCGCGAGATGCAAGTGTTACAAATTGAATCTTTCCCTCAATATTATCTATAATCTCTCTGAACAATTCAAAACTCATTTGTCCCATATGGCCATTTTTCTTTGAAGTAAAAGATTTATCTGTCTCAAAACAAAATACACATCGAAAATTACAGATTGATGAAGGTTCAATTTGTATTAGAGGAGGAAAATCATCCAATTCTTTTTTGGCCGGAAAAATATCGTACTTATATCTATGAATTAAATATAAAATTTTATCTTTTTCTTCATCAAATGAATAATACTCAGCAATTGAATTTTCATTAAGTTTAAAAATTGTTTCATCTGAATTTGATTTATTGTTTTTTAAGTTTTCTAACAAAATTCTAAAAATTTTAATTTCCTTAGTTGAAAAAGTTTTCAAGTATTTGGATATATCTAATTTTTCAATTTCATTAATAGCATCAGATATCAAATATTTTTTTTTATTAACAAAAGAACTGAAACTTTGATGTTTTTTATAAATGATTTTATTTATTTGCATTTTTTTTTATCCAATGCTCTAAAATTGGAACTTGCCAATCAAAATCCAGATCAAAACCTGCGTATGAAAAAATAGGTGCTATTTTTTTTCCCATCCACTTCTGCGGAAGAAGTCCTTCTTCCATTTTTTCCAGGCATTTGGGCCTCACCACTGAAACGGACATATCGGCATAATATACGTTTCCTTGAGAGTCTCTATCGCAATTTATATCAATATTTTTTGGATATTTATTAAAAGGAATGAAAGGTTCAAGAGTTCCGTTTTGAGTTAATTTTCTTGCCCTAATTGGACTCCACATATTATATACTGAGGTTGTAACCGCTGAATCAAATTTTTTGTTTTTCCTTAAAATTGATATCCCTTTATTAATCAATTTACTGTTAACTGTCCCTGCATTTGCCATCAATAAGACAATCATTTCTATTTTTTTATTTTTTCTTTCGACTTGAGATTTTATTTTGTAATAAGCGTCTCTAAAAACATCTTCTCCAAGTGCTTTGGATGTTGCTAAATATTTAGGTCTTTTTAAAAAGGTTACGTTGTATTTATTTGTTATTTTTTTAATGTTCGAACAATCTGTCGAAACAAAAATTTGATCAATCATTTTTGTTTTTTTTGCAGCAATTATAGGATACTCACACAAATGTTTTCCTAAAATTTTTATTAAGTTCTTATCAGGAAAACCGTGACTACCTGCTCTTCCAATCATAAGCGCAACTATCATCTTATTAGTTCTTATCTCCTTTTTCATAAATTAATCCAAATAATTTTCTATTTTAAAACAAATAACTATCTAATCCAAATTTGATTAAAAAATTTATTGAATTTTTCAGATTTTTCAATTATTTCTGAATGCAATTTGTCTTTTAATTTAAACCCAGCTTTGTTTAAGCATTCCTTTGCTTCTTCAGATTGTTTTTTGTCATCATCATTTATTTCAACTAGTATACTTTCAACATTACTGAGAGTTTCTGATGCCCCTTTTAATATTAAATGTTCTATACCATCTACATCTATTTTTATGTAATCTGGTTTAGTAAAATTTAATAGCTTTACGCTTTCATCAATAGATAGTCCAAACGTATTATACTTAAAATTATATTTGAATAAATCTTGTAAATTTTCGTGATCTTTGTTTTTTCCAAAATTTGACATTGATCCTCCCCAATCATTATTTGATAAATTAAAAGGGTTGAAAGATAATTTTTCACATAAAGGAAAAGGAATAATTTTTATTTTTTCTGATAATGAGTTAATATTAATATTTTTAACTAAGAGCTCTAAATTAAATACTGATGGTTCAAAAGCATATACCTGACAATTAGCACGGAAAGCTGCATAACAACTATACAATCCAGTGTTTGCCCCTATATCCCAAAAAATTGAATTTTTTTTGAATTTATCAATCCAGCTCAAAGTTTCTGGCTCTTTCGAAGAAAAAGTTTCAGCTCTAAAAAAATTTAATCTATTTGGAACATAAAATTGCAATTTCAAATCTTTATGTTTAATAGTTTTTTTTCTGCTTAAGATAGCAGAGCTTAACTCGTCAATAAAATACCTGCCCGCATTTATTTTACTTGAAATATTAACAACATTCCTTGCAAATATACTGGTAAATATTTTTAGTAATTTTTTCATTTTATTTTTCTCTGATTTCGTTTATTAAATATTTTAAATTTTTTTCAATATCTTGTTCATTTTTAATATTAATCTTCTTTCCTGCTCTAGGAGTAAATAAAGTAGGTTTATTAACATAATGACCAATATGTTTTTCATTTAAAAATTTTATTTTGTTTTTTGGTATTTTTAAAACATTAGCAACTATTTTCATTAATTTATTTACTTTAATTTTTTTTTTACCAGTAATAATTAAATATTTATTTTCATATCTTTTTTTAATAACTTTCGTGCAAAGATTAACAGCATCTTTTACATGGATATAATTTCTTGCTGCATTTCTAGTTCCGCCATAAATTAATTTTCTTTTTCTAATACCACTATTAATTATAACATTGATTCCATTTGTATCATCTGATCTGGTTCCATAAAGAGAGCCAAATCTCAAAATGGTGTATTTTAATCCAAAAGTATCATAAAATCTTTCTACATAGCTTTCCGCTGCTTTCTTGCTTGAGCCATAGAAACCTCCTTCTTCAGTATTCGCATAAATTGAGCTCGCAAAAATGAACCTCTTTACCTTGTGTTTTAAAGAAGCATTTAATGCATTAATTGTTCCTTGTATGTTAATTTCTGCAGATTCAAGTGGTTTTGTTCTTGCAGAATCCATGTCGGACAAGGCAGCAAAGTGATAAATAAAATCTGCCCCTCTGATAGCTGGTAAGAGTTGTTTACTGTTCAAAATACTTCCTAAATACATTTTTTGATTTTTCTTCTTATATTTTGACTTTTTAATATCAAAAATATTAACATCATGGCCTTGCTGGGTTAATAAATCACAAAGGTGAGATCCTAAAAATCCACTGCCACCTAAAACTGTAATTTTCATTCCTTAAAGTAATTTTTTAAAAAGGTTATTAATATTATTTTTTACTCTTCCAGCAAAAATATATTTTTCAAACAATATGTTTTCACTTATTTTGATAGTTTCAATGCAATCAATCAGATCATTTTCATTGTTAACATAATAAATAGCCGAGTTTTTCTTCTTAACATTTTCTTCTGCTTCACAGTGTTTGTATCGCTTCCATCTATCAAGCAAGATAACCGGGATATTTGAATGCAGTGAGTCTTCTATAACTGTTGAAGAAAAACTAATTGTTGCAAATACATTTCTTAAAGCGTAATTAATTTTTCTATTTGTAAATTCCAAATTTTTAAACTCTTTTTTTAAATCATTAGTGAATTCAGCAATTAAAGGGTGTGGTTTTATTAAAAAAGTAATACTATTTTTTTTTGCAATTTGATTTAAAAAACTTAAATTATCAAGAAATTCATAATACATTTCAACTCCAAGCATATGGATGCTTTCAAAATCTTTTAGTGTAACAGCAAAAAGAATTTTTTTTTTATTCTTTTTGTTATTTTTTTTTTTTTCACAAAAAATTAAGTTTCCTGTATTTAAAACATTTCTAAAATTTTTATTTTGCCAGCCAAAAAAATTTTTTGCTATTAAAGATTGAGACGTATGAAAATTAGCATTAGCGCTAGTAATTGCCTCTGATATTGTTTCTTTATAGATTTTATCATATTTGTCAAAGTTTTTTGAAAGTGTGCCATGAGGAATACAAATAGAAGCAATATTTAATTTTTTGGCTACATCTAAAAAATAACCATGTATACCTTTGTTTAAATTTGTAATTACCATTTTGATTTTCACTTTTTTAAAAAAATTATCAATTGCTAATGATTGATTTTTTAAATTTACAAGGTTATTTTTTTCTTGGATTAATCTTGAGTTAAGAACTTTAGATAAATCTTTGCCTTTATACATAAAATCAATTTTGGGTAAGTTAATTTCAGATACTTTATTACTTCTAATTTTTTTAAATTCAAAAAACCTTACTTTTAAAAGATTGTAAATAATCCTTTTAAGAAAGGTAATTTTTTTATCAAAAGGAACAATTATGTTCATTTTTTTTTTCTGCAAGGACAGAACTATTCTAAAAAAATTATAACCTAAATTTGTAAGTAATATGTATTCTTTTTCAGGAAAACAATTATTTATTTGAAATTCATATTGTTCATTTGAAGAAGTATATTTGTTATCAATGTTATTTAAGCTCGTTATCTTTATATCGCTAATAAGATTTAAAACTAAATAAGATACAAAGATGTTCTTTTTTGAAAATTGACCAAAATATCTATCCCAACCAGATACAATAATTTCATCTACTTTATTTTCAAGTTTTAACTTTTCTATTATTTCAAGAATAAAAGCTATCGAGTGAAATCTAAATCTTATAAAAGCCTTAAATTCTTTTCTATGACTATCCATAACGATATCACCGAATTTTAAGCATTTGATTAATTTTTCCGATTCAACTAAAGAATCTTCGTGAAAAGATTTTTTTATAAAATTTAAAGGATTATAAAATTTAATTGAGTTCTTAATACAATATAATTGGGTTGATAAATCTAAAGGTAAAAAAACAACTTCTTTTTTTACTTCTTTTAAAATAAATTGTATTTCCTCAACGCTTTGAACTACGCAAATACTTTTTGACATAAAATTCTAAATACTCAAAATCTTTATAATTATCTAAATCGAGGGACTCTTCATCACTAACCTCAAAAAAAAATGGTTTTTTTCCAATTCTACATTTATACTTTCTTAAAGCTTCTTTTTTTATTCCATAGAGTCCAGTGGTCTCACAAACTACAGGTTCAGCATCTTGGCTTCTTGGAAGAATTTTTGGTTTATAATTAATCGGCTTCTTTTTAAACCAAAACCAACTATGAATTGATTTTGCGGTGAGTATTGAGTCATAACTTTTTGTATTTTTCATGAAATCAATACATTTGTTTATAGTACTTATTTTTAAAAGAGGTGATGTTAAAAAAAGTTGAAAAAAAATATCAGCATCAACTATTTTAGAGTGATAATTTAATAAATCATTTCCATTAGCTGAATCTCTTGATAATTTTGGTAATCTTTGAATAAATTTAAAGTCTCTCTTATTGCAATAATCTTCGATTTCCCTACTGTCCGAGTCCACATAAATTTCATCAAACTTACAATTATTTAGTTTATCCAAAAGATATCTATACAAAGGTTTACCATTAATTTTTTTAAAATTTTTACCCGGTACTCTTTTTGAGTTTTTCTTTATAGGAACTATTGCTACTGTTTTAATGACTCACCTCCCTTAAGCTACTTTTATATTTCTCGTCTAAAATGTCGTTAACGAGATTTTTCAAAATAACATTGTCCTTATCAAGTTTCATAATTGAAGGGTCTTTTTTTATAGTATCAAACCACTCCTCATCACTCATATGCAAAATATTATCCAATTTTTTATAGATTACTGAAGTATCATTTCCGCAATACCAAAATATTCCTTCCTTGCTATTGTTAAAAAAATGCCAATTATAATTTGGCAAAGTATTTATAAAAAATACTTTATTACCCCTTGCTAATAAATCATATCCCAAGGCTGAGTGTGTACAAACACAAACTCTAGATTTTTCTGCCAAATCTAAAGAACTTATTTTCTCAGATAAATAATCTGTAGCAAATTCTTTATAAAAATTTAACTCTGAAGATAATGATAAAGATTTGTTATTTTTTTTATCCGGTCTAGTGGAAGAAGGGGCAAGTGAATATTTTTTTTTCATTTGATGGCAGTAGCCTGATAGAGTTTTTAATGCAAAACCTCCGCAATTATTAAACTTATTTATTCTATCAATATCTCCTTCAAGTTTACTTTCTACATTGTTTCTATAACTTGATATGAACATGAAATCATAAATTTTCTTAGATGGTTTAGCAATTTTTTCATTATTTTTTATGGATCCACTGATATAAAATTTTGAATTAAAAACCTTGCTAATAAAATTAAGACTTCTTTGATCGAATACAAGATAATAGTCTGGTGCAGTAATATGTGAAAAATTTTTAGGACTCTTATACTTTTTTCCAAAATTTTTTTGCCAAGCAAAACTAGCAGGATAGCCTTGGATTACATATTGTGCCATCAATATTTGATCATCAAAAGTATAACCCCATTCATAGAATATTGAAGTCTTGTTTGGAAAATATTTTTTACATTCACCTATTAGACCATAACGATCTTTACCTAGTATTATTTTAGGATTATATGAGCTAATAATTGTCTTGAAGTAAGTTTCTCTCAAAAGAGAAAAGTTTTTTTTCTTTTTTGATAAGATAAAATAAAATAAAATAACAAATAAATATCTTAAATTTATCGCATTATTATCATAAATAGCATAGTCAATATTTTGAAGATTAATTCCTAAAAACTCGTAGTCTAAAATTAATAAATCAACTTTTTTATTTTTTTTAAAAGACCATTTTTTTTTAAATAAATGTAAAATATACATTTGTATTTAATAAACCATGCTTTTTTTAAAAGGGGTTCCTTTTTTAACTGCTTTTTTTAATTTTCTTCCTATTAATGAATTATAATATTTTGGATGCATGCCCAAACTTGGTCTTATAACTTTGATGTTATTCTTATTAATTTTACAACCTTTTTTTAAGTTTTTTGATACATAAATTGATCTTCTGAAAATTAATGATTTTTTTTCACCTTTTGATACACATACTTTATTCTTTCCTAAAGATTTCCAGGCAATATTACATTCTTTTACTAAATTTTTAAATTCTTCCGGAACCAATGAAAAATGACCATCTATACTGCCATCATTTTTTTTTAAAGTTAAATGTTTTTCAATTATCGTTCCCCCTAAAGATATGCTTGCTACACTACAGCCAATTCCAAGTGTATGATCAGAAAGACCAATTTCACAATTAAAAATTTTTTTTAATGTTTTTATCGCATTGATATTACTATCACTAGGGTTTGCGGGGTATGCACTAGTGCATTTCAAGAATGCATAGTTAGGGTTATTTGCTTTTTTAAAAATTTTTTGGACCTCAATAATTTCTTTTAAATTGGACATACCTGTAGAAATAATGGTTGGTTTTTTTGTCTTAGCTACTTCTTCAATTAAAGGATAATGATTGATCTCGAAAGAAGCAATTTTATATGCGGGACTCTTTAGTTTCTTAAGTTCTGCTAAAGATTTTAAATCAAAAACAGAACTGAAACAAATCAAGTTTATCCTATTGCAATACTCAAAAATTGCCTTGTGCCATTTTAAAGGAGTTTGAGATTCCTTATACAATGAATATAAATTTCTCTTATTCCAAGAGCTATTTTTATCGTTGATAAAAAATTCTCGACGATTTGAATTAATTGTTATTTCATCTAAATCAAAGGTTTGTAATTTTACTGCACTAGCACCTGCTAACTTTGCTTCTTTTATAAGTTTTTTTGCTCTATAAAGCGAACCCTTGTGATTACCTGAGATTTCAGCAATGATAAAAGGAGGGTATCGTTTTCCAATTTTTCTTTTTTTAATTTTCATATTAAATGTTCAATATATAAATATTTTTATTATTTGTTTTTCTGTGAATTAGAAATCCACTTTTTTTTAAAGTTTTATTAGAGGAAATATTTTTTTTAAATGAAACTGCAAATACTTTATCTATGTCTATTTTTCTATTTTTCCTAATTTTATTTGTAAACAATTTTATCATTTTAGATCCGAGATTCCTGCCTCGAAATTCAGATGCAATGAGATAACTTAGAAAATATTTTTTTTTTTTTAAGCTCAATCTTATAATTCCAAATGTTTTTAGCCCATAAACAAATTTGTAAAAAAAATTATTTCTATATAACTCATTTTTGAACCATATCTTATGTTTAGCAATTGATATTCTTGACTTTTTTAATGACCATTTTCTTACAACTGGATCATTTGATAGATCAAATACCTTCTTTAAATCTCTTAAACTTAATTTCTTGAGTATCTTTTTAGAACTTCTTGATGACAATTTATTTTTCTAACTTTTTTAATAATTGAGAAATTTTTCTGTCTTGCAAATTGATATTTTTAAGTATTTTCTTTGCTTCGATAGGCGCTATTTTCAAAGCGAGCCTTAAAATATTCATCCAGTTTATATTGTTCCTGCCTCTTGCGGATTCAATGCTTTTTATAATTTTTAAGTATTTTTTATTCTTTTTCATGTTTTTGTTATTAAAACCCATTTCCACTCAAATACTTTACTTCCAGAAACTTGGAGATTATTAATAGCTTTTGTTACACCTTGTTGTTTTTTTTTAAACATATTAAATTCATTATTTACCTTTATAGCGTTAAAATCATCTTTTATAAATCTTATTTTGTATCTTCCGTTTTTATTAATAACTTTTTTTATAAAATCATAGCTATACGTATTTTGATAAACAAAATCCTTAGGATCATTTTTGCTATTAAAAGAATCCGTATATAAAAATTTACTTAAATGCGATTTATTACTTAAGAGGGTTCTTATAATGCAAAATTTTTTTGATGTTTGTAAAAGATTTCTAATAGGAATTTCTATGCTTGGTAAATGCAATAGCAAATTACAACAAAAAGTGATGTCATAATTTTTCTTAAATTTTTTATTTAAGTCAAATATATTTCCTAATGATAAACTTACATTTTTATTTTTATCAAAAAACTTTTTTCCAAATCTAATATAGTCTTTGGTTGAGTCAATTCCGGTGTATTTAATATTTTTATCAATTCTTCTCAAACTATGATAATAGTGTCCTGCCGCACAACCAACATCAAGTATGTGCATCTCAGGTTTGTAGATTTTTTTAATTATTTCTCTTAATTGTTTGGCGCTTTCCATTTCCTTCAGGGAACCTTTAACCCTTAGGAAAGTCCTTTGTTCAACCGAAGGTTTTTTTTTCCAAATTTGCCAATTCCCCTTAACACTCACCACGCTGTCCATCCTCCATCGATTGGTAAGTTTACTCCATTAATATAAGAAGAGCTGTTAGATAATAAAAATATAACTGGTAAAGCAACCTCTATTGGTTTTCCGGTTCTTTTCAAAGGTGTTTTTCTGGACAAATTTTTCAAAAATTTTAACGAGCTTTTTCCTTGTGGAATTGGACCAGGTGAAACACAATTAACTCTGATTTTTTTTGGATTAAGATTACAAGCGAGATACTTGGTCATCTGAATTAAACCAGCTTTTGTTGAACCATAGTGAATTGGGTTTTCAAACTTTTTTAAATTATAGATATTTTTATCAGGACTGACAGATCCATACATAGATCCTATATTTACAATTGATGAGGACTCCTTTGATTTATTTGCTCCTTTGATGAGATGCTTTTTAAGATCTTTAATTAACTTGAAAGGAGCGTATAAATTTAAATTTGTAGCTTGAAGAAAATCCCTCTTTTCTATTAAATTTATTTCACCGGTTATTCCTCCGTAGGCATTATTAATAATTCCATTTATGTAATGATGTTTTTTTTTTATAAATTTTACTAAATTATTTATTTGATCTTCTTGATTTAAATCAACAATCGCTATATCGCATTTATTTCTAAAATTTTTTTTTAGTTTTTTTAAATACTTTTTTTTCTTTTCGTGAGAGGTTGTGGTTATTATTATTTTGCCTCCTCTTTTTAATATCTCGTAAGACAATATACTTCCAATATAGCCTGTGCCGCCAGTTAATAGATATATTCTGTCTTTTAAATTTATTTCCATTTGTAAGGCAATAAAATCTTTTTATTATTTATGATTGGACCCATGTTTTTTACAATATGCGAAATATTACTATGTGTTAATCTTTTATTTTTTTTGTTTTCTAGAATTATTTGTAAATGTCTTTTGTTGTCCACCCCTAAAACAATAAAATTAACCCAATTAAAGTACTGAACGTACGCTAGACATAATTGAACTTTGCTCTTAAGAAAAAATTTCCTTACAAAAAACTCTAACATAGAAATAACTTTATCTTTGTTGTGAAACCATGAAGGCCAAAAATCTCTTTTGTTTAACAAAAGACCTCTTAAAAAAATACTTCTAACATGAATTTTAATATCAGATCTTTTTTTTAATTTTTTTATAAATTTTTTATTAAGCCACCTCTGATCTAGAATATTAAATGGCAACTGTAAATGTTTTATTAATTTAATTTTCATACAGAATAAAGCTTGTTTTGGATGATAAATTGAAACACCAAATTCTTTTATTAATCCAGTAGCTTGAAGCTCTTTAAAACATTCTAGCAATTTATTTTTATGTTTTTTTATATCATTAAAATCATGGATTAAAAGAACATCTATTTTTTTTATATTTAGCTTTGACAATGAAAGTTTAATTTTTCTAGAAATCACATTTTTCAAATTTTCTTTTTTTACACTTTTGAGAGAATCTATTTTTGTTATAATTTTAAATTTATTCTTACTTTTTTTAAAATAATCTCCAATATTTTTCTCTGATTTTCCATAAGAAAAAGCAGTATCAAGATGTTTGATTTTTTTTTTACTTGCGTAATCAAAGATTGAAAAAATATGTTTTTTTCTTTTAAATAAAAAATTATGACTTAATCCATAATTTTTTCCAATTTGTGCTGTTCCTAAAACAAAATTTTTACTTAAAGCCATTTTTTTAAAATTTTAGACCATTTAATTCTTTCTGGGTCTTTATTACTTCTAAAAATTTTTTCTATAAATATATAATCCTTTAAATTATCTATTGAAAATTTTTTTTTAGATTTTAGTTTTTTATGTTTTGGATAATTACCAAAATAAAAAGTTTTTTCTGCATCTCTAGAAAAAATAGAAACTACATGCTCTTTATCTCTTCTGGTCAATTTTCTTTTTGCAAGAATTCTAAAAAATTTTAATTTAAAAATTTGAACTGCCATTCCATAAGGGAAATTAAAATGTTTGTCGTGTGTATTGATGTAATTTTTTTTTAACTTTATAAAATATCTAACCATTTCTTCAATGAAAGAACCATCTGGAAATGGATTGTCTGCAGTAGCTCTTACAACGATAGTATCGCTATTCATTTTTTTTGTTGCATCAAAATATCTCTTTAATACATTTTCATGAGAACCTCTAAAAACTTTTATTTTATTTTCAATTAATTTTGAATTAAGAGCATCGTCTGATTCTCCTTTTGGAATTACTGCTATCACTTCATGCCCTCTATTAGATAATCTTTTTGCACATAATACCGCTAATGGAAGTCCTCCAACTGGAAGTAAAGATTTTCCCAGTAACCTATAAGACTGTGTTCTTGCCTGAAGTATGATTTTAATTTTCTTTCTATCTATCAACTTCATTTTTTACTTCTTTTAACAATCCTGCTTTGGCGAGTCTTGAGGCGATCGTGTTGACTTGGAATATATCTAAATTTAATTTCTTCGATAAATCTATTAAATCTAATTTGCCGTCTGAATAAGCCAGAATATTAAGAAGGTTTTTATCATAATCATAATTTTTTTTAAAACTTACTTTTTCTCTAAGATTAAAATCACTTAATTTTGGCTCACATAAAAGTTTATAGTTGTTTTTATAAATTTTATTTATTTCAATTATTTCTAAGGCTCTTTTCAAATTATCAAAAGAACCTTTCAATCCTTTTTCAGAAATAAAATTCATATTATCCAGAGATGTGTGATACTCCGGGTAGGTTCCGTATTTACTTCTCATTAAAGAGCAGATTGGTAAATCTATACCTGGGCTAGAGAATTGCCTTTCATCACTCCCTCTATCTAAAAAATCATATTTCTTAAATTTCTTGGTATATTTTTGTAAAACATAAAGGGCCGCTTTATCTGAGAGAGTGTTGCCATATTTTGAGCTAAGATAAGAATAGTTATTATCATCTCCAACACAAACCACTACAAATCCTGCTTTGACTCTTTTCTTTAAAATTTTTTTGTTTAAATAAATATACGCTATAGATCCAATAGTCTCTGGTAAAAAAAGTATTCTGTAAGTATACTTTCTATTTTTAATTCTACTCAACCATTTAGCTAAAGCAGTGGTCACTACCATTCCAGAAGTTTCATTATTGCCCATGGAAGGATGACAAATATTTGTGCTTAACAAAATTTCATCTTTTGTCTTGCCTGGTATAATAATTTCACCATAATTCAAATTTCCTTTTTTAAATTTACTATCTATTAAAACTTTATACTCTTGATTTTGTAATTTTTTATACTGATTGTAAGAAATACAAAAACCCCAATGTTTTGAATAATACGAAGTGATATAAGGAATAGCAGTCGGTTGATTTTTAAGAAAAAATAAATTCTTCTTAAGGTCTTTTAATTTTATTTTCTTTTTTATCGGCACTGAGTAACTAATTAAATGTAAATTATTTTTTTTAAAATCAATAATTTTTTTCCCTCTTCTATTCTTAATATAAGCACTTTTAACTTCCCATTCTAAGGGCACCTTCCAGCCATAAACTTTTTTTCCTGAAGGAATTGCTTTAATATTTAAACTTGGATTTATTTTTTTTAAATATTTTAATGTTTTCCTCACTCCTTCTCCTGTTAAAGATCGGTATATTGGATAGATATCTCTTGCCCACTTATACATTTCTTTACCGCTAATCATGAATTTTCCTTTTTAATAAATTTGTAATTTTTAAAATCTGTTTTTCTTTTAAAGAATAGTAGATTGGCAATGAAACTGTTGATTCGAAATAACTCATAGTATTTGGAAATGAATTATTTTTATATTTAAATTTTTTTTTGTAGTATGGCTGTGAATGAACTGGAGGGTAATGAACCTGTAAATTTATCTTATTTTTTTTAAAGAAATTTAAAAAATAATTTTTCTTATATTTTAAATGCTTAAAGTCTATCTCAATGGGAAATAGATGAAAAGCGTGATCTATATTTGAATTAATATGTGGCAATTTAATATATTTTGTATTTTTTAATTCTTCAAAATAAATTTTAGCAATTTTTTTTCTTTTTTTTAAAAATTGATTAAGCTTTCTTAATTGTGAAATACCAAGAGCACACTGAAAATCTGTAATCCTATAGTTAAAGCCTAAAAATCTCATTTCATAAGGCCAATTAATATTTATATTTCCACTATTTTTTTTTATTAAACCGTGCGTTTTAAGACTTTCTATCTTTTTGTATATTCTTTTGTTGTTGGTTAAAACAGATCCACCCTCTCCTGTAGTAATGTTTTTTACGGCATGATAGCTATGAATAGCTACATCTGCATATTTTGCTGCATACCCAATATCTCCACAATATTTCGCCCCTATTGCATGACAATTATCATTGATTAAGTAAAAACTATATTTTTTCGATAATTTTTTTAAAGCTTTCCAATCGCAAGGTTGGCCGGCATAATCTGTGGCCAGGACGGCTTTAACTCTTCTGCCTCTAAATTTTAAAGATTTAATTTTTTTTTCTAATTTAAATAAGTCTATATTTTTTGTTTTTTTTTCAATATCAATAAATATGGGAGTTGCCCCACAATAATTTACTGAGTTTGGTCCTGCCAAGAACGTTAGCGAAGAAGAAATAACCAAATCTTTTTTTTTAAATCCAAGAGCAAGCGCGGCAAGATGCAGTGCTGCAGTACCACTTGAAACTACTGAACAATATTTTGATTTAAATTTTTTACATAACTTTTTTTCAAATTCTTTTATTTTTTTTCCTTGAGTAATTCTTTTACTCCTTAGAACTGCAGATACAGCGCTAATATCTTTCGAGTCAATGTGTTGTAAATTATAATTTATATGGGACACTTATTGTTGCTAAAGATTTTCTTTTATAACTTTTTTCAAATCAGCTACACTTAGTTTCACTTTCCAGTCTTTACTATTATAGCTAAAAATTTTGTTGCATTTTTTTCCAATATCAGATTTATTTTTTTTAAGATATTTTGCTCTATCCCACGTTATAGATTTTGAATCTGGAATTATAATAAAATAATTTTTAAACTCAGCTACGTTAAGAGAGTCTGTTTCGGAAAACATTTCTTCATGAAGTTTTTCACCTGGCCTAATTCCTATCACCTTGTGCTTTAAATCAGGTGCTATTGCTCTAGCTAAATCAACTACTTTAAAAGAAGGTATTTTAGGAATAAATAATTCTCCTCCCCACATATTTTTCAGAGCAAAAAGTACAAAATCTACTCCTTGGCCTAATGTAATATTAAATCTTGTCATTCTTACATCTGTTATTGGAAGCACACCTTCTTTTTTTTTCTCTAGAAAAAATGGAATTACTGAACCTCTGCTTCCCATCACATTGCCATACCTCACAACTGAAAATTTTATTTTTTTGCTTCCTCTATAATTATTAGCTGCTAAAAAAAGTTTATCTGAAGTAAGTTTTGTCGAACCATAAAGATTTATTGGTGAAGAAGCTTTGTCGGTACTTAAAGCAATTACTTTTTCAACATTATTATTTAAGCAAGCTTCAATTACATTTTGCGCTCCAATCACATTCGTTTTTACTGCTTCAAAAGGATTATATTCTGCTATAGGAACATGTTTTAAGGCTGCAGCATGAATAACTATATCTGCATTATTCATAGCATGGTTCAATCTTGAAATATCGCGCACATCTCCTATAAAAAATCTTAATTTATAGAATTTTTTATTACTTTTTAAACTTTCCTGTAAAAAAAATTGTTTTTGTTCATCTCTACTAAAAATAATTAACTTTTTAATATCATGTTCTTTCAAAATCTTTTCTATAAATTTTGTTCCAAATGAACCAGTTCCGCCAGTAATAAAAATAGTTTTGTTTTTTAAAATCTGATTCATATTAATTTAAAAGTTCAAAATTTTTCTTTAAAAAATCACTGCCAATTTTAAATGAAGTTGGTTTAATAAAACTATAGTCAAATAAATCCCAAAATTTTTTCTGCATTTTATTCTCTTCAGGAGTATCCGTCCATTTATTGTTTATTCTCTTTATCATTTCTAAAGTTACTTCATATATTTCATCAGGTGTATTTTCAATGACAATAACATCTTTTTTTTTAAAGTCTTCAGTTGAATGCGGCCTTCCCAATTCAGAGTTAATTATTTCTCTAAAAGTTAAATTTCTTTTTTTTTTTAAACTATAAAATTTTTTAGGTATAAAAAGTGAATTAGGATTATAAGAGGATATAGCTGCTTGGGATGACCAATTCACATAAACTACAGGTCTATTAAATGCCTCTGGAATCGCAGATATTCCAGACTCAGAATATAACGCAAATAAACATTTGCTTGGGAGATATATATCTAAAAAGTCAGATTGAAATTTTGAATTTGCATAATCAATTATTTTTTTATTTTTTGATTTTATTCTTTCTTCAACAACAGAGCCCATGCGTAAACAGAATAGATTATTGTTTGCAACTTTTTCCATTGCTTTTAGATAATTGCTGATTTTTGAGTCTCTATAATTATGATAATCCCAATTCATGTTTTTATCATAAACATTTAAATAAGCTTTATCTCTTGAATGAAAACAGACATAATTAAATTTTTTAATTCCTAATTCTTCTAAATAACGGTTTCCTTTATAATCTTCCTTATTGTTAAAAGAAATATATTCAGAAATCACATTGTTAACTTTTTCAATTTCTTCGTTTTTAAATTTCTTTATTAGTTCATTCTTTTTGGAAAGATAAAAGTTATGAAAAATACCTTGTAATTGAGGAACTTCAAATTTTTTACAATCGGGAAATAAAAATTTATTTAAAGAATATAATCTTTTAAAGAAAAATGAAAATGGAATAATATTTATTGATCTTCTCCATAATCGTACCCATATCTTATTGGCTTTAAAATTGTTATCAATAAAAAACAAATCTATAAATTTGCTTTCTTTATTAAATACCCCTGCTTTTTTTAATCTAAGGTACCAATATTGATCATAAAGTCCTCCAATTCTTGAAAAGTTCAATGGTGCTAATCTAATTAATACTATTGAGCTGATAGCTCTAAATATAAGCAATGTAATTAACATAGGTATTAAAAATATTACTAAAGTCATTAAAACATAAATTTTATGAGGAATTATTTTTAAACCATTTTTTTTAATAGAAAAAATTTGATTTTTAATAAAATCTTTCATTATATATTGTGTAAAACTATTAACTTTTGTTTCTTGCTAATTCAGAAAATTTTGAATTTGATGTAATTAATTCACTGTAATTTCCAATGGCTTCAATCTTGCCTTTGTCTAAGAAAATTATTTTATTACATTCTTTTAATGTTGATAATCTATGAGTTACCATAATAATAGTTTTATTTGTTTTGTTGTTTAAGATTGACTCTAAAATTTGATATTCAGTTATGCTGTCCAATGAACTTGTTGCTTCATCTAAAATTAGCAAATCTAAATTTGAATATAATGCTCTAGCAATACTCAGTCTTTGTCTTTGTCCACCACTTAAGCGAATTCCATTCTCTCCTATAATAGTATTATATTTTAAAGGAAGCTCATTTTCTATAAAACTATCCAACTTTGCTAGTTTTGCAGAGTTTTTAACTTTGTTAGTATTAATTTTATCTTCATTAATACCAAGAGCTATATTTTTTGTAATCGTATCATCTGCTATAAAAGATTGTTGTGGAACATAAGCAATATTAGACTGCCAAGATTTTTTAATATTTTGATTAAAATTTTTTTTATCTATAAGTATTTCACCTTCGACTGGGTCTAATAAACCCGTAATAAGATCTATAAGTGTCGACTTTCCAGAACCACTCTTTCCCGTTATGCCAATAAAATCATTGGCCTCTATCGACAAGTCCTTCAAGTCTAAAACTACCTTTTCGCTCTTTAGGTACTTAAACTTTACATTATTAAATTTAATTTTATTGGTAAATTTTAGTATATTTTTAATTTCTGGAGATATTTTATTAGATTTGTCATGTTTTACCGCAGATTTAATATCATCATAAATTTTTTCAATGGAGGGTCTATAATATTTAATTTCTGATAAATCGCTGTATATGCCTTGAATACTCGGTATAATTTTTTGAAAACATAATACAAATATCCCAATGGTTAATATTACTTCGCTAAAACTGTTATATTTAACGGTTAGCAAATAAATAATTAAAAGATATCCAAGTGTAAACGTAATGATTTCTAGAAAAACTTTAGGAGATAAAATATAAAACTGTCTTTTTACATTATTCATATTTTGTATTTTTTGCATCCTACTAAATTTATCTGAATAAAATTTTTCATTATGATTAATTTTAATATCTTTTATTGACTTAAATGCTTGATCCACTATCTTGAATAGCATTTGACTTGATTTTGAAAGATAGTTACCAAAAATAGTCATCCTCTTTATTAGAGTTCTGAATATAAGAATATATATTAAAAGAATTGCCGCTAACATTGTAAGTAGTATCTCAGCATTTAATTTAAGTAAAATCAGAGTTATAAAAAATGCGGTTGAAGCTTTGCCAAATATTTGAAAAATAGGTTGTATAATACCAATAACTACAAAATTAATCTTTACATGTACTTTCTCCAATAATTCATTGGTACTATTTAGCAAATGATAACTGTAAGGACGAGAAATATAATAATCAAATAATTTTGTAGAAAGTGAAACAAAAATTTTCTGATTTACGTATGCATCATACCAGATATCAAAAAGTTTAAATATATAATTTATTAAAAGCACAGATAATGAAACTGCTGCTAAAAAAATTATCATTTCTGAGTTTTCGAATTCAAAATAATTTTTTATTTTTATTACAATTTTATTTTGATTCATTAAATTTTCATTTGAAATAAAGGCTAAAAAAGGAAGAATCGAAATAATTCCAATCATATCCATAAATCCAGAAAGAAGTTTAGTGATTGATAAAAAGAAAAGATTTTGTTTTTCTTTTTTATTTAAAATATTAAAAGTTTTACTTATGTCTTTTATCATTTAATAGTTGTTCAGATAACAAAACGTTGCTAATTAATTGAAATTTAGTGGATTGGTTATAACTTAACTCTTTTTTTATTAAAAAATCTTATATCAAGACTTATTCTAGTATTTTTTCCTTTATTATGACTGGCGCCATGCAAAAGATTTGGATGAAAAATTATTGCCTGACCCTTTTTTAATCTGGGTCTTACATATTGAAACTTATTTACATAATTTTTTTCAAAAACTGGAGAAAGAAATTTTTTTTGATTCAAAATTTTATTTGTTGGATGTTTTGAAATATGACTTTTGGGTGAAATTTTAAGAGTATATTTTTCTGAAAATCCTATTAACGGACACCAAATAGTCATGATAGCTTTATAATCTTTATTAGGTATTTTTTTTCTTCCGTAAGGTAAGTCATAATGAACACCTCCCACATCAGAACTTGGGTATGGTCTAGCCATTCTGAAAGCCGTTGCATTTTTCTTCATAGAATTTTTTTTAAGCGAACCAACCCATCTTATAGAAATATTTGAGTGGCCCCAAAAATTTTTCAAAATATTTAATATTTGTTTATTAGATTTAATTCTTCTTCTAGCGGAAGATTTTAGATCAACATATCTAGATGAGTTTTTTAAGAGTTGATTATGTTCATTTTCAGAAAGTTTTAATCTGTGATAGTTTTTTAAATTTTTTACTCTGGAATTAATATTATTTTTTTTTAAAATTGAATTAAACTTATCATTAATTTGCTCGTTAAAATCTTCGATTATTTTATTATTAAACAAGTTAATAATACAGTATCCGTTTTTGTTAAAAAATTCAGCTGCTGTTTTATGCATTTGATTTATTTTTATTATTCAAATAATAACATACTTTTTGAAATGCCAATATATATTGCTTAACTAATTTCTTTTTTTCAAAAGTAAATGTTGGTAGAGATAGGGTTGAGTTAAAAAAAATTTCACTATTTGGTAAGTTAACAGACTTATAATTAGCAGAGTGTTTACTTTTTTTATCAAAAGCAATTAGATTATTTTTTTTTTTAAAAAATAATGGTAACAAATGCAACGGTCGATTGCCTGCTTGTCTAACTTCTACTCCTTCAGCCTGCATAATTTTAATAAAATTTTTTATAGAAATATTGTTTAATTCATGTGAATTAAAAAATGGTCTATATCCAAAATAAGCTCCACGATTTACATGGCTTCTGGTAATAGGTGGAGATAAGCCTGGTATTTTTCGTATTTCTTTTGAAATAAAATTAAGCATCTTATGTCTCTTTTTAATATAAAAATTAATTTTTTTAAGCTCATTATTAGCAACTGCCGCTGAAACAGGATGAATTCTATGTTTAAAACCTAGGCCTGTTTCATTATATTTTTTTAATTCTTTTAATTTTATTTCATTTTGTATTCTTGGACCAAAATCACTTAGCAGCAATGCTCTTTCAAAAAATTTTCTATTATTTGTAACCAACACTCCACCTTCTCCAGCAGCAATAAGTTTATTGTTGTCTAGACTAAAGCATCCGATATCACCAAAACTTCCAACTTTTTTTCCCTTATAAACTGACCCGTGTGCATGAGAACAATCTTCTATTAAAAAAATTTTTTTTCTTTTTACTATTCTCAGTATTTTATCCATTTCACAAGGATGACCACAAAGATGGGTTATGACTACTGCTTTTGTTTTTTTTGTAATTTTTTTTCTAATACTTTCTGGATCAATGTTTCCTGTATCAGGTTCACAATCTGCTATAACTGGAATGGCATTGAGTGAATAAATTGGTGTAGCTGTTGCATGAAAAGTAAGGGCTGGTGCTATTATTTCATCGCCAGAACTTATCCCTACTGCAAAAAATGCAGCTTGCAAAGATGATGTCCCTGAATTTGTGCTTAAGGCATATTTTGCATTTTGATATTTTGCGAAATTTTTTTCAAATTTTTCAACAATTTCCGGATAACCTTTTGAGTTCTTTTTTTCATTATTTTTATAATAGTTCTTAATTGAATCAATTTTGGATTTGGATATAGGCGGCCATTTCCAGTGTGGATTCTTAAATGTAACAGTCTTTTTTCCACCATTTATTGCCAGATGTTTTTTTTTAATCATAAATATATTTATGTTTAATAATAGCTATTTTTTTAGAAAGATTATATTCTTTTGAACTTAAACGTTAGCATACTTAATTCTTTTTCTCATTCTTATCCAGTCCATTTTCTGAATAATCTTACCCCACTCGTAATCATTGGAATTACCATAAAATGTTAGATGTTTTTTAAATATGTCTTTTTCATTTTCATAATAAAACTTAATTTTAACATTTTGACGAATTTGTTTTGGTTCAATATCAAAGTTATTTTCATCTGCTTTAATAAAGTCAAATAAAAAATTGGCCTCAAAATCTTTCATATCAATAAAGTCAAATTTTCTGTAATTACAAAATTTAAATGCTTCATTTAAATATTCCCACAACTCAGGTGTATCAACATTCATCTTTTTTGTTATCGTTTTAATTGCTGATTTTAAAACAAGTGTACAATCGTTATAATATTTTCGAAGCGCTCTCGCTCTATAAGTTAAAAGTTCATTTTGTCCTAGTTCACCATTAATAAAATGATTAATAGCGCCTGGTTTTAAGAGAGCTTTTTCAAGTTCGTCTTTACTTTCAAAAAATTTGTTTTTTCCTGCTTTAATAAAATCTTCTAAAATTTTTTTAAATTTAGGGAATTCATAAGAAGTTTTTTCTAATATCTGAATAAGAACATCTATGCTCTTAATATTATTTCTTCTTAGAGCTTCAAAAATCGATTTATAAGTATCGCCATGTATAAATATTTTTATTAAAAGAGTAAGTGCTCTTAAATCGTTATATTCTTCGTATGACATTGTATTAGTGCTAATAGCTATTTCTTCTATTTCCGCTATTGGAACAATATTGTCTCCAAACTTATAGTTTCCAAGACAAGCTTCAAATACTCTAAACTTGCTTTTTAAACCATGTTTTAATCTCTCATCTTTAGTCTCTATTTGAGAACCCTTAAGAAGTTCTAAATGATGGACTGCAATATTGTTAAATTTAACATCATCAACAATTTTTCCTAATCCATTCATAAATGACTTCTTTGTCTCTCCTGGAAGCGGAATAATAAATTCTGTAAAATTTTGGCTTTCAACATTATTATGATGAAGCACTCTAAGTTCATCAAAAGACAAATTTTTTCTATTGATTGCTTTTAATACTTCTGGACTAACTGATTGGAGCGATGAACCCATCTTTATTATATCTAATCCCCCTTCATTAATTATATTTCCAACTTCGGCCATTCTTTCTGGTTGGCTTTTGCCAGTAGAACCATACATTTGATCAGGCCATTGATATTTTTTTCTAATATCTCTAATGATTTTTGCTGTTTCAATATCCTGCTTATACATTCCAAAATTTAAATCACAGAATGCAAGTGTTGGTGAGAGCTTCACGCGTTTTGCAATGTATTCTAATTCCTCACGCATATACTCATCACTTTTTCGATGAATTTTTCTATTTGAAAAATGTCCATCAGCACAAAAAGTACAATGATAAGGACAGCCTCTGTTAGTCTGAATTGTAGGCATAAGTTTTAGTTCAAAAAATTTATCCATTAGTCCCATTACATAAGGCGAGGGCACAGCCATTAAATCTTCCACTCTCTCATATGGTCCTTCAACATATTTTTCATCTTTCACGTAACATATGTTTGGAAGTTTAGAAAAATCAGTCTTAAATTTTTTAACATCTAATCCTAGATCAATTAATTTCTTTACTAATCTAACAAAAGCATATTCTCCGTCAGATTTAATATAAAAATCTATAAAAGGTCTTTCTTTCAAAAATTTATAACGTGAGTCATTATCAACGGGAAAATTTGGACCTCCAAATATTGTAATAATTTTTGGGTTTATTTTCTTAGCATATGAAGCAATTGTATAGCTTAATTTTGAATTCCAGTTGTAGGAACTAAAACAGAGAAAATCTGGTTTAAATTTTGGAAGTTCTTGAAGAAGTTCTTCCGGTAGCTTATGAAGAGAAATATCAACATCATCTTTTAGAATCTTTAATGTATAGGAAGCTATAAAACCAATGCCCAAAGGAAAGTGATCTGAATTAAGATTTACACCAGTGTGGGTCAAATCTCCCATCATTATTTTTATTTTTCTTTTCATAAACTTATTTTAAAATTGAGGTAAATTATCATGAAAGTTTATTTATGTTAAGATTAAAAATAATTAAAAATTATTTTATTTTTCTTAATACCGTATTTTTTCAATTTAATAGATATATTTTTAAATGTTTTTGATACCTGGGCACAAACTATAACTATAATATTGGATAAACTATCTTTTGATTTTGTTGATAATACAGAAGGCTTGTTTACATAGATTCCATGAATTTTTTTTAATTGTAATGATTTATTGTCATCAATTAAACTAATCACTTTACATTTGTTTGTCTTCAAAGCATTAAAGGTGGCAATACCATAAACGCTTGCACAATATACAAATATTTTACTGTTATTTAGTTTGGCTTCATTTAATTTTTTTTTTATTTTATTTACAACTTTTTTTTTATATTTAAGTAAGTCAAACAAATTTTTCTTTCTCTTCATCAAAAAAGATAAATCGTTGTAATCAAGTATTTTGAAACTTTTCTTAAATTTATTTAAAAAGTGTAAAAGTCTATTAATATCATTATAATTATGAAGGGTTAAGCGACTTGAAAATTCAACTATAACACTTCTAATTTGAAGTTTTATAAATTTTTTTTTTTCATTAGATAAATTGGATTTATTGATAAACTGAGATAATTCATTAAATACTAAAAGAAATGACTTTGTAGTTTTTAGATCAATAGAGCGGTTTAAGCTCCCTGGTCTTTCTCTGTGCCAATAATATCTACCTTTGTACAAAGCAAAAGATCTCATTAAACATAATAGTCTTGTAACAAACTCTTGATCTTCATTAAGTTTAGCATCAACAAATTTAAGTTTATTTTTTACAATCAAATTTTTTTTAATAATATAATGCCAACAAACATTAGCTTGGTAATTTATTTTGTTAATATGTGAGATAAATTTATCTGTATTGTTTGATTTAGAAAAATCTTTCTTAAATAAATAATCATTTGAATAAGGAGGTTGTTCAGCCAAAAATTTTGTAATTATTACATCTATATTATTATTTTTCCTAATTAATTTTTCTAATCCAGTAAAACAACCCTGATATAAATAATCATCGCTGTCTAAAAACAGTATATATTTTCCTGTAGATACTGATATTCCCTTATTTCTGCTTAAGCCAGCGCCGCAATTTTTTTTGTTATGAATAATTTTTACTTTTTTGTTTTTTTTATAACCTTCACATATTTTTCCGCTTCCATCTGTTGAGCAATCGTTTACAAGTATTATTTCAAAATTTTGATATTTTTGACTCAAAACACTATTTATGCATTGGCGTAAATATTTTTTTGTATTGTATGTTGGAACAATTACGCTAAACAAAGGCATTCTGGTGATTTGTTTCTTACTAGTTATTAATTGTTCGTATTGGCGGTATTTTCAAAGGAATCTTTGTTTGTAGTGCTACTTTTATTTTAGGCGTAGTATAATCTCTTCCGTTGCAATATGAACATGCCTTAAGATAACTTTTGTTTTTGTATAGGTTTTTAATTTCTTCTTTAATTGTTTTAATATTTTTCTCATCCTTTGATAGATCCACAAAGTCAGTTTCATCAATTGGTATTGCATTAAGATTCATTATATTCGCAGAAAAGGGGCATCTATAAAGTTTTCCATTTAATAGTGTTAAAATGTCATTAACACAGCAGTTTTTAAACATATGAACAAGTTTCTCTTCTGATTTTTTTTGATAATTAATTGTACCAGAGTCAGTCCAAACAGGTATATTGGTTGTATACCTTATATTATTAGCTTCAAATAAATCGATATACTCTTTATGTTTAGTCGACAATTGTCCATAATTTGTAATATCAACAAGAACCTTTTCATTCTTTAGACACTCAAAATTTTCTCCTTTTGGTATTATAGTGGCATTAGAATAAATAACTATATTTTTTGCTTTGTTATATTCTAACAATTTATGAACTATATTGCCTATTTGTTTGTTTACAAATGGTTCGCCGCCAAGCAATCTAAACTCATACAAATCATCTGTGACTTTCATTAATTTATCTATAGATTTAAATAATAATTCTAAATTAACATTTCTTGGTTTTAAATAGTATTGCATCAAATTTGAGCAACTCTTACATTTCATAGAGCAAGCTTCAGTGACTACTATGTCAATATATTTTAAATCTAGTGATTCAGTCTTATTACGTTGAGTAGAAATACATTCAGCTTTGTATAATTCTACTCTTCTTCTTACTTCATTAAAATTCATATCATCAAAATTACTTTGGCTAAAATCTGTATTCTCAAAAAGGTTTACACAGTTATAAATATTTTCATGTTTCATTTCTTTTATCCTAGAAAATATAGGAGCAATTGCGTAACTACTGCAAATAAAAATGTGGGAATTTTTACCCAACACAGGAATTTTATTCGGACTTATAACGGGTATTTTTAAAAAGAACTCATTTTTATTCTCATCATCGCAAAAATATTTTGGTTTAATACCCAATTTATTCAGAGCATATAAGGCTAATTTACCATACTTGCCCGCTCCAAATAATATCACGGGATCAGAACTTGTCTTTAAAATACGAACTAAATGATTAATGTTATAATTTTTCAATATCCACCTACCAATAATTTTTAAAATAAATTAACATTTTTATGAAAAAAATAAAATATTTTATTTTCTAAAAATAGACTCTATTATCTTCATATCTTCCAGTGAATCTATTGCTCGACAACTAGATTCGCTTAACTTATTTGAAATTATATAATTAATAAAGTCCTTAGCTTGATTTCGAAAAGCCCAGCCCCATTTTATTCCTGGTTTATATATCTTGCCGTTTGTATAATCTTCGATTGTTATTTCTGCAGAAGTATTCTTTAACAAAGGAGTTGGTATTTTTACAAAAATACTTCCTTTCTCAAAATTTATTTTTATATCTTCAATCCATCTAGTTGCATTGGAAAATTGATTATTAAAAATGATATTAGCATCATCTTTTGATTTAAAAAAAACTAAACCTTCGCCTGCTTTTGATAAAATTTTATAATTTATTTTAATTTCTCCAAACAAATATCTAATTAAATTTATACTGTGACAAAAAGAGTTTAAATATTTTAAGAATATAAGTTTTTTATTTTTAAAATTTTTATTTAAAGTATTTTTTTTTCTATAATTTTTATCTCCATGCTTAAAATACTCAAAAGGATTGCTAAATGAATCTCCAATAAAAGACTGATAATGAACAGAAATTAATTTTCCTAATTTATTTTCTTTTAAATTTTTTTTTAAAATAGAAATTCCATTATCATGTCTTTTCATATGACCTAGTAGGTACTTAGTTTTATTTTTCTTTGATATGTTGTGTAACTTTCTTGCAGATAGATAGCTAGTTGCCATAGGCTTTTCTGAAAATAAAGGAATTTTAGCCTTTAGAACATCCTTTGCAATTAACTCAGTTTTTGAGCGATTTACTACCAAAACTATGCCGTCTAATTTTTCACTTTTAAGCATTTTTTTATATGAAAGGTAAGTGTTTTTTATTTGATATTTTTTTGAAACTTTATCTAATAATTTTTTATCTAAATCAGATAAAGCTACTATCTGCACTCTTTGATCTTCATAAAAAGATGGCATGTGTGCTGACTGTGACATAAATCCAGCGCCAATAAATCCTAATTTAATTTTTTTCATTTTAAATAAATCTTTTATAGTTCTTTAATGTAATTAAAGAAACTTTTGGGTAGACCGATAAGAATTTTCCCCCATTTTTCAAATACTTTTTATTTTTTTTTAAAATTTTTTTTAGATGTAAGTAAGCAAGAACAACTAAAATTGATGGTTTAATTTTTGAAATGTTTTTAGTTGGCAAAACAGGTAAACCATTAAAATATGAATACTTGCCGACTTTGAGCATGTGATCGTCAAAAAACATACTCAAACTCTTATCTAAGCCATAATTAAAAGCTAATGTTGGGCCACTTCTTGCAGAGCCAAATGCTCCTATTGTCTTTCCTTTATTATTTTTTAGAATTCTTCCCACTTTCTTTTTCTGTAAATTAATGAATTTTTTAAAAAATTTTAATTTTTTAAATTCTATATCTCCATTAAGTCTTTCAATTTTCAGCAAATTTTTTACATTTTTAGATATAGTTTTTTTATTTTTTTTGCAAACAAAACCAATTATTGAGCCTTTTTGTATATTAACTCTTTTGACATCAAATAAATCCAAATCAAAAGTATGAAAAAAGTTATTTAAACTTGTTACGGAGTGATGGTATAGGTGCTCATGAAAAATTGTACCTAATATTTTCTTTTTATAAATATCCCCCAAATATTGACACTCAAAAATAAAAATTCCGTTGTCATCTAAAATTTCTTTAACACCTTGTATTATTTCTCTCATATTTGCTGCATGAGCAAAGGTATTAAAACAGGTAACTATTTTAGCTTTTTTATTTTTCTTTGATATTGCTTTAGCAATTTTTAAATTAAAGAACTTAGCTATTGTTTTTATTCCATTTTTATTTGCAATTTTAACTACATTATTTGCCGGATCAATTCCTAACACTTGACATTTTCTCTTTTTAAAAAATTTTAAAAAACTTCCATCATTGCTTCCTATATCAATAATTAAATTTTCTTTTTTAATATAAAATTTTTTAATTAAATAATTTGATAAATATCTAAAATGATCTAAAATTGCTTTTGTTTGAGCTGATAAATAGGTAAAATCACTCCATAATAACTTAGGTTCAATAATTTCCATTGTTTGAACACTTTTACATTTTTTACACCAACCAACAGTTAAAGGAAATTTGTAAGAATTTTTTGCATCTGACTCAATTTTTGAGTATTTTTCACCTAAAGGTATGCTTTTTAACTTTAAGCCAATTTTTATTTTTTTACTTAAACAAAGTCGACAAAAATTAGTTGTCTTGTACATTTTCATTTAATTTATTTTGGATGATAAAACTTTAAAAATTTTACTTATTTTAATAGGTTTTATTTTTGTGATTTTTGTTGTTTTTGACATATTTAAAGCTGTTATAGAATGATTGTATAATAATTTAACATTTTTTTCATGTGATAAGCAAGGTTTCGCCAAATTATCATTCAATTTATTATAAGCTAAGAATTTTTTTGCAAAATCGGAATAGCTTATATCTTTTTTACCAGAAATATGGAATATGCCATGAAGTTTTTTTTTTAAAATTTTAAATAAAATATTAACTGAATCTGTAAATGTTACTGGAGAGAAATATAGATCTTTAAATGCATAAAAAAATTTATTTTTATTAATTTTTTTGATCCAGTCAGTAAATGGTCTTGTATTTGAATCTATATTTTTTGTCATTCTAAGTATAGATAAAAACTTTTCTTTTTTCTCTTTCTTAACATAATGAAGAATTTTTTTTTCTGTTATAAGGGTCATTTTTCCTCTTTTGGTCTTAGGGTTGGGCAGAGAGTCTTCTTTGGGTATTTTCTTTTTATTTTGAAAAATAACATTTGTTGAAACAAAACAAACAAAAATATTTTTTTTGATCAATCTTTTGATAAGAATTGGTATATTAATACAGTTAATTTTATGAGCATAATTATATCTTTTTTCACATTCATAAAAATCATTAATGAACGCCAAAAAAATTGCTGAATCGATATTTTTTGGTATCTTAAAATTTCTTATGTTTGATAAATTTAAAAATATATTTTTTTTTAAATATTTTTTTCTTCTTGAGGTTGAGATAAAATTGTAATTATTTTTACGAAGGTGCGGAAGAAGATATTTGGCTATTTTAGAATCTCCACCCACAACCAAAGTTTTTTTAATCATTGAAATTTAATTCTTCAAAATATTATTTTAAAAAAAATTAGCTCCTATATTTGCCATTGCTTTTAGAGAAAAATCGTATCTCCCAGCATTAAGAATATCGAGATTTTTTTTAAAATTTTTGTTTATAGCAATAAATTCTTCACTATTTTTTTTACCTTCTAAAATATTTAGCATTTCGTAAGTTGATTGAAAAATTTCTTCTTCATTATTATCAATTGCTTGAACATTATTTTGATTTAATTGAATGTTTCTTACTAAATAACCTAACGGAAATTTAAACATATCTTTTATTGAAACTAATTTTTTAGTATTTTTATTTACTAAACGTTTTGGCAAAAACATGCTTTTTTCATCTAGCGAATAATACTCAAGAATAGGAAGATAATTTGCTAACAAAACTGGCTTTCCAAAATAAATAGCTAACGGCCAATAACCAGATGACGTGCCTAAGCAAAAGCGGCAGGTTCCTGCTAAAAAAACATCAAGAAATTCGCTCTTATATTCAGTAAACGGATAATCAATCAATCCATGAATTTTTGGCAATGGTGTCATTTTTTTGTCACCCATTCTAAATACATATCCACCTCTTTTAACGATTTCTTTTATGGACTTTACGTATGTAAGTGGATTTGAATTAAATAATTCATTTCCATTGCCCTCTCTTACATGTAAAACAACATACCAAGCGCCATCTGGTATTCCCATTTTTTTTAAAATATTTTTACCTTTTTTATAATCTTGTTTATCAATTTTAAAATAATTAAAATTTTTACCTTTTTTATCTTTTAATAATTGATTCATTTTATTGATAACAACAAACCAAGGATAATTTTTTCCTTTGAATGGTAGGCTAAATTCTATAGGTGTTTTAAAAATTTTTCTTACAGATTGTAATTTATTATATGAGGAAGAATTTTGAATAATATTCAGGTAGGGAGCAAAATAATTGTAAAGTGCAGAATTAGTAATTTTTTGATTTTCATATAAAAGTAAATTGGGTTTTTTAACTGAGTTTTCAATATTAATTTTATACATTAAATAATGAAAAAGCGTCCAATGATTGCCCAAACAACCTGTTACGCTGCTTTCAGGAACAAATTCTGTTTCTAGATGCCCTAGATTATTTTTTTTAATCCAATCTTTTTTTAATAATGAATACTTTTTAATTTTCTCGTAACCATCTAGTGGATTTTTTGCCAACCCCTGCTCGTATGTGGCAACAGCTTCACATAAAAAAGGGTCATATTCATTGTTTTTATACAAATCATTTATTGCTTTTAACTTAACATCAACATTTTTTATATTCACATTATCCATCATCTTATCTAATTTAATTAAATTTTTTTCTGACTCACTTAAATTTAAATTCTTCAAAAAATTAAAAAGTATATTTTTAATATAAATTCCAATTTTTTTATATTTAAAATTTCTTATTTCCATTAAATACCTTTAATATATTGAGATAAAATTTCTTCTGATTTTTTTAGCTTAGTTATTTTTTTTACTTTATTTGAATTTTGTAAAGTTGAATGTCTTCCATAATTTGATCTTAATCTTTTTGGACATCTAATTGGAAAAATAAATTTTTCAGACAAATTCATTTTTTTTAAAAGAATTTTTGCTATTTTTTCATAAGTAATTTCATTCAACCCTGATAAATGATAAATATTTTTTTTATTTTCACTTATAGAAAGTAAAACAACGTCTAAAATATTTTTTAGTTTTATAAAGGAAGAGTTGGCTTCTATATATGGATTGATTTTTTTTCCTTTTTTTACAATTTTAGACCATTTAATTAAAAGCTCATCAATGGACTCTACAATTTTTGAACATCTTATTACTACACCATTATTTTTTAAAATTAAATCTTCACAAATTTTTTTTTGTTTTCCATAATTATTAAGAGGTCTTCGAATATCATTTTCTTTTACAAAAGGCTTTTTTCCATTAAACACAGATGTTGAAGAGAAAAAGATAATTCGTGTAAAATCATTTTTATATTTTTTAATTATCTTTTTAAGACCATCAACGTTAATCTTTTTTGATAATTTTTTTTTATGTTCACAAGCTTGTATATTTGTCATTCCAGCACAGCAGATTATTACATCCACATTTTTTTTTAAATTTGGCCATTTTTCTAATTTCCATGTTAAATCTAAATTATAGAAATTTGATTTTTTTCTTCTGCTGGTTCCAATAACGTAAAAATCTTTTTTAAGAAAGTAATGCAAATAATTTCCAATGGAACTATCGGCACCTATGATAATAATTTTTTTTTTTCATTTAAAGATTTTTATTAAACTTTTGATAAAATTATATTTAAGTCTTTGTTAGTCTAAAGAAACCACTCTAGACAATGAGTTGATAACCTCATATCCATCCCAAAAAAAATTTATTTCTAATGCTTGGCCAATTGGAACAAAACGATCAATTCCTTTTAAATTACTTTTTGTTATAAAATTCTTTAGTTGTTTTTTTTCAAAACCAAAATATGAAACTGTTTGACATTTTTTAGTTATATATTTTTTTAAATTTTCTAACTTTGATATATTTTTCTGAAAAAAAATACCGTTTTTCCCTCTTATATTTTCGATTGAATTTGTTTTTTCGTTTGGCTCTACCACATAAACATTATTTTTAAAAGTTTTTAAATTCTTAAAACTATCTTGGCTAATAATATTTTCTATTAGGTTTGAATATTTATCAATGATATGAATGTCGTCAAAAATAAATTTTGACTGTACAAATTTATTGAGTTCATTCCAAAAAAAATTCTGAATTTTCAAATTCTTTTTCCCAATAAAAAAAACAAAATGTGGTGAATTGCATGCGGATTGATTCATTGTGTATCCATCATAATAAAAACGTTTTGCCAAAAGACATCTTTCTTTGGATGCGATCTTGCTTAAATACTTCAAATTAATAATTGATATTGAATATCTGTCAGGAAAAGTTAATTCTACAGATCTTTCTGGAATCCAAATTTTTCTAATTTCATTAATTGTTTGGTCCCCACCCCATAAAATTCTTCCATCACAAATTGATGAAATTTGTTTTGTCTTTTCAGAGTCACTTTCATATTGAATAAAACTATTTGAATCCTTAAAAACATTATATTTTTTTTTTTTAAACAAAAAATTAATAACAGAAATTATTATTTTCTTTTCCTCAAAATTTTTTGAAGGCATTTTTACTATATTTGAATTTCCACTCAACAATCCAAAAAAGAAAGAGTAAATAAAATTGGTTGGAACATTAGAGGGGCATACATGAAACAATAAACCTCTGCCTAATCTAATATTTTTATTATTCAAATTTTTTGCAAACTCTTCTATCTTCTTTCTTCTACACCAAAAAATTAAATATATAAGATCGGGAAATAAATTAACTTTCTTTTTCTTTCTTAAAGTTTTAGAAAAATCATCTAAAAATTCAATTGCTAGTTTGCTGAAAGGCTCAGAAACTTTTATATTAAAATTTTTATTATTTAAGATTTTGTAAAAAATCTCTTTTTTATCTTGCATCGCTACAACCTCTTATTTCTGCTTCTTTGGCTCTGCCATGCACTTTAAAATGTTTTCCTTTAATTCCACATTTAAGATTATTTTTATCTACTATTTCTCCTATATCTTCTGTCAAAATATTATGACCCGGATAACTAGTAGGAAGTAATGAGATTAATTGTATCAAACCTTTTTTGCCATTTTGTGAAATATTAAAATTTTTATCTCTAATCAAAACATCAGAAAAATTTGATGTGATAAAATTTCCACAAGTACATTCGACAAATATTGATCCAATTTGTTCGACTAATCCATAATAATTGAAAACATTTTTTATTTTAAGTTTTTTAAATAATTTTCTTTTAAATAGTTCATTGCTTACCTTCATTTCTTCTAATTTTTTCCATCCTCCACCGTGTAGTAAAATGGCATTATTAAATTTAAATTTTGTAAATCGATTTGATATTTTTTTCACTAAATTTTCAAAAATCAAACTAGTGAAACCAAAAATAAGAAATTTTTCTTTGCTATACTTTTTTAGGAAGCGATTTAATAAATTATAATCAATTTCATTTTTCTTATTTAACAAATAACAATAATCTTTTCCGAACAAAGAAAATCCATATATAGCTGCGGCTCTAGCATTAAAAATTGACCTGTCTAATATGTTTGGATTTTGATCTACAATTAACATTGGTAACCTTTGTTTGCCCAAAGTAGTTGACATAATGCTCTTCAGTGCAATAGTTTGATTCTTTGCATTTTTTTTATCTAGATAAATTTTGGATAATTTTTTTCCACTTGTGCCAGAAGATACAAGTTTTCTAAAAACCTTATTATCAGATACACTTTTTAAATCAAAATTTTTAAATATGCTTACAGGCAACATTGGTAAATTCTGAATTTCTTTATTTTTACTAACTTTAAAATTTAAATTTTTAATAATTTTTCTATATAATTTACAATGGCTGTAGTGATGTCTTGTTAGGTTATTTATTTCTTTAAAAAAAATTTTATTTTTTTCATTTTTTCCTAATGAATAAGCTTGTTGTTTGGAAAGTTTGTCCAAATAGTTCATTTTAATTCAAAAATTTATTTAGAAATGTATTTATAGATAACGCTTTTTTTATCGTATTGATGAAATTCGACAATATTATTTTCAAAATCTTTTGTCATAAACTGAAGAACATTGTCAGTTCTTCCTCTTCTAATTTTAATATATTTATCAAATTTTTTTAATTTTATAGAAATCTTTTTAATATTTTTTACACTAAAACACAAATGTCTAAAACTATTTTTACTATTTCTTTTTCTTTTTATTTTTTTTGATTTAAAAAATTCTAAAAATGTTCCGTTACCAGCATAAATAAATAACCCGTAAGGGTTTTTGTTTTTTTCTTTAAACTTATGAACAATCTTTAGACCCAATGTTTCTACATAAAATTTTACAACTTTTTCTAAATTTAATGTAGAAAGAGATATATGAGACAAAGATTTGATCATAAAAAAATTTACAGCTTGTTAATAGATCTTTGGCCTACCAAAGATAAGCCACCATCAACAAGAATTGTTTGACCAGTTACAAATGAAGATTTTTCACTGCAGAGAAATTCTATTAAATTGGATAAATCCCTGGACTTTCCAATCTTTTTTAAAGGCGTGCTTTTAATTGTAGATTTAACTAATGGGTGATTTTTTTTTTAAAAATTTTTTATTTTCATCCTTTATTAAAACATCTGGCGAAACACAGTTGAATCTTATTTGATATTTACCGTATTCAACTGCATAATATTTCATCAGTGATTCCAATGCTGATCTTGAAGCATGGTACGAAGAAGATTGTTCAATGATAATGTGAGAAGTAGATACCGAACCTATTAAAATTACCGAGGCTTCTTTACAAAATCTATTCTTTAAGGCTTTAATTATTTTATCTGTAGCTTTTACCGATACATCATAGTGACTGTCTTCATTCTCTCCTCTATACCTTTGGGCAAAAACCAGATAATTAAGTTTCTTTATTTTTTTTAAAAGTATTGAAAGATCATCATCTGTAATATCAAGTTGGATATGATTTTTTTTATTATTTTCTGACCTAGATACAACAAAAACTTTATCTCCTCTTTTTTCTAATCTTTTTGTAATTTCTTTTCCTATTCCCTTTGTTCCACCAATAACTAAGCTTGTTTTCATTTAACTATCCTCACTTCCTTATAGTTTGGCAAAGGCACGACAAAAATTCTTTTTGATTTCAAAAACTTTCTATGTTTTTTTATAATAGCATTTTGATGTTGCCAAGCTAAAATAAAAACTACATCAATTTTATCCTTATAGATTTTTTCAGTTGAATAAACAGGAATATGGTAACCGGGTGAAAAAAGATTGTGTTTTCTTCTATTGTCATCAACTATATATTTCAAATAATCTTTAATTTTAAAATGATAAAGCATAACAGTAGTGCTATGAGAGGCTCCTAGTCCAACTATTTTTTTTCCCTGTTTTTTAAATTTATTTAATTTTGAGCTAATTATTTTTCTTTGTCTTTCTATAATCTGAAAAAATTTTTTGTACGTATTTATTTTTTTAGTTCCAAATCTTTTCTCATAATTAAGAATAGATTTAATGGAATTTTGCTGTCTTCTAAAACCGCCTCTATGTTGAGCTACTATTCTTAAGGATCCACCTTTAGGCCTGGTTACTTCTGCTGATAAAAGCTCTAATCCGATAGTATCAAAAATAAATTTTATATTTTGAAGAGTAAAATATGAAAAATGTTCATGATATACATAATCGAACATTTTATTCTTCATTTGCTCAGGGTGGTAACCGGTTTCAATTACCAATATTCCATCGTAATCCAATAATCTTTTTAAATTCGAAGTAAAATCTAGAACATTGTCTGCGTTTGCATATATATAATTTAAGGTAATTAACTTTGCTGGTCCATTTAAACTTCTGATTTTATCAACTGTTTTATTATCAAAAAAACTATTAATTGTTTTAAGCCCATTTCTGTTAGCTTGTTTTGAAATATTGTAGCAGGGTTCAACTCCCATGACATGCATTTTTTGTTTTTTCAAAGATGCTAACATTGATCCATCATTACTTCCTACATCTACACAAAATGAATTTCTTTTTAACTTGAAATCTTTAACTATTTTTTTTGCATATTTATCAAAATGCTTTTTTAATCCTAATGTAACCTCTGTATTATAAAGATAATAAAGATAATTTTCTTTTTGATTAACAATATGTTTAAGAAAAACATGTCCACATTTTTTACAAAGCATCTGAACTAATGGAAATAATTTTTGTTTATTTTTTTTTTCTTTAATACTTACAAAATTATCTTCTAGAGGTGTGTCTTTATATTTAAACACCGGTACTATTTTTTTAAAACTACAAATGGGACACTTAACTCTTTGCTTCATTGTAATTTTTATAGCGTTTCTTTTCATTTTTATGCTTTAATTTTTTTTCTTTTATTTTTTTCTACATAAAAAATATCTTCTATTAAGTTTAAATCTTCTTTTTTCCTTAAAATTATTTCTTCCAAAGCAAAATGAGCTTCTTTTTTTCTATCAAGAATTGAGTAAAAAAAATTTTTACGTTTTTTTTTATCTTCAGGTAACATAAATATACTGTAAAAAATTAAACCTTTTAAAATATTTAATTCTTTTAAAATTAAATTAAGCATCAAAAAAGAATTATGAGAACTATATTCAACTGCACTTAATTTAAAAAAAAGACTTTTTCTTTGGGCATAATCTCTGATTACTAAGTTTTGAACTTTTTGAGGAATCAAATTTCCTTTTATAGGGCGAGAAAAAACGTACCCTCTAAAACCTTTATTTTTTAATTTTGGGAGAGACATAGTTCATTCCTAACTTAGTTGCTGATCTTATTGTAATTGGAATAAAAAAATCTCCAATTGTTTTTCCTTCGTATGGAGATAACAAGGATTTAAATCTACAATTAAAACTCCATCTTGATGTTTTTTCTTTATTTATGACATTCCCATGAAGTATATTTTGTGTAAATATTAATCCTTGACCATAATTTATTTTAAGCCATTTTAATTTTTTGTTTAACTTTTTGAATATTTCATCAGTTGAATTATATTTTTTAAAATTTTTTAAATTTTTATCGTGTACTTTTTTTGGCAAAATATACATTGATTTTGTTTTTTTACAATTTACTAGAGGAATCCATAAAACAAGCTCGTAAGGAGAATCTCCTTGATATACATCAGCATGTATAGGCAACAATGAACTGTCATCATTTACCATTTGTATGCTTAAATTTATTTTTTTTTGCATAACTAATTCATTTCCACATAAAATATCTAAATATTCTTTTCCTAAAAAGAAATAATTTTTACGAAAAGAACTTGATTTATTTAAATTTTCAAAAATAAACAGTCTAAGTTTATTAAGTTTAGAAATGGGGACTAATTTATGTATATAGTCTAGTGATACTTTAGTTTTAACATTATTTTTTAAATTATTTTTTATCCATTTAGATGCATGCTTAAGAGTTTCTGTTCTGATTTTATTTAATCTATTTTTATCTTTTATATCAAAAATTATGTAACCATCTTTAATTAATTTTTTTTGCAGTGACTCTTCTCTGTTTAAAAAAAAACTATTTTGCATTTTATAGGTAAAATTTATGTTATCTTTGTTTGTTATATTTCTCGAAGATACTCTTTCTTTTTTGACCTAAAGTTCTAAATGGACTATATTGCTTATTTCCTAAAATTTTTCTAAATTTTGAAAAAAAAGACAAGTGTAGTTTTTTAAAATTAAACAAGTCAGTATTATTAGTATTAGGATAATAAAAATTTCTTACAACAACTGGTATAGCTATTCTTGGCTGTTTATGCTTGTTTTTAACAGTTTGGTGAAGTGTTAAAGCTGTCATGATCAAAATTGAACCTTCTTTAATATCAATAGATTTTTGTTTATGATTTTTTGGAATGGTTATAGGCTCTCTATTTCGATGAGGGACATGACCCCAGGTATGAGATTTTTCAATTAGTTCCATGGTTCCCATGTCTGGTAAAAGATGAATAGGTATCCAAATTAATAATGACTCTACTCCTACTCCGGACCAAAACTCTTGATGATATTTTTTAACCAAATAATCGTCATTTGTTGCTTGTTTATCGTTAATAGCTAATTCCATATCAGTTTGATATTCAATATCAGAACCGAGAATATCTGTTAGTTCTTGAAAAACTTTTTTATTTAGCAGTATTTTAGAAATTAAATTATTGTCTACTAATTGTTTTGCTAATATTACTTGAATTTCATGTTGTGATAAAATATTTTTTACCTCGTAATAATTTTTAACTAAATCTTTTGTATATTTTTTTTTGGATTTTTTAAGAATTCTTATAAGATTTTCATTAATATTATTTTTAATAACATCAATAATTTTTTTATCTATACAGTCTTTAACAACTGCATAACCATTTTCTATAAGATTATCTGTTGTATTGGTATTCATAAAAGATAAGAATAATTCTTAGTTTAGTTATATATAATTTATTTGCATTCATAAATATCAGATTAAGCAAAACTATTCAAAGAAAATGAATTCGTAATCGCCTGTATATTCAAATTGATTAAATAACCATTTCCATTCTTCGGTATTGTAAAAAGATTGGCAAGTTAAAGCCCAACATTGTAAATTAAATAGTTCTTGTTCGTTTCTAAAACTTTCAACTAAAATATAAGATTGTTTTCCAGCTCTTTGGATTTCTTTGAAAGCTTTCTCTAAATCAAATATTTTTAAATTATGTAAACATCCAATTGATATAACTAAATCAAAATGATTGTCATCAAATTTAAATTTTTCCTGGGCTTTTTGTTTAATGATACTATTTTTTATTTCTGGTATTGAATTTTTAATTGCATGCTCTGAAATTTCAATACCTGTAACTTCTATATTCGGCAAAATTTTTTTTATTTCGTACAATAAAAAACCCTTTCCACATCCTACATCTAGTAATTTTGAGCTTTCTGTGAGGTTGTAAGTATCTATTAGAGACTTGGCTACAGGTGTCCATCTATTAGGTATATATTTGTACCCGCCATATCCAAATTTTCTATCTCCATCCCAATAATCTTTTTCATATTTTTTTGCTTCAATCATGCATTTAGATTTTTCATTCATCATCCTCTGAATATAATTTCTTTTGGTCGAACTGTGTAGAGCGGTAACAAAATTAACTAGTTTTCCCATAAAATTATTTCTTTAAATTTAATAAAATATTATTTACTATTTGTGTATCGCTCAATCCAGAAGCATCTTGTAAAGATTGTTGGTTTCCATACTGCTCTGGAAATTTATCTTCTAAACCAATTCTTAAAACTTTATTCATATAATTTTTATTATTATCATTAATACATTCAAGGACAGAGCTGCCAAGCCCCCCAGTTCTTACATGTTCCTCTAAAGTCACAATCAATTTACAATTCTTAGAATTATTTATTATTTTTTCCTGATCAATTGGTTTGATAGTATTTATGTGCAATACACCTGCCTCAATATTTTGCTCAGACAAAATTTTACTTACTTTCAATGACTTTTGAGTCATTGTACCACAGCTAATAATTAAAACTTCTTTAGGTTTTTTGAGTAAAATACCTTTGCCAATTTCAAAACTTGTTACTGAATTTGTTACAACTTCCTCTCCGCCTCTGCCTAATCTAATGTAAATTGGACTTTTATAGTCAGCGGTTTGCATCATTAAATTTTTCATCTCGTTTGCATCACAAGGAGAAATTATTGTCATGTTAGGTATTGATCGCATTAGCGATATATCTTCTATTGCAAGGTGGGTCGGTCCAAGCGGTGCATAAACTAATCCTCCACCATTTCCAATTAACCTCACTGGCAAATTATGTAAGCATAAATCGATAGCAACCTGTTCATAACATCTTCTTGTTATAAAAGTTGAAATCGTATTTACGTAGGGGATAAAACCCTCTTTTGCTAATCCTGCGGACATTCCAATAATATACTGTTCAGCGACTCCCTCCATGAAAAATCTATCAGGAATATTTTTCTTAAAATCATCTAAAACTCCAGGGCCCAAATCGGAGCCTACAAAAATAACTCTTTTATCTTTTTTTGCGAGTTCATAGACACATTCTAAACTTGTTTTTCTCATAGTATAATTATTTCAAAGAGTTGTAGAGCTGTTCTAGCTCTTTTTTTCCTAAATTGTTTTTATGATGCCAGTGAGGATCATTTTCAGCAAAGTTTACACCTTTGCCTTTTATTGTGTGGCAAATTATAATTTTTGGTTTTTCTTCAATACCTGAAACTTCTTTTAAAGTATTTTTAATTTGGATTACGTCATGTCCATTTACTTCTTTGACGAAAAATCCAAAACTTTCCCATTTTTGTTTTAAAGGTTCTAAATCCAATACATCTTTAACAAAACCATAAGATTGGATTTTATTATAGTCTAATAATACAATTAAATTTGATAGTTTGTGTTTTGATGCAGACATTGCAGACTCCCATATCGATCCTTCATCTGTTTCTCCATCACCTATAATAACGACTACTTTGTGATTTTCTTTTTTAATTTTTGCTGCAATCGCCATACCTACACCTATAGGTAAACCATGTCCTAAAGCTCCAGTAGAGGCTTCGACTCCCGGAACTTTTATTTCAGGATGACCCCCTAAAATTGACAGAGGTTCACATGCAGTTTTCAATTCCTTTTTTAAAAAGAAATCTTTATCTGCTAAAACTGCATAAAGAGCCAAACAGCCGTGACCTTTGCTAAGTATGAATCTGTCTCGACTCTTTAATTTAGTATTTTTACTATCGAAGACTAAAAAATCGTCATACAAGACTCTAATAATTTCTATCAAAGATAAAGCTGGGCCTATATGGCCTCTGCCACCTGCTTCAATGCATTGAATTACACTTTTTCTTAGGTGCTTTGATCTTTCATCAAGAGGTATGTCTTTTGCTTTTTTTTGTAAATCCTGGCTCATTAATTATTTAAAATTATTTAAACATTTTACAATCCAGTCTAAATTAGATTGGCTTAAATTCTGGTGAATTGGAATAGTAAGAATTTCAGAAGCTTGTTTTTCTGTCTCTGGAAATGAACCTTTTTTATGTTTTAAAAATTTTGAAGCCGGTTGTAGATGAATTGGAATCGGGTAGTGTATTGCTGTTCCAATTCCATGATTTTTTAAATATTTAATTAAATTATTTCTATCTTTTACATGTATTACAAAAGTGTGGTAAGTATTAAATTGATAGGACTTTTCATCATTTAAAAAGTATTTTTTTCTATCTAAATTTTCAAAATAAAATTTTGCATTTTTTCTTCTTTTCAAAATAGTTTCTTTTAATTTTTTTAATCTGTAATTAAGAATTGAAGCTTGAATAACATCCATTCTCGATAAAAAGCCAAATTTTTTGACAATATTTCTACCCACCAATCCATGATTTCTAAATGATAATGCTTTTTTGTACATTGAAAAATTATTTGTTGTTAAAAAACCACCGTCCCCACATGCATTTAGATTTTTAAGAGGGTGAGCTGAAAAACATCCAACTTCACCAAAAGAACCAGATTTTTTTCCTCTGTATTCTGAGCTTATAGACTGAGCTGCATCTTCAACTATTGGAATACCATGCTTTTTAGAAATTCTTAAAATTTCATCCATTTCAGCAACTCTACCTGTTAAATGAACCGGCATAATTGCTTTAGTTTTTTTTGTTATAGCTTTTTCTATAAGATCAGGATTTATATTTTGATCTTTAAGAACATCAACAAATACAGGTTTAGCTCCGATGTGTACAATTGAAGAAGTTGAGGAGATAAATGAATTAGGTGGAGTTATGACTTCATCGCCCCTCTTGACCCCTAAAAGAAACATACTTAAAGTTAAAGCATCTGTTCCACTATTAAGTGCTAACGCGTATTTAGTTCCGCATGTTTTAGCAACATTTTTTTCAAAAATATCAACTTCTTTGCCAATAACATAGTTTCCTTTTTCAAAAACTCTATTGATAATTGGACTTAAATCTTTTTTTTCTTTTTTCCATTGAAGGGATAGATCTACATAAGGAATTTTCATTTTAAACCTAAATAAAATTTTTTAACTGTGCTTATTATGTATTTCATTTCTTTTGAATTAAGATGTTGATCACATGGGAAAGTAATAATTTTTTTTGTATGTAAGTCTGTTATTGGAAAATCACCTCGTTTATGTTTCAAATGTTTTAAACATTTTTGTAAATACATCGGAATAGGGTAATGCACTTTAGCCTCGATACCTTTTTTTAAACAATATTTAAGTAGCTTATCTCGATCTTTTGCAAAAACTATGTATAAATGATAAACAATTTTGTAATTTTTCGGTCTTGGTGGAATTGTAATTTCTGGAATTTTAGAAAGCTCTTTGTCGTAAAATTTTGCATTTTTTATACGTTTAAGCGCAATCTCTTTTGCTTTAGGTAAAAGCCAATTTCCGACAACAGCTTGAAATGTATCAAGCCTAGAGTTGTAGCCAGAAATCTTAACGGTATCGCGATCTACTAAACCATGGTTTCTTAACAATTTTAATTTTTTAAAATCCTTATAATTGCTTGTTGTAATAATACCACCATCAGACCAAACATTGATATTTTTTAATGGATGAAGTGAAAAAGCACCAAACCTACCCCAAGTACCAGCTTTTTTTTTATTAATAGAACCTAAGATCGACTGACACGCATCCTCTACTATGGGTAAATTATATTTTTTTGCTATAGAAATTAATCTAGGCATATTCGTCATGTAACCAGTAAAATGAACAGGAACTATGGCCTTTGTTTTTTTTGTAATTTTTTTCTCTAAAAGATTAACATTCATACAAAATGTATCATCACAGTCTACGAACACCGGCTTAGCGCCAATTTCGGTGATTGCTCCAACGGTAGCTACAAAAGTATTAGCCGCAGTTATTACTTCATCGCCATACCCAACTCCTAAAGTTTTTAGTGAAAGCTTGATTGCGTCTGTTCCTGAATTCACACCTACTGCATATTTAGAGCCAATTAGTTTAGCAAAACTCTTTTCAAAAGCATCTAGTTCTTTACCTAGAGTAAAATCACCAGTTGCTACAAATTTTTTAAGCTTTTTCCACAAATTATCACAATTGGAAAATTGCTGTTTTAGATATGAATATCTTACTTTCATTTAATTAAGTTTTATCGACTGCATTCTTTTAATATTAAAATATTTCTCATTTGTAAGAGAGTCAGGCAACAATCCTTTTTCGAAAGCATCTTTAAGATCATTGACAGAATCTTTTATTGTGTATTGTGATTCAAAACCCAAAGTTTTTTTTATTTTTTTTGATGAAATGTGATATGAACGATTGTCATCTGTTGGGACTGCTTCGAGTTCAACATCTTGCCCTACTACTTCTTTCACGGTATTGGCTAAATCTAAAACTGTTTGATTTTCGTATCCTGCATTAAAAATTTCTCCTGAAACTTTTGATTTTTCAGCATTTATTAGAACATCATAAGCTGTAACCATATCTTTGATATGTATATTCGGTCTTAATTGTTTGCCTCCGAATACTGTAATTTTTCTTTTATGATAGGCTAAGTTAGTTAAAATATTTACTACTACATCTAACCTTTGTCTTGGCGAATATCCGCATACTGTGGCAGGCCTAATGACAATTGGGGTAAAGTTTTCAGATTCAAATTTTTTAAGAGTTGTTTCACATTCCATTTTAAATTTTGAATAGTCGGTTAAAGGTTCTAATGACATATTTTCATGCACCTCTTTTTCATTTTTAATTCCATACACCGAAGAAGATGAAGCATAAATAAATCTTTTTATATTACTTTTTTTTGATATCTCAACTAATGGTAAAAATGCATCTAAATTTATTGATTTGCCTAATGTAGGATTTAACTCAAAACTAGGATCATTAGAAATGCAAGCTAGATGAATAACAATATCATGTCCGGGTAATTCTTTAGAAAGAAGTTTTTGATCTCTAATATCACCTTTTATAATTTTTAAATTTTTATTTTCTTTTAAAACATGATCTCCATAAATCATAAGATCAAGTACGGTAACATGGTGCCCTTTATCTAATAGATATGGAGTAAGAACTGCACCAACATATCCGGCACCTCCGGTAATAAAAATTTTACTCATAAATATTTATTTAAGAATATTTTCTAAAGATTTTAAAGTTTTTACTTTACTTATTGATTCTTTATTTCCAATTGTTGCCACAGATTGTGCGGCAGCTATTGATGCAAGCAACAAAGATAAATCTTTACTAAAATCACTTTTTAAGCATGTTGATATAAGAGCAAGCATTGCATCGCCCGCTCCTATTTTATCTACAGCTGTTTTTGCATACGCATCACATAAATTAAATTTGTTATTTTTTTTATTAAATAAAGTAGATCCTTTGTTTCCTCTCGTAACAATTAAATTTTTTATATTTTGTTCTTTCGAAAGCTGTTTCATTAAAACCTCTATTTTTTCATTTTTCTCTCTTAGCTCATGCCTGATCTCTTTTTCATTTATTATCACACAATCAACATTTTTATATTTTCTCATACTGTGATAACCAACATTAGCAGCATTTACTTGCGCGTTCAGTGCTAAGTACTTTGAACGTTTACATATTGTGCTAGCGCTTTTATTTGAAATTAAACCATGACCATAGTCTGAGACTATCACCAAATCATGCTTTGAGATCATTTTATTTAATTTTTTGAAAAAAAATTTTTCTTGATTTTTGTTTAAATGATCATCATTTATTTTGTATAAGCCAATAATTTTATTATTACTTATGTTGTCTAAAAATCTTCTTTTTAAAATAGTTGGGGAATTTTTTTTTCTTATATAACTAAGATTAACATTGTTTGGTAAATTTTTTTTAATATGTTTAAGATACTCTGCTTTTTCACCAATCATGGTTAATAATGAAATTTTTTCACAGAACGGAGACAGGTGTCTAGAAATTGCCGCCGCACCACCAAGGTACTCTTCTGTCTTTGTATCGCGTAGAACTAAAACAGGTTCTTTTCCTGATTTTCCTAATGCTTCACAAAAAATATATTGATCTATTATTGTTTCCCCTATTACAAGGATCTTAAGATTTTTAAAATTGTCTACCAGTTTTCTAATTTCAATAAATGAATAATTTTTCTTAATATTTTTAACAGTTCTATTTTCTAAATCAGAATTTACCCCTAAATATTTATTTATAAGATGTGATGAACTAAAAGTAATGTCCTTAGTGTATAGTATTTTTCCACCAACCTTTTTTATACCAGCGGATTCATTTTTAATTTGTCCAGAAATATCATTTTTATGATTTTTATAATCTGGTCCTTTGCAATAAATATCTGGTTTTATCTTTTGAATAACATTAAGCGCTGTAGAAGTTGTGTTTAATGCTACGTAATTTATCATGCTTAATGATGCTATCGCCTCTGCTCTTAGCTTTTCATTAAAAGTTGGTCTTTTAGGCCCTTTGTTAACGTGTACATCTGGTGTAAGAGTAACAACCAAAATATCACCCATTTTCTTTGCTTCCTCAAAATGTTTGATATGACCAATATGTAGTAAATCGAATACGCCATGACAAAGTACAATTTTCTTGCGTTTGGATTTTTCTTTCAAAAGAACTTTTCTCAAATTTTCTAGAGAAAATATTTTATTTTTCATTTTATTTTTTTTTTTTTAGAAGTTTGAACCAAACCTTGGTAGCTTTTTTGATTTTTTTAGGTGTCCAGACAGGTGAATCTTTAAAATTTTCTATATTCTTCAATAAATCCTTCACACCATCTTCGATCTTAACTTTGGGTTTCCAATTAAAATCTTTTTTGATTTTTTTAATATCTCCTAACGATCTATCAGGTTCACCTGGTCTTTTTGGTATTCTTACAGTGTTTCCCCCTATTAAATGGGCAATCCTATTAACCTTGACTTCTTTGCCTCCTGCTAAATTATAAATTTCTCCTGTCTTCTTAGAGTAAGCTGCTTTTAAAATAGCGTTAACTAAATCTGTCACGTGTATAAAATCTCTAGTCTGTTTACCATTTCCAACTATTGTCAGAGGTTTGCCTGCTAACTTTTGAGCTAAAAAAACTCCAAACACAGCACCGTAAGCTCCGGTAGTTCTGGATCTAGGACCGTAGCAATTAAAAAATCTCAAGCTTATTGCCGGAAAATTAAAAACCTTGTTCCAATGCATTACAGTTTCTTCTGCCTGCCATTTTGTAAGCGCATACGGATACATTGGATTTATTTTTGAGTCTTCTTTTGTAGGAAAATTTTTAGGTAAACCATAACAGCTTGCTGAAGCTGCATAGATAAATTTTTTTATTTTTCCTCTTTTTGATGAATTAAGAACATTAAATGTTCCAACAACGTTTGAGTCAAAATATTTTTTAGGATTTTCTATACTAGGCACGATATCTGCCAAACCTGCTAAATGAAACACATAATCAACACCAGAGAAATATTTATCTAAATTTTGATTTTTAGAAATATCGACATTTACTATCCTTAAATTTTTTTTAGAATGTCCTTTTAAATTAGATTTTCTTCCAGTGCTAAAATTATCTAAAACGATAACTTTATGTCTCTTTTTAATAAGAAGATCTACTAAATTACTTCCTATAAAACCTGCTCCACCTGTTACTAAAGATTTCATAACCTATTTAACCAATGCTCCGCACTTTGTCAAAATTCACTTTGTGATAATTCTTGTCATTTAACTTAAAAATTATATGGGAGTAAACAAAGAGTCTTTATTTTTTATTGTTGTTTTTATATTGCCCATTAAAATTTTAATTCTATTCTTCTGTAAATCGATAATTTGAAAAATTTTGTTCGCGAACGGACCTGATGAAAATCTATATTTTTTATTAATATCAAGGTCAAAAAAATTCCTTGATAAATAACCTTCTTTACTTTCTGATTCTTTGCATTTTGCAATAAAATTTCTTATATCGTTTTGAGATCCTGTAAAACCTTCTAAAAAATAACGAAGTCCTCTTATAAATTTTAATGAATTTAGAATTTTATGATCTTCAAGATTTTTATGAAAACAAAAAAGATAATCACCCAACAAATTAATCTCTTTAGTAATTAATTTGTTATTTTTATATCTTTGAATTCGTAGCTTTGGAATATAAATCTTAAAATCTTTACCTAGTTTGTTTGATAAGTCTTCTCGTAATAGACTTAGGTTTTTATCATTAAATTTTAATACTGCCCACATTGCTATTTCTTTTTAAGTTCTTTTTTTAATTCATCATACTCTTGCATTTTACTCTTCATATAATTTATGGTTAGCTTTGTTTTTTCAGAAATGCCTTTGGGAGTGAGTACGTAAAAATAATTTATTTTATTTGGATTTTTTTTAAAGTTTTCCATTTTAATTAAACCTTTAGTCTTCAATGCGTTTAAGCAATAGTTTAGCTTGCCCAAGCTAAAACCAAGATCTTCTGCTAATTCCCTTTGCGTAGAACCAGGTTTTTTTTCTATTTTCCTTAAAACGTTAAAATGGTCTTGATTATTACTCATAAATAATGTTCAATAATTGAACAAATATAACGTTCAAATAATGAACAGTAAAGCAAATAATACGTTATTTACTATATTTTGTGGTTAAGGTAATTAATAATAAAAAATATGGTACATATATAGAAATGAAAAAAAATACCAAAACTGTAGTCATTACAGGCTCAAACGGTGGAATAGGAAAATCATTAGTCAAGTTGCTCTACAATAATAATTTTAATATATACGCATGTGCTAGGAAAAAAAGTGAAGAACACACATCTTTTATCGAAAGCCTAAAAAATAAAAATAGTAACGAAACATTTATTAAAGAAATTTACTTTGATTTCGAAAATAGAGAAGAGGTAAAAAAGTCAGCAGAAAAGATTATTCTCTCAGAAAATAGTATTTACGGTTTGATTAACAATGCAAGCATTATTCATACAGCTCCATTTCAAATGACATCCGTTAAAACTTTTGAAAAACTCTTTGACGTAAACTTTTTTTCTCAATTATATTTCACTCAATATATTATAAAAAATATGATTAAGAAAAAAAATGGTTCTATAATAAATATTTCATCAACTGCTGCATTTGATGGTATAGAAGGTAGATCAGCTTATTCATCTAGCAAAGCAGCTTGGGTCTCTATAACTAAAGTTATGTCCAAAGAATTATCTAGATTTAATATAAGGGTCAACTCTATAGCCCCAGGTTTAACCAATACAAAAATGTTAAATGAAAACCATTCTAAAGAAAATATTAAAAAAACTTTGGAAAAAACATCTCTTAAAAGATTGGCCGAACCAATTGAAATAGCTAAAGTGGCTTTATTTTTAATCTCAGATGACTCAAGTTATATTACAGGACAAACCGTAAGAGTAGATGGCGGCATGGAATCATGAGCAAAGAAATAATTGATAAAATTGAGCAAATGACAAAAAGTATGAGAAAGAATATTCTCGATATGAGTTTAGAAGCTGGAGCTGCAAGTTCTCATTTTGGTGGCGGACTATCAATAGTTGATATTACTGCAACGTTATATGGAGGTGTAATGAAATATGATCCTAAGAAACCCGAATGGGAAGATAGAGATCGATTTATATTAAGTAAAGGCCATGGAGTTTTGGGATACTACACAGCATTGTCTGAAATTGGATTAATCTCTAAAGAAGAGCTTTTAACTTTTGAGAAATCAAAAAGTTTTCTTTTAGGGCATCCGGTTATGAACAGAAAGAAAGGTATAGAATTTACAAATGGAAGCCTTGGAATGGGTCTATCTGTTGGCATAGGCGTAGCAATAGCTTCAAAAAAGAAAAATAAAACAAATAGAATTTTTGTTCTTATAGGTGATGGAGAGTGTAATGAAGGCTCAGTTTGGGAAGGTGCGATGTCAGCTCCACATTTTAAACTAGACAATATAACTGCTATTATAGATAAAAATAATTTCCAACAAACTGGTTCAAATATTGAAATTTTAAACACGGACAGTTTAAATAAAAAATGGACAAGTTTTGGTTGGGAGGTATCTGAAATAAATGGTCATAATATAAAAGAACTATTTGAAAATTTAAGCAAAAAGAATAATAAAGACAAGCCAAAGCTAATAATTGCAAACACAATTAAAGGTAAGGGATTTTCTTTTTCAGAAAATTCAAATGAATGGCATCATAAAATTTTAACTAAAAATCAATACGATAAGGCAATTGAAGAGCTTAATAACAAATGAAAATTGAAGAAAAAAATTTTAAAACCTACTCTATGATAGGATCGAGAGCTACATTTGGTTTAATAATTTTAGAACTTGCAAAAAAGAACAAAAATATAATTGCTATATCTGCTGATACATCTACATCCGCAGGTTTGGACAGATTAAAAAAACAACTTCCAAATAATTTTTTGGATGTTGGAATTTCTGAACAAAATCTTATTGGTGTTGCTGCAGGTTTATCCTCGGAAGGTTTTGATGTTTTTACAACAACTTTTGCTCCTTTTCAAACAATGAGATGTTGCGAACAAATACGGGTCAACCTGGGTTACATGAAACATAAAATTTGCATGGTTGGTTTGGCGAGCGGCTTAGCTCTAGGTACGTTAGGATTTACTCATTGTTGTATTGAAGATTTATCTATAATGAGATCTTTGCCCAATATAACAGTTATATCGCCAGCTGACTGTGTGGAAACAGCAAAGGCAACTATTGCATCCATAGAACACAAAAATCCAATTTATATAAGATTGACCGGTGTCTCAAATCAGCCTTCTGTATACAAAAAAGATTATAATTTTGAAATTGGCAAGGGAATAGTAATGAAGGAAGGAACCGATATAGCAATTTTTGCAACTGGAACAATGGTTTATGAAAGTTTGGAAGCTTCAAAAATACTAGATGAAAAAGGTGTTTCTGCTAAAGTTATAAATATTCACACTATTAAACCTTTTGATAATAAATTAGTAGAAAATATCTCAAAAGAAGTAAAAAATATTGTTACAGTTGAAGAACACAGTATAATTGGTGGTTTGGGAAGTTGTGTTTCAGAGGCAAAATCAAAAATAAAAAATTCACCTCCTCAAATTTCTATAGGTCTTCCGCTAGAATTTGAGAAGTCACAAACTTATAAAGATATGTTAAAAAATTATAATTTAACTGGCCCACAAATCGCCCATACAATATTAAAAGAAATTTAATTTATTTTTAATGACAAATAAGCCTTTAGAATATGAAAGTATTATTAATAAAGTAAAAATAAAAAAAAATGACAAAATATTATTAAGTGCAGATATTACTCAACTCTTAATATATTGTAAAAAAAATAATAAGATATTTGATGCCAATGATTTTTTAAACTCTATAATTAATAAAATTGGAAATGACGGAACTCTTATTTTACCAACATTTAATTTTGATTTTTGTAAAGGCAAAACATATGATTATATTAAAACCATTCCAATAACTGGCCATCTGGCAAAAATTGCATTGTTAAGAAAAGACTTTAAACGAACATTGCATCCAATACATTCCTTTGCGGTTTGGGGTAGAGATAAAAATTATCTCTGCAATCTTAAAAACTTAAGTAGCTTTGGCTCTGACTCTCCTTTTGCATATATGCATAAAGAATCAGTAAAAAATTTCGTAGTAGGTGGTGACTATAAGTTGTGGTTAACAATAGATCATTATTGCGAAGAAACAGTTGGAGTAGATTATAGATTCTTAAAAAATTTTAAATCTTCTTATATTGAAGATAATAAATCAAAAAAATTAAAAACTTATCAAATGTACGTTAGAAAAAATCCTGAGTTAAGCATAGAAACTGGTATTAGTTCAGAACTTGATAATATATTAAAATCTAAAAACGAATATTTTAAATACAAAATGTTTGACACTAATTTTTTTTTATTAAATCTTAAAATAATTGCAAATATAATGATTAATGATATTGGAAAAGATCAAAAGATAGTTTTTTTAAGAAAAAAATAATTTAATTTTTTTTGTAAGTCTGCGAATAAACTCTTTTATTAATACACTAAAAGGAGTTTCTTCAGTAGCTAATTTTGCCGAAGGTATATAAGAGTAGCTCAAAGAATCTTTAAAATAAATTCTATTAAACCCCGCACAATTAAAGTTTTCTTTCATTAAATCATCTTGATAAGGTATCTTAAAATCTTCATTATTTTGTTTTTGTAATACTGCATAAATTCCAAGATTTCTTATTTTTGAAAAATTTATAGTCTCATATAAAGTCTCTGATTGTGGAATATGAAACTGCTGATCTGAACCATTTTTTGTATTTGTTCCAGTCGATATAGTGTAAGAAGAAAAAATAATTTTGTAATTATTTGCTGCTGCAATTCCATCAACAAATGATTTATCAAACAAAAAATATCCATTACCTTTTAAAAGTCCTTGTGCAATAACTATATATCCATTTTTTTTTGTCAAATTATGAATGGTTTTGTAACATTCAGATATATTAAAAACATGTTCGCATGATCCGTGGTCTGTAACAAGATCAAATTTATTAAATAATGAACTATCTTGAAATGGTTTATTAAGGTCAAATTTAATTGCACCATGTTCAGAATTTATATCTATACTTTTATATTCTTCAAAACCTAAAGATTGATAAAAATATTTTGCTGAACATTTTGGTGATTTTGGATAGTTATCTATGTTAGGAAAACTGTCTATTATTTTACTATCTAGACCAGCATAATCATAAAGCTCTTTGAGATCGTTTTTTTTTAAATGTAATTCTTGAGAACCAATTTCAATAACTTTTTTTGAATTTTTAAAATATCCTAGGTTGTGCAATTCTAGTGTATTTTGTACTGCGGCTATAGATATTCCCATATTAAAATAACTGTTTTTGCTCAAAATTCATAATTGACTTTAGTTGATATCATACAAAAAAAATTTCTTCTAAGAAAAAGTGATTTATTTACTTTACCTTAAATTTTTTTAATTCAATGGGATCGGCAATATTAAAATCTGCTTTACAAGCCAGCTTGCCATCTACCGTTCCAATTCCACTGCAAGAACCTAGCCCTCTATTCCATGAAATAATTTTAGTTTCTATATTTAAACGATCGCCAATTAAAATTTTTTTTTTAAATTCTAAATTGTTTGCTTTAGTAAGATATATTACTTTTCCTTTATTTCCTGGTAATGTCACAATTGCTAGTGCAGCCATTTGAACTAAAGACTCGATTTGTAGCATTCCAGGCATATTGGGATCTCCATCCCAATGAACTTTGAAAAACCATTCGTCTACTTTTAAGTCTTTATAGCCTTTTGAAGATTTTCCAGGAATTACTTCTTCCGCAAAATCTATCATCAAATACGGCGGTCTATTTTTTTGATAGTCTAAAATTGCCTGTTTATCCAATTTCATTTTTTTTACTTAGTATGGAGTACAATATTTTTCCACTATTATTTCTAGGAATTTTTTCAATAAGTACTATTTTATAACCTTTTTTAATTTGACTGATCTTTTTATCAAGAATTTTATCAATTCTATTGATATAAATTTTATCATCTTTTTCTAAAAAAATATTAATTTTTTTATCGTTGCCATCACACGCGCAAAAACATCCTAATGAATTAACTACCTTCTCAATTTCGTCTAGATGAATACGATGTCCAAAAAGTTTAACGAATCTTTTTTTTCTTCCAGATATATAATAAAAACCTTGTTTATCCCTATAAGCAATATCTCCAGTTTTTAAAATTTTTTTATTTTCATCCCCTTTAGCTAGATCAAATCTATTACTTGCATAACCTAAACAAACGTTATTTCCTCTATACTCTAGTTCTCCATTTACATGGCTTTCTTTGATTTTTTTATTTCTTTCACCCAATAAGTTAAATCTTCCTCCAAGAATGGGTTTGCCTATACTTTCTTTTTTATTCTTAAAATCTTTCCATTTCAAATATGACATACGGTGGGTTGCTTCTGTTGCTCCATACATCACAATAAATTTAAATTTTTTACTTTTAGCAACATTATAAAAATAATTTAAGATACTTGTGTCTAATTTCCCTCCAGCTTGTGTTATATATTTTATACTGGGTAGTTTAATTTTTTTAAAATCAATTTTCTTTAAAATTTCATAAGTATACGGCACTCCTCCAAAAGTTGTGATATTTTTTGCTTGCGCCAAATCCCAAAATTTTCTTGTAAAAATAGAATCTTCAGTTAGAACCAATGTGCTACCTTTTAAAAGATGAGTATTTATAATTGACAGACCATAAGTGTAGTTCATTGGTAAAGTTGTTATCACTTTGTCTCTACTTTTTATTTTTAAAAAATTACTTATAGAATTAGAATTTGAAATTATATTTTCATAAGATAGCCGAACTAATCGAGGGCTTCCTGTCGAACCTGAGGTCGAGAGAAGTATAGCAAGATTTTTATTGATTTTGGAATTATTTTTAAAATTAGTTCGAATTAAAACATATGATCCTACATTTTTTTCGACCTTATATTCATTAAAATTTTTTTTCATTTCTATGGGTAAATAAATATATTCTGGCTTATAAAGGGTTAATAAATTATTTAAATTATCAATTAATATATTTTTTGGAAGCAGCAGAATACTAGATTGTGAACGTAAAAAACCAATGTAACCAGCTATAGTTTCAAAGTTATTTTTACAAATTATAAAAACTAATTTTTTTTTATCTCTTTTTTTTCTAATATTTAATGATGAGCTAATTTTTAATAGTTCTTTATAATTAATATCTCTAATTCCTTCTTGAATTATAGCAATTTTTGTATTGTGTCTCTCAATTTGAAAGAATATTTTTTTCATATCATTTTAAAGATAAAAAGTTATGATTTTTCATCTTTGTGGCCTCATAATATAGCCTAAATATATTTATATTGAAATTTTTTTAACAATAGTTTAATGACTTAATATTTTAAAATTATGACAAACAAGGAAAAGTACGACAATTCATTTGTTGAAGCATTATCGGTTGATAAAAAAAAACTTAGTAAAAGCCTAGAATACAACTCAATACAAGAATGGGATTCGATAGGTCATATGTCTTTAATTAGTGAATTAGAAAAAAATTTTCAGATATCCATTGACACTGATGATGTGATAGATTTTAGTTCTTATCAAAAAGGAATATCAATACTAAAAAAATATAAGGTTGATATTTAATAAATATGCCAATTGCTTCATCATTGCTTGATAAACCCAGACTTGTAAAAAAATTAAGAGATTTTCACTCTTATGTAACCAAAAATAATGGAAAAGTTGGTACGAAAACCAGGGGCATAGATCTCAATTTTAATAATGCTTGCAATCTAAGGTGTAAATACTGTTTTACCAACTCTCCGAAAGGTGACCATGTAAAGGAATATTTGGATATCGGTGCAATTAGAAAGTTAGCAGACGAAGCGGACGAATTAGGTTACTTCGAATTTGATTTACAAGGAGGGGAGCTATTATTACAACCTGAAAGATTATTCCAAGTATTAGAAGCAATTAAACCAGAAAGATTTTACCTATACTTAACTACGAACGGATATTATCTGGATAAGAAAATGGCAAAAAAACTAGCCGAATATAAAGTAAGCAGAGTTTCAGTCAGTATTGATAGCATGGATGAAAAAATTCATGACGAAATTAGAGGTAGAAAAGAATCTTGGAAAAGAGCAATAGAAGCACTAAAGCATGTCAAAGATGTTGGTATGGATCCATATTTAAATATTACAGTAGGACATTACAACGCAAACACTGATCACTTCAAACAACTACTAGATTATTCAAAAGATCAACGTTACAAAACTCTTCTCAATGTGGCAGTACCATCAGGTATGTGGCAAAAAATGGATGATATTATATGTAATGACAAAGATAGAGAATATTTAAAAAAAATTAGAAAAGAATATAAAAATTTAGTACGTAACATTTGGAATCCTTTTGACAAAAATCATGAAAAAATACTTGGTTGTACGACAGTAAATAGGATTTATATTACTCCAATTGGAGATGTACTTGTTTGCCCATATGTTCATATTAAAATCGGAAATATATTTGAGAAATCTCTTAAAGAAATTATAGATTATGGTTTCAAGATAAAATACTTCAAAGAACATAGTGACCTTTGTTTGGCTGGAGAAGATAAAGAGTTTATTAATAAATTTATGACTTTTGAAGGTCAAAGCATTTTTAATCCAGCAAAAGCTGAGGATATCTTTAAAAAAGAAGATTTTGTTAAAAATTAATTAGTATCTTGTTATAGTTCCAATTCTTTCTTCGGCATTTTTTGGGGGGGTAGAATTGTAATGTAAAAGTTTTCTTACATTTTTATTTAACTTTTTTAGCTTAAATTTACCAAGCATTTTTTCATAATTATAATAAGATTTTGTCCACCAAGGGCCATACATTGTAAAAAGACTTACTCTATCTTCTTCTGATGAAAATCCACCTTTGTGCCAAAGGCAGCTATCAAAAACAACTACATCTCCGGCTTTCCCAATTAATTTCTTGCATTTGTATTTTCTATTTCTTTTAGGATTTTGTCTTTTTAAATGTGATTTTGGAATATAGTAAGTACATCCATTTGTTTCATTAAAATCATCTAATAAAACAATAGCAACATATCTCATTTCACTAAATATTTTTTCTTTTCCTATTTTTGCTGAATCAGTGTGCCATCCATCACCTATGGTTCGTTCTTTTATTTTAATTGTTTTATCAATTTTCCTATTAATAATGTTTGTATTGATCAAAACATAATTTTTATCTATTAACTTTTTTAACAACTTGTCCAATTTTCTGTTAAAAATTAGATCGTAAAAACCTTTTTCATATCTAAATGGAGAGTTGATAACTTGATTATGTGAAGATAAAAATTTTTTTAATTTCTTATATCTGTCAATAATTTCTAAAGATTTTCTTTTTAAAAACAAACATTTTTTCTTTGATATTAACTGTGGAATAATTGAAATTCCCTGTTTCTCAATATTGGTAATATGTTTTTTTATTCTCATTGAAAGGCCTCTACACAATTCATTGCTCGAATATTATATTTTTTTAAACCATATTTCTTTAATTTTTTATTTATTTTGCTAAAAACATTTCGATTTAAATGGCTTACTATTACCAATGGATTTTCTGGCTTTTTAAAATAGGGCTTAATACTATCATTCAAATTAACAATCTTAATGCCAAGATATTTTTGATTTCTAAAATAAATGTTGCTATCAAAAAAAGCTTCGATCGGAATTTTGTTTTTTTTAAGAATATAACAAATAACTCTACCGATCATACCTGCGCCAAAAATAAAAATTTTTGAAAATTTTTTGTAATTAAAATTTATTATATTTTGGATATTTTTTTTCTTAAATAACAGCAATCTATTCTTATTAATAATCTCGAGATCAATAAATGATTTACTCATATTTTTTTTTAAAAAAATAAAAACTTTTCTTGTTTCATTTTTGTTAGTCAATAAAAAATTTATTTTAAATAATTTAAATATAAATTTGATTCTTGAATCTAAAAATTTTTTTTGTTCCTTGTCTAGATATTTTCTTGAGTATAATTTATTCATGTTTTTTAGGACATTCAAAATAGACATTAGTGTAACAAATTTCATTGATCTACCCAAACTATTAAATCTTTCAAAATGATGGTGAAAACTTTTTTTATAAAACCTAACATTTTTTGCTAAAAATAAGGCTTTGGTAGTAAATACTTGATCTTCAAATACTTTTATTCGATCAAAATAGATATTGTTTTTATGTAAAAAATTTTTGTTAACTATAAAATTCCAACTGTAAGCTCTGAAATTTAAATAACTATTCATAAATTTAAAAATTTCGCTCTTGCTAAAAGATTCGTAATAATTTCTCTTGTACTTTAGTTTCTCTAATTCTAGATTTTTTATATTTTTTTCCATGCCCAGCGATATCAATAAATCAATTGTGCTGCCCTTTAATGCTGTTTCTATCTTGTTGAGAGAATCTTTTTTAAGCTGATCATCGCTATCCAAAAAAACTAGATATTTACCTTTTGCTTTTTTTATGCCTATATTTCTACTAAGCGAAACTCCAAGATTTTTTTTATTATTATAAATTTTTATATTTTTTGAGATTTTTTTATGCTTTCTGCAAATTGTTAATGTTTTATCACTCGAAGCATCATTAATAATAATTATTTCGTATTTTTTTTTATTTAACTTTTGCTTGAGCACACTTTGTAAACAAGCAGAAATATATTTTTCTGAATTATGCGCAGGTATTATAAGACTAAATGATTGAGACATTTTAGTAGATAATTGTCTTTAAGAGGAAATGCTATCCTCTTTTGTTATATATTAATGGTTTCGCTGTCTGCTCAGCAGCTTCTATGTTTGCAACAGTATAGTCTCTTCCATTGCAGTATGAGCATGCTGTTAAATAATCTTTATTATACGTCAAATCCTTAATTTTTTTCTTCAAATCTTCTATTGAAATTGTTTTGTCACATAAATCTACAATGTCTGTTTTATCAACTGGAACGGCATTCAAATTTGTTGCATTTGCTGAAAACGGACATCTATAAAGTTTGCCGTGCAGAATGCTAAGGATATCACTATTGCAACAATTGATAAACTTTTTCTTTTTATCTTCTTCCGTTTCATTCTGATATGGTAATATTCTTCCAGAATCGGTCCAGACAGTTGTTCGTGTAGTGGAATATGTAATTTTATTTTCATCTAAAACTTTTATAATTTCATCATGCTTATTGGAAATCTCTCCATAATTTGTTATGTCTACGATAACCTTTTTATCTTTTAAACAATCTAAATTTAGTCCTTTTGGAATAATTTTTGCATTCGTATAAACTATAACTTTTTCAACTTGATTATATGTTTTCAAATTATCTATTACTGTGTGTAAATCTTTGCTCATAAAAGGATCTCCACCCAAAACTCTAAATTCATAAATCTTATTTACGCATGACATAAGCCTTTCAACAGATGTAAAAAGTTGATTTAAATCACTATTAACTGGTTTTTCATAATATTGCATTAAGTTACAACAGTTTTTACATTTTAAAGAACATCTTTCTGTAATTTGTACATCAAGCGATTTTATATTTAAAACTCCGGATGAAGAATATTCATCTTTTAAACACATGCTCCTATAATATTCGATTCTTCTTTCTATTTTTAAAGGCTGTAAACTTTTTATTGTTCCATTAGATTTAGAAAAATCAGTTTTTTTTTAAAAGCTCTGAACAATCATAAACTTCTTTAAACCCTTGTTTATTTAACTGTGAGCCTATCGTTGAAACATAATTATTGCTAATAAATATATTCACGTTTTGACCGAGTTTAACTAGATTTTCTGGAGATAAAACTTCAACACCCAAGTATTTCTTGCCTTGTTTTCTGCTGTCATTGTCGCAGAAAAAATCCACTTTTATACCTAAGCAATTAAGAGCATAATTGCTTAACTCGCCTATATCTCCTGCGCCAAATAGAATAACTTTGTTTTTTGTTTTGTTTATTTTTTCTTTTAAAACAGCGATGTCATAATTCAACATATTACTTCTTCCTCCTGGGAATCTCCAAATTATGACCTAAAACAATATATAAGTCAACAAATGTTCAATAATTGAACATTAGGAGAAATAACGAGTTAATTCTCTTTTAAATTCGATTTTCTTTAATTTCATTTTCTGCAGGTATAGCTTGATTCGCGCTCATTTTTTTTAAAAATTTTTTTTGAGAAAAGGCTATACCGTTTATTTTTACTAATTCTTCATGTTGAAGATTGTTTTTATTATTGTGATAAATTCTCTCTAAAATATCTACCAATGTTGCTTCTCCCTCACCTATTACACAGACATCTATGTTTTTATCCTTCAGAACTTCTTCATAGCTAGTTGTTGGATGAGGTCCGCCAACAATAATAGTTTTTTTAAATCCTTTTTCTCTTATATTTTGTATTGCTTTATGGAAAAAATTTTTATGAAATGTCATGGTGCTTACTCCGATTACATCCGGATCGAATTCTTTAATTTTTTTATTTAATTCTTCATAGCTGTCAAAATCTACTTTAGATTTTATTATTTTACCTTCAATTTTTTCTCCCATTTTATTGTTTGCATATGTTAATAACGCTATTAAGCCTAAAGGAGGTTCCAACACATCGTACTCGCCAACTTCTCTATCCTTTGTAAAGTGAGTTGAAATATTTATTAATAATAATTTAATAGCATTATTTTTTTCTATTTTTAAAGAAAATTGTTTCTTAATTTTTTTTTGCAAGTCAGGAATTGCAATTTCTTTTTCATCTAGACATTTAATTTTTAATTCTTTTTCGTCTATTTTTGCTATTTTGAGAACATCTGAAAGTTTATTAATTTTTTTTGGAAAATAACTGCTATACTTTTGGTTTAATTCATCCTCGGTAAAATGCTTCATTTGAGTAGGCAAAATTTTAAGTAAACGTTCTTTGTTTAAAACATAGTCTCTCAAAAAACTTAGTTTATATTTTTCAGTAAATTCTTTTGAAAAGGGTAGCGTAGGTGTAACCTCATGATAAGATTTGTCTATAGACTCGTTGATTGCTTGTCTGGCAACACCATGATTAAGTGCAAATTTTTCTAAATCTGTTCCTGGAAAAATTCTTACTACATGAGTATAAGGAAAATGAATCCATTTCATGGATTTAATAAAATTCAATGTCATCATAGCTTCCTCTTCTGTTTCTGTAGGAAAGCCATGCATTGTGTTTAAGGTTGTAACTGCATCCGGATAGTTTTTACAAATATATTCTAAATTTTCTCTAAATTTTTCAATATTTAAGTATTTTCTCATAACCTTTTGCATTCGAGGTGATGCGGATTCTAGCGAAACATTAACTCCGACTGCGCCGCCTTGCATCATTACATCAATTACTTCTTTGTTAAGTAAATCCCCTTTTAGTGCTGTAGGAAAGAAAAAACTAACTTTTAAATTGCTTTGTATAACTTTGTTAAAGAAGGCAACAAAGTCTTTAGCTTTTACATTAAATATATCATCAATGAATTCTATTCTTTTTACCCCTAAATCACTAATTTTTTTAACTTCTTCAAACACGCTATCAACTGATCTTCTAAAATGATGAAGTGTAGTTTTGTAGACATCGCAATAAAAACATCTATATGGACACCCTCGTGTTGCCTGTACAGCCATTGAATACTTTACTCCTGCGTGACCAATCGATTGATTATATTTAGAATAATCAACTAATGATCTATCGTACATTGGCAAACTGTTTAAATCGTTAAATTGACTTCTTCCGGCAGTTTTTATTGTATCTTTCATAATCTTTATTAATTGCTATATTTTTACTTTAAAATCAAAAAATATTCTATTAAATTATTCTTTTTTTAAAGGACTCCAGAACTCAGCCTGTTTTTTCCATGATTTTCCATAAAGATACCTTAAGTATTGTGTGGAATTTTTTGGGGTTCTTAGAACCAAACCTTTATATTTTACAAGATCAAATGACCTAAAGTATTTTAATGGTAAATACTCATTTTTCTGAACATTAATAACTTTTTTTTTTGTTATTTTTTTGTATATAAAATCAATCATAGGCGGCTCAATAATTTGCGGGTTCACATTTCCTACTATAAACATAATAGTCTGTTTTAATTTTTTATTTTTCTTTAAACCCGAAACAAATTTTGGATAGTTTGAGATTTGATAATAAAATTTAGGAAACGAATAAAAATTTTTATTATTTTTTAAAATTTTGTATACTTTTTTTACATCATATAAATTAATAGAAATATCTACATCTGACATTTCTGCTAAGTTCTGTCTTCTTATTAAGGCCAAAAGTCCAGAAAAATCAATCCAATATCTAATTTTATTTTGATTAAATTTTTTAATAACATAAGACAGCATCTTTAATAAAATTTTTTCTCTTTTAATTAGTTTATTCCTTGATGGAAGAACCTTGCTTTTTCCCCAGATCAAAAACTTGTTTTCATTTATTTTAAATTTTTTTACTTGTGCAACCTGATCTTTAACATAGCGACCAGAAAAAATAATTTTGTCAAAGTTAATTTTTTTAATATTGCTAACGTGATAAACTCTTTTTTTAAGTACAAAAGTATTGTGTTTTTTTCTATTATTATCAAGAAAGCAAATACATCTATATTTTTTATCCTTTGCACATTTTCTTAAAACTGCTCGTCCATAATGACCGGCTCCAAATATTATAATTTTCTTTCTCATATTTTGCCGAGTTTTCTCAGCTTTGCTCTTATTTTTGTGGCCGATATACTTCTGTACCTAAGAGGAGTTAAAATTTTATTTAACTTATAACCAACTTTTCTACCAACTATAATGTTTGTTATATTTGGAGCTTTTGTAATTTTAACTCTGGATCTAAAATTAATTAAATCTTTTTGAATATTTTTTTTAATTTTATTAAATGAAAATGGATTTTTCTTATCAAGGCCTTGAACATCTTTTACTTGGATATTTACCTGCAAATCTTTTTTAACTATACATTCAAATAATTTTCTATGACCTTCATGCCAAGGTTGGTATCTCCCTAGCATTTGTGCTGTTGGTTTTTTATTATTCCATTTTTTTTTTTCAAGAAGATCTAGGATTACAATTTTCCACAATTTTGAATCCTGGCTAGTTACTCTTAAATCAAATTTTTTTGGTTTTCTAAATATTGGGTTTATATCATCAAGGTGCTTTCGAATATGTCGACCTTTTTTAATCGTATCCACCCACACAATAAAGTTAGCTTTAAAGTTTTTAAATGAATCTTTGTTTGGACAAATAAAATCTACAACTACATTTTTTCCTTTTTTAACATATTCGTTTGATAATTTATTTAACCTTCTTGCTTGTCTTATTCTTCCTTCTCGAGAAAAATCCCAATCTTTATACTGCTTTCTTACAGAATCACCATTTATCCAAATTGCATTTAAATTTTTATAAATTTCCTTCGCAAGAAACGTTTTTCCTGAACCAGGCAACCCCATAATTAATATTTTTCTAGGATCTTTTTTTTTAAACATTAAATCTTTTATTTTTTTTAAAAACTTTAATAATTTTTGACAAAAAATCTACACATTCTATTGAATGCTTTCCCATCGCTGTTTCTCCTGCCAAAACTAAAGAGCTTGCGCCCATTTCAAGAGAATTATAAATGTCATTCACTTCAGCTCTCGTAGGAAAAGGTTTAGTAATCATTGACTCCAAAAAATTTGTTGCTACAGCGACTTTTATATTTTTAAATTTTTTAGATTTTTTGAATATATATCTTTGCGCAAAAGGAATATTTTCAATTCCTATATCTTTTGATAGATCCCCTCTATCAATTAAAAAATTTTTCTGCATTGAAAAGAAAGTATTAATAGATTTAAGACCTTTTGCAGTTTCAATTTTAAAAAATTTTTTTTCTTTTGGTAAAAGTTTGCAAAATTTTACCATGTCCTCCTTTGAGTTGGTAAAAGAAAGAGCAAAATTTCTAATATTAAATTTTTTTGCAATTCTTATAGCGTCTAAGTCTTTTTTAGTAACAAAGTTCAAGTTTATTTTTCTATTTCTCAGATGAACTCCTTTATTATTTTCAATAATTCCTGGATTAATACACCCTAAATTAATAAATTTTTCACTTTTTTTCTGAACTTTTAATTGTAAGCCTTCAAATCCTACATCTAGAATATCGTTTTTTTTTAGAAGGTTAAAAACTTCTTTTGGATAAAAATTATACTTTCCACCTTCTTTGTTTATGATGACTCTCTCTCTATTCTTTATTTTTTTTGATTTGATTTTATTTAAATTAATTCTAATCTGAGCTCCTTCAGTATCTATGCAGATAGGTACTTTGCAGTATTTTTTTATATAAGATATTTTTTTTTTCTAATTTTTGTAATTTTACGTGAGACATATTAAGTCTTACCAAAGAAACTCTTTCTTTTTTATTAATATAACTTAAGAATTTTTTGTTAATAGACTCAGGTCCTAGGGTTACAATAATATCTATTTTTTTCATAATTGAAGAATAGTTTATTAAAGAATATTTTTACTATTTTAAATAAAATTTTTTTCAGTGCATAAATCAAGCCAATTGAGCTATTAGTACTGGTCAGCTACACGCGTTGCCGCGCTTCCACATCCAGCCTATCAACGTAGTGG
>MDTB01194555.1_pt1 | contig 68738 bp, 71 predicted proteins | sample 811161 | NCBI WGS metagenome assembly MDTB01 (sample SAMN05326650, study PRJNA326480) | marine metagenome | isolation source: seawater | place: Mediterranean Sea | collected 2009
TGGCTCCGGCGACAGGACTCGAACCTGTGACCCAGCGATTAACAGTCGCTTGCTCTACCAACTGAGCTACGCCGGAAAATTAAAAATTTATATTAAATTAATTTTCCAATTTGTAAAAACATTTATTTTTTGGAGGTGCGGATCGGATTCGAACCGATGTAGACGGCTTTGCAGGCCGCAGCGTAGCCTCTCCGCCACCGCACCTTTAAAAAATACTAATAAAGGTTATATTGAAATAAGTAAATAAAACAATATAGTAAATATTTTAATCAGGATTCATAAGCAATGTACGATAAAAATTTTGATGTTTCTAGGGAAAATATGGTAAATAACCAAATAATTACCAACAAAGTAAATAATCCATTGCTGATTGATGCTTTATTATACATTGAGAAAGAAAAATTTATTCCTAAACCATATTTAGCAATTACATACAGTGATTGTGAAATTCCTTTTAACCCTGAGCGATCTTTGATGAAAACCTTTATTTTTGCGAAGATTTTACAATATTCGGATATAAAAGAAAATGACTCAGTATTAACTATTGGCTGTTTAACAGGCTATTCTGTAGCTATAATTTCTAAATTAGCCGGTTATGTATTTGGTTTAGAAGACAATAAAGATTATGTGAAACAAGCCAATAAGCTACTTGGAGAAATTGCGTGTCATAATTCTTCAGTTAATTATGGAAATTTAGAGAATGGACTAAAAAAGAATCGACCTTTTGATAAAATACTCATAGAGGGTGCGGTAGAAAATATTCCTGAAGAAATTATTAGTCAACTAAAGGAAGGCGGAAAAGTTTTTTCTGTATTTAAAAAAAAAGAAAGTCTTGTTGGAAGTTTTAGGGTTGGTCTGAAAAATAATGGATTAATTTCTTATCGACACTTATTTGATGCTAATGCAAAAACTTTAAAAGCTTTTGTTTTAAAAGAAAATGGATATGACTTTAAAAGTTAAGTTATTTTTTTTTCTTTTTTTATTATCAACTTATAGTCATTCAAATGAAATATTGAATGAAAGTCTCACTCTGGCTCTTTCTAATATATATAACTATAGTCCAAAGATAAAAATTGAAAGAGAAGCACTTTTAGAAAAAGATGAATTAATTACTCAAGCATACTCTGATTTTAGACCCACTATTGAGGGCTATTATGAAAAAGGAAAAATTGATACAGCAATTGGAGGATCAAATTTTATTGCTGATGGCGTTAGAACTGAAACTAATTCGGGAATAAAAGTTACTCAACCTCTTTTCAATGGAGGAAGATCGGTAAATAATATTTCGTCAGCAAAGAACTTAATTAAGTCTCAAAGAAATAAATTAAAACAAACAGAACAAGAAGTTTTTTTAGAAGCAATAAAAATATATTCGAGTTTAGCCTCAAAAAGTACCGAGGTAGTTTTAAATGAAAAAAATTTTGAGTTTTTAAAAAAACAATTAGACTTAGTAGAGGATCAATTTGAAATTGGAGAAACTACATTGACTGATGTATCGATTTCAAAGGCAAGATTTCTTCTAGCGGAATCTGATTTGATTAAATCTAAGGCCGATTTTTTAGCTTTGAATGCTAAATATCAAGTTCTTATTGGCATAGAATCATCAGAGCCTAAATTATTCTTTAATTTCAGAGAATTTGATCAATCTTTTGATGATATATTAGAATATAGTATTAAAAATAATCCAAGTATAAAAACCCTAGAATACGATATTAGATCATTAAATAAGGATGTTAAAAGTTTGTACTCCAGTAAATTACCAAGTGTAAGGCTTGAAGCAGAAGCAAAAAAGAATAAAGGGTATTATAGAGCAGACAGTGAAAGAGAAGTAATGTCAGCCTATGCCAGAGTAACTATTCCCTTGTATCAAGCTGGGTCAGCATCATCAAAAATAAGAGAAATAAAAAAAAAAGTATTATCAAAAGAGCAATATAAACAATCAAAAGTAAATGAATTAAAATATAGTTTAATTGATTCATGGTCTAGATTTAATTCTTCAAAATCTAAAATAATAGCGTATAAAAAACAGATAGAAGCTAATATGAAATTTCTTGATGGACTCAAACAAGAGTTATTTCTTGGTGAAAGAACTATTATTGATATATTAGATGCTGAACAAGAACTGATAGAATCAGAATTTAATTTAATAAAGACAAGTGAAGAAAATTTTAATACCTATTTTGAAATTTTATTCTTTATGGGAAATTTAAACGCAACCTTTTTAGGATTGTCGGTAGAACTTTTTGATGATGAGAGAAATTATAATGAAGTTAAATATAAATGGCTTGATATAGTTGAATAAAAAATGATTGAAAAAAGATATAACCCAGATTCCTTTGAAAAAAATTGTTTATCTTATTGGCAAAAAAATAAAAAATTTCAATTTAAAGACTCAAAAGATTTAGAACCCTTTTGTATCATGATGCCACCACCAAATATCACTGGAAGTTTGCATATGGGACATGCACTAACTTTTTCGTTACAAGATATATTAGTTAGATTTCAAAAAAAATTAGGAAAATCTGTTTTATGGCAGTCTGGAACTGATCATGCAGGAATAGCAACAGAGATAATAGTTGAAAAAAGGTTAATGTTGAAAAATATTGAAAAGAAGAAAATTGGAAGAAAAAAATTTATTGAAGAAGTTTGGAAATGGAAGGATGAATCTGGAACACAAATTATTAATCAACTTAAAAGAATGGGGACTTTAGTAGATTGGGAAAGATCAAGATTTACAATGGACGATGGACTGAATTCTGCTGTCAACCATGTTTTTGTCCAGCTTTATAACAAAGGATTGATTTATAAAGATAAAAGGTTAGTAAATTGGGATCCAGAACTTCAAACTGCGGTATCTGATCTTGAAGTAAATCAAAAAGAAATAAGAGGAAAGCTTTGGTACTTAAATTATAAAATCTCTGGCTTAGATGAAAATATTATTGTAGCTACAACTAGACCTGAGACATTGTTTGGAGATACAGCAATTGCAATACATCCCAAAAATAAAAAACTAAGAAAATATATCGGAAAAACAGCAATTATACCAATTCTACAAAAAGAAATTCCTATAATAGGAGATATTTATGCTGATCCAGAAAAGGGCAGTGGTGCAGTTAAAATTACACCTGGACATGATTTCAATGATTTTTTAGTAGGTAAAAGAAATAATTTAGATGTTATAAATATTTTTGATAAATCTGGAAAAATGAACCATAATGTACCAAAAGAATTTCAAGGTCTAGACAGGTTTGTAGCAAGAAAAAAAATTTTAATCGATCTCAAAGAAGAAATTGAAAAAGTTGAAGAGAATATAATGGTAATACCCATTGGAGATAGATCAGGCTCTATCATAGAACCTTATCTTACTGATCAATGGTTTTGTGATGCAAAAAAATTATCTAATCCAATCAAAAAATTTGTGAAGAATTCTAAACTAAATTTTCATCCTAATAACTGGGTTAATACATTTAATAACTGGATAAACAATATCGAGCCTTGGTGTATTTCTAGGCAAATATGGTGGGGACATAGAATACCAGTTTGGTACTCGGATTGTGGAGAAATATTTGTTGCTCCAAGTGAAAATGAAGCTTATGCGATGGCTAAAAAAAAATTTGGAGATAATTCATTTAATCTTATTCAGGACGACGATGTCCTAGATACATGGTTTTCCTCAGCACTATGGCCATTTAGCTCTCTTGGTTGGCCAGAAAAAAATGCTGAGGTTGGACGATTTTATCCAACAGATGTATTGATTACAGGCTTTGATATAATTTTTTTCTGGGTTGCAAGAATGGTAATGATGGGTATCGAATTTCTCAATGATGTGCCTTTTAGAAATGTATATATTCATCCTTTAGTTAAAGATGAATATGGACAAAAGATGTCTAAATCTAAGGGAAATGTAATAGATCCTCTAGAATTAATCGGCACTTATGGATCTGATGCTTTGAGATTCACGCTTGTATCCTTGTCAACACAAGGAAGAGATATAAAGCTTTCAAATAAATTAGTTGAAAATAGTAGAAACTTCATAACAAAAATATGGAATGTAGCAAGGTTCTACGAATTAAATGATTTTAAGTTTAATAAAGATTTTAGTCCAAATGATTGCAAGTTGGATGTTAATAATTGGATTATATTTAATTTTGTTAAGACGCAAAAAATAATTTTACAAAACATAAAATGTTATCAGTTTAATCATGCGACAAACAAACTTTATCACTTTATATGGAATGATTTTTGTGATTTATACATAGAATTAGTAAAACCTTATTTAAATCAGAGAGATTTAAATCTAGAAATAAGTAATACTTTTGCGTGGTTATTTAAAAATATCTTAAATATGGCAAATCCTTTTTTACCGTTTATTACAGAGGAAATTTCATATCGTTTAGGTTTTACAGAAAATTTCTCTTTATTTGAAAATAGATTTTTAGACCTAAGTAAAATTAGTATTAATAAAAAGAAAATTGAATCACTTGAAAGACTTATAGTCTTTATTAAAGACTTTAGAGAGTTCAATAAAAATAAAAATATTTCTAAAGATTCAGAATTATTTGTTTTCAATAATTTAGATGCTAAATTTCTAGAAGATAATAAGTTAATAATTTCATCAATATTAAAAATTAAAAACTTTAGAAAATGCAAAAACTTAAATGAACCAAAAGTTAATATTTTTATTTCATCAGGAAGAAAGTTTGGTTTTTTAATAAAAGAAAAAAGCTTTGAAAGAGATTTGTTGCTTAAAAGAAACTTTTATATTGATGAAATCAATTTTTTGTCAAAAAATCTAAACAATAGTAATTTCTTAAAAAATGCTCCAAAAAAATTAATTGATAAACAAAAAGAAAAATTAGATTCAGCTAAAAACAGTTTGCACCTTATTGATGAATCAATAAAAAAAAATAATGTATAAAATAAAATATAAAGATTTGAACTTCAAAACAAACTTTAGGCATTTAGATAAAAGAAAAAGCAGCTTAATAATTTTACCTGGTTTAGGATGTTCTTCAAGTGAATACGATTTTTTATTAAGGATCACCGAACTTAAATATCAAGTTTCAATTATTGAAATACCAGGGCATAATAGTACCATTATAAACTTAAGATATGACTATTTATTAGACTTTGCTAAGAAAATATTTGTTTTTTTAAAAAGGAAGAAATTCAACAAATTAACATTTTATGCACATTCAATGTCATGTGTTACCATCCTACTTCTTTTTACAAGGTTTTTTAAAAATTATTCTTTGTTTAGTATAATTATTAATGAAGGTAATCTAGTAGAATCTGATTGTTCAAATGTTACAAAAAAAACTATTTCTTATGAGAAGAAATTTTTTCAAAGAGTTGGTTTTAATAATTTATTAAATTTATGCAAAAAATCTGAAAATATTGAATTAAGGAATTGGTCTAGTTCTCTTGAGAAAATGTCTGGTAAAAGTTTTTATAATTTCTCAAAGTCATGCTTTGAATGGAGTAAAAAAAATTATTTATTAAGTTATTACAAGTATTTTTTTAAAAAAAAAATTTACATCTATGGAGAAAATAGTAAAAATTTAGATTTACTTAGTAGGTTGAATGGTGAAAGAAAGAAATGTATTTTAAATGCAGGACATTTTTCTCATCAATATAACAAAAATTGTATAAAAAATATTTTAATTAAATTTCTTAAAACTAATAAATAAATGATTGATAAAAAAAATCTTCCAAGCAGACATGTAAGTATTGGTCCTGAGTCATCACCTCATAGATCTTATTACTACGCAATGGGTATGACGCAAGAAGAGATTAATCAACCTTTCATTGGTGTTGCAACTTGTTGGAATGAAGCTGCGCCATGTAATATTTCCCTTTCTAGACAAGCACAATCGGTTAAGCTTGGAGTTAAAAAAAATCATGGAACACCTCGAGAGTTTACAACAATTAGTGTGACTGATGGAATTGCAATGGGACATGAAGGAATGAAATCGTCTTTGGTTTCAAGAGATATTATTGCAGATTCAATTGAAGTAACTATCCGAGGACATTGCTACGACGGCCTTGTGGGAATCGCGGGTTGTGATAAGTCTTTGCCTGGAATAATGATGGCTATGTTGAGGCTTAACATTCCTTCAGTTTTTTTATATGGTGGATCAATTCTTCCTGGGAGTTATAAAAGCAAACAAGTCACAGTTCAAGATGTTTTTGAAGCTGTTGGAAAATTTGAAGCAAAGAAAATATCTGAAAATGAACTTTTGGAATTAGAACGAGTTGCATGTCCTTCAGCTGGTTCTTGTGGAGGTCAATTTACTGCAAATACTATGGCATGTGTTTCAGAAGCAATAGGACTTGCTCTTCCAGGTTCTACTTCAACTCCTGCCCCATATGAGTCTAGAGATAAGTTTTCATTCGATGCTGGCATTACTGTAATGAATTTAATAGAAAAAAAAATTAAACCTCGAGATATTGTGACAATAAAGTCTCTCGAGAATGCGGCTAGAATTGTCGCAGCAAGTGGAGGTTCAACTAATGCAGCATTACATATTCCCGCTTTAGCCAATGAAGTTGGTATTAAATTTGATTTAATGGATGTTGCAGAAATATTTAAAAGTACTCCATACATTGCAGATCTAAAGCCAGGAGGAAATTATTTAGCCAAAGATTTATATGATATTGGAGGTGTTCCAATTATTATGAAGTCCCTGCTAGAAGGAGGTTTTTTAAATGCAGAATGCAAAACTATCACTGGGAAAACAATAGCTGAGAATCTTAAAAATATTAATTTTAGTACAAAAACACAGAAAATTATTTTATCTACAAAAAATCCAATTACAAAATCTGGCGGAGTTGTTGGTTTGAGAGGTAATCTAGCTCCTGATGGAGCAATTGTTAAAGTTGCAGGTATGAATTCATTATATTTTAAAGGAAAAGCAAGATGTTTTGATTGTGAGGAAGATGCATTTTTAGCAGTAAAAAACAATGATTATAAAATAGGTGATGTGATTGTTATTAGATACGAGGGACCAAAAGGTGGTCCAGGTATGAGAGAAATGCTTGCAACTACTGCAGCGATATATGGTCAAGGCATGGGTTCTAAAGTTGCCTTAATTACTGATGGAAGATTTTCTGGAGCAACCAGGGGTTTTTGTGTTGGTCATGTTGGTCCGGAAGCTGCTGTTGGAGGAACTATTGCTTTAATAAATGATGGCGACGACATAATTATCGATGCTGGAATGGGTAGAATAGAACTCATGGTTGATGATAAAACCCTTAGATTAAGAAAAAAAAAATTAGAGAGTAAAAAAAATGATTTTACTTCCGGGGCATTATGGAAATATTCACAAACTGTTGGGTCTGCAAGATATGGAGCGGTAACACACCCGGGAGGCAAAGAAGAAGTTAAAAATTATTCTGATATTTAATCAATCTCTAACCAAATAGGAATATGATCTGAAGGTCTTTCCCAACCTCTAGTTTCGGAATTTAAACCGAAATTAGTAACTTTATCGATAAGGTTGGGTGTTACTAAAAAATGATCTATTAAGAGCCCATCATTTCTCTCCCAGGATGATTTTTGATAATCCCAAAAACTGAATTTTTCTCCTGGATGATAAAAGTTTCGAATAATATTAATCATACCACTTCCTAAAATAGTTCTAAATTCTTTTCTAATTTGCATACAACCCAATGCATCATTTATCCATTTTGTATAATCATTAACATCATTTTCATCTTCAATGACATTAAAGTCTCCTCCAACAATTATTTTTTTTTCTTTTTCAATTTCTATTTTTAGTAACTCTTTGAGTTTTCTATACCAAATTAGTTTATTCAAGAATTTTTCTTTATCAGACATTGGGTTTCCATTGGGAGCATAAATATTATAAATAATAATATCTAAATCTTCTAAATAAATTCTAATGATTCTTGAATCTAAATTTTCTGTTAAATTTAAATTTTCCACTATGTTATTTTCTGAAAATTTTTTTTTTATTAGTGTGGCAACCCCATTTCTTCCCTTTTGTCCAAAAACATGATTTTTAAAACCAAGATTTGAAAAAAATTCTTCAGGGAAATCTTCATTTTTACATTTTATTTCTTGAAGTAATATTACATCAGGATTCTTAATTTCAATCCATTGTTTAATAATTTCTAGTCTTATTCTAACTGAATTAATATTCCACGATGTTAAAATCACATTAATTTTTATATTGAAAAAGATGTACCACAACCACAAGTTGATGTAGCTTTCGGATTTTCTATTTTAAAATATGAACCCATCAAGTCAGAAACGTAATCTATTTTTGAACCTTTGATAATTTTTAAAGAGCTTTTATCAATTAGCACGCTAACATCATTAAATTTAAAAATTTCATCATCATCTTGTATTTTATTTTCGAAAAGGAAATTGTAAGAAAATCCTTGACAACCACCCCCGCTAATTGAGATTCGAAATAAACAGTTCTTATTTTTTTTCTCCTTATTAACTTCTAGTATTCTTGAAATTGCATTATTTGTAACAGTAATCATTGTTCTATTTTTTTTTTCATGGTTTAATTCTTTTTTTATAACAGAATTATGATTTAAAATCAAAAAAACTAATATGAATTACGCAAATTTTTCAACGGAAATTAATAAATCTAAGGGCAGGATTTTTCATGAAAGAAAAGATCCTCATAGATCGTGTTTTATGAGAGATAGAGACAGGATAATTCATTCAAGTGCTTTCAGGAGATTAAAATATAAAACCCAAGTATTTGTTTATCATGAGGGTGATTATTATAGAACTCGACTATCACATAGTATTGAAGTATCTCAACTCGCAAGATCAATATCAAAAATATTTAAGGTAAATGATGATTTATCTGAAGCAATAGCATTAGCACATGATTTAGGACATACACCTTTTGGACATGCGGGAGAAGAAGCCCTGAATTCCAAAATGAAAAAAATAGGGGGTTTTAATCATAATTTTCAGGCTATAAAAATTCTTACATCTTTAGAAAAAAAATATATTGATTTTGATGGCTTAAATTTAACTTGGGAGTCTTTAGATGGTATTTTAAAGCATAATGGACCAATAACTAACAATAGATATTTACCAAAATTTATTAAGGAAATTGTAAAAAAATTTAAAGGTGAATATTCAAATAATGCTTCTTTTGAAGCGCAAATAGCGGCTGTTTCAGATGATATCGCATATAATAATAATGATATTGACGATGGATTACATGCAAAATTATTTGAAATTGAAGAGTTAGAACATATAAAGATTGTAAGAGAAAATTTAAAAAAAATTAAAACGAATAAGTTTAGGAAAACGGATAATAGAATAAAGCATGAACTGGTTAGATTATTGATAAAGAATATGATTGATGATTTAGTTGCTAATACACACGTAAATCTAAAAAAACATAAACCAAAAAACTGTTTAGATGTTCAAAATATAACAGAAACACTTGTTTCATTTAGTGAGGAAATGAAATCATGTGAAAATGAATTAAGGAACTTTTTAAAATTAAAGATGTATAATCACCAAACAGTTAAAACTATGACATACAAAGCCAAAAAAATAATTTCAGAACTATTTGATCTTTTTGTGAAAGAACATCAGCTATTACCTATTGATTGGAGAGACTTCAATACACAAAATGACTTATTTACTAATATAGCTGATTATATTTCAGGGCTTACAGATAAAAATGCAATAACAATACATAATAAATTTTTCAATCTTTATAATTTTTAAAATGTTTTTCTTTGATTATCTAAATAATTTACTAAGGAATATTCTAAATATTTTGGTTAAGGAAAAGGATTTTGGCAAAGAAATTTTATCCGATTTTAATTTCAACATTGAAATACCAAGTTTATCAAGTCATGGTGATGTTTCATCAAACATTGCTATGGTTTATTCAAAAAAAACAGATTTAACCCTTATGGAGTTGGCTGAAAAGATAAAAGAAAAACTTTTGAATGATGATCAAATTGAAATAGTAAAAGTAGTAAAACCTGGGTTTATAAACATTTTTTTTAAAGATATTTTTTGGCAAGAGCAGTTAAAAAAAATATTGAATAACAACAACTCTCAAAAAAAACCTGATTTCAAAAAAAAAATAAATATAGAATTTGTTTCTGCAAACCCAACAGGTCTTATACACATAGGTCATGCAAGAGGTGCCATTTTTGGCGACATTATGACAAATATTCTCGAGGAATTGGGTCATGATGTCACAAAAGAATATTATATTAATGATGCTGGAAATCAAATTAAGTTATTAGTTAGCACAATAAATTTTCATATTGAAAATATTGAAAATAATAAAAAAAAGAGTTTACCTGAATCCTTTTATCCAGGTGATTATCTCAAAGAAATTTCAAGAATTATTCACAGTAATTATAATAAAATTTTAACTTACAATAATGAAAAAAAGAATGAGATAATTAGATCAGAGTCTATTAAATTGATTTTAAAGGATATTAAAAATGATTTATCATTACTTGGTGTTTACCATAATAAATTCATATCTGAAAAAGAAATAACAACTTCCAGAAAAGTCAAAGAAGTGATCTCTTTTTTAGAATCAAAAAAATTAGTCTATAAAGGTATACAAGAACCACCAAAAGGAATTGATAATAAAAAATGGGTACAAAAAAAACAATTACTTTTTAGATCAAAATCAATTAATGATGATGCTGATCGTGCATTAATCAAACCAAACGGAGAGCTAACATACTTCATGTCAGATATAATTTATCATGAAAAAAAGATTAAAGAAAAATATGATCTTCTTCTTAATGTTTGGGGAGTTGATCATGGTGGTTATGTCGCCAGACTTAAGAATGCTCTTTCTGTAATATACGGAAATGATTTCAATTTAGAGGTCAAATTGACAGCTTTGGTCAACTTAATAAAAAATAATCAAGCCATTAAAATGTCAAAAAGAAAAGGGACCTATATTACTTTGAGAGAGGTCGTTGAAGAGGTTGGAAAAGATGCTCTCAGATTTATGATGGTTTCAAGGAGTGCTGAGAAAGTAATAGATTTTAATTTTGATGTTATAAAATCTAAAACAAAAGATAATCCAGTTTTTTATGTTCAGTATGCTCATGCTAGATGTTCTTCAATACAAAATTTATCTAAAGAATTTTCATATACTGACAAAGAAAAAACTAATATTGATTTTTCATTTTTAAATCTTAAAGAAGAAATTCTTTTAATTAAAAACCTTGCTAGTTTTGATCGTATTATTAATATTGCAGCATCTAATTTTGAACCCCATAGATTATGTAACTATTTATATGATCTCTCAAAGAATTTTCATAATTATTGGTCAATTGGAAAGACAAATTTGGATAATAGAATATTAATTAAAGAAAAAAAGAATATTTCTCTGGCAAGACTTTCTTTAATTTCTGCAGTAAAAAAAAATATATCTAGGGGTCTTAGCCTTTTGAATATATCTGCACCAGATTCAATGTAAATGAAAAAAAGTCTATACAAATATATAATAATATTTTCCACATTTTCATTTTGTATATTTATAACATCATATACATTCAAAACTTTTGTGCCTAAAGAAGTAGTTCCAGAAATATATCCTGAAAATAAAAAAAATAAAATTATCACCGCACTACCTTCAGGTGAAAAGAAATTGGAAATTTATAATATTGTAAGCCCTAATTCGGAGATAAAAAAAGAGATTAACAATGAAATTAATGAAATAATAGTTAATGAAGGCCTAAAAAAGGATTCTCTAAATTTTCAATTACAACTCGGCTCGTTAAAAGATAGAAAAAAAGCCAAGACTTTATACCAAAAAATAGTAAATGAATTTCCTGAATATTTTAAGGTGAATACACCTATTATTGAAGAGGTAGACATAAAGAATAATGGTATTTTTTTTAGAGTAAAAAGCTTTGAAAGTTTTTCCAGAAAACAAGCATATGAAATATGTGAAATTCTAAGATTAAAAAAACATGGATGTATAGTAACTAAACTTAAAAAAAAAAATAATGACTGATATTCCAAAAGGAGTGGTTTTGTCTTGTTCAGGAAAAAAACTAACTAGTGATGAGATAAATTTTTTTTCTAAAATAAATCCTTTTGGATTCATTCTTTTTTCAAGAAATTTTAGTTCTAAACTTCAGATTAAAGAACTAATAAAATCATTAAAGTCCTGCACCCTCAACAAATCTCCATTAGTTTTTGTTGATCAAGAAGGAGGAAGAGTTCAAAGATTTAAGGGGAAAGGTTTTGAAAACCATCCAACCCAGTATTATTTTGGTGAGTTATATAAAAAAAATCCATCTGAAGCCAAAGATTTGGCTTACAGTAATGCAAGGATTATCTCCGACGAACTCAAACAAGTCGGAGTGGATGGCAATTGCTCACCGGTAATTGATGTTCTATTTCCTTATGGCAATGAAATTATAGGAGATCGTTCTTTTAGTTCAGACCCCCAAATAGTTTCTATTCTAGGGCAGGAGTATTGTAGAGGTTATAGAGATGGGGGAATTATTCCAGTAATAAAGCATTTTCCTGGTCACGGTAGAGCAAAGCTTGATAGTCATAAAGCTTTGCCCATTATTTCAGAAAATTTTGATAAATTACTAAATGTTGATCTAAAACCTTTTCAAGCATTAAAGAACGAACCTATGTTAATGATTGCTCACATACTTTACGAGAAAATTGATAGAAATATAGCACCCTACTCAAAAAAAATTGTAATTGAAATCTTGGAGAAGTTTATGGGTTATAAGGGCTTAACTCTTTCAGATGATTTATCGATGCTTGCGCTTAAAGGGTCTTTAAAAACAAGAACTGAAAAATGTTTTGAGGGGGGTTGTGATATAGTTTTGTATTGTGCAGGAAAAATAAAAGAAATTATTGAGGTTTATAAATCATCCAAACGAATTAGAAAAAAGAAATTTGAGTACTTTCAAAATAGTATTAAAAATATTAATGTAAAAAAAAGATTAATATCAAAACTCTAGAAGAAAAACTAAATGAATCAGAAAAAAGAAAATTTTGAAAGTAATAAACTTAAAGTTAATATAAGTGGTTATGAAGGTCCTCTAGATCTTTTGTTAGACTTATCTAAGAGGCAAAAAGTTGATATTACTAAAGTTTCAATTTTAGAGTTAGCTGAACAATATTTAAATTTTATTAATGAAAATATTTATGATCTTAATTTAACAGCAGATTATTTGGTGATGGCTTCATTTCTTGCATATTTAAAATCAAAATTATTGCTTCCCAAAGATCAGGTTGAGAGTGATGAAATTAGTGAAGAGGAATTGACCAGAAAATTAGTTCAATACAATGCAATAAAACAAGCTGGAGTAAAAATTTTTGAGTTGCCCCAAGAAAACATTGATTTTTTCACAAGAAAGTCAAAGAATGAGTTTTTTATAAGCAATAAAATAGTTATTAACACCAGTCTCAATGATTTGATTAATAATTATTTTTTAATTTATAAAAAGAATAATGAAGCAATTTTTAAAATTAAGAAAAATAATTATTTTTCTATCGAAGATGGTATAAAATGGATAAAAACTATATTTAGTATTGAAGAAAATTTATGGAGAGATTTAATTGATTTTCTTCCTGAAAGTTTTGAAAATAATAAGATGAGGAAATCAGCTATAATTTCATTGGTTTTAGCATCACTTTCATATGCTAAAGATGGTGATATAAATCTAAGTCAGAAAAAAACCTATGATAAAATTTTTATTAAAAGTAAATTGACGTAATGAATTTTAAAGAAGCTGTAAATCTTGTTGAGGCATTAATTTACTCATCAAAAGAACCTTTGACAGAAAAGAGTTTAATTTTTGTTCTTGAAAAACATGGTAAATTTGACTTAAAAAATATCCTAAAAACTCTAATAGAGGATTATAAAAAAAGAGGTATTAATCTGGTTTCTGTAAAAAATAGATGGTTTTTTCGAACTTCCCTATCTTTAAGCGATTATTTAAAGGTTGAAACTGAAAAAAAAAAAAAATTGTCTCAAGTTACAATAGAAACCTTATCAATAATCTCTTATCACCAACCTGTAACAAGAGCAGAGATAGAGAGTATAAGAGGAAAGCCAGTTTTTAAGGGCACCTTAGATATATTAATGGATTTAAATTGGATCAAACCTTATGGTAGAAGAGAAACGCCGGGTAGACCGGTAACATGGGTAACTGATATTGAATTTCTAAAACATTTTGGTTTAAGTAGTATAAATGATTTACCAAAAATTGATGAACTTGAACCTATCAGTAAATAATATTAATGTTAATTATAATTTAATTAGGAGAATATATGTTTGGTTTAGGTCATTGGGAAATTATTTTAATTTTGGTAATCATTTTAATTCTTTTTGGAGCTGGAAAACTTCCAAAAGTTGCTGGTGATATTGCCAAAGGAATAAAATCTTTTAAAGAAGGTTTGAAAGAGGACCCACTAAAGGAAAGAAAAATTACCGATAAAAAAGAAGATAAAAAGTAAAAATGTTTAACATTGGATTAATTGAATTAATTTTAATAATCTTTGTTTTGTTGGTGGTAATAAAACCTCAGGATATTCCAAAAGTTTCAAAATATTTGGGTTTATTTTATAGAAAAATTAATCGATATATTTTTAATTTGAAACATGATTTAACAAATTTTGATTTTGAAGAGAAAAAAATAGAAAAAGTAAAAGAAAAGAAACAAAAAAGAAATGATTGATGAGCTATATTGAACATTTTAAAGAATTAAGAAATCGTTTGATTTATTGTTTTATATTTTTATTTTTGTGTTTCGGTGTTTTTTTTTATAATGCTGAACTTATTGGCAATATTCTTTCTAAACCATTATATAATTTAGTTGGTCATAATGAAAATAAAAGAATGATTTTCACTGGCTTGCCTGAAGTATTTGTTTCATATCTGAAGATAGCTCTATTCGCATCAATTCTGTCTTCGTTTCCGTTTTTTATCTTACAATTTTCATTATTTATTACTCCAGCATTGTATAAAAAAGAAAAGAAATTCTTTTTACCAATTTTTTACTTAGTGCCGATTCTTTTCTATACAGGTGTTCTTTTTGCATATTTTATTTTAGTACCCGTTATATGGAATTTTTTTTTATCTTTTGAATCAACCCAGAGTGAAAGTTTCTCTATTGAATTAGAGTCAAGGTTTGGTGAATACATTAAATTGATAATGTATTTACTCTTTTCATGTGGTTTATCATTTCTTTTTCCTATTTTATTAATAATTTTATCAAAATTAAATATCGTTAATGTTGAAAGTTTGAGAAAACAGAGAAAATATTTTTTTGTTGGTATTTTGATTTTTAGTGCAATTTTTACTCCTCCAGATATTATTTCACAATTAGGAATAGCAATTCCACTATTTATTTTTTATGAGCTTGCTATCTTATTAATCAAGATTTTAAATAGAAAAAATTAGTTTTATGCATGATATTAAATTCATAAAAAGAAACCCAGAAATATTCGATAATTCGTTATTAAAAAGAAATCTTAAACCCTTAAGTAAAATTATTATAAAAGTGCATGACGATTATCTTTTGATTTTATCAAAACTTCAAAAACTACAAGAACAGAGGAATTCAATATCTAAAAAGATTGGAATCAAATCTCAGCAAGGTAATCATGATGAAATTGAAGAGCTCAAAAAAGAAGTTTTAATTATTAAAGAAAACTCAAATATTTTAATAGAAAAATCTGAGAAAAAGAAAAAAGAAATAGATTCAATAATTATAAATATTCCCAATCTTCTTGATGATTTAGTCCCAACAGGGAATTCAGAAAAAGATAATATTGTTATTAAAAAAATAGGAGATAAAAAAGATTTTAAATTTAAAGTTAAAGATCATGTAATTCTTGGAGAAGAATTAAATATTATTGATTATAATCAAGCATCTAAAATTTCTGGCTCAAGGTTTTCTGTTTTAAAATCAGAACTTGCCTTACTTAATAGAGCACTTATAAATTTTATGCTAGATAGTCATACAAAAAATAGTGGTTATCAGGAAATTGTAGTTCCTGAATTAGTTAAATCCTCAACATTGTTTGGAACAGGACAGTTACCGAAATTTAAAGATGATTTATTTCAAACTTCAAATGATTTGTGGTTAATTCCAACTGCTGAAGTGTGTCTAACAAATTTATACAGAGACGAGATAATAGATGATAAAAATCTTCCACTTAGATTCACATCTTATACGAATTGTTTTAGATCAGAAGCAGGATCAGCAGGCCTTGATACAAAAGGTTTAATAAGAGAGCATCAATTTGGTAAAGTAGAATTAGTTTCTGTTACGGAACCCTCTGAATCAATGAATGAATTAGAAAGAATGGTAAATTGTATTAAGATAATTTTAGATAAACTAAATTTACCTTACCGGTTGTTAAAATTATGTTCTACAGATATTGGTTTCGCAGCTTCTTATACTCTTGATTTTGAAGTCTGGATGCCAGGGCAAAAAAAATATCGTGAAGTTTCAAGTTGTTCTAATTGTAAAGACTTTCAATCCAGAAGAATGTTAATGAGAGCAAAAAATAAACAAAAAAATGAAATTTTTTTCCCCCATACACTGAATGGTTCAGGCTTGGCAATTGGCAGGATCTTAGTTGCTATTCTAGAAAACTATCAACAAGAAGATGGTTCAGTGTCCATACCTGACGTTCTTAAAAACTATATGAACGGTATAGCAAAAATTGAGAGAAATGTCCGATAAAATTTTAAGGAATAAAGATTTTATTAATTTGTTTTTAAAATTTAAGAAAAATGGAATTAATGATATAAATTTATTAAAAATATTTGAAGAAATTCCCAGATCAATATTTTTGGAAACTTCAATTAAATCCAAATCATATTTGGACATTGCTTTACCCATTCAATGTGGTCAGACAATATCCCAACCCTTAGTTGTTGCAATTATGACTCAAGCTTTAAATTTAAACAAAAAGCTAAGGGTATTAGAAATAGGTACCGGGAGTGGTTATCAAACATCTATTCTCTCAAAATTATCGAGATTTGTTTATAGCATTGAAAGATTTAACTCTTTAAAAAAAGATGCAGAAAAAAGATTTAAAATACTAAAACTTACAAATATTTTTTGTAAGCACGCTGATGGTGGATTAGGTTGGTCAGAACAAGCACCATTTGACAGAATTATTGTAACAGCTTCTGCTCCTGAAATTCCCGAATCATTAGTACTACAGTTGTCTGAAAATGGAATAATGATAATTCCAATAGGTGAAGAAAATAATGATCAGCTATTAACCATCATTAAAAAGGAGGGGAAAAGAATAATTAAAAAAAATTTAATGAAAGTTAGATTTGTTCCTCTTTTAGAAGGAAAAGAGAATATATGAAATTAATAATATTTGTTATATTAATCTTTTTTGTTAATAGTTGCGAAAAACTTTTTTATGGCTCTTATAAAATAATAGATCTTCATGAAAGAAGTAATTCTGTAAACCTCAAAGAAAATCGATATAGAGTTAAAAAAGGTGATAATTTATATCTAATTTCAAAAAAAAAAATCGGTTTCCGTAAATGATCTAATAATAGCTAATAATATAAAAAGTCCATTTAAAATATATCCAAATCAAATTATTGTTTTACCAATAAAAAAATTTCATATTGTTAGAAAAAACGAAACACTATATTCAATCTCACGAAGATATGGTGTTGATAGATTCCAATTATCTAAAATTAATAATTTAAGGTCTGAGAATAAAATAATGGTTGGACAAAACCTAATAATTCCCAGTTTAAAAACTACAAAAAAAATTAAAAAGAAAATCCAAAAAAATAAAAATAATATATCTCGTTTTAATGATGCCAAATTCTCATGGCCTATAAAAGGAGAGATTATATCAAACTTTGGAATTATTAAACCAGGATTGCATAATGATGGTATTAATATTCTTTCAAGAAAAGGAAAATTGGTATTTGCCTCAGGTTCAGGAAAAGTCATTTATACCGGAAACGAAATTCCTGGATACGGAAATTTAGTTCTGATAAAACATAAAAATAATTGGATTACAGCATATGCACATTTGGATGTTATAAAACTCAAAAAAGGGGAAGTTGTAAAAAGAGGAGACAATATTGGAACTATTGGAACATCGGGCAATGTAAAAATTCCTCAATTACATTTTGAGATTCGTAAGGGAAAAAAAGCATTAAATCCATTAAAATATTTATCTTAATATTTTTCTTTTTCAACGGTTAAATTAATAATAAATTGATTTGCTATCCTTCCAGAAAAATCTCCTTTTTCAATTGACCATTGTATGGCTCTTTTATCTATAAATTCTTTAGAATATTTAATTTCTTGTTTCTTTAGATTATGGTGAATCATCTCTAAATATTGTCGCTTGTTACATTTATGAAAACTAACCCATAAGCCAAATCTATCAGACAAAGAAATTGCATTATTATTTTTATCTTTAATTTGAATATCATTAAGATCGGTATTTCGTGATGGCTTTATCACATTTCTAATATTTGAGGTTATGTAGAAGACAATATTTTTATTGTAACTTAATTGGCTACCTTCAATACAAGATTTAAATATTTTGAAATCGTATTCATCTACATTCAAAGTAATATCATCAATATAAATTATAAACTTTTGATTTATTGTTCTTAGTTTATAAACAATTTCCGGTAAGAATTTCAGGTCGGTTGAAAGTAATTCTAAAAGTATAAGCTTTCCTTTATGTTTGGTATTTAGGTATTCCGTTGTCGAAAGAATTAGAGAGGATTTACCCATTCCTTTTGCACCCCATAGTAGTACGTTATTATAAAGCTGATTACTTAAAAATGAATATGAGTTATTTAAAACGAGTTTTTTTTGTTCCTCAATTCCAATAAGATCTTCAAGTTTAATTATATTTTCTGATTTGATTGGAAAAAAAGTTTTCCTACTTGAAATAAATATGAAATTATTATCATGTTTTAGATTTTTTTTTGAAATGATCATGTTTGTCTTTAAAAAAAATAAATGGTTGTATTCCTGTTTTACTGCAATTATTGTTTAAAAAAAATATTTATATATTAAAAATTAAATTATTTTAACTTAATATAGAGAAATAAGGGTTTAAACTATGATCAATTATGCTTTTGCTCAAACAGCGGTTCAACAACAACCGTCACTCCTGGCTTCTTTTGTTCCATTGATATTAATTTTTGTGATTTTTTATTTCCTTTTAATAAGACCTCAACAAAAAAAAGCCAAGGAACATAAAATTTTATTAGATTCTATCAAACGAGGTGACCAAATCTTAACAAGTGGAGGTATGATTGCTAAGGTAATCAAAGCTGATCAGGAGGAATTAACAGTAGAGATATCTGAAAAAGTTAATGTTAAGATCTTTAGGTCAACAGTTTCAGATGTCATAAATAAAAAATAAATGCTTAATTATAGTAACTGGAAAATTATTTTTGTACTGGGTATTTGTTTGCTTAGCATTATATTCGTGATACCAAATTTTTTTGGAAAAAGTGAAATAACTGCATTTCCGTCTTTTTTTCCGAAGAAACAGTTTAACCTCGGTCTTGATCTACAGGGGGGATCACATTTGTTACTTGAGGTTGATGTTAATGCAGTACTTAAAGAAAAATCGAACGATTTAGTCGATGATATAAGAGTAGAATTAAGAAAAGAAAAAATAAAGTATAAAAATCTTGGATCCAGAGGCATCGGAGCTACTGTTACCATAAGAGAAAAGGAAAGTCTTAATAAAGCCGTTAAACTATTAAGGGAAAATTTAGACAGAGATGTAAGCATTCAATCAGAAGATTTAAAATTAAACTTTAATTTTTCAGATCAAAAAATAATTGAAATGAATAATAAAACAGTTGGCCAATCTATTGAGGTCATTAGAAAAAGAGTTGATGAAACTGGAACAAAAGAGCCTAACATTCAACAACAAGGGGAAGACAGAATTGTGGTTCAGTTGCCTGGTCTCAAAGATCCTGAGAGAATTAAGGCATTAATAGGACGAACAGCAAAGCTAAGTTTTCATATGCTTGATCCGACGACAGTTGAACTGGCTAATCAGAGAGGGAAATTACCTCCTGGAACTTTTAAAGTTTCAAATGCAGATCCTACTGCATATGAAAAAGAGTTTGTTGTAAAAAAAAGGATGTTACTCTCCGGAGATAGATTAAATGATGCCGCTGCTACCGTTGATACACAAAATGGTAAGTATGTGGTATCATTTGAGTTTGACAACAAAGGTGCGAAAAAGTTTGCAAAAATTACAACTGAAAATACCTTTCAAAGGTTGGCTATTTTACTAGATAATAAAGTTATTAGTGCACCTCAAATTAAAGAACCAATAACAGGAGGAAGAGGAAATATTACTGGAAACTTTACTCCCGAAGCAGCTAATGATCTGGCAGTATTATTGAGGGCTGGCTCACTACCTGCTCCGATTAAAATATTGGAGGAAAGAACAGTTGGGCCAAGCTTAGGTTTTGACTCCATTCAATCTGGTAAAAAAGCTCTTATTCTAGGTTTTTGTTTGGTTATACTTTTTATGCTTTTGAAATACGCATTATTTGGTTTTTTTGCTAATCTTGCAATAATGTTTAACCTTTTGCTGATAACATCAACTCTAAGTCTAATCGAGGGAACACTAACTATGCCAGGTATAGCTGGTATCGTTCTAACTGTTGGTATGGCAGTCGATGCAAATGTATTAGTTTTTGAAAGAATTAAAGAAGAACTTTCATCAGGTAGATCAACAATTAATTCGATAGATTTAGGTTATAAGCAGGCATTTAAAACAATTTTAGACGCAAATTTAACTACTTTAATAGCTGCTCTCTTACTTTTTAATTTTGGTTCTGGTCCAATCAAGGGATTTGCAGTCACTTTATCAATAGGAATAGTTTCTTCAATGTTCACCGCGCTAATGTTAACAAAATTATTAATAATTTTTTGGGTTAAAAAGTTTAAACCTGAAAGGATTCATTTATAATGAAACCTATAATTAATATTAGACAAAATTTTAATATTAAATTTTTAGATATAAGAAATTTTTCTTTTGTATTTTCAATCTTGTTGATTCTAACATCTTTATTTTTTTTCGTAAAAAAAAATTTGAATTTCGGTATTGATTTTATTGGAGGTATTATGATAGATGCAAAATTTCCTTCTCCCCCAGATTTAAATCAACTAAGGCTGGATATCGGAGGTTTGTCTCTTGGAAATTTTGAAATTCAAGAATTTGGATCGTCTGATAATATTCTTATTAAGATTGAGAAACAACAAGGAGACGAATCTAAACAATTAGAGGCTATAAATAATGTAAAAGAAATACTTCCTCAAGATATAGATTACCGAAGAATAGAATATGTTGGACCAAAAGTTGGAGACGAACTAAGAGTCATGGGAATTAAAGCAGTATTTTTCTCATTGTTAGCTATGTTTATTTATATTTGGTTTAGATTTGATGGATGGCAGTTTGGTTTAGGAGCAGTGATAGCGGTTATCCATGATGTTTTTACAACTCTAGGCTTTTTTGCTATAACTCAGATAGAGTTTAATTTAGCCTCAATTGCAGCTATTTTAACAATAGCTGGATATTCTATAAATGATACTGTTGTAGTTTTTGATAGAATAAGAGAAAATTTGACTAAACTTGATAACATTGAACTTAAAAATTTAATTAATAAATCTATCAATGAAACTCTATCAAGAACAATTATGACATCAATAACCACTTTAATAGCACTATTTGCATTAATGTTTCTTGGTGGTGAGGTTATAAGAGGTTTTATTGTTTCAATGGTATGGGGAGTATTTATTGGGACATACTCCTCCATATTCATTGCTTCATCAATGATTCTACTTTTAGGCTTTAAATCTAAAAAATAGTTTAGTACAGATTCTGTGCTGCAACCATACAATAAAGCATTGGGATAGATAAAAGTGTATTAGTTCTTGAAAACAACATAGCTTTTCTTGCACATGCGGCTTTCTTCTCTGCTGAAACTTCAATTATTCCTAACGCTCTTTTTTGATTTGGCCATATAACACCCCATACGTTAAATGCCATTATGATTCCTAACCACATACCAATACCAATCATAAGAGATTTTGGGTCAGAGTAGTCTAGAGTTAGAGCATCATGGATATATCCATTTAAATGACCCAATATAAGTCCTGTTAATAATGTAATTAAGGCTGCCCATCTGAACCAAAATAAAGCAGCGGGAGCAATAACTTTTCCGATAGCAGGTTTTTGTTCATCTGGAATATTGGGCATGTTAGGTATTTGAACAAAGTTGAAATACCATAAGAGTCCTATCCACATAACCCCAGATAATACATGTAACCATCTAAAGAAAAAAGTTGCATAACTATAATCATAATAACGAAGCTCAGAGAACTCATTTGTAATTCCCATTATGATTAAAAGTAAAATAAAGCCGGAAAGAACGGTTTTTGGTAATGAAGTAAGTATATTAATCATTAAAACTCCCATCTATTAATAAAAGAATATTTTTATCATATCCTATAAAAAAAATTATTAAATATTAATAATAAATTTAATATATCAAATTCACTAAACTATTTTTTGGATACTAAAATTAAAACTTTCCCTATTATTCCTTCCTTCTTAATCGGACCAATTTTTGTTGATGAAATGCTGTAAATGTTTTCCCCTTGAAATCAAAAAAAACCATTTTGGTCAACAAATTTTAATCTTTTGATTAAATAACCTTATTGCTTGTGATTGAAAACCAATAATGAATCTGGCTTTCTATTTACAAAAGGAACAGTAAATACAAAACTATCTTCATTAACGACAGGCTTCATATTTTTACCTGAAACTTTAAAAATATTAAAACCAAGCATAAATCTTCATTTTTTTAAGATCTGGATAAATAAGTTCTTGTGCAGGAGGGTAGGGACATATAGCTTTATAAATTGAAATATATTTCTTAATCCAAAATATCTCTGCGACTCTATTTACCTTTTTTCTAAAGTATCATAGAACACAGGAAATCTCATTTTTTAAAAGTTAAACATTATCTCCCATGATATTATTTAAAAAAACTTGTAATAATTTAATATTACAAAAATTTTACAATAGAATAATTTAAATAAACATTTTTGAAATATTCAAATGATTATTAAAGAGTTAAAAAAAAAAATTATTTTAGATATCTTCAACTTTATTTTCATGATCTTTCTGAAGATGATGAGAGTATAATTATATTTTTATTTGAAGCGGAGCTTTACAAAATTTTTAATTCTTCTCAAGAGGTTATTTTAAGAAAAATTCGTTACCAATGGATTATTGATGAGTTAAGTAATGAATATTCTAAATTTGCTCTAATTAAGAATATATTTCTTTTAACGAAGAAATATCTCATTAAAGATGAAATTATTAAAATATTAGTTGAATTTCAAAATATCGAAGGAAAGATATCTTCAAAAAAAGATATAGAAAATTTTTTTAAAAGAACAAATTTGCTTTTTTCAAAAATTTTAAAAAAAATTTACACTAAAAAGGATAATTTGATGAAAACTCATTATTTCTTTCAATTAATTTATTTTTTTTATCTTAAAAAAACAGACAACTTTTTTCCATTAAAAGAATTTTATGAAGAATATCTTCTAATTAGGAATTTTAATATTGAAACTTTTGAAGTTGTTTTTATTGATTTATTTTTTAAGAAAAAAAAGAGTGAAAATATTGTAAAAATAAATAAACTTGAATTTATACTAAAACTTATAATGTCGAGGATTTTGAGTTGAGTAAAAAAAATTTTATTCTTTATGTTTTATTTACTATATTTCTATTAATATCAACTCTAGGTTTATTAATTGATAATTACTTTTTTCTTTTGTCAATAATTGTTGGTTTTCTTATTATTTTTATTCAAAATCAAATCTTATTGAATGAAGTTAAAAACATCAATTTAAATAAGAAAGAACCATTTCCTATCGAACAGAAAAAACATCTTGATACTGCAGAGAATCATCCTATTATTGTTTCGGCAAGAGAGAGGTTAAAAAAAGATTCTAATAAATAATTTCTCTTAAACAATTAGCAGTAGAATTATTTTCTTTCAATAAAATATCTTTTACTTCTCCTTCAAATAGAACGTATCCGCCTTTATCACCTCCAGCAGGTCCCAAATCTACCAACCAGTCGGAAGTTTTAATTACATCTAAGTTATGTTCGATTACTATAACTGTATTTTTCTTATCTACAAGTTTATGCAATACATCAAGAAGATTCTTTACATCATGCGAATGAAGTCCTGTAGTTGGCTCATCCAAAATATAAATAGTTTTTCCAGTTGATCTTTTTGATAATTCTTTGGATAGCTTTATTCTTTGAGCTTCGCCACCTGAAAGTGTCGTTGCTGATTGACCAATTTTAATATAATCTAAACCAACTAATTTAAGTGTTTCAAGTTTCCTAAATATTGAAGGTATCGCTTTAAAAAAAATCAAACCTTCTTCAACAGTCATATTGAGAATATCTGAAATATTTTTATTTTTAAATTTCACTTCTAAAGTCTCTCTGTTGAACCTTTTTCCTTTACATAATTCACATTGAACATATACATCAGCAAGAAAATGCATTTCAATTCTTATAAGTCCATCTCCTTGACATTTTTCACACCTCCCTCCTTTTACATTAAAAGAAAATCTTCCCGGCAGATAGCCTCTTACTTTTGCTTCAGGAAGATTTGCGAACCAATCTCTGATAAATGTAAAGCATCCAGTGTAAGTTGCCGGATTTGATCTTGGAGTTTTACCAATTGGGTTCTGATCAATCTTTATAATTTTATCAACATGTTCAGCGCCGTTAATTTCTTTATAAGGTAAAGGATTCTCCTTTGATTTATTAATTTTTTTTGATAACGATTTATATAATGTTTCAATTACTAAGGAAGATTTTCCACCACCAGAAACACCAGTAACGGATATAAATTTCTCAAGTGGAAAATTTATATCTACTGATTTTAGATTATTTCCTTTTGCTCCTTTAACCTTGATAAATTTTTTAGAATTTACTCTATCTTCTTTCATAGGATTTATTTTAATCTCTCTAGACAGATATTTGGCTGTTATACTATTTTTATTTTTTTTAATTTCCTCTGGTTTTCCCTCAGCGATAATATTTCCTCCATTTACACCTGCACCACTACCAATGTCAATTAGGTGGTCTGCAGCAAGAATAGTCTCTTCATCATGTTCAACGACAATTATGCTATTACCTAAATCTCGAAGTTTCAAAAGTGTTTTTATAAGTTTTTTATTATCTTTTTGATGTAGCCCTATTGAGGGTTCGTCAAGAACGTATAATACTCCGGTTAATCCTGAGCCTATTTGAGAAGCTAACCTTATTCTTTGGCTTTCTCCTCCTGACAAAGTTGTCGAATTACGAGATAACGTTAAGTAACCTAAACCAACATCTTTTAGAAAAGTTAACCTATTTTTAATTTCTTTTACGATTTTTTTACTAACTTCTTTTTGAAAGTCTGTAAGGGTAGCATTTAGTTTTTCAAACCAATCATAAGATTCTGTGATTGAGAAATTTGATACCTCAAAAATAGTTTTTTTATTTATTTTAACAGACAATGCTTCAGACTTAAGTCGGGCTCCATTACACTTATGACAAGTGAATTTATTAATATATTTTGATAATTCTTCTCTTTGCCATAAATCAGAACGTAAGAGTTTCTTATTTAAAAAACCAATAACGCCTTTATATTCATTATTCATTGTTTGATTTCGTTTGTAATAAGAAAATTTAATATTTATATTACGGTCACTACCATGAATTATTTGTTTTTTAGTTTCAGCTGATAAATCTTTCCACTTAGTGTGCTTGCTTATAGAAAAATGTTCTGCAACATCTGAAATCAATTCTGAATAAAATGGATTATTTTTTTTATTCCAGGGTAAAATCACACCATCATTTAAAGATGCTTCTTTATCTCCAATTATTAATGATTCATCAAATTCTTCCTTATAACCTAAACCATCACATTCTTCACATGCTCCATTTGGACTGTTAAACGAAAATAACCTTGGTTCAATTTCCTCAATAGTAAAACCAGAAATAGGACAAGCAAATTTTGACGAAAAAATATTTTCTTTTTTGGAATCAATATCATGAATATAAATAACCCCTTCAGAAATATTTAATGCAGTTTCAACAGATTCAGTTATTCTTGAAGTATACTTTGGATCAATTTCAAATCTATCAATGACGATTTGTATGGAATTTTTTTTATTTTTATCTAATTTTGGAATGTCATCAAATAAAAATACCTCTCCATTAATTCGAAATCTTACAAACCCTTTTCTTTGAAATTCTGAGAGTTCTTTTTTAAATTCTCCTTTCTTATTATTAATTAATGGAGATAATAATAGAACTCTTGTTTCATTTTTTAACCGTAAAATTGAATCAACAATTTCACTTACAGATTGTGACTTAATCTCTTTTCCTGTTGCTGGCGATATAGGTACTCCAACTCTGGCATATAAAAGTCTTAAATAATCATATATTTCAGTTATTGTTCCTACAGTCGACCTTGGATTTTTGGATGTTGATTTTTGTTCAATTGAAATTGCAGGAGACAACCCTTCAATCAAATCTACTTCAGGTTTTTCCATCATATCTAAAAATTGTCTTGCATAAGACGATAAACTCTCAACATATCTTCTCTGACCTTCAGCATAAATAGTATCAAATGCAAGTGAGGATTTTCCCGAACCTGATAAACCTGTTATTACAACTAATTTATTTCTGGGAATATTTATCGTGATATTTTTTAAATTATGTTGTCTTGCACCAACAATTTTAATAAAATTCGAAGATTGTTTTGTATTTACTTTTTTAAGCATAAAAATTTTTATTAAATTTAAATTATTCTATGTTTGTTAACTTGTAAATATGGTATTGTTACTATTATTCAATAATGGATATATTTTAAATGGCAGGATCAGTAAATAAAGTTTTGTTAATAGGTAGATTAGGGAACGATCCTGAAGTTAGGGTTTCTCAAGATGGAAATAAAATAGTGAGACTATCCCTTGCTACATCAGAAAGTTGGAAAGATAAAAATACTAGCGAGAGAAAAGAAAAGACTGAATGGCACAGGATTGTTATTTTCTCCGTTGGTTTAGCTGAAATTGCAGAAAAATATTTAAAAAAAGGTTCTAAAATTTATGTCGAGGGACAACTTCAAACAAGAAAATATACTGATCAGGCTGGAGCAGAGAAATATACAACGGAAATTGTGTTGCAAGGATTTAATTCTACTTTAACAATGTTAGATAATAAATCTGACGACACTAGTGATATAGTTAATTCATCTTTTAGCGCATCAAACCCAAAAGAATTAACATCACTAAAAGATAATGAATCAAAAAATATAGATATAGACGATGAAATTCCTTTTTAATACTTCGAGTTTTGATGATTGACGATAGTACCTCAGAAGAAATAAATAACCCAGAAAATATTGAAACTATAAATATTGAAAAAGAAATGAAAAGTTCATTTCTTGATTATGCAATGAGTGTGATAGTTTCAAGAGCTTTGCCAGATGCTTGTGATGGTCTAAAACCAGTTCATAGAAGAATAATTTATGCTATGAGTGAAGCAGGATATGTTCATGGAAAACCAACAAGAAAGTCAGCAAGAATTGTTGGAGATGTGATGGGTAAATATCATCCTCATGGAGATACAGCTATTTATGATGCAATGGTAAGATTAGCACAAGATTTTAATATGAGAGTTCCCTTGATAGAAGGTCAAGGAAACTTTGGATCTATGGATGGTGACTCAGCTGCAGCAATGAGATATACTGAGGCAAGATTAGCTGAAGTTTCTTCATATTTAGTAAATGATATTGAATATGATACAGTTAACTTCAGAGATAATTATGATGGAACAGCAAAAGAGCCAGAGCTTTTACCTGCAGAGTTTCCTAATCTTCTTATCAATGGTTCAGAGGGAATTGCTGTGGGTATGGCAACAAAAATTCCTCCTCATTGTCCAGAAGAAATTATTGATGCTTGTTGTGCGTTCATCAAAAATCCTTCAATAGAGATTGAAGATTTGATGCAAATTGTTAAAGGTCCAGATTTTCCTACTGGAGGAATTATACTAGGGAAAAGTGGATTTAGAAAAGCATATAGGGATGGAAAGGGATCAATATTAATAAGAGGCAAAGTATTTATAGAAACCAGTAAGAAAGGAAGGGATTCTATAATTATTTCAGAAGTTCCGTTTTCTATTAAAAAATCTCAGTTGATAGAAAGTATAGCAAAAGCAGCAAGAGAAAAAATAATCGAAGGTATCTCCGAGTTAAGAGATGAATCAAATAGAGAAGGTGTACGTATTGTTATTGATCTCAAGAAAGATGTTCAATCCACTGTAATAGAAAACCAATTATACAGATATACTTCATTACAAACCTCATTTGGTATAAATATGCTTGCTCTTCATAACGGGGTTCCACAAATTTTAGATCTCAGAAAAGCAATAAGATATTTTGTTGATTTTAGAAAAGACTTAATTTTTAAAAGAACTAAATTTCATTTAAAGAAAACTCGAGACAAAGCTCATATTTTGTGTGGACTTGCTATAGCATTAGATAATATTGACGAAATCATTAATTTGATAAGAAATTCAGATGATTCAAATGATGCAAAAAAAAAGTTACTTGCTAAAAATTGGAAAGCAGAAAACGTTAAAAACTTAATTGAAATAATAAATGATCCAAAGAGTAAAATAATTGATGGAAAATATAAGCTATCAGAAGCTCAAGCTAAATCAATTTTAGAAATCAAACTAAGTAGATTAACAGGTCTAGAAAGATCGAAGATTTCAGATGACTTAGAAGAATGTAGAAGACTAATTGAACAATATCTAAAGATATTATCATCTCAGGATGAGCTTAATAAAGTCATCATTGAGGGTTTAGAAAAAATTAAAAGTAAAATTTCATCTGAAAGAAAAACTGAAATTTCGGATTATGAGGAAGCTATAGACGATGAATCACTAATAAGCTCTGAAGAAATGGTGGTTACATTAACTCAAACAGGATATATAAAAAGAGTTGCTCTATCTACTTACAGATCGCAAAGAAGAGGGGGTAAAGGCAGGGCTGGAATGTCTACAAAGGAAGAGGATTTCGTGAATGAGGCTTTTGTTGTCAATACTCTTACCCCACTTTTATTTTTTTCTTCGAGAGGAATAGTATATAAACTTAAAACTTACAAACTTCCTGTTGGAAACCCTCAATCTAAGGGTAAGGCATTAATTAATCTTTTACCCTTAAAGTCTGATGAAAAAATAACTACAGTAATGCCTTATATTGCTGGAGATAAAAGAAACAATATTTTCTTTGGTACGTCAAACGGAAATGTGAGGAGAAACAAATTAACAGATTTTCAGAACATAAATGCAAATGGTAAAATTGCAATGAAGCTTTTTGAAGGTGATAAACTTATAAATGTAGTAACTTGTTCTGAGACCTCACATATTTTTTTGTCTACAAAACTAGGAAAATGTATTCGATTTGTTGCAAAGGATATTAGATTATTTTCCGGTAGATCTTCAGTCGGAGTGAGAGGCATAAAACTTCAAAAAAATGACTCTGTAATTTCGTTAGCAATACTCAAAGAAATAAAATTTTCAGTAGATGAAAGAGATAATTATCTAAAAATTTCTAATCTTATAAGAAGGAAGGAAGAGGTAGAAAAAACTAATATTACAGAAGAAAAGCTTAATGATTTAAAAATCAATGAAGAGTTTATTCTTAGCGTAACAGATAAAGGCTTTGGTAAGAGAAGTTCTGCATACGAATATAAAGTTACCAAGAGAGGTGGGTTAGGAATAGCAAATATGCAACTATCTGATAGAAATGGAGATGAAGTTGTAGCTTCTTTTACTATAACTGATTTAGATCAATTAATTTTAGTCACGGATAAGGGTAAGTTAATTCGATGTCCAGTTAATAATGTGAGAATTGCTGGACGTCAAACCCAAGGTGTGACATTATTAAACGTATCGGAAGATGAAAGAGTTGTCTCTGTTGCAAAATTAGAGGAAAATGAATAATAAAAATTTTCTTATAGGTATATATCCTGGAACATTTGATCCAATTACATTTGGACATTTAGATATTGTTGTCAGAGCAACTCATATTGTTAATAAACTAATAATTAGTGTTGCTACAAATACTCACAAGAAACCTTTTTTTTCAATAAATGAAAGAATTAGTATGGTTAATGAGTCACTTAGTGAAATAAATACAAATAATTGCGAGATAACTGTCGTTGGATTTGATAATTTACTGGTAGAGCACGCAAAGAATTATAATGCTAGAGTAATTATTCGTGGACTTAGGGCTGTTGCAGACTTTGAATACGAATTTCAAATGGCAGGTATGAATTCAAAACTTTCACCAGAAATAGAAACTATTTTTTTGATGGCATCAGAAAATTTACAACTTACATCTGCTAGGTTTGTGAAAGAAGTTGCTTTTCATAATGGAAATATAAAACCTTTTGTATCAGAAAATGTAATAAAAAAATTTAAAAAAAAAATGGAGGAACAAAATGAAAACTAGTTCAAAAACTTTTACTTTAATAATTTCAATACTTGTTTTTTTTAAAACATTTTTACTCTCTGAATCAGTTAATTCTGAAGAAAAAAAAACTATTTATATGGTCTTAGAGACTGGATTAGTTAAAATAGAAACTTATCCCAAGTTTGCGCCTAATACTGTTAAGAGAATTATTGATTTATCTGATCAAGGTTTTTATGATGGTTTGACTTTTCATAGAGTGATTAAAGGTTTTATGGCTCAGGGTGGCGATCCAAATGGAAACGGAAGTGGTGGAAGTGGAAAAAATCTTAAAGCAGAATTTAATGAATTAAAGCATGAGAGAGGAATAGTATCGATGGCGAGAGCTAGTGACCCAGATTCTGCAGATAGTCAATTTTTCATCTGCTATGATGATCAACCATTTTTGGATAACAAATATACTGTTTGGGGAAAAGTAATTTCTGGTATGCACTTAATAGATAGAATACCGGAAGGGAGAGGTTCAAATGGACAAGTTTTAGATAATCCTACAAAAATAATTTCGATGAGAACAAAAAATTAATTTTTTTATTGTGTATTTTGTAATTCTTCTTTATACCCTATGATTATGCGCCGGTAGCTCAGTTGGTAGAGCACTCCCCTTTTAAGGGAGCTGTCATGAGTTCGAGCCTCATCCGGCGTACCATTAAAAGTTATGAAAAATATTACTGAAAAAAAACCACCTATCAAACTTTTAGCGATAAAGTTAAGAAGCTACTTTTTTACAGGTATTTTAGTAACCGCGCCCGTTATTATTACTTTGTGGATTGTAATTAGTTTAATAAGAATTTTTGATAATCTCGTTACACCTTTAATTCCATCTAAATTTAACCCAAATATTTATTTACCATACGAAATTCCTGGTTTAGGATTTTTAGTTCTTATATCTTTTTTGGTAATTATTGGTTTTTTAACAGCAAATTTTTTTGGAAGGTGGGTTGTAAAAAGAACTGAATTGATTCTTGAAAATATCCCTTTAATTAAAATTTTTTACAAAACGATTAAGCAAATCTTAGAAACGGTTCTTAATAACAAATCTAGCGCTTTCAGAAAAGTTGTTCTTGTCGAGTATCCTAGAAGAGGATGCTGGGTTATTGGCTTTACAACGGGTGAAAATAAAGGAGAAATTAAAAAAAAATTAAGATCAAAACTAATTAACGTTTTTATTCCAACAACCCCAAATCCAACATCAGGTTTTCTTTTAATAGTTCCTGAGGCTCAATTAAAGTACCTTGATATTAGGGTTGATGATGCAATAAAAACAGTTGTGTCTGCAGGAATAGTTCCAGCTAAATCTCATCCAGTAAAATAATTTTGTATAGAAGTTTTCTTAAAAAATACTTTTGTTAAAAAATCTACTTGATTCTGTTGGTTTTCTTTTGAGGATAATAGTTTTAAAGAGTTTTTTTTAGCATCATTTAAAAGGTCCATGTCATAAAAGGGATTAAAAAATTTCCAAGTAGGCAAACCTGTTTGTTTAGTTCCAAATATTTCTCCTCCACCTCTTAACAATAGGTCTTGTTCAGCTATAAGAAAACCATCATTTGATTCTTTCATTATAAGAAGACGCGATTTTCCATTTGCACTTAAATTATTATTATGAACTAGCACACAATCCGCTTGAAGCTTTCCTCTACCTATCCTTCCTCTTAATTGATGGAGTTGTGCAAGACCAAAATTATTAGCATTTTCTATGACAATTAAACTTGCTTTTGGAATATCTATTCCTACTTCAATAACTGTAGTGGCAATTAAAATCATAATATTATCATTTTTGAATAATTCAATTTTTTCATTAATCTCTGATTTCTTCATTTTTCCATGGACGAAAGATACTTTATTGCCAAATAATTTCTCAAGGGATGAGTATCTAGTTAAAATTGACTCTTTATTGATATCTTGATCTTCAATGTTGCCACCAATTTTTCCAATTTCAGGAACGACCCAAAAAACCTTTTCATTATTTGTTACTTTTCTTCCTATTCCTCTATAAAGTTCAATAATTTTTTTATTACTAATAACCGTTGTTTTTATTTCTTTTCTACCCTTAGGTTTTTCACGAATAACTGAAATATCTATTTCTCCATAAACTGCAAATGTTAAGCTTCTTGGAATAGGGGTTGCTGACATTATTAAGACATGACAATTAGGTGATTTACTTTGAAGACTTAGTCTTTGATTGACTCCAAATTTGTGCTGTTCGTCAATTACGGTTAAACCTAGTGATGAAAATTTAATATTTTTATTATAAAGAGAATGAGTTCCTACAACTAAATCAACCGTTTTATTTTTTATTTTAATGTATATTTCATTTTTCTCTTTTATTGTTAATTTTCCTGTAAGAAGCACTGTATTTATTTTATACTTTGAAAAGATTTCTTTAAAATATTTATAATGCTGTTGAGCGAGAATTTCTGTTGGAACCATCATTGCTGCCTGGTAACCAGAGTCTATTGCATTCGCTATAGCAAGTGCAGAGATAATTGTTTTGCCTGATCCAACGTCGCCTTGAAGCAGTCTAAACATTTTTTTATTAGATTTCATATCAGAACAAATATCATCATATGAATTTATTTGATCTTTTGTGAGTTTAAAACATAAATTATCTATAATTTCCTGACAAATATTTTTCCTCTTACAAACGAAGTGTGATTTTGTTTGAGATAAAGTTTTTTTTAGACGAGACGTAATTAGTAAATTTGATAATATCTCATCAAAGGCAAGTCTACGTCTAATCTGTTCTATTTCCTTTTTGTTAATTTTGAGATCATTGTAATGAATTTTAATTATACAATCTTTAAAGTTTCTCCAGGAAAACTTCCTAATTAAATTTTCGTTAATCCATTCTGAAGGTATTTCGATCTTTTGAAAAAATAATATATTTTTTTTAATTAAGTCTCTAAATCTTTTTTTATTAATTTTTTTTTTATTCAATTTATAAATAGGCTCTACTTCTTCAAAATCTTCAAGATTTTCAATCTTAAATGAACTTTCAGGGTGAATAACTTGAATATTTCCTTTGTAATATTCAATATTACCAGTAATTCTATATTTTTTCCCAATTTTATATATATTTTTTAAAAAATTTGGGAATAAATTAAAAAATACTATTTTAACTTTCTGATTAAAATCATTTATACAATTTATTGAAAATGGAATTTTATTTGAAATAAACTCGGAATATGAGATTACTGTTAAATCTATAGTATAAAAATTATTCAAATGTTTTGTTTCAATTTTTTCTTTAATTACTTTTCTCTCAATATAATTAGTTGGAAATGATAAAATAAGATCGATTATTCTATCGCCAAACGAATCTTTTACTTTTTCATAGAATTGTTTATTTGAATATTCTGTTTTCAAAAACTTATCCAAAACAGATTTGTAAGAAGTATTACTTTTATTCATCATACTTTAATGTATTATCACCTATAAATTATTTTGTATTTAATATAAATCAATGACTAAAGATAAAAAAATTATTAAAAAAATGATTTTATACAGGCTGAAGTATAGAGGGATTAAAGAACTTGATATTCTTTTTGAAAAATACGCCAACAAATACTATAATGAAATAGATGATAATGATCTAAATGAATTAAAGCAACTTCTAGAAATACCTGATTTAGAGCTTCTCGATTTTATTTTAAATCAAAAAGAAATTCCTAGTAATCTAAAAAGTAAGACTTTCTATAGATTGCAATCAATGAAATAAATGTTTAATAAATTTAACCACTTTTTTATTGATGACGATCACAAAAGTCTTAATATTACGGATGACTCTGTTCCATGGGTTTTAATATCTATACTAAAAAAATATAATAACCTCTTATTTCTTTGTCATAATAATAGTGAACTTTTTAGTTTAAGCGAAAAATTGAAGATTTTGGTACCTAATTTAAAGATTTTCTTATTTCCAGAGTGGGACTCTCCATTATTTTCAAATATTTCACCTACAAATATAAATAAATCGCTTAGAATTGAAGCTTTATCTAATGTAGTAAATGAAAAAATTTCAAATACAATATTTCTTACAACACCAACTGCAATGCTTTTTAAAACAATACCTAAACTGATTTTGAAAGGAAGGACTTTAAACATTAGCGAAAATAGTAAAAATATTAATTTAGAGAATATAAAAAATTTTTTTTTACATGGAAATTACAACAGGGTTGAAACTGTTAGGCAAAAAAATGAATATTCAATACGTGGCGGAATTATAGACTTCTTCTCCTCGAGTGAAAATTTCCCTATAAGACTTGATACATTTGGTTCAGAAATAGACGATATAAAAACGTTTGATCCAATATCCCAGTTAAGTTTAAAAAAAGTTAAAGAAACAAAACTTATTCCCTCGTCAGAAGTTCTCCTAAATAAAGAAAGTATAGAAAATTTTAGAGTGAAATTCAGAGACCTGAAAATAAAAAACTCTGATGAAATTTATAATTCAATTTCAGAGGGTATAACAGTTGATGGAATAGAACAATTTTTACCATTATTTTATGATAAACTTGAAGATTCCTATTCTTACTTTGAAAAACTTAATCTTGTGATTAGGCCAAACTTTAATGATGATATCATTGAATCCGAAAGAAAGATTTTAAGAAATTTTTTTTCTTCAGAGATAAAAATCGATAAAAATGCATTTTTGACTAGATCTGACTATTTAATTAAAAAAATTTCAATGAGTAAATCTCTTGCTATTTCTAGTTTGGTAAATCTTGAAAAAAAAAAAAAGATTTCACACAATAATAAAACCTTTATTATCAATAAATAAAATAAAAAATAATGATAATATTTATTCTTTTTTGAATTTCATAAATGACCTCTCTAAAAATAATAAAATAATATTTGCAGTAAAAAATAAATTTTCAAAGTATAGAATTGAAAAAATCTTTAATAATTCTAACGAAATTATAAATAAAGAATTTTCTTTTAAATTAAACGAAGTTCAAAACTTTATTATTATAGATATTAAAAAAAGCTTCATAATTAATTCTCAAAAAAATGGATTAGCTATTATTAGTGATGAGGATTTATTTGGAAACAAAGTCTTCAGAAATACAAACAAAAAAATAGATGTTGAAAACTTTATATACGAAGTGTCTAATTTAAACGAGGGAGATTTAGTTGTTCATTCAGAACATGGAATTGGAAAGTACCTTGGTTTACGAAATATTTCACTTTATAAAAGCATACATGAATGCGTGGAAATTGAGTACTACAGTAAAGACAAACTCTTAATACCTGTGGAAAATTTAGATCTTATTAGTCTTTATGGCGATAAAGATAATCCAGTTATGTTAGATAAGTTGGGGTCTCAAAATTGGCAATTAAGAAAAGCATCAATAAAAAATAAAATTAAGTGTATAGCTAATGACTTAGTAAAGATTGCTGCTGAAAGAAAAATCAAAAAAGGAAAAATCATGATAACAGATTCAAATTTATATGAAAAATTTTCAAGTAAGTTTGAATATGCAGAAACATCTGACCAGATTAAAGCTATTAGGGATGTTGAAGATGATTTAGCTTCCGGGCGGCCTATGGATAGGTTAATTTGTGGTGACGTTGGTTTTGGTAAAACTGAAATAGCAATGAGAGCTGCTTTTATTGCTTCTTTATCTGGTTATCAAGTTGTTTTCTTGTGCCCAACAACTCTTTTAGCTAACCAGCATTATAAAAGTTTTTTACTAAGATTTTCAAATTTTAATCTAAATATTGAAAAAATTTCTAGATTTGAAAGTTTAGCTGAAAAGAAGAAAATTTTTAAAAATATAGAAACAAATGTCACTAAAATTATAATCGGAACTCATTCATTATTCAATTCAAATATAAATTTCAATAACCTTGGACTGCTAATTATTGATGAAGAACAAAGTTTCGGAGTTGAGCAGAAAGAAAAACTTAAAAAAATTAAATCAAACATACATATTCTCACTTTAACAGCAACACCGATCCCGAGGACACTTCAATCGTCTATGCTTGGTATAAAGGATTTAAGTATCATTAAAACCCCCCCTGTTGATAGGTTGCCTATTAAAACATTTCTCACAAAGTATAATAAGTCCACCATAAAAAATGCTATTGAATCAGAGGTATCACGTCGTGGTCAAGTTTTTTATGTAGCTCCCAAAATTAAAAATTTAGGTCAGATTAAAAATAAACTTCAAAAAATATTACCAAAGGTTAAGTGTGAAATAGTCCATGGGAGACTAAAGGGGGAAGAATTAGGTAAAATTTATAGCGATTTTTTTTCCAATGAAATAAATGTTCTAATCTCTACATCAATTATAGAGTCAGGTTTAGATATCTCAAATGCTAATACTATAATAATAGAAAAACCAAATTATTTTGGTTTATCACAAATTTATCAATTAAGAGGAAGAGTTGGTCGATCAGAAGTTCAATCTTATGCATATCTAATTTTACCTGAAGACGAATTATTGAGTGAAAATGCAAAAAAAAGACTAAATGTTATTAGTAATCTTGATAGTTTAGGTGCTGGTTTTACTTTAGCATCGCATGATATGAACATAAGAGGGACGGGAAATTTAATTGGTTCTGAACAATCAGGGCACATAAGAGAAGTAGGCTTTGAATTATATCAAAAGTTAGTTAAAGACGCCATCAATGAAACTATTAGTAATACAAGTCATAATGATGTTGATTGGTCTCCTCAAATAAATATTGGTTTTTCAGTGTATATTCCCAAAGAATATATTTCTGATCTTCAGATAAGACTGAGTATTTACAGAAGAATCTCAAGAATAAATAATCTAGAAAAAATAAATGAGATATTAATTGAGTTAAAGGATAGGTTTGGAGACATTCCTAAAGAACTAATTAATCTTATTAAATTAATAGAAATAAAAAACCTTTGTCGTATTTCAAATATAAATAAGGTTGATTTAGGGAGTAAAGGTTTTACAATTTCATTTAGGAATAATAAATTTAATGATATAGAAAAACTTTTAAGTTTAGTTTCAAAAAATGCTAATCTTTTAAAAATAAGACCTAATAATAAACTTCTATATTTAAAAAAATGGAATACTATGGATGAGAAAATAAAGGATATGATTCAGTTTTTAACTATATTATCAAAAATGAAAAATGAAAAATAAAACACAAATAAATAAAAAACTAAAAATTTTTAGTCGCACGGATTTAAATGGAATTATTGAAGGAATTGATTTAGCAATAAGTTTTTCACTATTACCTTTTTTAAGTATATATTTTTTTTACCCCGCTGAACAATTTAATTCAATAATATATATGTTGTTAATCACGTGTCTTTCTTTGTTTGTAAGGCCTATTGTTATCCCATTAGTTTTAAGCTTAAAAAAAAAAATTACAATTAATCATGGCGCGTTATATTTGATTATTATTCCTTTTTGCTATTTGTGCCCTATCGTGATTCCATATGAATCATTTTTATCAGATATTAATATAGTTTTGATTATTATTAGCAGGTTATTAATTGGATTTACTTTTGCAGTTAATAATAATATTTTTAATGAGTTTAGTTCGGAAAATATTTCTAAGTTTTATAATTCAAAATATTTCCTTTTTCCTATTATCGGTGTTTTTATAGGATTAATTTTTTCTGTTTTTCTAAATCAATTATTTTCAAATTCTGAATTAAGTTCGGAGGGTTGGAAGCTTGGTTATATTTTTATGATTACTATATCCCTATCAATTTATTTTATTTTTTATTGGAAAAAGAAACAAAGCAGTTTTCTGATAATTGAAAGAGAAGATTTATACAATAATTTTAACTTTATGAAAGTTTTTAAAACTTTGTTAGAAAATATTTATTTTTTAATTCCACTTCTTTTTATTTACTTCTTTTCAATGAGTCATTGGTTGCCCAGAGCAGTACTTTCAGAAAATACGTTTTTTTTAGATATTAGCCTAATTTACATAATGCTAATTTTAATAGCAGCAATTTTTTTAAATTTTATTTTTGATCTCATTGGAAAAGAAAAAGTTTATATGTATTTTTGTATTTTCGGAATTATAATTTCACTTCTTTTATTTATTTCTTATAGCTATAAAAGTTCATACGCGATTAGTCTATTACATTTTTTCATATCAATTATTTCTTCGCTTTCAATCCCATTATATTTAATCAATATTAAGAAATTCCAAAAAAAAAATAATTTACTTAATATTTACTTTTTACTCAATATTCCCTTTTTGATAATTTCTTTATTGATTCCTTTAGCTGTTTATTATTTAATGATTGATATTATTATGTATAAAATGTTTTATGTGTTAATGTCGGTTATCTTTCTAATGAGTTTAATTGGAAAAAAAATATCATACAAAGAATAGAAAGAAATAGTATTTTATGAGTGAAAAAATTTCTGCTTCACATATTTTAATAATGCATAAGGGTTCTCAGAGCTCTAGGTCGTCTTTATCCAAGGACAAAGCTCTAGAAGTTGCAAATGATGTTCTTAAAAACTTAACAAAAAAACCTGAATCATTTAAAGATCTTGCTATTAAACATTCTGATTGCGCTTCATCGGAAAGTGGAGGAGATCTTGGGGAATTCGGCAAAGGAATGATGGTTAAAGAATTTGAAGAAGCAGCTTTTAAACTTAAGGAAAATCAAATATCGTCGATTGTAGAAACTGATTTTGGATTTCATATAATAAAAAGGGATAAATAGGGTTTAATTTTTTTTTGCTCTTTTGGCTGCTCTCTTTTCTTTAAAAGATTTCCCCACTTTTTTTTGATCCTTTTTTCTATCCATTCCTTTTGCCATAAAATTCACTAACATAAAATATTATTTATTATGAACATCATAGCATAAAAACTTGCAATTATTTAGTTTTTACTTTTTTAATAAATTTTAATTTTTTTTATTCTTCTTCATCAGGTTTTGATTCTTCAACTATTGCTTCTGCCTCCTTTTTTGCTTCGTTAGATTCAATATCTGACATATCGAACTTTCTCAACAATTTTTTAATTAAAAGTATTAAACTTTGATCAACTTCTCTTTCTGTGGATAATAATTTTTCCCATAGGTAAACTAATAATTCATATTTTTCTTTGTATGTAACATTTTTTTCAATCTTCATTATAAGTGAGTCAAATTGTTTTTGATCAGACGCTTCACTAGTATCCTTTTGAAATATAAAGCTGGAGATATTTTCACTCAAATCTAGTCTGGTATTAAAAGTATTTTTTAGATGATTAATCTCTTCTTTAGATATTTTTCCATCTACCTTTGAACATTCCAATAAAACTAGTGCAAGAAGAACATTTTTTTCCAATGCTTTAAGTTTATTAAATGCAAGTTCATCTGACTCAATGATCTTAATTGCTTTTATAACTTTAACTCTTTCATTAGCCATTTTTTGAATATCATTAATATTTTCTATTGAAAACACACCAGCAGAATTCTCAACTAGTTCAATTTCAAAAAAGTTATCATCTCCTTTAGATAATACATTTCTAAAAATAAATATAAATATCATATTCAGGTCAGCTTCTAAAAGTTTACTTATAATGATTTCGAGCAATGAATTATCTTTGGTAGAGTTAATGCAATTATTTATATATTCAGAATCTAATTCAAATTTATCAGTCAGCATTAATACAAGCTTATCTTTAAAATTATTGTCTGATTGAATTTTTTCAAAATTTGAATTTATAAGAATATGAATGGAAAGTAACTTTCTTTCAGAAACGGTCATGGACTCAAAATAAATTTTATTATTAGCATCAAGAAAATCTCTAATCTCACTATTTGAATGTGTCATAGCTCCAGAAATATTGGTAGGTATTTCTTTTACATTAGTTGATTCATTGTTTTGAATTATATTATCGCCAATATTACAAGATTTTATTTTTCCCAAAGAACTAATGGCATTTTGTAAGACTAGTTCATCTACTATTGCATCATCATTTGTCTCAATAACTAATTCTAGTTTTATTTCTTTGGTCATATTACTACTTGTTATTATCTATATTCAAAAATTAAAATATATTCTTTTACTCAGTTTTTTTATATACAAATTTGCTTAAGATTAAATGTAAATGAACAATAATTTATAATTACACATCCTTGTAGAAATTAAAATGATTAAATTATAATCTTTTTTTTAAGTGATTATAATTTAATCAAGATAAATAATAAGTTTTGAATTATCACTATAGAAGTTAGTTGTAAAGAGCTATGCTTTACCTAATTATAAATTACTAAAATTAAGTATTTTAAAATAGATTAATACTTATATATATTATTACCTATTGTTAATAATTATGTTTAGTTAGCAATCACTTTTATTAAGATTTAAACTGAACCGGTATCTGACATATTTTAATGAATGCATTATTTGTAAAAGTTATTAAAAATAAAAAAATTCTAATAGCAAATGAAGGAAGACTATTAAAAAAATGTTTTTTAGGTTTTTTTATCTTATCATTCGTTATCCAATCAAACCCTTTTGCAGAAGTCGTTAGATCTTCATTAATAGATGCTTACCTTCAGGTATCCGTTTTTGTTGGTTTCACTTTATTCGTTTTCTTAGGCTTAGATTCATTTAAAACCTTTAAAATAAAGAATATTTTAGAAAAAACAAAGAAATTTCATGTTTTTATTGCTTCTACATTAGGTTGTGTTCCAGGTTGCGGAGGTGCAATAATAATTGTCACGCAATATATTCAGGGGAGAATAAGTTTTGGATCTCTAGTTGCAGTTTTAACCTCAACAATGGGTGATGCTGCATTCTTGTTACTTGCAAAGGAACCCACAAGTGGTTTATTGGTATTTTTTATAACTTTTTTATCTGGGTTAATTTCTGGCTACATCGTAGATATTTTTCACAAGAAAAATTTTTTACTGGATAAGAAAAAATTAAATGTAGAGTATGAAAAAATAAAAGAAACTTTTGTTTCCAAGTTTAACATTGTTTGGATTTTAATATTTATTCCTGGTTTTTTGATTGGTATATTATTAATGTTTCAAATAAATATCGATAAACTTTTTTTTTCTTCAGAAAACTTTAGTATTCAAAACATTATTGGTTCTATTGGGGCAATTATTTCAATTTTTATGTGGGCAATGAACCCTTTGAGCGACTTTCAATGTTCAACAGAAAAATCAAGGTCTTTTTTTTCAAGAACTATTGATACTACAAACTTTGTAACAACATGGGTGATCTGTGCTTTCTTATTTTACGAGGGGTTTATTTATTTTACCAATATAGATTTAAAAATATTCTTTGATATTTGGTATCCATTAATTCCCATTGTTGCTATTATTTTTGGTTTAATTCCAGGTTGTGGTCCTCAAATTCTTGTAACAACTTTTTACTTAAATGGTTTTATTCCTTTTTCTTCTGAATTAGGCAATGCAATATCTAATGATGGTGATGCTCTATTCCCTGCAATAGCACTTGTTCCTAAGGCAGCTATTGTAGCTACAATTTATAGTGCAGTTCCTGCAATAATTGTTTCCTATTCTTATATGTTTTTATTTGAATATTAGGTAATGGATCCAGTAACACAGGGACTTTTAGGAGCCAGTTTATCAAGCTCTTTTGCAAAAAAAAAGAGATAAAGTATGCTGCTTTTTTTGGTGCTTTAGGTGGTTTAGCGCCTGACTTAGATATATTTATAAAATCTGAAAATGATCCGCTCCTTTTTATCGAATACCACAGACATTTTACACATTCTTTGATTTTTGTTCCGATTGGTGGATTGATAGTAGCACTTTTTTTATATTTATTTTTTAAAAATAAATTTTCACTGAAATGTATTTATATTTATTCAACACTTGGTTTTTTTACTCACGGCTTACTTGATTCACTCACATCATATGGGACAACTCTTTTTTGGCCTATTTACGACTATCGAGTTTCATGGAATATAATATCAATTGTTGACCCAATATTTACACTAATTTTAATTATATTTATTTTTTTTTGTTTATTAAGAAAATCTTCTTTTTTAATACGTGTTGGACTTTCTTTATCTTTTATTTATTTATTCTTAGGTATAATTAAGAAAAATCAGGTAAATTTATTTACTTCGGATATAGCCAAAAAAAGAGGGCATAAAATAGAACGTATTTTAGTTAAACCCACGATTGGAAATAATATATTATGGCGTAGTATCTACGAATTTGAAAATCATTATTATGTCAATGCTATCTACATGCCTTTTTTTGATGAGCCTAATTATAGAAAAGGAGTAAAATTAAAAGTTATAAATAAAGAAACAATTTTTCCTGAGTTAGGAGATAATTCTACTCAAAGGGAGGATATACGAAGGTTTGCTCATTTTTCTCAAGGGTATCTATATATTTACCCATATTCCAAAAATCTTATTGCAGACTTGCGTTATGGTACGCTTCCTAATGATGATAAATCATTATGGGGAATTAGAGTAAATATAAATAATCCAGAAAAACATGTTACTTTTGAAAAATTAAGAACTTTTAATAATAATCATTATGATGAATTTTGGCTTATGTTAAAGGGTAATTTACAAATGAAAGAAAACTAAAAACTGTCAAGAAATTAATACGCTTGATACTTAGTAATATTTTTATAGAATACATGTAGGTACTTAAAATTCAAAAAAAAGTAAATATGAAATGGAAAATAGCTTTTTAGCTTTTATCGCTTTTGCACCGATTTTATTTTCCGGAATTTTATTAGTTGGATTTCGTGTTTCTGCTAAATTAGCCATGCCCTTTGCATTTATTCTTACTTGTTCCATGTCCTACTTTTTATGGGGCGTTAGTATTATAAGGATTCTAGCATCAACAATTCAAGGTTTGATTATAACCGCAGGAATTTTATGGATAATTTTTGGAGCAATAATGTTATTAAATACTCTTAAATACTCTGGTGCAATAATGACTATCAGGAAAGGATTTTCAACTATCAGCCCTGATAGAAGAATACAAGTAATTCTAATTGCTTGGTTATTTGGGTGTTTTATTGAAGGTGCTTCTGGATTTGGCACACCCGCTGCTATTGTAGCACCTTTGATGGTTGCTATAGGTTTTCCAGCATTAGCTGCAGTAGTATTTGGTATGATGATTCAGTCAACTCCAGTTTCTTTCGGTGCAGTGGGAACTCCAATGATTGTTGGTGTTCAAGGAGGCTTGGATAAAGTTGCATTAACTGAACAACTTATTCTTAAAGGTTACGAATGGGATATATTTTTTAGAATTATTGTTTCTGAAGTTGCTATAATGCATGCTATTTGTGGTACTTTTATGCCACTTTTATTGATTGCAATAATGACAAGATTTTTTGGAAAAAATAAGTCATGGATGGAAGGATTAACAGTATTTCCCTTTGCAATTTTCTCAGCATTTAGTTTTACAATACCTTATGTAATCGCTGGAGTTTTTCTTGGACCGGAATTTCCATCTATTATTGGGGGATTATTTGGTTTAGTAATTGTTACAATAGCAATCAAATTTAATTTTTTGGTTCCGAAAGATACTTGGAATTTTGAGCCTTCCTCAAAGTGGCCTTCCTCATGGATAGGAAATATTCATGGCTCTTTAGATGTTAAGCCTATTAGAAATATTAGCAACTTTATGGCATGGCTTCCATATGTTTTACTTGCAATTTTACTGGTTATTTCTAGAACTTTTGAACCTTTAACTAATTTTCTAAAGTCTATAAATATCCAATTTCATGATATACTCAACGAAGAAAAAATAAATGCAGGTTTCCAAATTCTTTACTTGCCCGGAGGAATATTATTAACAGTTTGTATACTGACATTTTTTCTTCATAGAATGAATTTTGCGGATGTTTCAAATGCGATCAAAGATTCAGCAGTTGCGATTTTTGGTGCTGGATTTGTATTAATATTTACTATTCCTTTAGTCAGGATTATGATTAATTCAGGGATAAATACTAATGACATTGTAAGTATGCCTATAGCAATGGCACAAGGGATGTCAGATCTAATGGGAAAAATTTACCCCATGTTTGCTCCTACAGTTGGAGCACTTGGTGCCTTTCTGGCTGGCTCAAATACTGTTAGCAATTTAATGCTTAGTCAATTTCAATTTGAAACAGCAAATCTTTTAGGTTTTTCTGGTGCTTTTATGGTTGCAGCTCAAAGTGTAGGAGCTGCAGCAGGAAATATGATTGCTATACATAATGTGGTCGCAGCTTCAGCAACTGTTGGAATGCTTGGTAGAGAGGGGGTTGTGTTACGTATTACCATAATTCCGACATTATATTATTTATTTTTAGCAGGAACGATTACTTTAATCTTTATAAATATTTTTCAAATATCAGATCCTTTACGAATTTTTCTTTAAGAAATTTTTTAAAATTTTTTCTTAAAATACTTATAGGTTTCTTAGTCAAATTTGGATTTAGAATAAGAATTAATTTTTAATGCAAAATATAAAAGTATTTTATATAACAATTAATTTTACAAAAAGTTGTTATTCCGAGATTATTTTTGCATTTTTGAGACGATAAAAAATATTATATTCATCATCTTTAGGTACAAGTTCAAGTTTTCCTCTAATATTTACTGGTTCGTAAGAATAAAGAATTGGTTTTTCAGCATGAACTTCTATTATTAAATTGGCTGATACATGAAAGTGATATGGACAAGTAACTGGAAAAGGACCTAAAAGGAAAAGACTTTGTTCTTCAGTTTGTTCCAAAGGAAACATATATCCTTGAATTAAAATCTCTTCAGAATCTAATTTCTTAAGCTGATCTGTGAATTCAGGACGAACACCGGCCCAATCATTGTTTTCATTATCAGTAAAAGTATATTCATTCATTCCAGCCTCACCAAAAACATTCCATGGAGTTCCACCTTCTGGAATTTTGATAAAATCTTCAATATTTGAAAGTAGTTCACTTTGTGGAATATTAAAATCTTCTATTGATTCTGTTGAAAGAATTTTGGTTTTTATATTATCTAAGTTATTAGAATTTTTTTCATATAATAGGTATTCCTGACCTTTTAAGTATTTAGTTTTTAGGTTAATTATGAAAAAAAAAATTAAGATTAGGAATAAACTTTTAAAAATTTTTTGACCGAAAAAGAACATAATCATTTAAAACTATATGGTTTTAGAAAGTTGTTTTGCAACACTAATTTTACAGCCACGATAAGCTGGTAATATTGCAGAAAATAAACCTGAAAGAAAAACAATTATAATTATCAAAAAGAAATTTTCAGAAAAACTTATGCTCGCATGGCTAACATTTAGTGGAGTCACTAATTGGGTTAAAATTTTAAAACCTCCCAACCCAAAAATAATTCCAAAAATAATTCCACTACTAACAATTATTATTCCTTCCATAATAATTACTTTAAATATTCTACTTTTAACGTAACCAATTGCTCTCAGTATAGCTAAATCTCTCATGCGATTTTCAAAATTACCAGTTAGTCCGGAAAAAATACTTAATGCCGCAATAGAAATTAATATTAATGATAAGATCCCAAAGGCATTAGATCCAATTCCTAACATTGATGTAAGACGTGTCATTTCCATTGCAGGGTTTGCTGCTTGAAAGGAACCTTCACGATTTATTTGCCTTGGGAGATTGATATTAGAAATTGGTGTTTTAGTTTTTATCAACAACGCTGTAATTTCCGGTGTGCCTAATATATCCTGATGCGTTTTATCATTATTAATGCTGTTGTTTTGATCATGTGATTCAGTATGTTTATTATTTTCTTTAAAACTATCTTCATGTTTATAATGTTCTTCATTTTTTTCATATTTATGACGTTCTTCACTCTTTTCATGATCATGATGGTCTTCATGATTATTTTCATGTTCATGATTTTCTTTATTATTTTGTTCAAAATCAATATTTTTAAGGCCATGAATTTGAAGCACAGAATTTAATGAGGTTAAAATTAATCTATCAAGAACACTTCCCGTTGGTTTTAATTTACCTATTACTTTATATCTCTCATGATGATGAATATTTCCACCACCTGAAAGTCCGTGTGCACCGGAAAATTCATCATTAATTTTTAATTCAACATCAGATCCAGCGACAATTTCAAAAGTTTTATCCCATATTCTCCCTTCATCAATTATACCATTGTAATGCTTGATATAGTCAAATGTAGTTCCAACAATACGATAACCCCTCCAGTTATCACCCAATGCAAGAGGAATAGCTTCTTTTATTTTAGGGTTCTTAATAATTTCTTTTGCTTTTTGATATGAAATATTACCCGTAGGGATATCAATATGGTAAATTGATGATAAAATTAATTGTAAAGGACTACCCTTTGCACCAACAACGATATCAATACCTTGACCATCGATTTGGAGACGTTTTTGAATATGATTACCAAATTGTGTAATTAATAATGCTAATGTGACACCAAAAGAAGTTAAAAGAATAGAAAGTATTGTATTCAACCATCTTGCCTTTAAGGAATAAAAAATAAAACTAAAATCACTCATATTCTTATTTCTAGTATGTTAGAAAAATAACTTTTAATTCTTTCGTCGTGGGTACATACAATTAAAGTCGTTCTTGTTTTTTTTGATTGAGCAAATATTAAATCCATTACATTTTTAGCATTTGCATTATCTAATGCCGAAGTAGGCTCATCAGCGAAAATAACTTTTGGACTATTAGCCAAACCTCGGGCTATAGCAGCTCTTTGTGCTTCTCCTACACTTAAATCGTAAACCATTTGATTTTTTTTATCTGATAGACCTAAATCATTAATTAGCTCAGTTACAAAACTTTCATCAGACTTAATTTGTGCTAAAAGAATATTTTGTTTAATATTTAGGTAATTAATAAGATGGAGTCTCTGAAAAATAAAACCAAAATTTTGTGCTCGTAATTGATCTATTTCTGTATCTGATAAATTTGAATAGTTTTTTCCTTCAAATATGATAGTTCCAGATGACGGTTTTAATAAACCGGCCATTAAATTTATTAGAGTAGTTTTCCCGCAACCAGAAGGACCTAAAATCAAAAGGTGATTACCTTCCTTAATAGTAATATTTTGTTCTTTCAAAATTCTTTGTTTTCTGATTCTATACTGTACATTTTTTATTTTGAATAACATAAAAAATATTTAATCATTTATTTGTTTAATTTATAATAAAATTTTACCATTTGATTTATAATTTATTATATTATAATTTTTTTATTCATATTTCAATTATGATACGGTCTTAACAAATTATGGTGCAATCAATAGAAACTAAAGCTTTAAAATTTTGTACTGAAAAAAAACTTAGACTTACAATTCCAAGACTTCACGTTTTAAAGATCATTTGCTCAAATAAAAAGCCATTGAAAGCATATCAAGTTCTCAAGCAATTAGGAAAAGTAATCAAAAACCCTAAACCTCCCACAGCTTATAGAGCAATAGAATTTTGGAAAAAAAACAACTTTATTCATCGTATAGAAAGTTTAAATGCATATACATCATGTAAGGAAGGGCATTTACATAAAGGATCACAATTTATGATCTGTAACGATTGTGGTATCGTTATTGAATCACATTTATGTGAATTACCTGAAATACTCAAGAAAAATATAAAAAAAAATACTTTTAGACCTTCAAGTTGGAGTCTTGAAATAATTGGAGTGTGTAGTGAGTGTGTTTAAATTACCTTGTTAATTTATTGCTAATAATCAACTTACTGACAAGAATTTACCGAAACCTTCACATTTAGATTTTCAGTACCTGAATAATTAGTTTTTATTCCTTTAATTGTCGAAGCATCAATAAAATCTAAACCACAACTAATTCTAATATATTTCTCATCCATGCACTTATTGTGTGATGGATCAAACGCAACCCATCCAAGATCATTGATAAATAATTCAACCCATGCATGTGTAAAATTTTCTTGTGAATTTAAATCTTCAAATAAAAACCCATTAACGTATCTGGCCGGAATTTTATTTAACCTTGCTAAACTAATTAATATATGTGCAAAATCTTGACAAACACCTCTTCCTTGTTCAATAGATTTTTTCGCACTTGTATTTGTAGATGTTGAGCCAGTAACATATTTAATTGATTCGGCTGTAAGTGTATTAAGAGCGTGACAATATTCAATTATATTATTGTTACTTTTTTTTATTTTTTTTGATAAGTCTATAATTTTTTGGCAAGGTTTAGTTAATTCTGTTTGTCTTAAAAAGCATAAGGGATGTACTTTTTCTCTTAAGCCTTTTAGTACACCTGCAAAATTCTTGGTTTCAATAACACCTTCGGAGGTAATTATTTGTTTACCCTTAATGTTTTTATTAAATATATTAAAAATTTTATGTCCCAAAGAATCTTCATGAGATTCAATAATATTTCCTCTGTCGCAATTTATCTTCCATCTAATTATTTTTTGATTTGAACATTTAGAGGGGAAAAGTTTTATTGATTGCGTTAACCTTGGAACAACTGAATTAAAATGATAAAAAGTTTGATGTTTTACTTTTATTTTCATTTCTAAGTACCTAAAAAGTATCTTTTTTCTAAATTGATGTAAAAAGATGACATATCTTTAATAAAATTTTTTAAAAAAACGTGTAAACCAATTTCTAATATTTTATTTACATTTAATTTTTTGAAACGTTTATAAAATCTATTAATATTAATTTTTTTTATTTCTTCCTGATTGTAAAAAATTTCTAATCTGTCTAAATGATGATTGATTTTTTCTAATGAAAAAATTAACGATCTAGGACACATCATATTTAATACTAAAAAATCTATGATTTTAGCAGAGGTTATTTCTTTACTTCCATATGCCCATTTGAAAGCTCTAAATGAGGATATTGATCTTAACATTAAACTCCACTGGAAATTATCTATGTCGCTTCCTACATAGTCAGCGCTTGGTAATAAAATAAAATATTTTACATCAATAATTCTTGCTGTAAAGTCAGCTCTTTCGAAGTATGTTCCTAAAATTAGAAAATCATAACCATCATTTATTAATTGTGTATTAAGAATTGTTCCTCTTATAAGGTTTACTTGTTTTTTAACCCAATCAATTATTTCTGGCAGTTCTCTTGAATTATATTTTTTTTCAATAAAGTTTTGGAGTTCTTGGTAACATGAGTTTATGGCGTTCCAAACTTCTAAAGTTACGGCTGTTCTTACCATTCTAATATTTTCTCTTGCTTTTTCTATACAACTTTTTATAGAAGAATCATTTTTTGGATCGAATAGTAAAAAAAATTCAATTTTTTCTTTATTTAACTTTTCATAATTTTTTAAATAATCATTTTTAATATCTGAAGTGTCTAATATGGACTCCCATTCGTTATTATGATCAGAATTTGAGTTAGGAATAAGTGACATTCTGTATCCCACTTCTAATAGTCTTGCTATTGAATCTGCTCTCTCAATGTAACGTGCTGACCAATAAAGGTTTTCTGCTGTTCTACTTAGCATATATTTTATTTATTCTGTTAATACCCATGTATCTTTTACACCCCCTCCTTGCGAAGAGTTTACAATAAGAGATTTTTCTTTTAAAGCAACTCTGGTGAGTCCTCCACTGACTAATTTACGTTTTTTATTCCCACCAATTAAGCAAAAAGGTCTTAAATCGACATGTCTTGGTGATAATATTTTTTTTGAAAAAATAGGAACTGAAGATAAAGAAAGTGTTGGTTGTGCTATAAAATTTTCCGGATTCAATTTTATTTTTTTTTTAAAAGTTTCTAACTGTTGCTTTGTGGCATTTTGTCCAATGAGCATGCCATAACCACCAGAGCCATGAACTTCTTTAACTACAAGTTTACTAATATTATCCAGTACGTACTTTTTTTCATTTTCAATAAAACATCGCCATGTTTTTATATTTGCAAGAATCGCAGTTTCCCCAGTATAAAACTTTATAATTTCTGGCATATAAGTATAAATTGCCTTGTCATCAGCAATACCAGATCCAGGTGCAGAACATATATTTACATTTCCAGCTTTATAAGAATCAAATAGACCTGGAACTCCAATTAGAGAGGTGTTATCAAAGGTAATTGGATCTATAAATTGGTCATCTATTCTTCGATAAATTATATCAACTTTTTCTGGACCTTGGGTCGTTTTCATATAGGTAATTCCCTCATCAACAAATAAGTCATTTCCTTGCACCAATTCAACACCCATCATATCTGCCAAAAAACTATGTTCATAATAAGCGCTGTTATATGATCCAGGAGTTAAAATAACTATATTTGGTTCTTTACTGCATTTTTTTGGTGTTAAGCTTTTTAAAATATCTAGAAGATAAGATGGATAATTTTCAACTGCTTCAACTTTTAAAGATTCAAATAATTCTGGAAACATTCTCATCATTATTTCTCGATTTTCAATCATATATGACACACCTGAAGGAGTTCGGCAGTTATCCTCTAATACCTTAAAGCTCTCCTGGTCAGTTCTGATAATATCGGTTCCAATAACAGGACTATAAATATTTTTTGGAACTTTAAAGCCAACCATTTTTATTTCAAAAGCGGGATTATTATAAATAAGATTTTCGGGAATTATTTTGGCTTTGATTATTTCTGCGGAATGATAAATATCGTTTATGAAAGCATTAATTGCTATTGAACGTTGTAAAATACCTTTGCTAATTTTCCTCCACTCCTTACTAGATAATATTCTTGGAAACATATCAAAGGGTATTAACCTTTCAGAGGTATCAAAATTATTATAAACAGAAAAGGTTATACCAATTTTTTTGAACAAGTTTTCAGCTTGGTTTTTTTTTCTAACTATAACATTTTCAGTTAACGAATTAGCCCAATCCATAATTTTTGTATATGGGACTCTTATTTTGTTATTGTTATAAACTTCATTAAACATGGCGCCTCTACATAATAGAGGTAGAGACAAATCTGGACTTAAACAGCGTTCCTTCGGTGTCTTTACCTACTTCCGACCTTTTAAAGGTTGAACGATTATTAAAATACTATATTTAAATAATCTTAAAATCAAGTATGAAAATTGAAAATTTTTCTTAATAAGAAACTTATAAATTAAATTATCTTTTCCGAAAAAAAAATAACACTATTGATACAGTATAATATCGAAGATAAAATCAGGTTAAATCTAATTTTTTTCTCAGTTGAGCTACTTTGTATTTCTTTTGAACAATTCTCATCAGCACATCTTTGTTTTTTATTATAAATTTCAATACAAATTAGTATTAAAAATAATAATGATGTAAAAAAAAAAAGATAACTTTCTGCAAGTTCCAACAACTCAAAATTTAATATTTTTGATTCAATTAAAATTAAATTAGTGAACAAAGAACTAATGCTTAAAAAAAAAGGTATGCCGCAACATATTAGGTGGGTAAAACCGGTTAAAAGAAGGGCATACGACGAATAATATTTGAACATCAAAAGTTAGTAGAAAAGTTTAAGCATAAAATTAAAGCTTCTGCCAGGTAGCTGAACAGAATTTTTCTTTGATTCTAAATGGCTTCTTCCTACTACATCTAACAAATTTAATGCTGAAAACATTACATGACCTGATAAAGATGAATATGAAAAATCTTTCGTAATATCAAAATCTAATCGAGAATGTCCACCAGTTCTTGTTTGATGTGGTCCGATAAATTCCTTATCAAAATAATGGTTATATGTTAGGTTAGAATCAAACATATCGTTCACAGCTTGCAAACCGAAGTTTACCTTAGATTGAGGCACTCTTGATATAGCCTTGTCTGTCGAAGTTCTATAACCTTTGATAATATCTAGCATGAATTTAGTAAGGAAGTTAAAATCATCAATGTTAGCAAAGTTATAATGACCAGAAAGTTCTAATCCTGTAAACATTGCGTTATACTGCTCATGAATAACGTTATTAAAATCCTCGCCTTCAACATCCACAGTAGTTCCGTCTCTATCAGCAGCAATAAAATCATCTATATAGTTAACGTAAGTTTCTGCCTGTAGTTTATTTAAACCCTTATTATATATATGTCCTAATGAAAAATTGTATGAACTTTCTGTTTTTAAATTAGATTCACCATTTTCAAAATTTTCAAGCGCGTGATGGGGACCATCAGCAAATAATTCAACCGGATTAGGAGCTCTTTGTGTGAAATCAAATCCTACAAAAGAAGTATTATCCTCAAAGAAGTTTCTTTTCACCGAAGAGGAAAAAGATACTGGAAAATAACCTTTCTCGTATGAAGTGTTCTTAAGATTTACAGATTCAATACGACCACCTAAATCTATTTCATATGAATTATAATTAATTTTTTCTAGAGCGAAAAAACCATAACTATAAGTTTTTGTTTTTGTTAAGTGGCTTTCTTCATCACCTTCTGCACCTTGATCAAGACTCTGGAAATGAAACCCAATCAGACCACCCGAACTGTAAGTAAAAAGAGGTTTATGATTTAAAGAAGTTTTAATTTCGTACGCATCATTAAAAAACTCAATGTTGTGTTTATCTTCTAATACCCTCTCAGCATGACTATACTCGGAGACTGTTGCGTCAACATTAATCTTATCAAACAACTTTGTATCAATAGATATTCCAGATTTAAAGTTTATAGTATTTCTTGTGGGGTTCAAAGTAGTTCTATTTTCTTCGCCTTCACCACCTGGAAGACTATACTCTGATTCTAATTTATCAGCTGATAGACCAAAGAAATTTTTTCCATCATTATATGTTAGTCCTATTCCTCCAGAGAAATTATATTTAGCAGAGTTTGTTTGTTTCGATGAGGTATTTGCTAAATCATAAGGTCCAGAACTCAAAAATCCTCCCATGCCTCTTACTGAAAAATTTCCAGCTGATTCTTTTAGTTTTAAAGCTGTCTTAAGTTCTCCACCCGAGGTGCTGTAACCGAAATTAGTTTCAATATTTTCGTCAACTTCAGATTTGTCAACCGCAATTAAGGGGTTAATGATATTAACCACTCCAGCAAAGGCATTGTTACCATATAATAACGTTGCTGGACCCTTAATGATTTCTATTTTATCTATCAGCATAGAATCATAACCCACAATATGATCTTCTCCAAATTCAGAAACATCACTTAAAATACTACTGTTTTGCAGAATTTTTACCCTAGAATTTGACATACCTCTTATCAAAGGACGCGATGCACTGCCAAGGCTTGAGGATGACATGCCTGGCAAATCGTTGAGCATTCCTCCAAGTGAATATTGTCTTTTCTTATCAAGACTGTGATAATCAAATAAAATATTTCCTCTGTCGCCCTCAAAATCCTGAGAAGGTTTAATTTTCGATGTAATAAAAACATCAGGTGCAATAAATATAGATTCTAATTTTTGTGCATTTGAACTACTGAATATAAAAATACAGGTGAAAAACAATGAAATTTTTTTTATCATGGACTCTATTTATGAAGTGTTATAGTATAACGTTTTAAAAATATGTTGTATCACAGCAAATAAATTTTTGTCAATTTTTATTAATTGAATTTGATATTGAATCAACGAAAGATGGATTTACTTATAATGTTGAGTGTAACGCAGAAGAAGGCTATATTACAGAAGTCGAAAAAGAAGTAAGTGCTAGTAATATAGTTTTTAAAAATGCTGCCAAGCTCTCTATTGATCAAGCAAGAGTGAATGTTCTCAATATTCATCCAGGTAAGGTTGTTAGTGAAGAAAGAGAAATTGGAATGGATGGAAAATTTACTTACGAATTTGATATTCAGACTAATGCAGGTTATGAAATTAAAGTTGACGTAAATGCTGTTACTGGTGAGATAGAAGAGGCAAATTTTGAACTTTATGAGATTGGTATAGAAAAAGAGTAAGTATAATTTTTTAGCTTCATTTTTAAATACACTAAATATCATTCATGTTTTGAATATCCTCTAAAAATGCTGAATTATCTAATCGCATCAATATCGACGATCGATCATTCATAGCAGAGTCAGGTGTACGATGGAGTATTCCTTCATGTCCTCCGCGAAACAGTGCAATATCCCATTTATTAATGAATTTAAGTCCTGATTTTTCTTTTATAATTTTTTCGTTAGGACTCCCCTCAACAAAAGCATTTCGATTAGCAGCTTCATCAGGTAATAACTCAGTGCCTTGGCCTGAGTAGGTGACTAATAATCTATAAGGAACCATATCAACATGATAACGTTTACATCCTCTTTTACTTCCCACCCAAAAACTAACTTTTTCCTCTTCCAAGAAATCACTAAATATTTTACAAACATAGCTCATATCATCAACCCATTTATCGTAAAAAGGATTAGATTTTACATATGAAGAAAATTGTTTTTCAAGAAGTTTATAAATATCCTCTTTTGCACTTTTCTTATGCACAAAACCCATAACTGAGTCAAAAGATTTATATAATCTTTGAAAGAATAAATCTGAATCAATCGGAGCTTTCCTATTTACAATTTTCAGTTGTATAATACTTTCTTTAAAGTTTATAAAGTCTTTTTCGATATTTGGATAATTGGTCATTATTTTTAATTGTTATAAAGTAACGATTTAATTATCATGACATAGATTTTCAATTTTTTTTTAAAAAAAAGCTTATAAAATTAATTTTAATAAAAATATCATTTAGTTTGAAAAAAAATAATAGATATTTATATATATGATATTTAGTATTTATATTTATGATTATGTGATGGAAGTTAAAAATGTATTTTGTGATTCGTTTCTTTCTCTCTGCGTAATAAATGAGTTTATGTTCAAATGGATAAAGTAGAAGTAATCATTGTAGGAGCAGGAATAGCTGGTATTACGACAGCTCATTATTTGCAAAAGAATTTCCCTGATATTTCTTATAAAATTATAGAGTCAAGAAATGATCTAGGAGGTACTTGGGATCAAATGACCTTTCCGGGTGTTCGTGCAGACAATGATATGTATACCTATGGATTTAGTTTTAATCCATGGAAGGGATCAATAATAGGGCAAGGTCAGGAGATAAAAAACTACATAAAAGAAACAGCGAAAAAATTTAATATAAAAAAAAATATATTATTTAACACTCAGGTTACATCATTATCTTGGAAAGATAATAAGTGGACAGCAAAAACTGATCGTAAGAATTTTATAAGTCAATATGTTATTTGCTGCACTGGATCACGTGATCATAAAAAACCTCATCTACCGAAGTTCAAAGGAGAAGAAAAATATAAAGGAAAAATTGTACATACTCAAGCATGGGGGGATACTAACTATAAAAATAAGAATGTAACTATTATTGGAAGTGGATGCACGGCTATCACAATGGCACCTTCAATAATAAAAGATGCAAAAACAGTAACCTTGATTCAAAGAAGTCCAGCGTGGATTATAAATATTGATAGTCAAGAGAAATCAAACCGATTTTTAAAAACATTTGAGGTCTTAAAGGATTATTTTTCTAGTAGATTTTTTAAAAAAACACTAAAAAAGAAAATGATTTCCAGCAACTCTTATTATAATGAAACTACTACTCCTTCCTATGATTTTTGGGATCAAAGACCTGCAAGCAGTTTAGATCATGATTACTTTACTTCCGTGAAGTCAAATAAAGTTTCAATAGTTCGCCAAGGAATAAGAAACTGGGAGACCAGTGGGTTGAAGTTAAATAATGGAAAATTGATAGATAGTGATATTACCATTATGGCCACAGGTGGAAATGCAAAATTATTAGGTGGCATAGATATTTTTGTTAATAATCAGAAAATAAACATAAATCATACTAGTTGGTATAGAGGAATGATGTTTAGTGGAATGCCAAATTTATTTGCTCACGCAGGATATATTAATTTTAGTTGGACTGCCAGGTGCGAAATAGTAAGTCAGCGTATTTGTAGGACAATCGAGTACATGAAGAAGAATAAATTAACAAGTTGTAATCCAAAATATATGGGAGAAAAATCAAAACCCTCAATACAAGCAAATTATATATTACGAGCAATGGATCAGTTTCCAAACAGAACTTATAAGTTTTATCAAAATTATTTAGTTGAATTTATAAGTTTTAAATGTACAAAAATTAATGACGGAGCAATAGATTTCACATAATAAAAGGAATATAAATATGAAACTTGAATCGATAGCACTTCATCACGGTTATGATTCTGATAAAAATGATCAAAAATCAGCAACAACCCCAATTTACCAAACCTCTGGCTTTACTATAGATGACACTCAGCATGGTGCAGACTTATTCGACCTAAAAGTCGAAGGAAACATTTATTCCAGAATAGGAAATCCTACTAATGATGTACTTGAAAAAAGAGTTGCAGAAATGGAGGGAGGAATTGCAGCTCTTTCATTGGCTTCTGGAATGGCAGCAATAACTTATGCCATTCAAACAATCACCAGGGCGGGAGATAATATTATAAGCACCAATCAATTATACGGAGGAACATATAACTGTTTTACTCATAGTTTTCCAAAGCAGGGCGTTAATGTAAAAATGTTTGATGGTTCAGATTTTGAAGGTATTGATGAGGCAATAGACGAAAACACCAAAGCTTTGTATTGTGAGTCAATTGGTAATCCTCTTGGAAATATTATAGATTTGCAGAAATTTGCAGATATAGCTCACAAACATGGTATTCCTTTAATTGTAGACAATACCGTGGCTACACCTTATCTATGTAGACCTATTGACTTTGGAGCAGATATTGTTATCCACTCTTTGACAAAATATATTGATGGTCATGGTGCTACAATTGGGGGAATTATTGTTGATGCTGGAAAATTTGATTGGGCTAAAGAGCCAAAAAAGTATCCTATGCTCAATGAACCAGATCCCTCATACCACGGACTTATATACTCTGAAACATTTGGATCTGCTGCATTTATAGGTTCTTGTCGTGTTGGACCTCTGAGAGAAACAGGGGCATGTTTATCTCCTAATAATGCTTACATAATTATGCTCGGGCTTGAATCATTGGGTGTAAGAATGGAAAGACATTGCGAAAATGCAATGTCTTTAGCAAAATATTTACAAGGCCATGAACACGTGAAATGGGTAAATTATGCTGCTTTACAAAATGATAAATATAACGATGTTTGTAAAAAAATTACAAATGGTAAAGCCTCGGGCATTATCAGTTTTGGAATTAAGGGTGGCAGTGATGCAGGAGCAAAATTTATTGATGCACTTCAAATGATTCTAAGAGTGCTAAGTATGGGTGATGCCAAATCCCTAGCTTGTCATCCAGCTTCAACCTTACATAGACAATTAACTCCTGCTCAAAAGGCATTAGCAGGTGTTAGTGAAGATTTAGTAAGGATCTCGGTAGGCATCGAACATATTGATGATATAATTAGTGATGTTAAACAAGCAATTAAAGCTTCACAAATATAATTATTTTAATTACAGTAGATGTATGAAATTATTTAAATTTTTTATAGTTACTATTTTTATCTATAGTTTTCTTGCTAATTCTGTATCAAGCAAGCTAATTTCGCTTTGCATTATATCTCACAACGTTGAAAAATTATATTCAGAAAAAACCATTCAAGACAAACCTTGCCATTCCAGCACAAAAGAAAAGAAGAAGAATCAGTTGTGCACAGAATGTGATTGTTATTTAAATAATCTTGCAGAAAATATTTCTACGACTATTTTTAACATCAATTTTCTTAAGTCTAATGTTGATAAATTTATTATCAGTAAATATTTAGTTGACATTGATATTACGGACCCCCCACCAAAAAAACTCTTTTAGTAATAATTAGCGTAAGTTTACGAAATATTAAAACTTCTCACTTAAATTTATTAGGAGAAATAATGAGCAGGCATTTTTTAAATTGGCTTATTTTAATTATCTTTGTTTTTACAAAAGAAATTAATGCAAGACCAATTTCATATCAAGGGGGATGGACAGTGATGCAAATGAATGACTTCAATAGGCATAGTCTTCACATGCATTACAGCCCGTCAATAAATTTTTCTTTAGGTTACAGGGGAGAATATTGGAGAAAAAAAGAATGGTCATTTCACGGCTTACAATTCAACTATTTGATCAAAAGACTTAATAATCGAAACTCACAAGCAAACTTTTACTTGAAGAGTTCGGCAGGTTTTGCTTATAGCAATTATAAAAAAATTGAGAACAAAATTGAACCAAATATATTTTCAGGTATCGCATTTGATTGGGAGAATAGAAGGTATTTTGTTAGTTATGAAAATAGAATAAATTACAATCTAACAATTGAAAAATTTATTTCTCAAAAAGCAAGAATTGGACTTGCTCCATATATAGGAAATTATGGAGATTTTCATACATGGATTATGTTTAAATTTGAAAATATGTCTCGAGCAAAAAATAAAATTATTTACACACCCATGTTGAGAGTTTTCAAAGGGGATTATTTAGCTGAAGCTGGTTTAACAAACTATAAAGATATTATGTTTAACTTAATAAAAAGATTTTGAGGAGAAAAAAATGAAATTATTTTTACAAACTATCACGTTAGTTCTTTTTGCATTTATAGCTGATAAGGATATAAAATCGCAAAATAAAATAGAAGATCAAATATTAAAAATCTCTGTTAATGGGTTAGTATGTGATTTTTGCGCACGGTCAATTGAGAAACTTTTTAGTAAAAAAGAATCAGTAGAAACAATTAATGTTGATTTAGAAAAAATGCTAATTACTATTTATTTAAAGAAAGGTAAAAATTTAAATAACGCCACAATTATAAAGGTGGTTAATGATTCAGGGTATGATGTAACGGAGATAAACCGTGAAAGGTAATCTATTTAGACAATTCATTTCACCATCCATAACTTTATTTACGAGCTTAAGTACTTTAATTTGTTGTGCCTTGCCTGTACTATTAGTAACTTTCGGGATGGGAGCGTCATTAGCAAGTTTTATATCTATATTTCCCTGGATAATAGTTTTGTCAAAATATAAATTACAAATTTTTTTTTTAGCAGGCCTTTGTTTGTTAATCTCAAGTTACCTATACTGGAAGGGTAAAGATGCACCATGTCCATCAGATCCAATTCAAGCAAAGATTTGTTCAAAATTAAGAATTTTCAATTTATTTATTCTGTCAACTTCTCTGATTACTTATTTTATAGGATTTTTTTTACTTTTTTAGCAGCTTATATTTTTTACTAAAGAACACAGTTAAAAAATTTTAATATTTTCCTTTTCTGTTAAACCTGTTTCTAGAATTTTCGATCAAATTATAAGTATTTTCTTTACAGCACTTTATTTTTGTTATGTAAATATCTAGTCTTTAAATAAGAATATTTGAATTAGACAGATAAATTATTTTTATTTAAATAAAATATCTAGATTAAATTAATTTTAATATTAAATAAGTATCATGATATTTTTAGCTTTATTTCTTCTGTTATCCATAATCCCGATCTTTTGGATAAATTATATATTCAAAAAATATGACAAAATCTTGCCAAATATGCCGTTTGATGGTTATGAATTTGGACATCAACTGATTAAAGAATTAAAATTGAAGAATGTTCGTCTAGAAAAAACCCTTATAGGTGATCATTATGATCCAGATCATAGAAAGGTTAGGGTTCATGAAGATAGATTAAGAAGGAAAAGCTTGACGTCAATATCTGTTGTCTGTCATGAAATTGGTCATGCAATTCAACATTCGCAAGACTATTCCCCTTTAAACACAAGAACAAAACTTGTAAAAAATACTCAGTGGATAAATAAGTTAAGTGCTGCAGTTATATATGTTGGATTACCATTTATTTTTGCCACAGGATCTTTGGTATTAATAAAATTTTGCATCTTAATTATTCTTTTAAGCTTGATTATTGGATTAGTAGTACATCTTGTTACACTGGAGGTGGAACTAGATGCCAGTTTCAATAAGGCTTATCCAATAATAAGAAGAAAAATACCTGAGGTTTATCATAAATCGTGTAGATCAATTCTTCGAGCCGCAGCATTTAGTTATGTAGTTGGTGTATTTAAAAATTTAATATCCTTACGAATGATATGGTCTATTCTTTCTAAAATTAGATAGATTTTAGTTTTATTTAACTGTTAATAATCTGTAGTATAATTAGCTCACATAATTAAGATTCACAAAAATAATGAAATTTAATAAGAACAAAAAGTTAGTTTATTATTATGACCCTTATGGTGAAATATCAAAGCATAGTTTTGGAGTAATTCCAAAAATTTTTAAACAGTTGCGTAATTTTTATCAAAAAAATATACAATGAAATTTAAAAATATTTTAGTAATTTTTATAATCTTTTTTTTTATTATGAAAAAAGATATTTTGTTTGCTGAAAATTTTTGTAAAATTCTTGACATCACAAATATTAATTATGATTTAATTCATTGCGAAAATAATGATCTATTATTCGGATTTTTTGAATTTTCTTCTAAAAAAAGTAACTTTAATTTTATTCAAATTAAGAAATATAATATTGAGGTTATCAAAAAATATCGCAAAACATTTGAAAAGTATTTAGATAATTATTGTATTAAAACTCAAGACATAAGAATAAAAAATATAACTAACTATGATAAGATGAAAAAAGAATTTAATACTGAGGTGATCATTACGTGTAATTTAAAAAAAAAATCATAGATCTATATATACAATAAGATTTTATTAAAATAATTTAATTGTTACTATATTTCTGAGTTAATATTTTTGTTAGAGTTATCATTAAGGGTAAAAATAATAAACCGAGTCTTTATATGTCAGAGACTTTAATCAAAAGTCCACCTTTTTTTATGACTGTTCTATTCTATTGCTTTATCATTTATATTCGGTCAATATATTAATCATGCATCTTAAATTTCAAATTTATTAACTAGGCAAGATTAAAAAGTAGACAACCAGTAATGTAAATATCTATGATTTGTAAGTGAAAAAAATAATTCAGATCAACCTATTACTATTGATTACGTTCCTAACGGCCTGCTCTAGTACTCGACTTATTTATACATTGGCCGGTGAATTTATCCAGGATGAAATTACTTATTTTTTCAATTTGGATGAAGAAGAGGAGATCTTTTTAGATCGACAAGTGAAGGAAATGATTATCTGGCACCGTAAATTCATGTTACCTAATTACGCAGGTTATCTTAATGATTTAGCAGATAAGTTGGTAACGGGTCAGTATAAATCAGTTGATATTAATAATGCCTTAATTAGGGGCCGGTCTTTGATAGATGAAACTGTGAATGGATTAACACCACGTGCTTCAAAATTTCTTATTCGTCATCAGTCTTTTGATTCCATCAAATTTATGGAAAAAAAAATGGATATACGAAGAAAAGAACGTCTAGAAAAAATTTCGAAATCAGAGGATGTACTTTATGTAGATCGTGTAAATAGATTGATGTCTAATTTTGAGAGATTTTTTGGTCCCTTAAATGATAAGCAAATTGTAATGCTTGAAGAGCATAGTCGCGTTACACTCGATGATTTTCGGATTCGCTTGCATAATCGGACAAAACGCCAAGAAGCATTTGTAGAGTTTCTGAGAACCAAGCCTACTGAGGAAGAACTCACATTTTTTCTTAATAAACTTTTGTTGCAGGGCTATGAAATCACCAATCCAACTTATAAGTATTTCTCGGAGGCTTCTTTAGAGAGGTTTCAGAAGCTCCTGGTAAACATACTGACAATTTCTTCAACGGTGCAGCGTGAGAAAATCATCAGTAAGATACGTGGCTATGCAAAGGACTTTATATCTATTTCTGGATGAAAACAGTATATATTATTTAGATGAGCTTAATAAAACGGTGACCTAAGATTAATTGCAGCCCGGAGAGTAGCAATTAATAAAAAGTTCATGTAATCAATACCAATAAGAAATGTAGAAGCTCAGATAAAGAAAGATTTTTCACAAAACAAAATAGTAAAAGATCAAGTCTGAAAGATAACTAGAAATCTTGTTAATATTGTAGTTTTAATTTCAATTTTTATAAAAACTTGAAAGTTCCTAAAACTCAAATAAAACGTATATTGAACAAAAACAATAAATAAATTACAACAATACTCTAATATAGTTAAAGGTTGTAAGTATACCTTCATTTAGTTAAATATTTAAGAATGATTAAACAAAAAAACACTAAAAAAGAAATTCACTCTAAATTTAATGAATCTCTCAAGAAAGAAAACAAGGAATGGGAAAAGGATAATCAAGCTTGGTGGGATTGGTATGTTTCTCTGGCTGATAACTCAAATTCAAACACTAAGGATACTTTGTTAGAATTGCCTGAACCATCAAAGATAAAATATCCATCTAAGTTTGATTTAAAACAACAGCTTTCAACTCCATACACTTTAACAAAACTGAATATTGAAACTTTTCAAAAAAATGGTTTCATTAAGTTAAAAAATATTTTTACACCGAATGTGATTCAAGTTTTACGTTATGAAATTCTATTACTTTTAAGAAAGACTTTTAAAAATTATAATATGAATAAAAAAAATCGTTTTTTAAGTCTTGAAATGATGTGGTTAGAAAATAATTTAATTAGAAATTTTGTTTTAAGTCCCCGATTAGCGAAGATTTGTGCCGATTTACTGTCTGTAAAAAAAATTCGTCTTTATCATGACAATGCCTTAGTTAAAGAATCAGGATGTGGTCGTACTCCTTGGCATTATGATGATCACCATTTTCCTTTAGCGACAAATGATGTTATAACCGCATGGATCCCAGCTCAGGCTATTCCAATTGAGATGGGTCCTCTAACTTTCGCAAAGCCAATAGAAGTTTACAAGTTTGTAAAAGATGTTGAATTTAATGAATTTGATACAAGTTACGATAAAAAAATAAGTGATGTTTTTAAAAAGGAGAAAGTTTCAATTGTTGAAGAACCTTTTGAGTTGGGTGAGGTAAGTTTTCATCATAATCTTAGTTTTCACACTGCTTCTGAAAATAAAACTAACCAAAGTCGAATTGTTTTGGCCAATACATATTTCGCAGATGGTGCTCGCGTTGTTAATGATCCTAGTATGATATCAGGAGATTGGAAAAAATTTATTCCTGAAACCAATCCTGGTGAAATTGTTTCAAGTAGTTTGAATCCAATTTGTTGGCCCGCAATCAATCAAATTTAGTTTTAGTGAAAAATTGAATGCTTTTTAAAAAAAATAATAAAAATTTAAATTCTTCCTGGATGAATAAAATTTATTCTGGAAAAGACCCAAATAGTCAAGATTTATTGGATCATCTTCATTCAATTCATGATCGTTATGCAGGTTTTACTGAAAAGATTGCAACCAGTTGCTGTGATTTAAATGGAAAGAATAGCTATGAATTACTTATAGATACTATTGACTCAAATTTGCATAAAGATATTCTCGATTTAGCATGCGGAAGTGGCGTTCTTTTAGAGTATTGTAGTAAACATTTTCCCTTTGATCTTAAACTTTCTGGGGTGGATATGAATGATAACGAACTCAAACTTGCACGAACCAGACTTTTAAACCAGGATATAGATTTTTATAAAGCAAAAGCACAAAACTTAGGCTTTATCAAAGATTCTTCAAAAGATGTGATATTTTGTCATTGGGCTTTGACATTAATGGATCCTGTTATCCCTGTGTTAAAGACCGTTAAAAGAATACTCAAAAATCAGGGTATTTTTTCTGCAATTGTTGATGGAGATTCAAATTCTGCAACTGGATATTTAGAAATTCACAACATAATATATAAGTATGTACAAAAAATACTCCCTAATTATGGATTATTAGAGTTAGGTGATCCAAGAGTTAGATCTTTAAAAACACTCAATGAACTGATTAAGAAAATATTTTGTGGCTGTGAAGTAAAAATCACATCTCATGTGCTTACTTTTAAACAAAGACCTAAGGTTCTAGCTAAAGAAGTTTCAGGATTCTTTTATGCTTCATTAGTTCTTTCATCTAAGCATTATGACGTTTTGGTATCAGAACTTGCGGATTACTTTAAAAAGATCTCAGTTGATGGTTTTAGTGAGTTTAATCTTCCAGTAAATCGTCTAGTAGTGAAGAAGTCTTCAGAATTAAATTTTCTAAATAAATAATATCGTTATGATATTCTTCAGCTTTTGTTTATTTCTCTTTCTATTTACTATGATAGGATCCTTATCTGTTCTCAAGAAAAAAAATACATCTCTTGATTATTTACTTGCTAATCAAGAAATTAAACCCTGGTTAGCAGCTATATCAGCGATTGCAACATCCAATAGTGGTTATATGTTTATTGGTCAAATTGGATTTACATATGTTTATGGTTTGCAATCTGTCTGGCTAATGTTTGGGTTAATTTTTGGTGATTTTATTTCTTCTCTTTTTGTGCACAAAAATTTAAGAGAGAAATCAGAGGAATTAAAGGTTGTTAGTTTTGCTAATCTAGTGAGTAAATGGCATGGTAAAAATTATAAATATGTCCAATTATTTGGTGGATTTATTATTCTTATATTTTTATCTACATACGCAGCAGCTCAGCTTAATGCTGGAAGTAAGTCAATGCATATTTTATTTGGTTTAGACTATAGATTAGGAGCAATTATTGGTGGAATTATTGTGTTGCTTTATTGTTTTTCAGGAGGAATTAGGGCCTCTATTTGGACAGATGCGGCCCAATCCTTGGTAATGATTATTGCAATGTTTTTAATGGTTTATTTTGGAATAAAAGAGTTAGGTGGTTTTTCAAGCTTTATAAATCAATTACATAAAGTATCTCCGGATTATATGAAATGGTTTCCATCAACAAATTTTTCAGAATTTTACTTGGCTCCATACATGTTTATTATAGGTTGGTTTTTTTCAGGTGTAGGTGTGGTAGGTCAACCGCATGTAATGGTAAGGTTTATGACAATTGATAATACCAAAAATATTCCAAAAACAAGAATATATTATTATACTTGGTATACATTATTTTATTCATTGACTATTTTAGCAGCATTTGTAGCAAGATTATTAATTCCTGAAACTAATAATATAGACCCAGAATTAGCTTTGCCAACTTTAGCTCTAAATTTACTTCCTGAATTTTTTGTTGGAGTAGTTTTAGCAGGTATTTTTGCCGCTACAATGTCAACAGCAGATTCTCAAATACTTGCTTGCACAGCCTCAATTACAAATGACCTTTTATTAATTAAAAAAAAATAATTATTTGATAAATAAATTAGTTACTTTAATGGTTGCAGTCTTTGTTGTTACAATAGCTATAAATGACAATAAAAACGTTTTTAATCTTGTATTAATGTCATGGTCAACATTGGCTTGCTGTTTTTCTCCTTTATTAATAATTAACTCATTTAAGCAAAAAGTATCAGAGTTTATATCGTTGATGATGATGGTTATACCATTAATAACTTTATTATTATGGAGACATTATGGACTAAATGAATTTATTTACGAGGTGGCTCCGGGAATAATATCGGGAATTCTAACTTTTTTTATTTTTAAATTTTTTAGAAAATAATATTTCTAATGAGTAATTAGATCCCGATATTTATCATGAAGGAGGAGATCGATTAATTAGAAGGTTTGGTGTTAAAATTGCGAAACTAATTGAGCAGAAAAATATATAAATAGCAAATATAATAAATTGAAATTCCAATGTAACACCCATGTCTAATAATAACCCAATCAATGCTGGAGAGATAGAAGTAGATAGTACAACCATAGAAAAACACATAGATCTGATCGAACCAAGATAATCAATTCCATATAGCTCAACCCATAGAGCGCTTATAACAACAGTTGCTGCCCCAGTAGATGCACCAATTAAAATCATAAATATTGGGGCGGCATATGTCTTGTCTGTGCCAGCTATTAATAACAATCCAAAGGCAAGAGGTAACAAAAAAAATCTTAATAAATGTACTGTGCTAAATCGATCTACTACCCAACCAGCCATAAAAGTAACCCCAGTAACACTTAATGCAAAAAAGGGGTAAGATGTTGCTAAAAGTTTAATAGACCAAGATTTTGTTTCAATTAAATGTATCTGATGAAAAAAAACTCCAGTAACTATAAAGGGAGAAGCAAGAAGTCCAGGTATAATTTGATAAAATCGTAAATCTTTGAGGACTTGTGAACGATTCCAAGAAACATTTAAAATCTTTTTTGATTCTGGTAAGTTATTATTGGATGAATTAAGCCGTTGTGCTTTTAGATGTCTTCCAAGCCAGTAAACTAGGGGTAAAAAAATAATTATTATGGATATACCTATTCCCATCCATATTTCACGCCAAGTAAACTGTAATAAAAAGAAAGTAATAAGAAAAGGTAATATGGCCTCTCCAATAGGATGTCCTAGTAATGCAATGCTCAGTGCTCGTCCTCTTTTCTTTGAAAACCAGCGGCTCATTGCAGTAACTGCAATATGACTAACCATGCTTTGACCGAACAAGCGAAGACCCAATAAAGATAAGAAAAGTATGAGAAGTGTTTCAGCACTTGATATAAGAAATGAAAACCCACTCAATACCCCGAGAGTCACTAATCCTAGAAAGGTCAAATTAAATTCGTCTGTAAGTTTTCCTAGCCAAAAAAAAACTATTGCACTAATTAGTGTTGCAGTAGAATAAAATATTCCAAACATTCCATGAGAGAGATTAAATTCATTTCTTATTTCTCCAGAGAAAAGAGAAATAAAGAAAGTTTGACCAATACTGGAGCTAAATATCAAGAATACGCCCAGACTTAGCCCAGGTGTAGCAGAGAGTAAAGTCCGTTTTATAAACATGAATAAAAAAATATAGTTAAATATTCACTATAAATAAAAGTTTCCTTAGACAAAAACATCAGGTTTTAGATAGAAAAATCAACATCACTTGTTGCTTAAAAGTCCATTTTCCGTCTTCGATACAACTCTTTAGATACGGCCCGGTGGTCGAATTTCTCAACATTGTTTCGAGATTGACCGTATCATCAAATATACAACGTTGTAAGTATCCCTCAACTTGTAAATATGCCTTCTCGGATACACCATTTTCGTAAGAAACTCTCTCAACTCTATGGGGAACACCAATTTCTTTTAGTATTTGTAAAATTTGTTCAGCACTTGAATAAGGTTCTCCAGAGCCACTCTTGAAGCCATTTAGATAATGTTTATAAAAATTTAGGTAGTGAGATTTTTCACTTGCGTGAGCAATAAAACCTGATTTAGCCATCCCAAATATAAAACGCTTTAGGGCTCTCTTAAGCTCGTTTTTAGGAACTGCATAAAGAGCATGTGTTGCCCAGATGATATCATACGCTCCTTGCTCACAAGTAAACTTTTGCAAAGTGGTTTCAAATTCTGAGCTAGCTTTCAGTGGTAACTTAAGAACTCTTCGTGCTTCTGCAATTGAAAATGAGGACGGATCAAGAAGTGAGTATTCAACTGGTAATATTCTCGCATCTACTAATTTAGCGTATTGAAAAAGTGCTGATGGAAATTTACCTGAACCACAAGCAACATCTAAGAGTTTCAGTCTTCGTTGACCTACATTAGTTTGATGCGTTTCAAGCCATTTTTTCCAGTCAAATGCTTTTGCAAGATACTTATAGTCAACAGAGGCAAGGGTATAAAAATTCTCCATTTCATTACGATTAGCCTCGGTCCAATGTTCACAACTTCTCAGAAATGTGTCTTTCATATACTATAATTTGTTACTTTAAAAATATATCCAAGCTAATCTGGATAATGGTAACTCGTTATTACACTGTAAACAACCCACAATATAAGAATTTTATGTTAGAAAAGGTTAAAGTTATGAAATCACAATCCTAAACAATATTTACAGGCTAGGAATTCTAGTCCGAAAAACCAATGAAATTAAAGGGTTAGGTTTAGTGGCTGACAAAGGCAAAAGGTCAAGTATATTCTCAAATTTAAGCTATTTTCTTAAACCATGCTGGAAATGGATCTAGAGCTTTATGATGTGTATTTTTATTTTCTAGGTAATTCTTTATCAAACAAGCATCAAGCCTCTCACGAATAATCTTTTCGCTCATCTCAGATTTTAAACCTATAAAAACTATCTCTTGTCGACGATCACCAAAATCTTTATTCCAATATTTAGCCATTAACGCTTCAAAATCAGGTCCTTCAGGCCAACGATCTTTTGGTACAGTAGTCCACCATCTACCAATTCCCTGATGACGAACAAACGCACCTGCCTGAGATACCTCACCAATAAATTCAGGTCGACTTGAAATCCAAAAA